>Ga0073934_10008513_pt1 | contig 13645 bp, 10 predicted proteins | sample LarsenN4metaG_FD_76834 | JGI IMG/M metagenome (GOLD analysis project Ga0073934, IMG submission 76834) | Hot spring sediment bacterial and archeal communities from British Columbia, Canada, to study Microbial Dark Matter (Phase II) - Larsen... ...
CGGCGCCACCTGCCGACAACACGCCGACAATTGCCGCGGCAACGCCGCGGCTGGCCGACGCGAACCTCGTCGAAGGCAAGCGACTCTTCACGCAGAACTGCGCTGTCTGCCATGGTGACGATGGCAAGGGCGGGCATACAGGTGGCGCACCGCTCGATCGCGTCGCCGATCTTGCTGCGGCGATGCAGACCGTGACGGTGGGGCGCAATACCATGCCGCCGTTCCGCAGCGCGTTCACACCGGAGCAGATTCGCGACGTGAGCGCGTATGTCGTTCAGACGTTGGCGGCGCGCGCGCCTCGATGACCGACGACAATCCCGCGGCCACAGCCGCAACCAAAGGCGGCCGCGGCTGGGAGTGAACACGATGGCAATGAGACCGACGATTATCGGGTTGGCCGTTCTTCTGGTCGTGACTTCAACGCCGTTGTCCGCGCAGTGGCCGAAGTTTCAGGATCCCGATGTGCCACGCGATGCGAAAGGCCAGGTTCTCATGGAGGCGCCCGCGCCGCGAACGGCGGACGGCAAGCCCGACCTGTCCGGCAACTGGCTGCGGGCCGATCGCGAGCCGCTGCCCGCCGAGCTCGCCGGGCTCTTCTCCCGTGAACGCGATGCGGGCGGCGACGTCGTCGTCGAGCCGCAGGTCCCCGTGTTTGCCGCGGACCCGAAGTCACCTCCTCTCGGCGCGTTCTGGGACATCGGCACGAACATTCCGGGGGGCCTGCCGCTGACGCCCTGGGCTGCCGCGCTGAAAAAAGAGCGGATGGCGAGTGACATGAAGGACAACCCCGACGCCAACTGCATGCCGATGGGGATCACGCAGTTCCACATGCAGCCGCAGCCGCGAAAGATCGTTCAGACGCCGAAGCTGATCGTCATCCTCTACGAGTCCAACTACGGCCTGCGCTACATCTACACGGATGGACGACCGCTCCCCAGGCAAGGTGAACCGCAGCCGTGGTGGTACGGCTACTCGGTGGGGCGATGGGAGGGCGACACGCTGGTCGTCGAGACGAACAACCTTCGCGGCGCCGAGGAAGGCCCCTTTGACGGATGGCTGGATGTCCGCGGCACGCCTTACAGTGGTCAGGCGAAGTTCACCGAGCGTTTCCGGCGGCCGATGTTCGGCAAGCTGGAGATCGACGTGACCGTCGAGGATCCGAAGGCGCTCACCAGGCCTTTCACCGTCCGCATCAACCAGCGCGTCATGGCAGACGAGGAGCCGATCGAGTTCGTCTGCAACGAGAACCAGCAGTTCCGGCGGCGGATCAAGATCGACTGACCGGCAGGACAGGCAGTCGAGGCAGCACGGTGCGCCGGCAAGCTCAGCCGGAGCCTTGACTGCGGCCGCGCCAGTCCTCGATCGCCTCATCGATACGCACTAAGATCACCTCCTCCTGCACCAGCCTCCCTCCAGGCACCGTCTGACTGTTTGGAGACGCAATGGACTTCATCGAGCGTATCTTCGGCATCTCACCGGATGGAGGCTCTGGAAGCTTCGAGTTCCTCCTCCTCACCATCCCCATCATCGTCATCGCCTACCGCATCGCCAGACGACAGCGCCGCCGGAAGCAGATCGCGCGCGGCGCGTAGCGTTCGCTGTTTCACGCGGCGACGTTCATTGCGGCAGGTCATTTCAAAGGGGGACTTGTGCCCACGATTCATGAGGTCAGCCCCACGCGAGCCAACACGTCGCTACCGGGAGAGCGCTTTACGGCCGGCCGGATGCTGTCGCTGGCGAGCTCCGATGACGGCCGGCTCGTCTTCGCGGGATCGCTGTCCAGCAACGTGTGGATTTCAGAAGACGGTGGCGAGACGTGGACGCAGAACGAATGGCCCCAGCCTCCTGAGGGACAGTTCGGCGTGGCCGGCGCAATGGGCGGCCACTGCATCGGGTCCCTTGCCGTGGGCCCGGATTCCTCCCGCTGGCTGGTCGAGCGCAATCCGCGCTTCGTCGTCGATATCACGAGCGACGGGCGCGCCGACATCGTCGGATTCGGCGATACCGGCGTCTGGACCGCTCTCGGCAATGGCGACGGCACCTTCCAACCTGCGAGGCTCGTGCTCGCCGCTTTCGGCCAGCAATCCGGCGGCTGGCGGGTAGACAGGCACCCGCGCCTGTTGGGTGACCTCACGGGCACGGGACGGCTCGATATCGTCGGCTTCGGCGACGACGGCGTGTGGACGGCGCTCGGCAAGGGGGACGGCACGTTCGCGAATCCGAACTTCGTGCTGGCGGATCTCGGCTTTCACGCCGGCGGCTGGCGGGTCAACCGGCACCCGCGCGTGCTCGCCGATCTGCGCGGCAACGGACGGTCCGACATCGTCGCCTTCGGTGATGCGGGCGTCTACGTCGGGTTGAGCAACGGTGACGGCTCGTTCACGTTCAGCCCGGTGCCCGTGCTTGCCGATTTCGGGTTCGACCAGGGCTGGCGGGTCGGACGGCATCCGCGTTTCGTGCTCGATGTCGACGGCGACGGATTCGCGGACATCGTCGGCTTCGGTGACGCCGGTGTGTACATCGCCTTCGGCAACGGCGATGGCACGTTCGACTTCACGCCGGTTCCGGTCGTCAACGATTTCGGATTCGTCGCCGGCGGCTGGCGCGTGACCAAGCATCCGCGATTCCTGGCGGACGTACGCGGTACCGGCACGATCGACATCGTCGGCTTTGGCGACGCCGGCGTGTACATCGCCTTCGGCAACGGCGACGGTACGTTCGACTTCACGCCGGTTCCGGTCATCCCCGATTTCGGTTTCATTGCCGGCGGCTGGCGCGTGAACAGGCATCCGCGCTTCGTTGCCGACGTCCGAGGGATCGGACGAGGCGACATTGTCGGCTTCGGCGATGCGGGCGTGTACGTCGCGCTCAGCAACGGCGACGGCACGTTCGACTTCACACCCGTGCCGGCGATCAACGACTTCGGTTTCATTGCCGGCGGATGGCGGGTAAACAAGCATCCGCGATTTCTCGCCGACCTCGGGAACAAGCGCGCCGGCATCGTCGGTTTTGGCGATGCCGGCGTATACGTTGCGCTGTCCGACGCCGATGGAACGTACGAGCTCCCGCGCTTCGTGCTCGCCAACTTCGGGTTCGAGTTCACGGTGCTCGCGATCGTGGTCGGCGCGCGCGAGACACAGGATGTCGGCATCTGGCGGTCGAGCGATCGGGGCCGCAACTGGTCGCTCGTGCACAAGTTTCCCGGCACGAACGGCGCGTTCGCGTTGTCCACTGCGGGACAGCTCGTGTGGGCGCCCGGGACTGCAAACTACGTCTACGCCGCGGGCGGTCCGTCGCTTGCGGTGAGCACCGACGGTGGCGCGACGTTCGCGGACGTCACGAATCCTGCCGGTGGATTCGCGCCCGTCAATCACGTCGCGGTCGCCCGCACGCCCGAGGGCACGCTGGTTCCACCCGTCGTCTACGCTCTTGTGAACGGGCAGGTCTTCGTGTCACTCGACGGCGGGCCATGGCAGATGGATCTCGGGCCGGTTCCCCCCATCATTGGCGCGGGCACCGGCATCGCGAATGCGGCGAACGAGCGCGTGATGGTCGTATCGCCGCGCTCACCGCTCGAAGTGTTCGTCACGGCAAACGCGAACCGGCAGCCGCCCGCGATATTCCGGGGCGACTATTCTCAATTCGCCGCCACGCTGATGTCGTCATGGGAGTCGCTGCCGCTGCCGCCGAACCTGACCGATCAGATGAGCGGGAACGTATTTGTCGCAGCCACCGAACCCGGACGCGGCGATGTCCTGTTCTACAGCCCGCAGCGCGCGGAGGCCTACGTGGCGCCGGTCCCTCCGGCGTCGCCCTCGGACTGGACCACGCTCGACCACGGCCCGCAAGTGCATCAGGACCTGCACGGCATCTTCCTGTCCGCGAACTTCGCGGCGACCTTCGCAGACGGCGAATACCGCCATGATGCCGGCACGCTCTGGCTCGCCAGCGACGGCGGAATCCACGTGAGCCAGGACGGCGGCAGACACTTCCATTCCTCGGACGGCATCGAGTCGCTGTCGTGCGTCAACATCGCCGGCGTCGCGCAGCCGGGAAAAGGACCCGTCATCTCGCTCAACACCGGCGACAACGACGGGTATACCTCCAGCGACGGCGGCGTGAGTTGGCGTCCTCAGGATTACGGCGGCGGTGACAACGACTGTTCGTATTCCGACCCCCTTCGCCCGCATTCGATGCTCGTGTTCACGCCACGCCGCGATGAGCATGGAGATGGCGCACCATCCTCGAAGGGGCAGACGTTCTGCCTCTACGAAGCCGATCCGGGCGAGCTTCCCGACATCGCCGGATCGGATATGCGTCATGTGGTGCCCGGTCCACGCCTTCGCCCCAAGAGCAGAATCTGGAACGCGAGCAGCGGCTTCGGGCTGCGCGGGTTCCGTCCAATCGTCCTCAACATGCCCGACGATCCGGCAGACGAGGCCGGCGATTACGTGTTCATCCGCTACTTCGGCAACTACGTCGATAACAGCGCCACGCCGCCCATCAATCTTCCCGACAACCTCGCCGTCCTCTTGCGCACGCGCCGCATCCGCGACGTGAAGAAGCGCAAGGACTGGGATACGCCCGGGAGCTGGCGGGTCGACAAGCATGTGCGTCTGCTCGGCGACCTCACTGGCGCGAATGGCGCCGACATCGTCGCGTTCGGCGACGACGGTGTCTGGACTGCGCTCGGCAACGGCGACGGCACATTCACGGATCCGCAGTTCGTGCTCGCGGATCTGGGATTCGAGGCAGGCGGCTGGCGCGTCGACAAACACCTGCGCGTGCTCGCCGACCTGCGCGGTAACGGGCGATCGGACATCGTCGCGTTCGGCGACCCGGGCGTGTTCGTCGCATTGAGCAACGGCGACGGCACGTTCACCTTCAACCCGCAGCCCGTCCTCGCCGACTTCGGTTTCGATCAGGGATGGCGGGTGGACCGTCACCCCCGGTTCGTGCTCGACATCAACAACGACGGGTTTGCGGACATCGTGGGTTTCGGCGACGACGGCGTATTCGTGGCGTTTGGCAACGGCGACGGCACATTCAACTTTGCGCCCGTCCCGGTGCTCGCCGACTTCGGCTTCAATGCGGGTGGCTGGAGGGTCGATCTCCATCCGCGCATGCTCGCCGATGTCCGGGGGGTCGGCCGCATCGACATCGTGGGGTTCGGCAACGACGGGGTGTTCGTGGCGTTCGGCAACGGCGACGGCACGTTCAACTTCACGCCGGTACCGGTGATCAACGATTTTGGCTTCGACGCCGGCGGCTGGCGCGTGGACCGGCATCCGCGATTCGTCGCAGACGTCCGCGGAATCGGCCGTGGCGACATCGTCGGCTTCGGCAACGACGGCGTCTACATCGCGTTCAGCAACGGCGACGGCAGCTTCGAGTTCACGCCGGTCCCCGTCATCAACGACTTCGGCTTCGATGCCGGGGGCTGGCGTGTGGACCGGCATCCTCGTTTTCTCGCGGACATGCAGGGCAACGGCCGCGCCGACATCGTCGGCTTCGGCAACGACGGCGTCTACATCGCATTCAGCAACGGCGACAAGACGTTCACCTTCTCGGCGTCGCCCGCGATCAACGACTTCGGCTTCGATGCCGGGGGCTGGCGCGTGGACAGGCATCCGCGTGCGCTGGCGAAGCTCACCGCCAGCGGTCGAGCCGACGTCGTGGGCTTCGGCGAGGCGGGAGTGCTCGTGTCCGTCAACAGAGGCGCAGGTGTCTTTTCCCTGTTCCCCTTGTTCGTCATACCGAACTTCGGTTACGGCGACAGCGGGCCGTTCCAGCAGCAGGGGCCGTTCCTGCCGGCAGTCGATGTCGGTATCGTTCAGGCCTCGGGGGGACACACGAAGACGGTGTTCTACATCGGCGGCGACAGGTTAAACCGGTTGTGGAAGTGGACCGAAGGCATGGCGGCATGGCAGCCGCTGGTGCCCGGCGGCGGTGCGGCCAAAGCGGTGCGCTTCTTCGTGAATCCGTACGATCCGGCGCTCGTGTATATCCTCGACGACGACCACGTGATGCGATCGGATGACGGGGGAGTCACGTGGAAGGTGGACACGAGCCTGGAGCAGCAGCTCACGTGCGGCGGTCGCATCCCGACAGGTGCGACCGGAAACGAGGACGGAATAGGCGACTTCCTCTACGTGCTGCTGACCGACATGCAGTTCGTTCCGGGGAACCCGCGCCGCCGATTCGCAGCGGGACTTGCCGGCGTGTTCATGACGCGCGACGGCGGCGCGAGCTGGCAGCGGCTCCTCGACACCGGCGCCATGCGCGGCCGGCCGTCCAACTGCTACTTCGACCAGGTGTCCGATCCGGTGAATCCGGCGCTATACGTGTCGTTTGCGGGCCGGAGCATCGTCAAGATCACGGGACTGTGATGCGGACAACTGCGCTCGATCGCTGTCGTTGATCGCAATGAGGTAGGTCCCGTCGTCCTGCTGCACCAGGCGCTGCCCGTCTACGACGAACGCTCGGCCATCGGCCAACGTGATGCGTATGCGCTCGTCGGGCAGCGCCGTGGTGTGCCCGAAGAGTTCTTCGACCGCCCTGACGTTGAAAGCGGAGGACCTTGCAGGCATCGCGCTACACCTCTTTACGTCGATGGCGGTCTGTGCGCCTGCAGGAACGATCGGACGTGGCGCACTGCAATCGGAATCCGCTCCTTCGGATCCTTCCACGGGTAGATGCTCACTTGTGACTTCGGCGCGAGCATCGCTGCCTCCATCGCGACCGCGTAGGGATGCGAGGGGATGTCGTCGGGCAGAATCAGCACCGGCGTCTGGCACTTACGCACGAAATCGCGCGTCACGGTAAAAACGAAGTCGGCGCCGGTCCGATACATCCTGGTCAGGAACTTATCGACTGTCTCCATCGACACGTCGGGCCGGCGCTTCACCAGCTCGGGGCCCCAGCCCTTCATGTTGTTCTCGTAGAACAGATCGCGCATCTCCGGGCGTGACCCGCTGGGCTGAGCCAGCACCGCGGCGACGACCCGATTGGGAGCCCGCTCGAGGAGATTCCAGATGAAGGGACCGCCGATGCAGAACCCGAGCACCATGAACTTGTCGATGCCCAGATGATCCATCAGGCCGATGTGGTCGTCGGTGTAGGCATCCCACGGCCGATCGATCTCGAGCGGGCCGGTCGAATGCCCGGGATTGGCGTTGCGCAGATCGGCCGCGATGCAGCGGAACTCTCCCTTGAACTCATCGATCGGGTTGAACGGTGAACCGTTCTTCAGCCCTGCGATCGTCGAGTTCAGACCGCCGCCGGCGATGAGCATCAACGGGAAGCCTTTCCCTGCCTCCTCGTAGTGGATGCGGACGGGACCGCGCTCGTAGAACTTCATACCGGGCTGCCCTTGCCCCGCTTCAGCGAATACGCGTGAGGCCGTCGCCATTGCCGTCGCCGCGGCGCCTGCTTTGAGTATCTTTCGTCGGACGCGATCCATATCCGCCTCCTTCACACACGAGACCACGAGACGCTGATTGCTACCTACGCGTACGCCACCAAGACCACCGAGGCCACGGCTGGACACGTGATCACGATCTCGAACCATTGCATACCGCCACAGATACTACTGCCACCGTGCGGTCGCCGGCGCACGTGACTACGTGCGCGCCGTGGGTCACAGCCCGCGCTACTTGCACACGAAATTTCTGGCCTCGTCCGTGCTCCCGCTGCCGCGGTACGTCGCGACCTGCGGATAGGGGCACAGCGGTCGCGTGCGCACCACTTTGCCGTGCTCGACGCGTGATGCCGGCACTTCGTCCGGTGCCTGGCCGGCCTCGACCCACCGGCGCATCGCGCCGAGCATGTCGAAGGTGTCCGTACCCGGCCCGCCGTTGCATTCGATCATGCCGGGCACCATGTAGAGGCGGACGCCGCGGTGCGTCTCCTCGATGCCGAGCCTGGCTTCCACGCGCTTGTAGTAGTCGAGCACCGCACCACCGGGGACGAGGGCGTTGTTCCAGCCGCCGGACAGAATCAGCTTGCCTCCGCGGCGCAGGTACTCGGAGATGTCCGGGCTCGAAGCATTAACACGCGCGATCTCCGACTTGTCCGCGAGCGCGACGTGGCGATCGAAGTCGACGCGCCGGTAGTCCCACTGCGGATCATCCAGAATCATCCGCAGCGCGCCGGTCGCGATGCCGATTGGTGCGGCGCTCTCGGTGAAGAAGCTCCAATCCAGCTCGCTGCCGCGGAACAGTCCCGTCCAGATCTGCTCGTTCGTCCGCGGATTAGTGGGGCCCGCGTAGATCTTTCGAACGGCCTCGACCTGTGCCGTCGTGAGGCAGTTCTCTCCCTGACCCGGCCTGCACTCGATCTCCTTCGGGTCGAACGTGCAGCTCAGTGGGTTCTCGAGCAGTCCATCCTTCACGCCGTCCAGCACGTCGCACTTGTTCATGACCGCGTCGTGAACGACCTGCAGCGCCCGCGCAGGCAGAATCGCAACGCCGTCGGGACGCGCAGCCATCCACAGCCAGAGCTGTCCGAAGATCTGGCGCGTGAGGTGAGCGGCGTGCCCGCCCACGACGACGCCGTTGTAGTCGGCGGGATACTTCTGGACCTCGTGCAATGCTGCCGCCGAACCGCCACCGCACTCGATCATGTATGCGTATCTCGGTGCCGACCCGTAGTACGCGGTTGTGATCGCTTTCCCCGCGACCGTTGTCTCGTGCATGGCGCGTCCGGCGAAATCGGTCAGCTTGTCCGGCACCCGCATCCAGGCGGTGTCGCCGCCCTGATGACCTGTGTCGGTGCTGGCGACCGCGAAGCCGTCGGTCAGACCAACGCCCATCGCGTTGTAGTTGATGACGCCGCCGAGCCCGTTGGGGCTGGTGCCACGGAAATTGCCGTTCCATCCGGCGATCGGCAGCCACAACTCCATGCGGATGTCCGAGGATGGCGATGGCGTCAGCGTTGCCGTCACGCGACAGAACGCAGGGAGGGCACTGAACGGCGGGATACCGCGACCGCCGTTATAGCCAAGGCCGAGGCCAGCGGTGGTCGCGGTCACTCTTCCCGGAACGGCTGGAACAGGCCCGATGGTCCCTGCGAGCGCGGACGAGCCGCCGCCATCCCGAGGCGCGTTGACCGGTACTGCAAACGCGCCCGCGTTCACAACGTGTGCGAGTGTAATTGTCGTGTTCGGCAGGGACAGCGCGGCCAGCCGCTCGCACGCAGCCGGCGGTTGAGGCACGTTCTGGGCTGCCGCACCCGCCGGTGCGAGCAGCACCGCCAATATCAATGTCAAGCGCATTACGGCTCCTGTAGCACCGACACTCTAGTCGATCAGAGCCCGCAGCCGGCACTTACTTGACGTGCCGGCAAAGTGATGCTGACAGTTCGGCGCGGTGCTGACATATCGGCATCGACTGCCCGAACAGGCGTTTCAGTCGCGCAGAGTAATGGTTCTTTCCTTGGCATAAGTCTCGCCTTGGCCGTGACTACAAAACGATCTCCACGCACCGGCACGCACGCACGCGGCTGATGCGATTCGATCAGCGAGGGTCACATGCAGCGACTTGGCTTCCTGTTGTTGGCCATGCTGCTGAGCGCGACGACGCTGCTGGACGCGCACGACCGCACCCCGTGGGGTGACCCGGACATCCAGGGCATCTGGAGCAATCAGACCCCGACGCCGCTCGAACGGACCGACGCCCTGGCTGGAAAGGCGACGCTGTCCGAGGCGGAGGCGGCGGAGTTCGAGAGAACGTCGCTCGACCGGTTGCTGACCACGTTCGCGAACGAAGTGCCGATCAGCGGCGAGCTGAACGAGATCTGGCTCGAGACCGCGAAGGGGAGGGTGCCGCCGGGGGGGGGCACCTCGCTGGTGGTGGATCCACCCGACGGGAAGATCCCTTACACACCAGAAGGCCTGAAGCGTTGGGAGGAGGTGCCGAAGATCGGGAAGCCGCTGTTGGCCAACGCTCCTGGCGATCGGACGCTCGCCGAGCGCTGCATCACCACCGACGGAATCTTGGTACCGAACCCGTTCTACAACAACTATTTCGAGATTGTGCAGGCACCCGGCCACGTGGCGATCGTGACCGAGATGATGCACGAGGTCCGCGTCATTCCCCTGGACTCGCGGCCGCACGTCGACTCCGGAGTGCGGATGTGGATGGGCGACTCGCGCGGATGGTGGGAGGGAGAGACGCTGGTTGTCGAGACCACCAACTTCAACGACCGGATGCGTTTCCGGGGCGCGACCGCGAAGCTTCACCTGGTCGAGCGATTCACCAGGCTCGACGCGGACACCATCGAATACCGACTGACCGTTACCGACCCCGAGACGTTCACGCGGCCATGGACGCTCGTGAACGGGTTGCATCGGGCCGACGGCGGCATCTACGAAGTGGCGTGTCACGAGGGCAACATCGGGCTGCGAGGAATACTCGCCGGAGCGCGCGCTCAGGAGGCTGCCGCGGAAACCAGGTAACCCTGGCGCGGCTGCTTTCGGCCGGTCGACTCCCAACTTCCGTCCCGGGGTCGAGGGGTGGAAGTTGGGAGTTCGTAGACTACCGGAACCTCAGGCAAGCCCTTTCTTGTACAGCTCGAGCAGGCGGCTCCACGCCTTCTCGGCGTCCGGCTCGTTGTAGACGCCAGAGTCCGGCGGGCACCAGCCGTGCGCACCCGAGTACACTTCAATCTCCGCCGGCTGACCCGACTTGGCGAACGTATCCTTCAACACGTTCTTCTCATCCGGTGCACGCTGGTCGTCGTTCGCGGCGATGGCGACCAGGAGATGCGCCTTTGTCTTCGACGCCTGCAGATGCGGGCTGTTCGGCTCCTTGGTGACGAGCCCGCCGCCGTGGAACGACGCAACCGCGCCGACGCGATCCGGCACCGCAGCCGCCGTGCGGAATGCCATCGGGCCGCCCATGCAGTAGCCCTGCGTCCCGATCTTGCGGTTCTTGGCAACAGCCTGCTGCTGATCGAGCCACGCGATGAACGCCTTCGCATCCGTCATGTGCGTCGTCTCGCTCAGCGCTTTCGCGAGCGGCAGCAACTCGGGAATCGGCGTCGCGGCCCCCTTCGGCGCGGTCGGCGCCTTCTGCTGGCGATAGAACGGATTGACCACCAGTACCGAGTAACCCGACTCCGCGAGACGCTTGCCCATCTGGCGGAACGCCGGCCGCAACCCGAAGATGTCCGGCCACACCAGCACGCCGGGAGCCGTCCCGCTCGCCGGGTGCGCGAAGTAGCAGTCGGCGGTGCCGTCCGGCGTCTTGATCGTCACGTCCCTTTCCGTCACGTCAACGGCGTTGACGACCTTGGGAAGCACCAGCGCCACACCCGCGCCGACGAGGACGCCGAACTGCCGCCGTGTCACCATTCCGCCTGCTTCGTACTCCAGTCGGTCCTGCTCGAAATGATCCTGATCGCACATATTCGCTCCTCATTGACGCTTGCTCCTGCGGTGCGGGAGCGCTCCGCGTGAGGTGACACTTTAATGCAGAATGCAGAATTCGAAATGCAGAATGCAGAATTCCGAGTGCGGAGCGGGCTTCTCCTTCAGCCTGACGCATGTCGGTGCGAGATCCCTGACGCATGTCGGTGCGAGCTTCCTGACGCGTGTCGGTGTCTCGGAGTGCGCTCAATCATGAGAGCGCATCGCCTCTGTCTGTCGTGTTCGATGAAAAACGAGGTAGGATTTGCGGCTCGTAAGGAGCGAGGAGGCATATGAGTACCGTTGCTGTTCACGCTCACGGCGTGGCGGGGCTGAGGCGATGGCTGCCGTGGATTGGCTGGCTGTTATCCCTCGCGTCGATGTCGATATTGCTCATGAGCGCCCGGTGGAAGCTCACCTACGATCCCTGGTACGTGCAGGAGTGGGGACGAATCGGCTGGGACCCGAGCGCGTTGCTGCGCATCGGCCTCGTTCAGCTCACGTGCGTCGCGCTCTACCTGATTCCACAGACCGCCGTTCTCGGCGCGGTGCTGCTGGCTGGGTATCTGGGTGGCGCAATGTCGCAGTATGTCCGGCTTGGGGAACCGTATCCGGTGCTCGTTCCGCTGACGACGGCGTTGCTCGCGTGGGCCGGACTCTATTTGCGGGAGGAGCGCCTGCGTTCACTCCTGCCGTTCCGAAGACGGTCGCGTCAGGACTGAACGCGCCGAAGCGCCGTGCACACGACGAGGCGTGGCGAAGACGCGCGGGAGCGATGTGCACTGATTTTCACGGTCCTGCGGCCTACGGCCCTCGTCTCGCAGCCGCCGCCCTGATCACCCGAAATGGCGACACACGGAGGCTGCGGTCGCACCCTACAATGAAAACACGTCACCGTGCCGCTCCGTCTCTCACGCCTCCTTCGCCCTCGAAGCCGCGATCAGGCCCGCACGCAGGTCGAAAAGACCAAGGCGGTCGATCGCACCATCGACCTCTGCCGTGCGCTTCTTTCAGAACGCGGCGAAGTCTCGGGAGCGCGGCTGGCCGCCGAGGTACTCGCCGCGTACCAGCAGCTCGACGAGCAGCAGGTGGAGTACTTCTTCGAGCGTCTGGGCGAAGACTTCTCGGTGGATCCCGACGCCGTCCGGCGGACCGCGGACGCCTACCGGGTCGACGCATCGCCAGCGACGCTGCTTGCGCTGCAGAACGCGGTAGAGCCACCACGACAGGAGCTGTTCCGGCGCTGCAATATGGCGCCGGGCGGAACCGCTGTCCTGGTCGACATGCGCCGGCGGCTTCTCCCCACGCTTGCGAGCAACCCGCATCGTCTTGAAATCGACGCCGACCTCACCCATCTGTTCCGGTCGTGGTTCAATCGCGGGTTCCTGACCTTGCGGCGTATTGACTGGCAGACGCCGGCGGTCACCCTCGAGCGACTGATTCAGTACGAAGCCGTGCATCAGATCCAGGGATGGCGTGATCTGCGCCGGCGGCTCGAATCGGATCGCCGCTGCTATGCGTTCTTTCACCCCGCATTGCCGCAGGAACCGTTGATCTTCATCGAGGTGGCGTTGACGCGTGCGGTGACGGCGCAGGTGCAGCCACTGCTCGATCCCGACTCGCCGGTCGACGACCCCAGCCGCGCCACCTGCGCCATCTTCTATTCGATCACCAACTGCCAGCCCGGACTGCGCGGCGTGTCGTTCGGCAACGTGTTGATCAAACAAGTCGTCGAGGACCTCCAGAGGGAGTTCCCGCGGCTCAGGACGTTCGCCACGCTGTCACCCATTCCCGGGTTTCGCGCGTGGCTGGCGGAACGGGCGGCCGTGGCGCCCGGGTCGATCTCGCACGCGCTGGCGGCGCTCGTGGCGAAGGGCGATGCCGTCAGCGCCGCCGATATCGCTGCCGCTCCCACTACCTTGCGCGCGGAGATGATGGAACGCTGTGCCAGGTATCTGATCTCCACCGAGTCCGGTGTGGGCGCGCAGGATCCGGTCGCTCGCTTTCACCTCGCCAACGGTGCGCGTCTCGAGCGGCTCAACTGGATGGGCGACACGTCCCACACTGGGCTGCACCGGTCGTATGGGCTGACGGTGAATTACGAATACCGCCTTGCGGACCTGGAGCGAAACCACGACGCCTACGCCAATCAGCACCGCGTCTCGACGTCGCGAGCGTTTCAACAGCTCGCGCGGCCTCATCGTTGAGCGCGTATGACCCCTCGACCTTATAGTGGGA
>Ga0073934_10008515_pt1 | contig 13639 bp, 16 predicted proteins | sample LarsenN4metaG_FD_76834 | JGI IMG/M metagenome (GOLD analysis project Ga0073934, IMG submission 76834) | Hot spring sediment bacterial and archeal communities from British Columbia, Canada, to study Microbial Dark Matter (Phase II) - Larsen... ...
AGTACCAGGCCCGAGCCTTCCGGCACTTCTTCTGGGACTCCGGGACCCTGCTGGCAAACCTCCTCGCCACCGCGGTCGCGATCGACGTGCCGGCTCGCGTGCTGCTCGGCTTCGCCGACGATGCGGTCAACCGCCTCCTCGGTCTCGATCCGGCCCAAGAGGGTGCGCTGGTCCTGGTGCCTCTCGGGGCCGGCGGTCCCCAGCCGGGCGCGACAGGGGGCGTGGAGCCACTCGCGCTCCGGACGGTTCCCCTCTCGACGCGAGAGGTGGACTACCCGCTCGTTCGCGAGGCCTACCGCCTGACCTCGCTCGCGAGCGGCGAGGCGGCCGGCGATTGGGTGGACCGAGCCAGGCTGGACAGTTGGATCCCCTCGGTCACGAAGGTCCAGGTCCCACTGCTCCCGCCGCTGTCGCCGCCGGCGCCCCTCGGCGAAGTCATCCTCCGCCGAGGCTCCACTCGGCAGTTCGCACGCGATTCCATCCCGCTGGAGGCGCTCTCGACCATCCTGGACACGGCGGTGCGGCCGTTGCCGCTCGACCTGTCCGGCGGGGCTCCGCTCGTCGACTGCTACTGCCTGGTCCACGCCGTGGACGGGCTCGCCCCGGGCGCCTACGTCTACGCGCCGGAGGTCCGCGGCCTCCGGCAGCTCCGAGTCGGCGAGTTCCGGCAGGAGGGCGCCTACCTGTGTCTCGAGCAGGCGCTGGGGGGCGACGCGAGCGCGGTGGTCTTCTTCCTGGCCGACCTCGGGCGGGTCCAGGGAGCCTTCGGGAATCGGGGCTACCGCGCCGTCAACCTCGCGGCCGGACTCCTCGGCGGTCGTCTCTACCTCGCCGCCTACGCCCTCGGGCTCGGGGCCTCGGGCCTGACGTTCTACGACGACGACGTCGTCCGCTTCTTCTCCCCGGACGCCGCGGGCAAGGACGCCATCTTCGTCACGGCGCTCGGCCGGGCGCACCGTGGGGGGCGGTCCCGAGGTCTTCCGCGGTCGGAGGGGACGATCCAGACGCTGGCGCCCGGGGCGTCGTGACCCTAGTCCCACATGGCGTCGAAGACGGACCCCGCGAGGGTCGGGAACACGTCGTGCATGGCCGCGCCGGGCACCGTGCTGGCGCGGCGCAGGAATCACCGACCAGGCTTAGATGCGTCTGGGGCCGCGGAGAGTTCGACGAGACCTCAGCAGCCGAGGGCGGGCGGGAGCCCGGTCAGATCCGGGAGCTCCAGGTCGGGCGCCAGCCCGAGCTCCTCCGGCGGGGCCCCCGCGCGGTTGACCCACACGACCCGAAAGCCGTACGCCTTGGCCCCCGCGACGTCCCAGGCGTTCGCGGAGACGAAGCCGAGCGACTCCTTCGGGATGCCGAGCCGGCTCGGCCCGAGGGCGTAGACCTCGGGCGACGGCTTGTAGGTGCGCACGGCGTCGACGCTGATCACGGCCGCGAGGTGGGGGGCGAGCCCCGCGTGCGCCACCGCCGCCTCCAGCATCCGTGGCGCCCCGTTCGAGAGGATCGCGCAGGGGAGCCTGCGGAGCCGCTCGAGGACGCCCCGCACCTCGGGGAACGGCTCGAGCCTGAGGTAGGCGTCCATGAGTCGAACGCGTTCGGCCGGGCTCACCGCGAGGCCCAGGCGCCTGGAGGCGAAGACGAGGGCCGCCTCGGTCACCGCCCAGAAGTCCTCGTACCGCCCCATCAGGCTCCTGAGCCAGGTGTACTCGAGCTGCTTCGCACGCCAGAGCTGGGAGAGCGCGTGCGGGTCGTCGGTCAGCGCGCGCCCGGCTTCGATGACGGAGTGGACGTCGAAGAGGGTCCCGTACGCGTCGAAGAGCAGTCCCTGGACCTGCATCCCCGGCTCCTCGTCGTGCATGCGCCCGTTCCCTTGTCAGCGCTTGGTCCTGTCCGTACAATAGCCTCGCCGTGGCACGGACCGTCACCTACAAGGGCCATCGGATCGACGCCCACGCCGTCCCCGTCCCGGACGCCGAGGAGGGCGAGTGGGCGGCCCACGCGGTGATCCGCGTGCCCGGTCCCGGCGGGAGCCGCGAGCAGCCCCTGCGCGACCCTGACGATCGCATCTTCGCGACCGCGGAAGACGCCGAGGGGTACGCGGTCCACCTCGCGATCCGATGGGTCGACCGGCACAGCCCATGACCCGGGCCCTCCTCGTCGCCGCGGGACTCCTGGCCGGCTGCGCCAGCTTCGTGCCGCTCCGCGAGCCTCCCGCGCTCGACACGGCGGACCCCGCGGTCGACGTGACGACCCGGGCCGAGGCCCTGGCTCGCCTGGGTCCGCCGGTCGAGGTGCGTGCCTCCGACCTCGGCGAGGTCCTGCTCTACCGGCGCCGGGTCGTCGTGGACCGGAACCCGGCCCGCTATCACGGTGAGGACCGCGGCGACGGGTTCGACCGGTACGAGCGGATCCTGCTCTACCTGGACGGAGACGGTCGCGTCGTCCGCCGGGTCACTGAGCCCGAGTGACCGGGCGGGAGACGGCCAAGGTCTGCACGAACCTGTCCAAGTCGCTGCGGCCTCACTCGAGCCGTGGCTGAGGAGCGAGTCGCCCAAGAACGCAGGGAGGAGGTGGCGGGTACCCGCGGCCTCCGGCCGCGGGTGGGCGTACTCGCTGTACGTTGAGGGCCGCCGACGCGGGTACCCATGGCCGAAGCCCATGGGTAGGACGCCGGGAGGCGACGCTCATCGGCCGCGGCACTAGCGGGGTGCGACGCGGGAGATAGCCGCGCGCGACCGCCAGCGACGCGAAGCCGGGGCCGTCGGCCCGCCGGGCTCGCCGAAGCCGAACCGGAGAAGCCGCGCCGCCTCCAGGAACGAGCGCGCGCGCGTCTCCGCCCCGAGGATGACGCACAGGAGGCGCTGCCCGGCCTTCCCCGCCGCCACCGCCAGGTTGTAGCCGGCCTCGAGCGTGTAGCCGGTCTTCAGCGCCGTCACGCCGCCCGGGTTCTGGAACAGTGGGATCCCGTTCCGGCGGTACACGCGCCCTTGCCACGTGAGCTCGGTCCCGCTGAGCAGCACGCGGCTCTCGGGGAAGTCCGCGAGCAGCCGCTCCGCAAGCGCCGCCATGTCCCGGGCCGTCGTCCGCTGACGCGGGTCGGGCAGCCCGTGGGGGTTGGCGAAGGCCGTGCTGGCGAGCCCGAGCTCCCGGGCGGTGCCGTTCATGCGGGCCACGAACGCCTCCTCGCTCCCGCTCAGGCGCTCGGCGACCGCCACCGCCGCGTCGTTGGCCGACGCGACCGCGACCGCCGCCAGGAGGACCCGGAAGGGCACGAGCTCTCCGGCGGACAGGCCCAGGCGAAAGCGGGGGGTCTGGGCCGCGCTCGGACCCACCGCCACCAGGTCGTCGAGGGCCACGCGACCCTCACGGAGGTCCTCGTAGGCGAGGTACAGCGTCATCATCTTGACCAGGCTGGCGGGGGCCCGGTCCCCCTCGGCATTCTTCGCATACAGCACCTTGCCGGTGGCGAGGTCGATGAGAACCCCGGCTTCGGCCCGCACCGCGGGCGTCGCCGCCTCCCCCGCCACGGCCGTCGGACCGAGGACGAGGAGCCCAGCGAGCGCGAGCCACGTCGCGGCGCGCAGCGCGAAGGACCGCGCCCTCACCCGGGAGGCGCCGAGGATCGAGTGCCCGGTCATCGCAGCGCGTTCCTCAGGGTGCGCGAGGGACGGAAGCGAGGCACGCGCGCCGCCGCGATGGTGATGACCTGCCCGGTGCGGGGATCGCGCCCCTTCCGGGCTCGGCGCCGCGCGACGGAAAACGTCCCGAAGCCGACGAGCGTCACGGCCTCGCCGCGTCTGAGGCTCGAGCGGATGCCGGCAAGATAGCCCTGAAGCGCCTTCTCGGCGGCCACCTTGGACACGCCCGACGCCGCAGCCATCCGGGCAACGAGATCTGCCTTCGTCATCGGGGCCTCTCCCTGGCGCATGGAGTGCGCGGGCCGCAGCCGGCGGCTCGGCCCGATCGGCACGTGAAGCGCTCGCACTGTAGCAAAGTCGCGGAGCGGCCGTCAAGAATTGCGCGCCGTGTGCTATACAGTTGAGCCATGCGACGCCGGCTGGCCGCCGTGGGATTGGCGATGGCGCTCGGGGGCTTGCCCGCGGGGAGCGGGGCCGACCCCGAGGGCCCGGCCCGTCCGGTCGTCGCCCGGGACACGCCGCCGCTCGGCGTCCCGGTGGACGCCCTGGCCCCTCCCGCCCGCGCGCGCGCCGACGTCGTCCTGGCCTCCACGGTCTTCGCGCACCGCGTGGGGGGCATCCGGCACCAGAGCCGGGAGGACGTGTTCCGGTTTCTCCTCGATCACCCGGACTTCGCCGCTGCGGTCGCGCGTGCGCTGCGACTGGGCCAGTATCGCGTCTCGCCCCGCGAGGACGGCTACTGGGGGGACGACAGCCGTGGAGCGACGGGAATGATCCGGATCCTCCACGCGGACGACGAGCGGCGCCTCTTCCACCTCGAGGGCCGCTACCAGCGCGGCGTCTTCCCGGCCATCGAGGGCCAGCTCCTGGTGCTCCTCGAGTTCCGCCACGAGGCCGACGACCAAGGGGGCACGGTCGTGGAGTCGACTCTGACCGGCTACCTTCGCCTGGACACGCCCCTGGTCGGCGCGATCGCCCAGGTCGCCGGCGCGTTGTCGCGCCCGCTGGTCGAGCGAGCGGTCGAGCGGAAGGTCCGCCGGTTCTTCGGCACGGTCGCGCGGCTGAGCCGCTGGGCGCACGACCAGCCCGAACAGCTCCTGGCCGGGCTGGACGGGCACGCCGACGTGCCGCAGGACGAGACCCTGGCCGCGTTCCAGGCGATCCTCCTCGCCGACCGCCCACCCGCGTGGGCCCAGGCCCCGTTCCAGCTCGTCCCGTCAGGCCGTGAGGACCTCGAGACGCCCCCCGACACCTTCACTGGTCTCGACGACGAGGCGGCGCGGTGACCGGCACGATCCTCGCGGTGATCGTCGCGGTCCTGGCGGCCGCTGCCCTCGCGGGTGGGCTCTGGTACGCCTGGCGCACGCGTCTCCAGCTCTGCCCCCACTGCGGCTGGATCGTCCGGCGCGTGGAGCGCGGCTGGCTCCGGTGCCCGCGCTGCCACAAGCAGTACGCGCGTCACGGGCGGCTTCGCCTCCACTGAGCACATCGGGGGGGCCGAGACGGCCCCCTCCGGAGGGCTACATCCCCATGACGTCGCGGGCTTCGTCCATCACCGCCTCGGTGACGGCGCCGTAGCCGCGCTCACGGGCGAAGCGCTCGATCGCCTGACGAGCCATCGGCCGGATGAAGGCCGGGATGCGCGCGGCGCGCGTCTCGGCCTCAGGAGTCCACGCGAGGCCCTCGGACGGGACGGAGCCCGCGCCCGGGATCATGGCGGCGAACGGACAGCCGGGGCCTTCTCCGGCCGCGGTGATGGCGGAGGGAGACGACCGCTCCTCGACGAACGCCGCGTCCCGCTGGTGCGCCAGCGTCGACCGGACGTCGGCGAACGGCGCAGGCTCGCCGGTCCGGCCCCCGACCTTCACGCCGAGCGTCCGGACGAGCTGCGTCTCCCAGGGGTTCGTCAGCATCGCGATGCGATGCCGGCAGGTCGGGCAGGCGAAGGTCACGGTCAGGGAGCCCTCGTCAGGCCCCGCCGTGGAGACCAGCCGCATGGCCTCGTCGCAGTGGACACAGAGGAACTTCATCGGGATGGACCCCCTCGGGGTGGGGATGCGAGCGGAGCCATTCTAGCACGGGCCGTCCGGGGCGACGGGCGGGGACTGCGCCGTCACTGCCGTCACTTCGAGCCGGTGCCAGGCCCGAGGGGCGACGGACCCGAGATCCGGCGGGGAGCCGCGGTGCCAGCCGACAGGATGATCCGGATCCCCTCTTCGATCGAGAGCCCGGTGGACACGACCGCCTCGCGGGGCACCAGGATCAGGTCTCCCAGGTAGAGGTGGTTGGTCGGCACGTAGACCGACGCGAGCGACTCGGGCTTGAGCCCCTCCACCCGCACGCTCCCCGTCAGGAAGCCGTACGTGTAGACGCCCTCCCGCGGGTGCTCGACGATGACGAACGCTCGGAACCCGCTCCGTCGGTGGGGCGAGAAGGCTTCCACCAGCTCCTTGACGGCCGGGTACACACTCCGGACGACCGGCACGAGGAACAGGAAGCGTTCCGCCCACGTGAGGACCCGCCGGCCGACGACGTTCGTGGCGATGACACCGATCAGGAAGATGAGGATGACGGCCGTCAGGAACCCGAGGGCCGGCACGTGACGGCCGAGGATCTGCTCGAACACCGGCGAGAGGAACCCGTCGACCTCGCGGTAGAAGACCCAGAGGACCCATGCGGTGAGGACGACGGGGACCGTCACGAAGAAGCCGGTGATGAACCGGACCTTGAACCACGATCGGATACGCCAGGTCATGAGGATCGCCTGTCGGCCCCTGGGCTCGGATGAAACCACACGGCCGAAAGCCCGTCAAGGCGACTCGGCTCGATGGGCCACGGCCGAGGCCGCGCGGCGCCTGTCGGAAGGAGCCTCTCCCGGTTGAGCCCCTGCGTCGTGCGTGCTAGGCTCGGAGCCGTCATGTCGCCTGACCGACGGACGGCGCCGGGCCGCCGAGCCCTCGGGGCGCGGCGGATCCCCGCCCTGGTCTTGATCGGTACGCTGGGCTGCCTTGCGGTTCGGGTCGCGGCCCAGCCGCTCGCCGTTTCCACGGAGCTCGTCCGCCTCGCGACCGCCGACGGCCAGCGGACCAGCGGGCTGGTCTATGCGCCGATCGGCCACGCGCCGCGGGCCGGCGTCGTGCTGGTTCACGGCTACGCGTCCAACTTCTACTCCGGCGCGACCGGCCGGCTCGCTCGCGCGCTGGCCGAGCGGGGCTTCGCCACCATCGCCGTGAACATGCGCGACCACGACGCCGGCCCGAAGACGACGCTGTTCGAGGAGAACCGGTGGGACGAGCAGGCGGCCGTGGACGAGCTGGCCCGCCGCGGCGTGACGCCCCTCGCCATCGTCGGCGAGAGCCTCGGGACGAACCGGGTCCTCTACTACGTCGCCGAGACCCAGGACCCGCGCATCCGGGCCGTGGCCCTCCTCGCCGGACCGGGCAACGCCTTCGAGTGGAACGTCCGCGTCTTCGGCCGGGAGCGGGCCACCCGGGTCCTCGAGGAGGCGCAGCGACTCCAGGCGGCCGGGCGAGGCAAGGAGCTCATGCTCGTGGACCTGGGGCCCCTGGGGAAGGCCCTGTACTCCGCGGACCACCTGGTGAGCCTCCGCGGCCCCCAGACCCGGTCCGATCCCTACCGGAACATCGCGCAGATCGCCGCGCCGGTGCTCCTCGTCTACGCGACCGCCGACCGGCTCGTCGACCTCGAGGTCGGGCGCCGGCTCAGGGCCGCGGCCACCCGCGCCCCAAGAGCCGACCTGGTGGAGATCGCCGGGGCCGACCACGGCTTCTCCCTCCACCAGCCCGAGCTCCTCACGACGCTCGAGCGCTGGCTCGCCGAGGTGCTCGGCCGGTAGCCGCTCTCCGTTGACAGACGGCCGCTGCCCCATCGTGGGGCCAAAGGAGGAACGCCCATGAGCCGGACTCGGCAGTTCCGCGTCCTCGCCGTCGCGCTGGCGGCTGTCCTCGTCCTCCTCGTCGCGAGCCGGGCGGACGCCCAGGCCCCCGCGCCGGGCAAGCGGGGCGGGGTCCTCGTCCTCGCGCGCCAAGGGGAGGCGACCAACCTCGATCCCCACAAGGTGCCGGCCTTCACGAGCCACCGCGTGTTCGAGCTGATCCACAGCACGCTGACGCGGCTGGGTCCCGACCTGAGCGTCCAGCCAGACCTCGCCGAGTCGTGGGCCCTCGCCCCCGACGGCCGGCAGCTCACGTTCAGGCTCCGCCCGGCGAAGTTCCACAACGGGGAGCCCGTGACCAGCCTCGACGTGAAGTTCACCTACGAGCGCATCCTCAACCCCCAGACCAAGGCCGTCGCCCGCGCGTTCTTCGTCGACATCGAGAAGGTCGAGGCGCCGGACCCGCGCACCGTGGTCTTCAGCCTCAAGCAGCCCAACGTGGCGCTCCTCATCTACATGGCCCACCCGAACGCGAGCATCGTCTCCCAGAAGGTCACCCAGGCCGCCAACGACGACCTCTCGAGGAAGGAGCACGCGATCGGCTCGGGACCCTTCCGGCTGGCCGAGTGGGCGCCGGACAACTTCATGCGCTTCGAGGCCTTCCGCGAGTTCTACGTCCAGGGCCAGCCCTACCTCGACGGGGTCCGCATCAACATCGTGCCCGACGAGGCCGGGATCGTGGCGGCGCTCCGAACGAAGGCGGCGGACATGGCCCTCATCGCCGACGCCCGCGTCGCCCAGACGCTGGGCCGCGAGCAGGGGCTCACCGTCAGCGCGAAGCCGAGCCTGAACTACCACCTCCTCTTCCTCAACACCAAGCGGAAGCCCCTCGACAACGCGAAGGTCCGCCAGGCGATCGCCTACGCCATCGATCGCAAGCAGATCATCGACACCGTCGCGCTCGGGAGCGGGGACCCGACCGGTCCGATCCCGCCGGCGCTCCCCTTCTACGCGCTGCCAACCGGCGAGCACGAGCTGTACCGCCGCGACGTGGGGAAGGCCCGGCAGCTCCTCCAGGAGGCCGGGATCGGTCCCGTCACGCTGACGATCCTGACGCAGACGACCGAGCCCGTCTACGCCAAGGACATCGCGCAGATCGTCCAGCAGCAGCTCGGGGAGGTCGGCATCAGGGTGAACATCGAGCTGCTCGAGTTCGGCCAGTGGGTGCAGCGCTGGCTCAAGGCGGACTTCGAGATGGCGCCGGGGCTCAACTCGGGGCAGCCGGACCCGGACTTCTATCTCTTCCGGTACTTCACCAACGACGGGAACCTGAACTTCGTCCACGCCTACCAGAACGACCGCTCCAGCGACGCGATCAAGCGAGCGCGCACGCTGGCCGATCCGCAGAAGCGCCGGGAGCTGTACGGGGTGGCGCAGCGCGAGCTGGTGAACGGCGTGCCCTTCGTCTGGCTGTACGTGGGGCGTGACTACGTGGGTCTCCAGAACACCGCCAGGGGTTTCGTCCACCTCCCGACGGGGTCGATCCTCTACCTGAGGCAGACGTGGCTCGATAAGTAGGCCGGACGCCTCCCGTGCGGCGGTACCTCGCGAAGCGGCTCCTGAGCCTGGTCCCGACGCTCGTCGGGGTGTCCCTCCTCACGTTCCTCTTCCTCCGGCTGATCCCGGGGGATGCCATCGCGGTCCGCCTGGGCACTTCCACGGTCCTGAGCGAGCACCAGCTCGCGGAGCTGCGAAGCTACCTCGGCATCGACCAGCCCCTCCACGTCCAGTACGTGCGCTGGGTCGGCTCCCTGCTGCGAGGCGACGCGGGCTACTCGATCCGCACGGGGCAGCCTGTCGTGACCGAGATCGCCGCGCGGCTCCCGGTCACCGCGGAGCTGGCGCTGGGCGCGGCCCTGGTCGCCCTCGGGCTCGGGCTCCCGCTGGGGGTCCTGTCCGCCGTCCGGCCGAACACGACGCTCGACCTCGCCGCGCGGGCCTTCGGGCTCCTGGGTCTGTCCCTCCCGAACTTCTGGCTTGGCACCCTCTTTGTCCTCCTCTTCGCGCGGTACTTCCGCTGGATGCCCAACACGGGCGGCTATGCCGGGCTCACGCAGGACGCCGCCGCGAACCTCCGCTTCCTCCTCTTCCCCGCCGTCACCCTCGGGGTCGCGATGGGGGCCGTGGTCATGCGCACCACGCGCTCGGCCATGCTCGATGTCCTCGCCGCGGACTACATTCGCACGGCCCGCGCCAAGGGGCTCGCGGCGGCTACGGTGATCCATCGGCACGCGCTCCAGAACAGCCTCATCGTCGTCGTCACGATCCTGGGCATCCAGGTCGGGTACCTCCTGGGCGGCGCGGTGATCGTCGAAGAGATCTTCGCGGTCCCCGGGATCGGGCGCATGCTGCTCAACGCGATCTATCAGCGGGACTACGCCTTGGTCCAGGGAGCCGTGCTGGTGGTCGCGGTGCTCTTCGTGACGGTCAACACCCTCGTCGATGTCGCCTATGGCTATCTCGACCCTCGCATCCGCTTCCAGTAGCGCGCTCGGCGCCCTCGGGGGCAACCGCGCCGCCCTGGCGGGTCTCGGTATCGTGTCAGTCCTGGCGCTGGCCGCCTCGCTCGCCGACTGGCTGCCCCTCCCGAGCCCGGTGGAGATGGTCCCGCAGCGCCGCCTGGTCGGGCCGAACTGGGGGATGCCCCTCGGCGCCGACGCCTTCGGCCGCGATCTCCTGAGCCGAACGGTCTACGGCGCCCGGCTGTCCCTCCAGGTCGCGGTCACGTCGGTCACGGCCGCGCTCGCCGCCGGAACGCTGCTCGGGCTCGCGGCCGGCTACGCCGGCGGACGTCTCGACCAGGCTCTCATGCGCGCGATGGACGTCTTCTTCTCCTTCCCGGCGGTCCTGCTCGCCCTCGGCATCGTCGCCGCCCTCGGGCCGAGCCCGAGCAACGTCGTCCTCGCGATCGCCGTCGTCTACACGCCGATCTTCGCCCGCGTGGTCCGGGGCCCGGTCCTGGCCCTGAAGGAGCGGGAGTTCGTCGAGGCGACCCGGGCCCTGGGCGCCTCGGCCCGCCGCATCGTGTGGCGCCATATCCTCCCGAACCTCGTCTCCGTCCTGGTCGTGCAGACGAGCATTGCCCTGTCCTGGGCGATCCTGACCGAGGCGTCGCTGTCCTTCCTGGGGCTCTCCGCCCAACCGCCTGCCCCGTCCTGGGGGGCGATGCTCAACGAGGGGCGCCAGGCGCTCGAGCTGGCCCCACACCTCGCGATCTTTCCGGGTCTGGCCATCATGCTCGCGGTGCTGGGCTTCAACCTGCTCGGGGACGGGCTGCGCGACGTCCTCGATCCGCGTCAGCGGGCCTGACGGCGGATCATGAACCGACCCTCCCGCGCAGGCCCCGGGCCGGCCGCAGGGTCCTGGAGCGCGGCGGCGGCGGAGGCGGCCGACCTCCCGGGTCTGGCCGACCTCATGGCGGCGTCGCCCCTGCTGCAGCGCTATGGGGCCACGCGCGAGACGTCACTTGCGGCGCTCGAGCAGGCCCATCAGAGGCACGACCTCCTCCTGACCGCAAGGCCGGCCAGCGGGCCGCCGCTCGGGATGGTCTGGGTGATCACGAGCCCGATGCTCACGGGCGCGGCGTACCTGCGCCTCCTCCTGGTCGCCGACCCCATGCAGCGCGCCGGCCTCGGGGCCCGGCTCCTCGCGGCTGCGGAAGAGCATGTGCGGTCGCGGGCCAACCACATGTTCCTGCTCGTGACGAGGGACAACGCCGGCGCGCGGCGCTTCTATGAGCGGTGGGGCTACCGCCACGTCGGCGACCTCCCGGACCACGCGGTGCCGGGGATCGACGAAGCGCTGTACCACAAGGCGCTCCGTCCGCACGGCGCCCGGCTGGCGGCCCCGGGGATGTGACAAGTCCCCCACGCCTCGGGTGAACCGGCGCCGACTCGATCGAGGGGCGTTCGCCTCCGCCACCCCGGTCGAGGGGGGCTGCCCGGCGTCGCGATGCAAGACGGCTGCCCGCGACCCGGGGTCGAGCCACGCCAATACCTCAGAAAACTGAGCCGTTTCCCTCATAGCGTCCACGCGCGCGCGGGGTGAACATTCCCGGTAGACAGAACGCATGCAGTTCGCTGGCCCCCGAGCGGCCGCCGCCGGGGGGACGTCGGGAGCCGACCGGACGCGAGCGCGAGGGGGTGGCCCATGGCGGACCCGGGTGGCAGGCCTCCGGTGACGGGCGCCGAAGAAGAGCTCCTGGCGGAGCACCGGCGCATTCGCGACCTCACCCGCCAGATCGAGACCGTGTCCGACCTCCGGGAGCTGTTGCGTCTCCTCCAGGATTTCCGGGCGTTGCTCGTCCCGCACTTCCTCGCCGAGGAGGGGACCGACGGCTTCTACGAGATCATCCGCCGCATGTCCCCCCGGCAGCTCGCCCTGGCTGACGCGCTCGAGCGGGAGCACTTTGCCTTCCTGGTCGAGATCGACCGGGTGGCCGAGCGGGCCCGAGCCTGCCTTGCCGGGCCCGTGGCCGCGGTCCTCGCCGAGGCGCGGATGCTCGCCCACCGGGTGACCGAGCACGAGGCTCGCGAGGACAACCTGCTCCTCGACACGATGTACGTCGACCTCGGACACGGCGACTGATGACGACACCAACCGGGCGACCCGCGACGCTCGCGGCCGTCTCCCCCGGCACCGCGGGGTCGACCCGCCGCGGGCGGGCGCCGATCCTGCCCCGGCCCCCCGCCGTCCGAGGGACGGTGTTCATCAGGAGAGACCACTGCAAGGGGTGCGAGCTCTGCATCGAGTTCTGCCCCAAGGGGGTCCTGGCCCGCTCGAAGGACTTCAACCGCAAGGGCTATCACTACCCCGTCGTGGTCAACGGCGACTGCATCCACTGCCGGCTGTGCGTCACCGTGTGCCCCGAGTACGCCATCTTCGCCGTGGCCGCGAGCACGAGTCCAGCCACGAATCCGGGAGGTCCGGCGTGAGGGATGGAGCTGCGGTCCTCACCGGGGAGCATTTCCTGTTGGGGGACTATGCGATCGCGGAAGGCGCGCTGGCCGCCGGGTGCCGCTTCTTCGCGGGTTACCCGATCACGCCGTCCACGGAGATCGCGGAGCGGATGGCGGAGCGCCTGCCGGAGGTCGGGGGCCTGTACGTCCAGATGGAGGACGAGCTGGCCTCGATCGCCGCCATCCTCGGGGCCGCCTGGACGGGCGCCAAGACCATGACCGCCACGTCCGGCCCGGGCTTCTCCCTTATGATGGAGAACCTGGGCCTGGGCATCATCACCGAGACGCCGACGCTCGTCTGCAATGTCCAGCGGGGGGCGCCGTCCACGGGGCTGCCCACGCTGGTCGCCCAGGGGGACATGATGCAGACCCGCTGGGGTTCCCACGGTCACTACGAGATCATCGCCCTGACCCCGTGGACCGCCCAGGAGTGCTTCGACCTGACCGTGCGGGCCGTCAACCTCGCGGAGCGCTACCGCCTGCCGGTCATCCTCCTGGCCGACGCCGAGGTCGGCCACCTCACCGAGAAGGTGGTCATCCCGCCCCCGGAGCGCCTCGAGCTGTGGCACCGGAAGCGGCCCGCCGAGCCGCCGGGGACGTTCCGGCCCTGTGCGGCGGAGGACGATCTGGTCCCGCCCATGCCCCGCGCGGGAGACGGCTACCACGTGTTCGTGGAGAGCCTCACCCACGACGAGCGGGGGTACCCCGTCATGTCGGCCGGGGCCCACCAGCGGCTGGTCCGGCGCCTGTGCGAGAAGATCACCCGGCACCGGTTCCAGATCTACGACTACGACGAGACGGCGGTGCGGGGCACCGACGTGGTCGTGCTCTCGTACGGCATCTCCGCTCGGATCGCCAGCCGGGCCATCGCCCTCGCCGCGAACCGCGGGCTCCGGGTCGGACTCTTCCGCCTGAAGACGGCGTGGCCGTTCCCGGAGGAGCGGGTCCGGGAGATCTCGCGGTCGGTCAAGGGGTTCGTCGTCCCGGAGCTGAACCTGGGGCAGATGGTGCGCGAGGTCGAGCGGTGCGCCGTCGACCGCTGCCAGGTCCTCCTGGTGCCGCACGCCGGAGGCGAGGTTCACGACCCC
>Ga0073934_10008517_pt1 | contig 13637 bp, 10 predicted proteins | sample LarsenN4metaG_FD_76834 | JGI IMG/M metagenome (GOLD analysis project Ga0073934, IMG submission 76834) | Hot spring sediment bacterial and archeal communities from British Columbia, Canada, to study Microbial Dark Matter (Phase II) - Larsen... ...
GGGCCGGCAGGTGCCTTCGTCGCCGCGCTGCTCCTGGCCGGCTCGGTCCTCCTCGGCTTCGAGGCCCGTATCGCCAAGACCGATGCCGTTTTGCTCGCGACGACAGTGGCAGCCGTCGGGGTGCTGGCGCGCGCCTATCTCGAGCAAACGCTCGACCGGGCGACAGCGCTTCTGTTCTGGGTGGCGCTCGGGGCCGGGTTGCTCGTCAAAGGCCCGCTCATCCTCCTTCCGGTCGCGTCGATCGTGCTCGGCCTGTTGGTGGTCGATCGCAAGGCCCGTTGGCTCGCGAATCTGCGGCCCGCGATCGGAATACCCGTCCTCCTCTTGATCGTCGCGCCGTGGCTGATCGCCATCGCGTTCATCAGCGACGGCGCTTTTTTTGAAATGGCGCTCGGCGACAATCTGTTCGGGAAAGTCGCCGCCGGCCAGGAAGGGCACAGCGCACCGCCCGGCACCTACCTCGCGCTGTTCTGGCTCACGTTCGCGCCGGCTGCTGTTCTGGCGATTCCTGTCGCATCCTGGGTGTGGGCGAACCGGCGCGAACCGGCGGTTCGGTTCTGCCTTGCCTGGATCGTCCCGACCTGGCTCGTCTTCGAACTGGTCGTGACGAAGCTGCCCCACTACGTGCTGCCGACGTATCCGGCGATCGCGGCCTTGATCGCGCTGGCGCTGATGAGAGGGGTGAAACCCCGCGCTTGGATCGGCGTCGCCATGATCGCCCTCGCCGTCGGCTGCACCGCCGTCGCCAACACTACCCTCTTCGTCGTCGAGGGCATCGTTGCGCCCGCTGCCATTGGCGCAGGTTTGGTGGCGATCCTCGTCGCGGTCTGGTGGTCAAGGCATCACCACCATTGGTCGCCTGCGACAGCGGCAGCGGTCCTGGCTGTGGCTTCGGTCGTCAACATCGGAGCCGCCTTCGCGCTCGTCGCGCCCCGACTGGAGACGATCTGGCTGTCGCAACGGCTGGCCGCTGCGGTGTCCCGACTTGCAACCTGTCCATCACCCGCGGTCGTCTCCGTCGGCCATCATGAGCCGAGCCTCGTATTCCTCGTCGGCACGGGCACGCTCCTCGGATGGCCGGCCGACGCCGCCAGCGCGATGGCTGCCGGTGGGTGCCGGATCGCACTCGTGACGGAGGACGCGGAAGCGCCGTTTACGGAAGAATTGGCGAAGCGTGGCAGCGCCGCGGCGCTCGTCGAACAGGTCGAGGGCGTCAACATCGGCAAGGTCGGTCGCAGGACCATCGGGGTCTACCGTCCCCAGCGCTAACGTGGTGGTGGGCGGCGCCGTGCCCGCCATGGTTGTCAAGCGAAAAAGCCGTGCACCGAGACCGTGCTGCGCCTTCCCAGCGCGCGCGTGATGCGCGAAAACAGCGGGCATCCGCCGGAGGGCATGGCGCGGACGGGGACACGGCCATTTTCGGGTTCGCGGCAGAGAAGTTCCGCAAGTGGAAGCGGTTTTGGCGGGCGGCGAAGACGACCTTGTCCGGTCGCGCCCTCGACGACCTGAAGCAGCATCTGGATCGCCGTCTGGTGACGGCGGATGAACTGGCGGCGCTGGCCGAGTTCGCCGCAGCGCGCACGGCACCGACGACCCGTTCCGCCTCAACGGCCATGATCACGTCACTGCCGCCCGACGACAGCGGAGTCGCCGGCTTTTCATTTCGCCACGCCTCGGTCTATGGCGCGCCGATCGACATCTTCAGCCCCGTGCGCGACGCCGCGAGCTTCATCGCCAACGCGACGACACTCGACGAAGTAACGGGCGGCGCCGCGCGGCTGTCGCCGCTATCGAGCTTTCTCGCCGCCGCAACCCGTCGTCGTTACGAACATGCGGTCTACGTCGTCGGCAATTCCAATCACAACATCGAGACGGTGCAGCTGCTCCAGCGCGCCGGCCCCCTCCAACTCTGTGGGCGGACGACCGTTTACCTCCACGATCCGAATTGCCTCAACGTCGTCTCACAGACGCTCAGGCTCGAACCCGCCCCGTTTGCGGATTACATCGAGCAACTGTACGGTCGTTCGCTGCCAGTGAGACGCCATCGCAAGCTGCAACTCTGGGAAGTGCGGGAAGCGGCCCTGGAGGCTCGCATCTTCGCCGTTCGCGCCTTGGCCGAGGCAGGGGTGCACCGGTTCATCGTCAATTCGACGGCAGCGCGCGAACTCGTCGAGACCGACCTCGGCGAAGGACGCCACGACATCCGGACGATTTTTCACCCGGTCTTCCCACCGCAGGCGCGGAAGAGACCGAACCAACAAAGCGGCAGTCCCCTGCTGGTCGGCTCCTACGGCGTCCCCGGACCCAACAAGCACACAAGGCTTGTAATCGATGCCGTTGCCGAGTTGCGCCGACGCAGGATCGCTGCCCGGCTGCTGATCAGCGGCTTCGATGCCCGGGACTTTGCGCGCCGCGCGTTCTCCGGCCATCCGCCGAACTGGATCGAGGTCGACGAGCCGGCAACAGAGGCCCAGTTCCAATGCCAGCTTGCCCGCTGCGACGTCGCAGTTCAATTGAGGGACAAGAACCTCGGTGAAAGCAGCGGCGTCGTACCTTCCCTTCTGGCCCTCGGTATCCCGACGATCGTCTCTCCGCTCGGAGCCTTCCTCGACTACGGGCCGGCTACGGCGCGTCTCGACCGGACGACACCCGATGCGCTCGCCGATCTTCTCGCATCACCGCATGCCTGGCCGACGGCGGAGGCCATGGCGCGCTACGTATCCGATCACACGCTCGACAGGTTCGAGCCGGTGTTCCGGCAGGCTTTGGTCGATTGACGAGGCAGTAGGGGGGCCACGTGACGACGATCCAACAACGCATTGGGCAGTCGCGATCGCGCGTCGCCACTTACCTTGCGGCGGACTTCGATCGCATCGAGGGATGGTGCTCGCCGACGACTGCAGCGATGATGGCCGAACTTCTTTGGTTTCAGGAGAGCGATGGCGTCCCCGGTGGCATTGCCGAGATCGGCATCCATCACGGCAAGTCGTTCCTCGTCATGGCGCTCGCCGCGCGCCCCGAGGATCGCAAATTCGCTGTCGACGTCTTTGGTATGCAGGAGCGAAACGTCGATGACTCGGGCAAGGGTGACCGGGGCATCTTCGAAGCCTATCTCCGGGAGTACGCGGCCGATTGCGACGTCGATGTGCTGGAGATGGACTCCCTAGATCTGCGCGGCCGGGAAGCCGATTTCGGGTTCAAAGGGCTCCGCTTCCTGTCGATAGACGGCGGCCATACGATCAAAGCCACAGCGAACGATCTCCACATCGCCGATCGCGCGCTGCGGCCCGACGGCATCTGCGTGGTCGACGACTTGTTGAACCCGCATTGGACGGGGGTCGTGTCGGGGGTGTTCGCATTCATGAGCCGAAGTGCCTCGCTGGTGCCGGTGGCGCTGATCCCCAACAAGCTCGTCATGTCGCGCCCCGCGCATCGCAGCCGCATCCTTGCCTTCATGAGATCGGCGTTCGCGCGCTCCAGGGAAAAAAGCGATCTCGAATTGGGCACAGGCCTCATCGACGTGTTCGGCGAATTTCCCGGGTACCATCCGGCTGATCCGCCCGCAGTTGGAGGAACTTAGGATAGGCGGCGCCCCTGAACCCTGTGGTGATGCCAGCGACGCGGGCCAGCGAGTCCACTGCGTTGACGCTTGACGGCCGCAGGCGCTAAGTCCGCCCACGTGGGGCGAGCGGAAAAGTTTGTCACGTGACCGACCGGCTGCCATTCATCGATCTGCAAGCCCAGCGCCGACGGCTCGGACCCAAGATCGATCAGGCCATCCAGCGCGTGCTGGAACACGGACAATTCATCATGGGTCCGGAAGTCGCCCAGCTGGAGCACGAACTCGCAGCTTACTGCGGCGCTCGCCACGCCATCACGTGCTCGTCCGGAACGGACGCGCTCTCGCTCGTTTTGATGGCGAAGGGCGTCTCGCGGGGCGACGCTGTCTTCTGTCCGGCTTTTACCTTTTGCGCGACGGCCGAAGTCGTCGCGGCGCTCGGCGCAACGCCCGTGCTGATTGATGTCGACGCCGCGACGTTCAACATGAGCGCCGACAGCCTGCGTGATGGCATTGCGGTGGCAGCGCGTTCGGGGCTGCGTCCGGTCGGCATCATCCCCGTCGACCTGTTCGGCCTGCCGGCGGATTACGCACGCATCCTCGACATTGCGCATGCGTTTGGCCTCTGGGTCCTCGCCGACGCGGCCCAATCGTTCGGCGGACGCGTCGGCAGCCGCAGGGTCGGATCACTTGCACCAGTGACAGCGACGAGCTTCTTTCCGTCGAAACCTCTCGGATGCTACGGCGACGGCGGCGCGATCTTCACGGACGACGACGAGCTGGCAGAAGAGATCCGGCTGCGGCGGATCCATGGACAAAGCGCGGATCGCACGGATAGTCTGCGGATCGGCATGACCGGCCGTCTCGATACGATCCAGGCAGCGGTGCTCCTCGAAAAGCTCACCGTTTTCGACGACGAACTCGACCGGCGGAGCAAGATCGCGGGGCGCTACACGGCGGGGCTTGGCCCCTATTGCCTCGCACCCTTGCCGGATGCGGAGCATCGCTCGGCATGGGCTCAATACACGATCCGTGTGCCGGCCGAACTGCGCGATCCGCTGGTCACCCACCTCAAGGCGAAGGGTGTGCCGACGGCCATCTACTACGCCCGGCCGGTCCATCGACAAAGCGCCTATGCCCATTGCCCAACGCCGGACGGAGGGCTTCCCGTGTGCGACTGCCTTGCCGGCGAAGTGCTCAGTCTGCCGATGCACGCCTATCTGAGCCGGGACCACCAGGACAGGATTGTCGCCGCCGTCCTCGACGTCTTGGATCGCCAGAGCCGATCATGAGCGGCAAGCTCGCTGTCGTCGCGGGGACAGGTCCGATGCGCGCGCTGGTGACGCGGCTGGCGCGAGAGCGTGGAGAACCGCATGAGGTCTTCGCCATTGCGCCACTCCTGCCGATGGGACAGGACGCCCCAAGCCTCCATCCCTTCCGGTTCGCCCAGATCCTCGACATGCTCCGTCGCGACGACATCGGCTCGGCTTACCTCTGCGGAAACTTTCCGCTCGGTCGCCAACTGCAGGCGGCCCTATGTGGATACTATGCGCCGCTTGCGACCTGGATCGGGGATCGCCTCTTCATCGACACGATGCTGCGGACTTCGCCGGCCAACTCCTACGCCATCCGCTACCTCGCAAGCCTCGGCCTGCTGCTGGCGGACGCGGGCGTGCGGCTCCGCTGCGCGCGCGACGTCTTTCCACAACTCGCCATTCGCGCTGGCACTCTGACCCGCCATGCGCCGGACGAAAGGATACTGGCCGCCACGGCCGACGTGATGGTCGCACTGGAAAAGGCCTTCGCAAAACTGCCGCAACGTCGCGTCCGCCTCGCACAAGCAGGCATCGTCGAGGACGGTCGGATCACGTCGATCGAGTGGTCGTCGACCGATCGGCTGCTGCGCCGCGCCCGTCGAGAGGCGGGGCGCAGCGACACGCGATATCTCGTAAAAATGCCGTCCGTCGGTTTCGAACCCGCACTGGATCAGCCGACGATCGGACCGAAGACGGCACAAGGTTGCATCGACGCCGGCCTGTCGGGCCTCATCGTGTGCGCAGAGCTCACGCTTCTGATCGAGCCGAAGCGCACGATCGACCTACTCGATCGCGCAGGTCTGTTCCTTCATGCTCTGCCACTGGCCGAGGTCTGTCGCGCCTATCAGGACGCCTTCGCCTGCGACTGGGCCGAATGGCTCGCCGCGGCGCGGCCTGCTCACGTCTGAGTGTAAACTTCGGCCGATGTCACGAACGGCGCCTGTGACCACAACCATTGGTCGGGATATTGCCGGATCCAGATCTCGAACTGACGGAAGATCGCCGCCGTCGCCGCCTGGATGTCCGCATGTCGGTCGGCCGTGCGAGGAATGTCGATCACGACACCGTCGCCGACGAAGCGCGACTGGCGGCCGATCCGAATTGTGCGACCGACGCAGAGCGGGGCATTGAATTGCAAGGCCAGCGTGACGGGAACACGCGAAACCCGCACCACCTGTCCGAAAAACGTAACGTTGATCCCATCGTGGTCGCGATGATCGGCGAGCACCCCGATCGGCAGGCCCTGGCGAAGGCAGCTCACCATCGCCCGCGACGTGCTGTCGACCGACGACCGACCGTCGCGCGTATTGCGGACTGCGAACAACCCGCCGGGAATGATCCGCTCGCGTGCCTGCCGGATGTAGGCATCGACCAACGGGTTCTCGACAACGCGGTAGAACGCTGCCGGCTGGAATCCGAGCAGCATCTGACGGAGCAGCGCGATTTCCCAATTGCCAGTGTGCAGGGAAACGATGAGGTAGAGGCCCCGTGTCTTGGCGTAGCCGTCGAGGATCTCCATGTCGACCGGATCGAGCCGGTTCGGCTCGGAGATGAACCGGTGAGCGTGCGCGGCCTCCGCGATCACGCGACCGACATTCTCCCACATCGAGCGGATGATGGCTTCGCGCTGCTCGGGCGACAGCTCAGGCATCGCCTTGGCGATGTTGGCGAGGGCGCGGCGATGCCGCTTGTTCCTTATCCAGAATTCCCGGGATAGGAGCGCAGCAATGGGCGCGATGGTATCCAGCGGAACGGCGCGAACGAGCGCGACCGCCGCTCGGAACAGGATATACTCGATCCGTTGACGCGTCGTCAGCCACGCCCGGGCGCGGGCCTCGCGGCCGGCGAGCGTGCGACGAAGGCTGGTGACGAACGTCATCATGGCATGGCCGTCGGATCGCAGACCTTCACGGGACGTACTCGCTCGGCACGTAGCGCGCGGCGATGCGGTGGAGGGCGAGGCCCAGCTTCCGTTCGTCGGCACTCATCAGCACTTCTCTGGGCGATGTCGGCCTCGCGATCTCGAAAACCAACCTCAGCGGCTGTCCGACCTGGACCATACGCTCGGGAACCTCGATCTTGCCGCCGATGATCTCGTCTTCGTTGTTGAAGCGCAGTGTCCCGAGTTCCTCGCCATTGACCTTCACGCGAACGAGTTGTCCGCCCGGTTGCCCGGCCGGCGACATGGAGCGGCCGTAGATGGCGAGCACGACGTTGCCGATCGGCCGTGTCTCGATCGGGAAGTCCAGTTGGGCGACCGAACCCGAAGTCCAGGTGCCCCACGTTTCGGGCCATGACCAGCCGTCGCGGAGCAACGCAAGGCTCTGCGATCCGGCAACGAAGACGTGCGCCGTCTCACGCGTGAACGGAGGCGTCTTGCGCTTCTCGACGAGATGCGACGTCGCAAAGAAGCCCGCGGCGGAAGCGATGAGCAGACAGCTGGCGAACCAGGGATTTACACGCATGCTCCGCTCCCCGCCTCTTTGACGCGGCCGGCGCGCTCGACGAGGTCGGCGAACACAAGCAGCCCGTCCGTCACGTTCGTGCGTGATGCGAAAACCAGCGCGGAGCGCGACCACGCGGTTCTCTGGACGGTGTCACGGGCACGCCGGAGTGCGTCACCGAAGTCGCGCTCGGTGAAGGGCGCAGGCAGAACGACGCCGGCATCGGCTGCGGCCACGTGCTCGGCGAAACCGCAAACTTCGGTGCAGACGATCGGCAGCCCGTTGACCAGAGCTTCGAGCAACGCCTGCCCTGTCGTTTCCGTGCGTGCGGGATGGACCATGAGGTCTGACACGGCCATCATTTCGGGAACGTCTTCGCGGAACCCCAGCCACGTCACGCGGCCACTCACGCCGATACGTTCTGCACGCGAACGATATCGCGCGGCCTTCGCACCGGTTGCGCCAACGACCAGGAGCTGGACGTCATCATGGTGCCGGAGCTCCGTCAAGACGCGATCCAGCCCCTTGGTGTGGGGCTGACTGCCGATCCACAACCATGTCATGCGCGTCGCATCGAGCCCCAAGGCGGCCCGAAGCTTTGTGCGGACGGCCCCCTCCCGCAGATCCGGCCGGATGCGCGCCGGTGCGATGCTCGGGGGAAGGATCGTCAGCCGTTCCGTTCGCGTCTTCCACACCGCCGTGTAGACGTTCGCGGCCGCACGCGTGAGGAGTGCGTTTTCCGTCCGACCCGGCTCGGAGAAGCAAGACGCTTCGAGACGGCGGCGCCCCCGGGCGCGTGGCAACCAGGCCCACTGCCCGCGGGCCGCGTAGCATGGGTCGGCGCAATAGAGCACATCGAGACCGGGCAGCTTATTGAATCCGACGACGACGTCATAGGCGCCGCGCGTCGCAGCCGCTAAGTCCTGGCCGAACCGGAAGTCACGCCCATGATTGCTCCAGGCGGATGAAGGTAGTAAGCGGAGACCCGGATGCGCGATAAGACTTCGATCGACCGAGGCGGCAAAGACATCGACGGCATGTCCGCGCTCACGCAGCAGTTCGATGACGCGCAGACAGTCGCGCTGCAGCCCGCCTCCGGGAAACAAGCTGACGATACCGATCGCAATTCTCATGACCAACCGTTGCCGTCGCCAGCCAGATCAACCCCCATCGAACGCTGCTCGCCTGCTTTCGGTTAGCCGTGCGCCAGCGAGACGTAAAGTTGGTCTCTGGCCGGACGTCATCGACCATGGGATTTGACGGCACCGACAGCCCGGCTTCGGTGCGGCTCGCACGCTGGCTGGCGTTCGACGACCCCGAGCCGCTCCCCGCGATCGAAGATGACACCGATCGGGCGCGCCAAACGTGGATCGAGGCCATCGCCATCGGCCTCGCGAGCGGCCTCTTGCCGACGATCGCGGCGCGTTACGCGACAGACGCTGCCCTAAGCGACCCGAGATCGCTGGCGGCGGGTCAGCTGCGGACCCTCGTCGCAGGCTATCGCTATCGGCACGCCTCGCAAACGCAGCAACTCATCGAGATCGTCTCTGCACTGAACGGCGGGGGCGTCGAGCCTATGCTCAGCGGACAAACGCGCATGCTGTGGTCAGGACTGGCGCCCAACAGCGTGGGACGCGAGCAGATCGTATGGGTGGCGCAAAAGCATCGACCGGGAAGCACGGCCATCCTGGAGCGGCTCGGCTATCGGAGCGCCGGCCTGATCGATGGGTCACGGGTTCCTGGGGCTACAGCTTGGATGCGGTCGGAGACCTGCGGCTGGATCTTGCTCTGTCCTCTGGAGGATAGCCCGACGCGCGCCGTTTGGCCCACGGACGACCTGCGACGGGCTACATATCTGGCACCGCGTGACAGTGCCCGCGCTCACGTCCTGCCAGCGCTGGCGGATACCTGTTTCTGCCTGCTGGCAGAAGCAGCAGGACATCGGTGGAGCTCGCAGCCGAGCGTCAGGATGTCGACGCTCTTCGACTTTGCGGCGGCCTTTCGGTCCGCACCGGGACCGGCGCTCCCCACACTAAAAGAGTCGGCACGGCTCGACGCCTGGGCCGACGTGGCGCGCACCGTATTCGGCGCCGCCATCCCCGAGCCCAAGCTTTTTGCCGATGCCGACGTTTTCCCTGGTCGCGATGCGTACAGAGTGACGCTCGGCCGCTCTGTCGCGATCCTCGGACGCTTCTTGCCGTCTGTGCGGCGCCGGCAGGCCCCGGACCGCAGATGACGCACCGCCGTATCGTCATCGATGCCTCGACGGTGGCGCGCTGGAGCGGTCCTGCAGCCGGCATCGCGCGCGTCGAACGCGAATACATCCTTTGGAGCCGCCGGAACGTCCCGTCTGCCACGACGGCGTTTTTCGACCCGGACTCGCAATCATACCGGCCGTTCGACGGCACATACGAGTTGCCGATCGTCCGCGGCGAAATTGCCGTCGATCATCGCGGCCTCAGCACGCCGACACGCACACGCCGCCGCTTCATCGAGCGCGTGCCGGCAGGTCTCCGACCCGGCCTCTTGTGGGTGTTGCAGTTCCGGCGGGAGCTGCTGCTCGCGCTGGAACGGCGCCGGCTCAGAACACGGAACGCGGCGTTCGCCGAGCGCATCGCGGGTATCCAGCGGACCCTGATGACCGATCGCTATCGCGAGCTCATGATCGATCCGTCCGGTAAGCAGCGGCCGTTTCTCACCATCAAATCACTACTCGGCCCGCCGCTGGACCTCGAACCCGACGATGTCCTCGTCTCGGTTGGGATCGGCTGGACGCACACGAACATCGAAACGATCCGACGGCAGAAGGCCGAGCGCGGCTTTCGTTTTGTGCTTCTCCTGCACGACATCATCCCGCTGCTGTTCCCGCATTTCTACAAGCCCGCAGACGTCGACGTGTTTCGCACCTACCTCGATACTGCGCTGCCCCTCGCAGACTTGGTGGTCTTCACGTCGAAATGTGCGCAGAGCGATACGCAAGGCTATTGCGCCGACCGGGGGCTGGCCATCGGCCGAACCGCCGTCGTGCCGCTCGGCGCAGACGGCGTGCGTCGGCCGGCGCCCGCAACCAAACTCGCAGGCCATGGGCTCGAGCCCGGCCGCTACATTCTGTTCGTCAGCACGATCGAACCCCGCAAGGGGCACCGCATGATCCTCGACGCCTGGGCGCAGTTGCTTGCCGACGGAGTGCCCCAGCGCAACGGCACGAAGCTCGTGCTCGTCGGGCGCCCCGGATGGCTCGTCGACGACCTGATGACCGATCTGGCCCGGCTTGATCCCGAGACGGACAGGGTCGTCGTACGCCACGGCATTGAGGATGACGTGCTCGCCCTTTTCTATTCCAGCGCCGCCTTCTGCGTATTCCCCTCGCTCTATGAGGGCTATGGGCTGCCCGTCGTCGAAGCTATGCAGTACGGCAAACCGATCATCGCCTCAAACGCGGGACCGGTCCCCGAACTGGTGGGCGGACTTTGTCCCTGCCTCGACCCGCGCGATACCGCGGCTTGGCGGGACCAGATACGCGCCTGGATAGAAAATCCGCCCGCGGTCGCAACCGTTGCGGACCGCCTGAAAACCTATCGACCTATGACCTGGGACGAGTCGGCCTCACGCTTTTTCGCCGCCATCGATGCCGAAGTGCCATAGTCAACCGAACCCATCCGGGCTGAGGATTGCGTTCATAAGCCCTTGGCGCGACCCCGGCGGCGATTGTCTGACGCGCAGCCACCAGCACCCTGGCCGGAGAAATCCAGAGGAGAGGACCGAGCCCGTTGGCCCAACTCGCCGGCCAGTTTTTCCCGACCTTCGTTGCTGACGTGCGGTCACGCTGGCGCCAGACGCTCGCGTCGCCGGACGCGCAGACGATCCGCCGCGTCCTTTTCGAATTCGCGCCGCGCCATTGGAAAGGCTACGCGATCGCGATCGTGCTCGCGTGCATCATGAGCGCGGCGACGGCGACCATCACGTATCTGCTCGGGCAGATGGTCAACGAAATCTACCTCGAGCGCAATTTTCCGGGCGTCGTTTGGCTGGCTGGCGCGCTCACCTGTCTCTGCCTGGTGAAAGGTTTTGCCGACTACGGTCAGGCGCATGCGCTCGCCATCATGAGCAACCGGATCGTGGCGGAGGCTCAGCGGCTCGCCTTCAAGAAACTGCTCACGCAGAACCTCGCCTACTTCGCGAACCGTCATTCCTCCGAGTTCATGTGGTGTGCCAACCACGGGGGCGGGTCGGTCGCCGGCGTGATGCGGTTGCTGGTGCTGACGCTCGGCCGGGACGTCGTGACTCTGATCGGGCTGGTCGCCGTCATGGTTTGGCAAGACCCGATGCTTTCGGCCATCGGCTTCGGGCTGATGCCGCTCGCGGTGCTCGGTGTCCGCCGGCTGATGGTCCGGGCGAGCCGGATCGCATCCACCCAGTTCACGGGCGTCGCGCTCCTGCAGCAGACGATGGCCGACATGGTCCAAGGCCTGCGTGTCATCAAGACGTTCAATCTCGAGCAGCAGTTCGAGACCCGCGCGGAACGGGACATCCTCAGCGCCGAGCAGGCGAGCAACAAGCTCGCGCGCGTGACGAACCGATCGGCCCCGCTGGTCGAGGCGCTCGGCGGCGTGGCAATCGCCCTCGTCTGCCTCTATGGCGGCTATCGCATGCTGGAAACGAATGCGGCGCCGGGCGAATTCGTCGCGTTCATGACCGCGTTCCTGCTCTCCTTCGATCCTGCGCGCCGCATCGCACGCCTCAACGTCGATCTCGCCGCTGGACTGACGGGCGTGCGCGTTCTGCTCGCCATCATCGATGCCCCGGCGACCGAGCCCGATGACTCCAATAAGTCCGCCCTCGTTGTGACAGCCGGACAGGTCGAGTTCCGCGACACGACCTTCGGTTACGTGCCGGACCAGCCCGTGATCGAGCGTTTGTCCTTCGCTGCGACACCCGGCGGCGTGACCGCCCTCGTCGGTCCCTCCGGCGCCGGCAAGTCGACGATCTTCAATCTCCTCCTCGATCTCTATTCGCCGTCGGCTGGCGACATCCGGATCGACGGGCAGCGCACGACGGACGTGACGCGGACTTCCCTGCGCGATGCCATCGCCTACATGGGCCAGGACGTCTTCCTGTTCCGCGGCTCGATCCGTGAGAACATTCTGCTCGGTCGTGCAGACGCGACCGACGAGGACATGATCCGCGCCACCAAGGCCGCTTTCGCCCACGACTTCATCATGGCGCTGCCGCATGGCTACGACACGGCGGTCGGCGAGTTGGGCGTCGGTCTGTCGACCGGCCAGCGCCAGCGGATCGCGATCGCGCGCGCACTCATCAAGAACGCGCCGATCGTCCTCTTGGACGAACCGACGGCCGCGCTCGACAGTATCTCCGAGCACAACGTCCAGGCTGCGATCCGTCATCTTTGTGCCGGCCGCACGACCATCGTCGCCGCCCACCGGCTCAACACGATCCAGAACGCGGATAAGATCATCGTGCTGGACGGCGGCCGGATTTGCGAACAGGGGCGGCATCACGACCTGATGCAAAAAAACGGTCGGTATGCGGAACTGATCAGGACACAGTTCGCGTCTGCAGACGATCCAGCGGGCTCCGTCGATGCCTGAGATCGATCCGACCGCGCGGGTGCATCGAGACGCCAGGATTGCGCCTGACGTGACGATCGGCCCCTACTGCATCGTCGGGCCAGACGTTGCCCTCGCCGATGGTTGCCACCTCGTCGCGAGCGTCCACATCACCGGCCTGACCAGCATCGGCGAAGGCACCGTCGTGCATCCGAATGCCGTGCTCGGCGCGGCGCCTCAGTCGATCTCCTACAAAGGCGAGCGGACCCGGCTCGAAATCGGTGCGCGCTGCACCATCCGCGAAGCCGTGACGATGCATGTCGGAACGGTGGACGGTGGCGGGGTGACGCGCGTAGGCGACGGCGGCCTTTTCATGGTCGGATGCCACATTGCTCACGACTGCCAGATCGGCAACGACGTCATCTTCGCCAATGGTGCCACGCTCGGCGGACATGCCATCGTGGAGGATCAGGTCTTCGTCGGCGGCCTCGTCGGCATCCACCAGTTCGGTTGCATCGGGCGCGGCGCGATACTCGCCGGCGGTACCCATGTGCTGGACGATATCGCGCCGTTCACGATCGCGATGGGCAGCCCCGCTCGGCTCGTCGGCATCAACGTCGTGGGCCTGAAACGCCGGAACTGTCCGCCCGCCTCGATACGCGCGCTGCGCACGGCCTACCGGATCCTGTTCCTGGGGCCGGGGCTGATCAGAGAGCGTCTCGCCCGCGCCGAAGCCGAAGTTGGTCACGAC
>Ga0073934_10008519_pt1 | contig 13634 bp, 10 predicted proteins | sample LarsenN4metaG_FD_76834 | JGI IMG/M metagenome (GOLD analysis project Ga0073934, IMG submission 76834) | Hot spring sediment bacterial and archeal communities from British Columbia, Canada, to study Microbial Dark Matter (Phase II) - Larsen... ...
ACCGGATCCGAAAACTGAGACACCGAATTGGCCTGGGCGAGGTCAATCACTTCAGCAATCTCCCCTTGCGCAAGGCTTGCCGGATGACGCGCTTGATCGATCGCACACTGGCGCCAGTTTCCGTGGCGATCTCCTCGTAAGAACATCCCGCACAAATCATTTCCACAATGCGACGCGACCGAGGCGGCTGGTCCGCCAGCATGCGCTCTCGATATTCTTGTACGACCGCTTCCTGGCTGGGAGTGGGCGATCGGCCGGCAGGTTCAAGGTGCGAGGCGCTGCCAACGGCGACCGGTTGCCAAAACGGATCCTGGCGCGGGCGTTGTACTTCCTGCAACTTGTTCCGGGCCACTCGCATCAAGAACCGACGCAAATCGTCTGCTGTCCGGAACTCGCCCGTCACCACCGTGCGGTTGAAAAACGACTCCCACACCGATTGTGCCACATCGCTGGAGTCAAAATGACGCCGGCATTTCGAGTTCATGTGCCAGCGCAGGACCGTGAGAATGTGCCGGCCAAAGCGGTGGTACAATTCTTCCGCGGCTTGCGGGCATCCATCGCGCCAGCGGGCCATTAATGCCTGGAAAAGTTCATCCACTTCCGGCTGTCGGGCGGCTTGGGCAGATTCAGACACAGAAATACGTTCCAGCAAATACGTTATGACGCAACTCCATATATGGAGTACCTGACAAACGCCGCCAGTTCAAGTCCCCCATGTCGAGGTTTAACGATTTTGCTTCGACTACTTCGCCGGCGGTGAATTGGCCAGAAACGCGTACAGATCCGCCAGTTCCCGATCGTCCAGACGATCCAACAAACCGGCGGGCATGATGGAGGTTAGCAGCGTTCGCTTGCTTTCAATCTTCTTGCCATCGATGCGCACCGTCTCGGTCGCGCCGGTTTGAAGGATAATGCCATCGACGGCCTCGTACACCATCAGCCCCTGATAGGAGCGTCCGTCCGTCGTTTCCACGAGTATGGCCCGGTAGCGGGCCGAAACGTCGCGATTCGGCTGCAATATTGCGACGAATAAATCGTCGCGAGAAAACCGCTTGCCGACGCCCGCCAAATCCGGCCCCAGCGCCTGGCCGCCAGAGTGGCAGGCGCTGCAACTGGCACGAACGAAGAGCGTTTTTCCGCGTTCCGCGGAACCCTCGGACCAGGGGATTTGTGCCAATCGTTTTTTCCAGCGTTCGATGTCGACGCCATCGATTGCTTGCAGCTGCTTGGCGGCCTCCGGCCATTTCTTCGTCACCCAGTTCACCCACGCGTCCGGACTTGTCCCTGGATCCTGACCGGACATTTCGCGCAAGAGTGTCAAAAAATCCGAGTGCAGGGACTCGGACTCTTTCCCCGGCGGCAGCGATTGCATTCCGCGGACCAACGGCACGACGGTCTGCATCTCCGCGGGCAGCCTCAGTTTTCGAAGTGCTGCGAGCGCCAATCGCACCGTAGGCAGCGATGGGGACGTCGCCGCTGCGAGAAATCTCGGGGCATCTGCTGGCTGCGGCGCCCTGGCGATCAAAGGCAGCAAGGCTTCATCCATTCCGCCAACAGCAAATAGTTGACGTGCCAGCGGCAGCGACTCGGCGTCGGGCAATTCCTTGAGCATCCCCGCTACGTCCGGCGTCCAGACAAAATCCTTGTCCGTTCGCGATCGCTCCACGAACCGCCGTGCCGCGGCACGCCGGTCAAACCCCCGGCTGCGTACAAAGACGACATGATCCGGCCTGCCGAATGCCGCATCGGCCAGCAAGTCGGCGTTGAGCCGGCTATCTTTCCTTGCCAGTTGCTCGTGCAATTCCGCGATCCGCAACGGCCAGTTGCGGTCCCACTGCATCTTTCGCTTGCTCAGTTTCGCATCCAGCGCGAGCAAGGCGCTTGCAACCGCCTTAGTCTCATCATCCGTTCGCGCGCCAGTCAGACGCGACAGCACGATCAAGTAATGCACATCCTCCACCGGGTCGGAGGATTCGCCAAGTCTGGCGGCCACGAGCCGGCGAAAGCCGGCGTCGTCAACTTCCAGCGCGGCGAGAATGCGCGAAACTTCACGATCGAGATCGACGCTGTCGCTTGGGAAAACCGCCAGGAGAGTTGATCGGAGTCGTGCAGTCTTGTTATGGGCTGCCGGTTTGCGAAACGAATACCCTTCCCAGACGTGGCCCTTGCGACTGGGCTCGCTCAAGTCGCCAAGTGCAAGTTGGATCAGCCGTACCGCGGCAAGACGTTCGCCTTTCAGAGCCGGATTCTTGTCGGAAACGATAACCAATGCGAGGTCGATCGCGCGTTCCGGCCTGCTTGCGACGATGCCGAAGCCGACCACATTTATTTGCCTTGCGCTGCGTGCGTCTTTCGCCAGGGCATCCTGAGTTTCGGCGGGAAGCGACGAAACAAGCTTTGCCAGCCATTGGCTCACGACCCGGTCATCGCGGTCCCAATGGCGTCGAACGATAGATTCAATCTCCGCAGGAGCGAACTTGTCGCGAAAGCGTACGGCGTCCCGTATCGCGCGGCTGACGATCCCATAATCAGCCTCTTCCCGAGCATCGCGCAGAATTTCTGTCTTTCGCGTCGGCTTCCACTCGAGGCTTCCGACCGACGTCGTGGATTGCGTGGGCGTCTTCGGGGCGTCGCCGCGATAGCGAATGCGGTACACCGCGCCGCGCGTTCCGCGCCCGCCGATGGAAACGTACAGGTCGCCGCTGGGATGCACGTCGATTGACGTCGGCGCGAAGCCGTTCGTGCCGGTCGTCTCCAGGAAAGACGTTGGCTCGGCGCGGTAGGTCGATCCGACGCTTTTCGGCTGCACGTGCCAGATGCGGCCAAAAGTCCAGTCGAGCAAGTACAGACCCTGAAACTTCTCCGGCCATTGCGCCTGCCAGACAACACCGGTCGGCGAACCGCGGCCCAACGTGCAAACGGGAGCAATGACATCGACAAAGTAGGGCGGCTGTCGCCAAAATGCGGCATGCTGCGGGTTCTGCCAGCCGTAGTGACCACCCGGAACGACGTGATAACAACGCGTATGCTCGTACCAGGGCAGCGACACGCAGCGTTCGTTGTCCGAGTCGAAAGTGAACAGCGCGCCTTGCGGAGAGAAGTCGAAGTCGTACGGATTGCGAAAACCGTCGGCGACAATCTCACGCTGCGAAAAATCCGGCGAAAAGCGAACCACCACGCCCGCGACCGGCGACACAATCGGCGACCTGGTTGAATCGACGAACTTCGCGTCGATGCCGGTGTTGTTGCCGCACAGAACGTAGAGCCAGCCGTCGGGGCCGCGGCGAATTGCATGGGCGTCATGTTCGCCGCCGGTTTTGAATTTGTACACGAGCCGGGCCGATGGCTCTCCGATCTTCATCCGGTGCAGACCGCCGTCGGCCATGTACCAGAGCGTGTCGTTCTCCACCAGCAGCCCATGGGCGGCATCGCGCAACGTCGCAATCGTCTCCGCGCGATCGGCCTTGCCGTCGCGATTGGCATCGATGAGTCGGCGAATGTAACCTTTGCCCGAAACGATGATGCGGCCTTGCGCGTCCACGGTCAGACAGGTAATGTCGTTCGCCAGGTCGCTGCCGGCAAACTCGGCGATCTCGAAATCGGGCGGCACGCGCAAACCGGTTGCGGCTCGCGACTCGAGCGAGAGCAGGCCGAAGCAAACGGCGAACAACAACGCGCTTCGCACGGCTTCAACTCCGCTCTTGTAGCTCGCGAATCCGCTGAAGCACGGCATCCGGCAGCGGGGCTTTCGCGTTTTTCGAGTAGTCGAAGGTCACGATCACCGACGAGCCCTCCGCAGCGACTCCCTTCCAGTGAGCGCTGACGATCGTATGTTCCATCGTAAAACGGTCGGCCCCGATCTCGGCGACTCGCGCGCCGATGGCGATCTCATCCGGCCAGGTCAGCGGCTTGCGAAAGCGGCACTGCGTGGACTGCAGGATCGGTCCTACTCCGGTCGGCTTGGCGGCGACTGGCCAACCGAGCCGGCGGAAATACTCGAGCCGGGCGTTTTCGAAATAACGAAAGTAGACCACGTTGTTGACGTGGGCATACGAATCCATTTCGCCCCATGCGATGTTTTGCACGACGATGACCGGCCAGCCGGCCAGTAGCGATGTGTCCATGCCGTCTACCTCTCTTGCTTCGGGCGTGTCTGCATGGCTTGCGGCATAGGGGGGTACGGCAGCAGCCGAAAGCCGTTGCGCCAATGCCAGAGCATACTGATATCGTTGCCGACCAGAAAGGTGCTCGCCAGGTCGCAGTAGCCCAGGTCGAGAAGCGCATTTACCGAATGAGCCAACAACGCCGACCCGACGCCCTGGCGCGAGGTCCAGGGCGAAACGAAGACCCATGTCAAATGCGGCCGGCCGAGGCGCCGCGTCACCGCATCGGCCGGCGGCGGTTCGTCCCATTTGCCGTGCCACCATTCGCCCTCATCGCGCCGGGGAATCAACGTGATCAGAATCGCGCCGGCGACGTGTTCCTGGGAGCACGCAACAAAGCAAGCCGGTTCGATGACCGGGCCGTCGCCGCCCGTGCGCGTCTGCTCGAGGCACTCGAGGGTGCATTGATTCCGATCGGCGTCGATCAAACTTGCGAACGGCGGCATCGTCGCAAACGACGCCGAAAAAACCGGCAGCAACGGCTCCCAATCGTATTGAGCCAGCGGTCGAATCGTGATGCCTTCTTCTGCGAGGGAGTCGTCGCAGATCGGCCGGCGGCTCAAAGAAAGTACGGCGTTGAGCGTTTTTGGCCGAGGCGTCAACCTCGCCTCGCCGTCGATGTATTCGTACTTGTACACCGGATTGCGCGGCAATGCGTGAAACTGTTCCAACGTGATCGGCAGTCGGATCAGTCGATACCAATCATCGAGCATGCTCGATTCTCACCACTCACCACTCACCACTCACCACTCACGCGTAAACCCGATAGTCGATGTTCGGAAACAGGTTATTCCGTCGTTCGATCTCCGCCAGCCAGGATTCGTCCACGCTGTCGTGCTTCAGTTGTTCGTAGAGGTGATTGAAATTCAGCACGTGCGTCTGCGTGCGTTGCACCGCGTATTCGACCATCGTGCCGGTCTTCATGATAAACGCCCAGTCGGAGGCCTGTGCGAGCAGCAACTCCCGGGCGGCTTGATTGAGGGCGCGCCGCCGGACCGGATTCGGGTCGGGGTTGGCCCGAGCCAATTCGACCATTCGATCCGCGAGTTCGTGCAGGTGCGGATAGATCCAGTCGTTCGACCCTTCGAGCCAGACTTCGCAGTATCCCTTGTGCCCCCAACTCGAAAGGCTCGGCTGGCAAACCTGATTTTTCGGAAACTTGTCCAGGTATTCCGGAACCGTGATCATCTTTACGGTTTGCTGATCGTAACACATTTTCCGCAGCAGAAAATCGATCCACTGCGGGCCTTCGAACCACCAGTGGCCGAAAAGTTCAGCATCATATGGTGCGACGATCAACGGCGGCCGGCCGTCCAGAGCGCCCGCGAGCCATTCGACTTGCTTCTCGCGGTTAAACATGAAGTTGCCGGCATGCTCGGCCGCTCGGTCGCGCGCCCAGCGCCAGTTGTACGGCTCCTTGTGGTCTCCTGTGCCGGTAATGCGGTAGTACTTGATGCCCAGGTTGCTGCGAATGCCCACGTCGTGCAGGTGCGGCTTCAGGTACTCGAAATCCAGATCGAAACCGACGTCGCGGTAAAACTCGCGATAAACATAATCGCCGGGATAGCCTTCGACCGCCGACCAGACTTGTTTCGACGATTCCGTATCCCGCGCCAGCGCCGCGACGCCGCTGCGCGGGCAGAGGATGGGGGCATAGACGCCGAACCGCGGCCGAGGATTGGCGAACAGCACGCCATGGGTATCGACGAAAAAGTAGCGGATGCCCGCCTCGCGCAAGAGTTCGTCCACGCCCTCCGCGTAGCCGCATTCGGCCAGCCAGATGCCTTGCGGCCTTCGGCCGAAGTGCCGCTCGAACTCGCGGGCGCCGATTTCGATCTGCGCTCGGCGTGCATTCACATTCGGCATCAGCGGCATGAATCCGTGCGTCGCCGCACAGGTGATCAGTTCCAGCTTGCCCGTGTTGAAGAATCGGCGAAAACCATTGAGAAGATGATTGTGGTACTGTTTGACGAAGACTTCGCGGCAGCGCGTGAATTGCCGGTGGTACATTTGCGCCAGGTCGTGAAACTCCGGCTGCCACTTGGTGCGTTCCAGTTCCTTGCAGGTCAGGCTGATCAGATTGTCGATGTGCCGCACGTAGCGATATTGCAAGAGCGGATCGCTGAGCATCGCCGCCAAGGTCGGCGTGACCGACATGGTCACGCGCCAATCGACGCCGTCGCGCTCCAGCCCTTCGAAAACGTCGAGCAGGGGGATGTAGGTTTCGGTAATCGCTTCGTAGAGCCAATCTTCTTCCAGAAAATCGTCATGTTCCGGGTGCCGGACAAAGGGCAGGTGGGCGTGCAACACAAGACTGACATAACCGAGCGGCATCGCGTGGAAATCCTGACGAGAAGGGCGATCGTCGCATCGATGTCCGTCATCATGCAACGCAAAAAACCTCCTTGTATGCAGGAGGCTCTATCAATTTCGATACGGACGCTACGAACAGATTCAAGAAAAAATGTCCCAGCATCAGGGCCAGACGCGATTTCCGCCGATCCACGTCTCACGCGGCGCGGCGTTGCCGGTAAGAAATGATTCATGCGGATCGTCGTTCGCCCATGAGGGCTCGATCGGCACGACGACGAAGTCGGCGGCCTTTCCGGGTTCGAGACTGCCGCATTCGCCGGCGAATCCGAGCGCTTCCGCGCCGGCCAGCGTGCCCAGCCGGAGGATCGCGGCGTTCTCGATCTCCGGATCGTTGGCCCGGATGAAGCGCAGTTCGTCGAGCAGACTCAAATCCGGGTTCGACGCCAGGCTGTCGGTCCCGAGCGCCAGCCTCACTCCGCGCTCGATCCAGCGTTGCAGCGGGAACGCCGGATGTTCGAACGCCCGTTGCGTGCGCGGGCAATACACGACGCTGATGTTGCCGGGAACGTGGACCGAATCGGCCAGGTAGTTCGCATGCACGGCCAATGTCGGCGACGATCCTTCGAGCAACCGCAGGACGTGCTCCGGACTCTTGGCGAGCCCGAGGGGATCCCAGGCGCCGACACCCTGCAAAAACGGAACGAATGGCCCGCCATGTTCGACGAGCAGTTCGCGCTCGCCGGCAAATTCGGCGACGTGCATGGCGCACGGCACGCCGCTTTGCGCAGCGGCTTTGATCAGTGACACGCGCGCACTGTAGGGCGCATGCGGGCTCAGGCCGGGCCGGCAACGATCCGTCGGCGGGCAAGCGCCCAGCCACTCCTGGGCCGACTGCCAGGCGCGTTCCGCACGATCCTTGGGCAAGCCGATCAGTTCGCGAAACACCACGGCCCGCAATCCCGACGCGGCGACGATGGGCCAACTCGAACCGTCGCCCGAAATGTCGCCAATTAAGGTCGTGCCGTTTCGCAGGCATTGCCGGATGCCTTCTTGGACAGCGGTTCGAACGTCGTCTGCATCCATCGAACGGCGAAACGCGATGACTTCCTTGAGCCAGCCGACAAAATCCGACGACGGAACGGCCAGGCCGGAGGCGCTGGTCAGATCAAGGTGGACATGCGCGTTCACCAGCCCCGGCAAAATAACCGCGTCATCAAAATCAAAATCCAGATCGCGCGGTTTGTCGCTGAGCAACTCCGCGATGCGGCCATTTTCGACGACGATGGCGCCGCCGGAAATCGGCGGTCGAGCGACAGGAAAGATCCATCGCGCGGAGACGGTAATCGTTTGCTTTGGCGCCAATATCAAAGTTCCATCACCTGCCCACTCCGCTCAGCACAAACGCCGCCCACAGCTTCGTCGGCGTGCGTTTCTCCGCATTCGCGGACGCCGGCGGCTCGACTTTGAGTTCCACCGTCTTGTTAAAGTCCGGCTTGCCGCGTTCGCCCGCCAACGCCGGGATGCGCTCGGGATGCCGGTAGATGGTCAACTGCGCCTCGCGCAGTGCCTCAATGGGCGGCTTCTTGTTGACCCACAACTCGTGATAAAACTTCGCCATCAACGCCGCGGTGGCGGAGTCGCTGACTTTCCAGAGTGAGGCGACGACGTTGGGGCAGCCGGCGAGGTGGAAGGCACGGGTGAGGCCGAAGACGCCCTCGCCGCCGGTCAGGTCTCCCAGGCCCGTTTCGCAGGCGGAGAGAGTGACTAATGCGAGTTTTTCAAGCGGCAGGTTGACGATCGACTCCCCGGTCCAAACGGCGTCCGGCGATTGGTTCGCGTTGGCCAGTGCTAAACCGGTAAAGGCGAGCGGGTTCTTGCGGCCGAGTCCGACGCGGCCCAACGTATCGCTCTTTTCCCGCCAGGACACCAAAAAGTCCTGATACCTTTGCCGTTCGGCTTTCAGTGCATCGCGATCGAAGAATCCATGCGTCGCAAAATGAGCCACCGATGCATTCGGCAATTCTGCCGCGACGCGAGCGGAAGTGCACTCCGCGCCGGTGAGCAATCTCGATCGCCCTCCGACGGCAAGTGCACCAATGTGCTTCAATTCCGTTTCGGTGCCCGGCAACGCTGCATACGCTTTCTTTCCGGACACGGCGCCGAAATCTACCGCGCCGATTCCGAGGAAGGACTGCGGCGATGGTTCGGACTTTTTACCTTGGACGAGTTGCTTCCATAGAAACGGCCCGTGTGGCACGAATGCGATTGCCAATTCTTCGAGCAAAACGGAGTTGGGGCGGCGGCCCGGCAACGCAGCAAATGGGATCGATGCCAGTTCGCCGTCCACTGCGAGAAATATCGTGCGTGCATCGTTGGGTAAATGTTCCGCCAACGGTTTCCAAATCAGGTCGCGAACGGCGCCAGCCGCCGATGCGTCGTTGCCCGTGCCAATCGATTGACGCCACTGGCGAATCGACTCATCGATCGTATTGGCCGGCCCGAGTTCCACGCGGCGCGGCGCCTGACCCGGCGCCACCACATACGCCAAGTAGTGGAATTCTTTGGTTCGCTTCGAGGCGCCGACACGCGCTAAGTATTTCGACTGCCCGTAGCGCATGAAATCAATCAGCACGGTTCCCTTGGGCAAGCGGCGCGACAGGTCAGCCGGCGTTTCCCGGTCGGATTGCCGAACGGAGTCCAGGTCCGGCACCAACTCGGCGAGTTCGCGTTCCACGCGATCCTGGCGGTCGTTCAACGACGAGAGCAATTCATCTCGTTTGCGGGGATCGGGTGTCGGTTGATGCATCAACTGTCCGAGACGATGGCGTACGCTGATTAACTCGTCCCATTTCGCCCGGATGCGTGCGTCGCCTTTTGGATCGGCCAGTGCGATTCGTGTAGCCGCATGCCGCAAGCTCAGAAGCCGCATCACGCTGGCTTTGGCCGACCAGATCAGGTCATAGTCGGCCGCGGCACGGCTGGCGTCCTGCCGCGTGAGGCTCAGCAAAAAATGAAGCCGCTTCATTTGATCCTCGGAGCGCGCCAGGGCGTCAGCTTCCGATGCGGCCGTCAGGTCGCGAGTCGCAAGTTTCTCTTCCATCCGGAGCGATCGATCGAGCAGCGCGACGGCCTCATTGCGCTGACCGAGTTCGGATTTGGCCGCCGCGATGTTGTCCCGATTGACGACGATGTAGGGATGGCCCAGGGGATGTTCCTTCGTTGGGAAAATACGCTCCAGCATTTTCTGGCCTTCGTCGCAATATCGCAAGGCGGTCTCGTATTTTCCTTCGAACACGGCGAGCATGCCGAGGCAGTTCAATCCTTCAAAAAGGTTGAGATGGCCGTTCGGATATTTGGGCTCCGGGAAGAGCCTTTGATACATCGCAAACGATTCTTCGAAGTACTTTTTCGCTTCCGCCAATTGATCTCTCGTGAAGTACTGGTTGCCCAGTACCCGCGCCGACCACGCGAGATCGGCATGCCCGTCGGGATACTTGTTCGCCGGATAGACGCGTCGAAACAACTCGTATGCCTCGCGCGCATATTCGAAAGCCGCCTCCGTTTTGCCGATGGCGCCGAGAAAAACGGCATGATTGCCAAGTCGCAACGCGAGTTCGGGCCGGCCTTGCGGGAATCGCTTTGGGCCGAACAACCGCCTGCTCATGGCGAGCGCCTGTTCCAAATAGGCCACCGCGTTTTCACTGCGGCCCATCGCATGGAGCAGACCGCCCATGCGCAACATGCTATCCGCCAGCGATGGATGCCCATCGGGATACCTACCGACAGGTAAGAGCTTTTCCCGCATCGCGTGGGATTTTTCCGCATATTGCAGCGACAGGTCAAATCGTCCAGTCTCTTGGAAGAGGATGCTCAAGTTGTTGAAACTGGTTGCGAGTTCTTCATGGCCCAACGGATATTTCGATTCCGGGTAGAGCGCGCTGCGGATGGCCAAAGACTGCTCGTAGCGCGCCCTGGCTTCCTCGAACCGGCCCAACGTTTTGAGAATTAGACCGAGGTTGTTGTAGGTTGTCGCTAACGTGGGATGTCCTTTGGGATAGCGCGTCGGGCCGAACAGTTTTTCGTCGATCACCAGCGCCTGTTCATAATGTTCGAGCGCCTTTTCATGTTGACCCATCACGTTGTACAACCCGGCGAGGTTGTTAAGGGCCGTGCTGATATCCGGATGGCCGTTTTTGAAGGTCGTCGCGGGATAAAGTTTTCGCCGCATGGCGAGCGACTGTTCGTAGTAATTCAAAGCGCTATCGAACCGGCCGAGCGATTCGTGAATCAGCGCGACGTTATTCATGCTGCTTGCCAGATGGGGATGGCCGTTGGGAAAGAGTTTCTGGCGGATTGTCAGCGCCCGTTCCAGATATTTCAGCGACTCCTCGAGCCGGTCCATGTCGCGAAGCAAAAGACCCACGTTATTCGAACTGGTCGCGACGTCGGCGTTTCCCTGTGGGAACAGCCGTTCCCGCATCGCGAGCCCCTTTTGCAAATACGCGAGCGCTTCGTCCCGTTTTCCCATCGCCGAATAGACCATGCCGATCGTGTTGTAGCTCAAGGCCAGATCGGTGTGGCCCTTGGGATGCTCCGATTCCGGAAACAACTTCTGACGCATCTCCAGGGCGCGTTGATATTGCACGAGCGCCGATTCAAGCTGCCCGGCGGATTAGTACATGACGCCCAGATTGCTCAAGGCATCGGCGAGTTTTTCATGCCCATTGGGATATTCCGCTGCCGGAAACAAGCTGCGAACGACTTCGACGACTGCTTCCTGCTTTTTCGCTGCCTCGGCGTAGTTTCCCGCTCGATAGGCGCCATCGACCTCGTCGGCTAACTTCTTGTACCGTTCGAGGATTTCTTTCGTCTTGGGATCCGACGGTTGGTCCGCGGCCGCGAAGCCAACCAGGCAAGCAGCCAGCACGAGCGAAGTGATGCTTTTTGACATTGCAATGATCCTTGCTTAATCGCGCCGCGTTGCCTTGACCAACGAGGCAATTTCATCGACGTTCAGGGCGCGTTGAAAAACTCGAAGATCGCGCATCATTCCCCGAAACGTTTCGTTCGGACCGGCGCCGATTCGCCATCGCTGCTCGCTAGCCAGATCGAACCGGCTTGAATCGAATGGCGACGCCGCCACTCGTTTGCCATCGACGAACAAGCATAATTGGTTGCCGCAGCGTGACGCAACGACGTGATGCCAGCCGGCCGGGAACTCGGTATCCCACATTGCATTCGCTCCGGCGGCAAACGACCAGATCCGCCCCGAGGGCAACGTCGTGTAATACACTTCGCCGCGATATTCCGCAGCCGTCCACGCCCGGCGATAGCGCACGTCGGGCGTCGTGTCGAGTTGCGTCAAGCGCGTCCATTTTGAATTGCCGTCATACTGGTAAATCTCGGCGAGCGGCAAGGTGCCGGCGAGCAGCCGCCCGTTGTGGACGACCATGCCCATGACTTCGAGTTCATTGCCGAGGCGGCCAACGTCGATCCAGCGATTCGGTTCCTCGAAACGATAGACGCGGCCGCTGGGCCATGTGCCGACGTGCAGCTTTCCTTCGTAAATGGCAAAAGAATACGTCTGCGTGTTTTCACCCAGCCGGCCCAGGTCGGTCCATTTCTCACCGTCGAACCGGTAAACGTGCCCCTCGTCATATCCGCTTGCGTACAGGTGGTCGCGGTAGACCGCGAGTGCCTCGACACGTTTTCCGCTTGGCGTCGGCAGCGCCGTCCAGGACGTTCCGCCTTCGTACCGAAAAAACCCCGGCGGCTTGTACAGGGACGACGCGTACAGCTTGCCGCGAAATACCGCCAGGCCGCCCACAGCTTCGACGTTGGGCAAGCGACCGCAGTCGGTCCATTTGCCGCCGCCTTCGTAGCGAAACACACAGCCGCCGAGGTGGGTGTTGGTGGACTCGGGCAATGCAGAGCCAGCGAGCCGATACTTGCCCGTGGCCGCGTACAGCTTTCCCTCGAACACCGCCAGCGCGGTGACCGCGTTGCTTTTGTCGGGCGCGCCGCACGACTCCCATCGGCCGTCGCCGTTGCTTCGATAGACGCGACCCGATTCGTTTGGACCGGGCTCGCACGTGCCGGCATACATATAGCCATCGTGAACCGTAAGCGAAAACGCGAGGACGGCGTTGCCGGGCCGGCCTCGGTCGGTCCACTTCGAAGCATGGTCGTTGTCGATGCCGAAGTGCAAATGCCGCCGATTGGATTGACTCGTCGTCACCGCATTGCTCTTGAGCGATAAGAGAAACCCCCGTTTTCGTTTCGAATCATACTGGCTCAAGATGTCTGCGGATGAGTTGCCGTCGTCGGCACGCACCCAGACCGCCAATGTGAAATCGCCTTTTCCGAGCTTGGGCGCCTGCGAAACCTCAAGATACGCGCCACGGCCATCGAAGGCGGCGCCGCCATCAGTCAACACGACGCCGTGATTCCGCAGGCCGGGTTCGTTTGGCAGCAATGACCATTGAGCGTCCGGCTTTGGGAGATTCGGGTCGGCGCCAAGGACAGCGCCGAACGCGCCGAACAAAAGTGCCGTAACGAGAATGGTTCGGATCACTGGCCGACTCCCATGAGCGCAATCGCCGCCCATTGTGGCACGCGGATTTCGGTTTCTCAACTGGCAACTTGGCTGGACGCCCTCTTTCTCCTGCCGCGTCGCCACAAGAGGTCGAATGCATGGGTCTGCATTCGGAATTTGTCGGAGGCTTTTTGCCGGTGACCGATTGGGTGCAGATCGTAGGATGGTCAATGTCTAACCAGGTGCCATCATGCGAAAGACTCTAGGCGTTATGCTGTTCGTCGCGCTGGCTTGCCCGGCCCCGATCGTCGCGGAGAAGCCGGCGACCCGGCCCGCGAATCGGCTGGCGAAAGAAATCAGTCCATACCTGCGGCAGCATGCCCACAATCCGGTGGATTGGCACCCGTGGGGCGCCGAGGCGTTCGCCAAGGCCAAGAAGGAAAACAAGCTGATCTTTTTGTCGATCGGTTACAGTTCGTGCCACTGGTGCCACGTCATGGAGCGCGAATCGTTCAACAATGCCGACGTGGCCAAGATTCTCAACGAGTCGTTCGTCTGCATCAAAGTGGATCGCGAGGAACGGCCCGACATCGACGACATCTACATGACCGCCCTGACGATCG
>Ga0073934_10008520_pt1 | contig 13632 bp, 13 predicted proteins | sample LarsenN4metaG_FD_76834 | JGI IMG/M metagenome (GOLD analysis project Ga0073934, IMG submission 76834) | Hot spring sediment bacterial and archeal communities from British Columbia, Canada, to study Microbial Dark Matter (Phase II) - Larsen... ...
CGGCCACGAACGCCCGCCGGGCTCCCCCGGTCGCTGCCTCGCGCAGCCAGGTCCGCGCCACCACCGCATCCTGGTGCTCCCCCAAGACGTCCTGCAGCTCCGCGGCCACGCGGGCGAAGGTTCGGGCACGCTTCCCGAACACCGGGGCGATGGCCTCGGCGGCGTACCGCACCCGCTTGGTGCGGATCCGGGCGAGGTGCAGATCGGCGTCGGGCGCGTCCGGAGCGAGGCCCTCGAGCGCGTTCCGCATGTGCTTCCAGGGGCGCTCCATCACCGATCGGAGCGCCAGGGACGCCGGCGCGGCGGCGACGGCCGGCAGCACCGACGGCTCCCGCGCTGCCGCGATCAGCCGATCGAGCAGGATGAGGTACCGGTCCGAGCGCATCGACGCGAGGAGTCGCTCCCGGGCCGCCTCCCGCCGCCGGACCAACCCCTGGACGAGGCGCTCACCCACCGGTCGGTCGCGCTCGGGCAGCCCGGCCACCCGCATCCGCAAGCGCTCGAGCTGGACGTCGAGGTCACGGACCGTGCCGAGCTCGCCCCCCAGCCACCCGAGCTCCTCCCGGAGCGCGGCATCCCACTCGGGATCCAGCACGTCTCGGAACGTCCGCAGGTCCGAGCGCATCCGACGGGTCGCCACGCGGGCCTGGTGCACGTCCTCGATGTCCTCACCGATCCGCACGCCGGCGTCGTGCCGCAGCAGACGCACGACCGACGCCGCGAGCGCGCCCCGCACCACCTCGCTCACCGTCGCATCGGGTCCGAGCTCGGGCACCACGACCTCGGGGGGCGCCGAGGCCCGCGCGCCGAGCGCGCGCAGGTACTTGGGGGTGCCGTCGGTCGGGCTCGCTCCGGCCTCCACCAGCCTGGCGAGGAGCGCCGCCGCCGCCGCCTCCGGCACCGCCTCGGAGACCTCAACCTCCAGCTCGCGGAAGCGGGCCGCCACCCGGGACCCGTCCATGACCGAGACCTCATCGTCCACGACCTCGCCCACGGGCTCACCCACGGGGGTCCGGAGCTCCGAGCGGCGGCGCAGGGTGCGCAGGCGCACGACGGGCCGGACCGGCTCGCCGCGGACGTAAGCGGCCACCAGGTCGACGGCGGCCGCCGGCACGTGCCGCACGTCGCCGTCGAACGGGTGCTCACCCCGGACCAGCATCAGCCCGACCTGCGTCGGGGGGAGCTTCAGGGTCCATCCCTGCCCCTGACGGTGCCGGAGGCTGCATCCCCACCGGGCGAGCCGGAGGTCCTCGGTGTCCACGTAGACGGTCTGGTACCGCAGGGTCTGGACCGGGCTCGCCTCCAACGCGCCCCCGATGTCGAGCTCGGGCATCCGGAACGTGGCCGGTGCCGCGAGCTTGACCTCGCGCTCCAGGCTCATGCGGACCTGCCCGCGCGCTCCAGGGCGAGCTGCTGGAGGCGCTCGTGGGCGTTGTGCCCCTTGCGCGTCGGCACCTTCGCCCAGGTCCCGTCGGCCCGCAGGCGCCACGCGAGCACGTCGTCCTGCAACGAGACGTGGAGCACCGAGTCGAGCCGGCGCTTGAGCGTCGCGTCGAGCACCGGCGCGACCGCTTCGACGCGCCGGTCCAGGTTCCTGGGCATGAGGTCGGCCGACCCGATGTAGTGGTCGTAGCCGGTGGCGCGGCGCCCGAACCGGAAGATCCGCGAGTGCTCCAGGTAGCGACCGACGAGCGACCGCACGCGTATCCGCTGCGAGAGCCCCGGGACGCCGGGCCGCAGGCAGCAGATCCCCCGCACGATCAGATCGATGTCGGCACCCGCCTGGGAGGCGGCGTACAGCGCGTCGATCATCTCGGCGTCGACCAGGCTGTTCATCTTCATCACGATGCGGCCGCCGGGCCTGGACTCACGCTCGATCAGCTCGAGCAGCTTGGGGCGCAGGTCGTGCGGTGCCACCAGCAGCCGGCGGTACTCGCGCTGTCGGCTGTAGCCCGTCAGGAGGTTGAACAGGTCCGCGACGTCGGCGCCGATCTCCTGGTCGGTGGTGAGCAGCCCGATGTCCTCGTACAGCTTCGCGGTGGTCGGGTTGTAGTTGCCGGTGCCGACGTGCGCGTACCGCCGCACGCCGCCCTCTTCGCGCCGCACGACGAGCGAGATCTTCGCGTGCGTCTTGAGCCCGACCACCCCGTACGCGACGTGCACGCCCGCCTCCTCCAGCGCCCTCGCGTAGGTGATGTTGGCCTCCTCGTCGAACCTCGCCTTCAGCTCGACGAGCGCGACGACCTGCTTGCCCGCCTCGGCCGCCCGCACGAGCGCCCGGATGATCGGGCTCTCCTGCGCGGAGGTGCGGTACAGGGTCTGCTTGATCGCGAGGACGTCCGGGTCGCGAGCCGCCTGCTCCAGGAACGCCTCGACGGAGGTCCGGAACGAGTCGTACGGGTGGTGCACCAGCACGTCGCCCGCCCGCAGCACGGCGAACAGGTCGGCCTCGCCATCCTCGGCGGTGAGGCGGGGCTGCGTGACCGGCGTCCAGGGCTCCTCCTTGAGGTCGGGCCGATCGAGCCCGTACAGGGCCCACAGGCCCGCGAGGTCGAGCAGGCCGCGGGAGACGTACACGTCGGTCAGCTCCTCGAGCTCGAGCTCGCGGGCCAGGAGCTCGAGCACCTGCGGCGTCATCGTGCGGTCGACCTCCAGCCGCACGGGGCTCGCCGCCCGTCGTCGGCGCCACAGGACGGTCTCGATCGCCGAGAGCAGGTCCTCGGCCTCGTCCTCCTCGACCTCGACGTCGGCGTCGCGGGTGACCCGGAACACGTGCCGCGACACGATCTCCATGCCGGGGAACAGGGCGTCGAGGTGGGCGGCGATCACGTCCTCGATCGGGACGAACCGCTCCCCGTCCGGGAACGCCAGGAACCGCGGGAGGAGCGGGGGCACCTTGACACGCGCGAAGCGGTCCACGTCGGTCATCGGGTCCCGCACGATCGCCGCCAGGTTGAGGGACAGGTTCGAGATGTACGGGAAGGGGTGGGCCGGATCGACCGAGAGGGGGGTGAGCACCGGGAAGATCTGCTCGTGGAAGGCATCGGTGAGGAAGGCGCGGTCCTCCTCGCTCAGGCCGTCCAGGGAGACGATCCGGATGCCCTCCTTGTCGAGCTCGGGCAGCAGGGCCTCGAGCGCGTCGTCGGCGCGCTCGAGCAGCTCGAGGGAGCGCTCACGGATCGCGGCGAGCTGTTCGGCGGGGCTGAGCCTGTCCGGCGTCTTCGACCGCACGACGCCGGCGGCCACCTGCTCGCGGAGGCCCGAGACCCGGACCTGGAAGAACTCGTCGAGGTTGGAGGAGAAGATCGCGAGGAACTTCACGCGCTCGAGCAGGGGCAGGGTCGTGTCCTCGGCGAGCGCCAGGACCCGCGAGTTGAACTCCAGCCAGGAGAGCTCCCGGTTGATGAACCGGGACTCGGGTGCCTCGGAAAGGATCGGGGAAGCCTCGCTCATCGGATCGCCTCGTCGGGTTGCTCAAGGATGATATCGGCAGGCGGGGCCGCCCGCGTCACCCCCTTCGGGTGACGGCCCTCCAGGAGACCTCACTCGACGAACTTGTAGCCGAGCCCGCGGACCGTGACCAGGTGGACGGGGTGGTGGGGATCGTGCTCCACCTTCCGGCGCAGACGCTTGACGTGGACGTCGAGGGTACGGGTGTCGCCGTAGTAGTCGGCTCCCCAGACCTCCTCGATGAGGAACTCCCGGGTGAGCAGACGACCCCTGCGTCGCAACAGCGCCTCGAGGAGCTCGAACTCCTTCGGCGGCAGGGCGACCGTCTCGCCACGGACCGTGACCTCGTGCCGAGCGACGTCCATCCGCACCGGCCCCCCGGCGAGGACCTCCTCCGCGGGCGGCACCGCCTGGGGTCGCACCCGTCGCAGGTTGGCTCGGACGCGCGAGATGAGCTCACGGACGCTGAACGGCTTCGTGACGTAGTCGTCGGCCCCCAGCTCGAGACCCGTGACCTTGTCGGCCTCGGAGTCCTTGGCGGTGACCATGATGATGGGCACGTCGGATTCCGCCCGGATCATCCTGCACACGTCGAGCCCCGAGAGCTCGGGGAGCATCAGGTCCAGGACGACGAGCGAGGGCGGATCGCTCCGGAACCGCTCGATGGCTCGTCGGCCGTCGGTGGCCACGCTGACCGCGTACCCCTCGCGCTCCAGGTTGTAGCGGACCGTGTCCGCGAGCGCCTCCTCGTCCTCGACGACGAGGATCCGCGCCACCGTCTCGCCCGCGGCCCGGGGGACCGTCGGATCAGTCCTCATCGGATGCGATGCCGGTCTCGGAAGCATCCGTGAACTCACGGTACTCACCCGTCAGCAGGAACTCGACCTGCTCGCCGATGTCGACGCAGTTGTCGCCCACGCGCTCCAGGGCCCTGGCGACCATGTTCATGTGCATCCCCCAGTCGAGGGCCTCGCGATCGTCGGCGAGCTTGGCGACCTCGAGGTGCATGTGACGGTTCATCCGGTCGATCGGATCGTCCATGCCGTCGAGCCGCTCGCACATCTCGATGTCCCGATGGCGGAAGGCATCCATCGCGCAACGGATCATCGCGACGGCCATGTCACCCATCTCGCCGATCATCTGCAGGATCGACCGGCGGGTCGGGAGATCGCGCGTCACCTCATGCAGCTTCGCGATGTTCACCGCCTGGTCCGCGATCCGCTCGAGGTGGCCGCTCGCGTGCATGATGACGGAGACGAGGCGGAGGTCGGTCGCGACGGGCGCCTGCAGCGCCAGCAGCGCCATCATGCCGTGGTCGATCGTCATGTAGAGCTTGTCGATCTCGTCGTCGCCGGCGATCACGGCGAGCGCCTTCTCGTCGTCGTGCTCGAGCAGGGCGTCGACGGCCCCCCGCACGGCCTCCCCGGCCAGCTCGCCCATCGTGAGCAGCTGGAGCTCGAGCTTCTCGAGCTCCTCGTGGAAGTGGGTCCTGGGCATCAGCCGAACCTTCCGGTGACGTAGTCTTCCGTCCGCCTGTCCGAAGGATTGGTGAAGATCGTCTCGGTCAGGTCGTACTCGACGACCGTGCCCGTGCGGTGCCCCGTCTCCTCGTTCACCTCGACCGTGAAGAACGCCGTGCGGTCCGAGACCCGTGCCGCCTGCTGCATGTTGTGCGTGACGATCACGATCGAGTAGTCGGAGACGAGCTCCCGCATCAGATCCTCGATCCGCTGCGTCGCGATCGGGTCCAGGGCCGAGCACGGCTCGTCCATCAGGATCACGTCGGGTCGCGTCGCGATCGCCCTGGCGATGCACAGCCGCTGCTGCTGCCCGCCGGAGAGCGCCAGGCCGGACTCCTTCAGCTTGTCCTTCACCTCGTCCCAGAGCGCGGCGCGGCTGAGGGCCTCCTCGACGAGGTCGTCCATGTTTCCCTTGTACCCGGCGATCTTCGGCCCGAACGCGATGTTCTCGTAGATCGACTTGGGGAACGGGTTCGGCTTCTGGAAGACCATGCCGATCCGGCGCCGCACCTCCACCGCGTCAACCTGCGGGTCGTACAGGTCCACGCCGTGGTACAGCAGCCTGCCCTCGACGCGGGCACCCTCGATCAGGTCGTTCATCCGATTCAGGCACCGGATGAACGTGGTCTTCCCGCAGCCGGAGGGTCCGATCAGCGCGGTGATCTGGTTCCGATAGATGGGCATCGTGACGTTGCGCACGGCCCGGAAGTCCCCGTAGTAGACCGAGACGTCCTCGACGTCGAAGACGGTCTCGAGCACCTCGACCGGATGCTCCGTCGTTCGGTCGAACGTGACCGTCAGGCGGTTCGCCTCGGGCGTCTCCATCTGATCGGCCACGGCCGAGCTGGCCTCCGTTTCCATCGGATCACCACTTTCTCGCATAGCGGTTCCTCAGCAGGATGGCGGCGAGGTTCACGACCAAGATAGCCGCGAGCAACACGATGATGGCAGCCGCGGTGTTGGCCTGCCAGTCGTCCCCCGGCAGCTTCGCCCACGCGAAGATCTGGGTCGGCAGCGCCGTGTACGGCCCCTGCAGGATCTCGCTCAGGTCGCGCCCCGGAGGGGTGGAGATGTAGCCGGTGACGGCGCCGACCAGCAGCAACGGCGCCGTCTCCCCGAACGCTCTGGCGAGGGCCAGGATGGCACCCGTGAAGATCCCAGGCGCCGCGTAGGGAAGGACGTGGCTGCGCACGACCTCCCAGCGTGTCGCTCCGACCCCGTAGGCGCCTTCCCGGATGTTCTTCGGCACCGCGCGGAGGGCCTCCATCGTGATGAGGATGACGATCGGCATCACGAGCACGGCGAGCGTGAGCCCGCCCGAGATGTAGCTCCTCCCGAAGCTGGCCGGTCCGGTGAAGGCGCGCAGCGCCTGCACGAACACGACCAGACCCAAGATCCCGTAGACGACCGAGGGCACGCCGGCGAGGTTGCGGATGTTCGAGATCAGCAGGCGGTTCAGCCGCGTGTCCCGAGCGTACTCCTGCAGGTAGATGGCGGCCGTGACGCCGATCGGCAGGGCGAACACGACGACGAACCCGGTGAGGATCAGCGAACCGACCAGGCCCTGTCGGACGCCGGCCCGGCTCGCGATGCTCGACACGTTGCTGGTCACGAAGTCCATACCGCGGGTGGACAGCGTCGGCCACGCATCGACGAGCGTCGTGGCGAGCAGCGTCAGCAAGATGGCGAGCGCGAGCAGGAGGGTGCCGAGCAAGGCGAGCCGGAACACGAGTCCGGCCACGTCGCTGCGCTTGCCCCGGAGCGCCAGGTCCACGCTCGTCTGCACATCCGCGGGCGTCACGACGGCCATCAGTACGCCCTCCGCACCCGGCGCACGAACCGCTCGCTGAGGATGTTCAAGATCAGGGTGATCCCGAACAGCAGCAGGCCGACGAAGTACAGGCTGTCGAACGCGAAGTCCGACCCACGCACCTGGTCGGAGCCGATCGCCAGCGACGAGATCGCGCCGGTCATCGTCTGTCCGCGGCTCAGAGGGTCGAAGGTCCGCAGGGCCCCGCCGGTCGCGCCCGCAGCGATGGCCACGACCATGGTCTCGCCCACCGCGCGGGAGAAGCCGAGGATCAGCGAGGCAACGATGCCCGAGGTGGCCGCCGGGAACACGACCCTGGTGGTGACGGTGCGGCGCCGTGCGCCGATCCCGTACGCAGCCTCACGCAGGGCGCCCGGCACCGCGTACATCGCGTCTTCCGCCACCGACGCGACCAGTGGGATCGTGAGGATCCCGACCGCGAGCCCGGCCGCCATCAGGTTGAACGTCCCAGCGGAGGAGAAGACACGCTGCACGAGCTCCGGGTTGATCCACTGGAGCGCGAAGTACCCGAGCACGACGCTCGGGATGCTGGCGAGCGTCTCGACGATCGGCTTGAGGAGCCGGCGGGTCCGTGGGTCCGCGTACTCGGACAGGTAGGCGGCGGCTCCCAGGCCGAGGGGCGTGGCGACCATGATCGCGATGCCCGCGATGATCATGGTGCCTGCGAAGATGGTGAGCAGGTCGAACTCGTCCTGGCGCGGGAACCATCCGGAGCTCCACAGCCAGCCGAGGTCGATCGCGGCCAGCCACCGGACCGCCTCGCCCACGAGCGCCAACACGATCGCCAGGCTGATCACGAGCCCGAACAGGGCGGCCCCCGCGAAGACGGCGCGGACGAGCCGCTCCTTGCGGCGACGCCTGGTGCTCCCCCGCATGAGGTCGAGCGTGACCCTGGGTGCGTCGGTCGTCATGTCCATCCGAGCCTACCTCGCCTCCCTCGTCGGCGAGAAGGGCCGGCGCCCTGGGGCGCCGGCCCTCTCGGGCTCCGGTTCAGGCGGCCTTGCCCGACTCCCACGCCGCGCGTGTGGCGTCGATCCGGTCGGCCGGGAGCTCGACGTACCCGACCTCAGGGACGGCCGTCAGCAGGCCGGTGTCGCTCACGTAGAAATCGATGAAGGCCTCCAGCGCAGGGCTCTCCGCGACCTTGGCCTTGTTCACGTAGATGTACAGTGAGCGGGACAGCGGGTACGAGGCGTCCGCGATCGTCTCGCGGCTCGGCTCCACGCAGCCGGAGCCGCCGTCGATCGCGATCTCCTTGACGGCGTCGCCAGCCTCTTCCGCGAAGGCGAAGCCGACGTACCCGAGGGCGGTCGGCGTGCCCTCCATCGCCGAGATGATCACGTTGTCGTCCGGCGAGGCCTGGTAGTCCTTGCGCATCGCCGCGGCCTCATCCTCCGACAGGCCGCGCTCGACGCCGATGTCCTCGAAGCCCGCGAGATCCAGGAACGCGTCGTAGGTCCCCGACTCCTCACCCGGCGCGGTGATCTCGAGCGGAGCGTCCGGGAAGTTGCCCGTCCCGCCGACCTCGGCCGCGAGCGCGTTGGCGTCGCTCCAGCTCGTGAAGCCCTCGGACTCGGGGCCCATCAGCGCGTAGAGGTCACCCGTGTTCAGGCATCCGACCGCATCGTTCGCCGGGTTCGTCATGACGGTGATGCCGTCGAACGCCACCTCGAGCTCCACGTACTCGATCCCGTTCTCGCCGCACGTGGCGATCTCCTCCTCGGAGATGGCCCGCGAGGCATCCTGGACATCGGTCTCGCCGTCACAGAACAGCACGAACCCGTCGCTCGTGCCGGGACCGTCGACGGTGATGGCCACGCCGGCGGCGACCTCCTGGTTGAACAGCTCGGCCACCAGGTTGGTGATCGGCTGCACCGTGGACGATCCCGAGACGGTGATCGTGCCCGACAGCTCCTCGGAGCCGGTCACCCCGGAGCCGGTCGCGCCGGAGCCGGTCTCGCCACCGTCGCTCCCGTCGTCGTCACCACCGCAGGCGGCCGCGACGAGCGTGAGCGACGTGACGGCGGCGATCACCGTCAGCCACTTCCTTGCGTTCCGCATATCCCCTCCTCCTCGAGGACCCATGAACGCCCTCACGGGCCGTTCACCGCCGGGATGCTAGGGAGCCACGGTGGCCGCTCCGCGGCTGCTCTGTGAACAGCGGGCGAACGAGGGCGCAGCGTGAACGGCCCGGGACGGCCTCCCAGGCGGGAGCGCCAGCGTCTCCGAGGCGACCACGCCCAGGGTCCGGACGGACCGCACGCGAGCCCCCGGGATGCTAGGCCCTGCGGCCGACCGAACACCGTGGGAGGCGACGTGACCGGAGCCTGAAGTCTCCGTGACGGGCGGATGAACGCGGTCACGGCGCTTCTACACTTGCCCGCGGTGGAGATCGTCGTCGCCCTCGCGCTCGCACTCGCCGCCGTGGCGGTGATCGTCGCCGTGGCCGCCAGGCGCGGTGCCCGAGGGGCCCGGACCGAGGCCGGCCGGAGCGTCCGGGCCCTGGAGGACCGCCTGCGCCAGGTCGAGGACGAGCGCCGCTCGATGGCCCTCGTGCTCTCATCGATGCAGGAGGGCGTGGTGCTCCTGGGGCCCGACGGTCGGGCGGTGTTCGTGAACGACGCGGCCGAACGGCTCCTCGCCGGCCACCCGATGTCCATCGAGACCATCCTGCCCCTCGGGCTCCGCGACGCGGTCCACCGCGCCGTCGAGGGCGGGACGCCGGCGGTCGCCGAGGTCGAGACGGGTTCGCCCAGCCGGTGGCTGCGGGGGGCGGCGACGCCCGTGGGTGATGACCGATCCGTCCTGCTCGTGGTGAGCGACGTCACCGAGGCGCGGCGGCTCGAGACGGTCCGCCGGGACTTCGTCGCCAACGCCTCGCACGAGCTCAAGACCCCGGCCGCGTCGATCCAGGCCGCCGCCGAGACGATCGGGACGGCGGCACGCGACGATCCGGCGGTGGTACCCCGGTTCGCCGCCCAGCTGGAGCGTGAGGCGGTCCGGCTGTCGCGGATCGTCTCGGACCTGCTCGATCTGTCCCGGCTCGAGACCGGGAGCGCCCTGGACGAGGAGGTGGCCCTGGACGCCGTCGTCCGGGACGAGGCGGAGCGGTTCGAGGACCAGGCCGCGGAGGCCGGCGTCGAGCTCGGCGTCGAGAGCGCGACCGTTCCGCGCGTACGTGGCTCTGCCCGGGACCTCGCGCTGATGGTGCGCAACCTCGTGGACAACGCGATCCGGTACACGCGCCCGGGCGGGCGGGTGGACGTGCGGTTGGCCCCCGAGGACGGCCAGGTCGTCCTGACGGTCACGGACACGGGGATCGGGATCCCGGGGCGCGAGCTGTCGCGGGTCTTCGAGCGCTTCTACCGGGTGGATCGCGCCCGGTCGCGCGAGACGGGAGGAACGGGCCTCGGCCTGTCGATCGTCCGCCACGTGGCCGAGAACCACGGCGGGACCGTGGGCGTGCGCAGCGAGCTCGGCAGGGGATCCACGTTCGAGGTTCGGCTGCCCGCGGCGTAGGCTAGCCGGCGATGACCCTCCTGCTCCTCGTCCGTCACGGTCACACGCCCACCGCCGGCAAGGTCCTCACCGGCTGGGAGCGCGGCGTCCATCTCACGGATCGCGGTCGCGGACAGGCGGAGGAGCTCGCGCGGCGTCTCGACGGCGTCCCGATCGACGCCGTGTACTCGAGCCCGCTCGAGCGGTGCCGGGAGACGGCCGCGCCCCTGTCACGCGCGAGGGGCATCGCCACCCGTGTCCACCGGGGCCTGATCGAGACCGGGTACGGGGACTGGACCGGTCGGTCGATCCCCCAGCTCAGGCGGACCAAGCTGTGGAGGACCTTGCAGCACACGCCGTCCGCGATCCGTTTCCCCGGTGGCGAGACGCTCCGCGACGTGCAGGCCCGGGCGCTCGATGCCGTCGAGACGATCGCGGGCGCACATGCCGACGCCACGGTCGTGGTCGTCACCCACGCCGACGTCGTGCGGCTGCTCCTCGCCCACTTCGCCGGGGTCCACCTGGACCTGTTCGAGCGCTTCATCGTGGAGCCCGCCTCGATCTCGGCGATCGCGATCCACGACGGGCGCGCCGCGATCGTGAAGGTCAACGACACGGGCGAGCTCGGCTCGCTCGTCCCCCGACCTCGGCCCCGCACCACCCGCCGGCGGGCCTCCACGCCGAAGGTGGAAGGATAGGGCCGTGGAGATCGGACCCGTCGACCGCATCACGACCGACGCCGTCGGCGAACCCGGTCGGCGGACCTTCTACCTCCAGGCCCGGGCGGGGCCGGAGCTCGTCACGGTCATCGTGGAGAAGCAGCAGGTGGAGCTGCTCGCGGCCTCCATCCTGGACATCCTCGAGCGGGTCGGTCAGGAGACGGAGGAGGGTCCCGCCGAGGAGCAGATGGATCTCGAGGAGCCGCTCGAGCCGCGATGGCGGGTCGGGCGGCTATCGATCGGGTACGCGGCCGACCGAGACCAGCTGATGCTCGAGCTCGAGGAGCTCGTCCCCGAGCTCGAGGACGAGGAGGTCGCCGAGCAGGTCGGCGCGCCCGAGCCGGACCGGATCCGGCTGTGGGCCACCCGCGCCCAGATGCTGGCGCTGTCGCGACATGGGGCCGCGGTCGCCGCCCGCGGCCGACCGACATGCCCGCTCTGCGGCAACCCCATCGACCCGGAGGGGCACATGTGCCCGGCGATGAACGGCCACCGCGGCCCCCGAGAGGCGTGAGCGCCGCCCAGGTCGACGTCCTCCGGGCGCTCCGCGAGGGCGAGCTCGAGGTGCTCGGACTCCTCCCGCGGTCGTCCAACTACACCTTCCTCGTGCGCGTGCAGGACGGGACACCCGAGCGCACGCTCGCCGTCTACAAGCCGCGCGCCGGCGAGGCTCCCCTCTGGGACTTCCCCGAGGGCACGCTCTGCAGCCGAGAGGTCGCCGCGTTCGAGCTCGCGGCCGCCCTGGGCTGGCCCTGGGTCCCGCCCACCGTGTTGCGCAACGGGCCCCACGGCGAGGGGTCGGTGCAGCTGTTCGTGGAGTTCGAGCCCGCGAAGCACTACCTCACCATGCGGGACCAGCGCCCGGACGACTTCCGTCGGATCGCGCTCTTCGACGTCGTCGCGAACAACGCCGACCGCAAGTCCGGTCACTGCCTGCTCTCCACCGACGGCCGCGTCTTCGCGATCGACCACGGGGTGTGCTTCCACGACGAGCCCAAGCTCCGGACGGTCATCTGGGACTTCGTCGGCGAGGAGATCCCGTCCGCCATGCGCGCCGACCTCGAGCGGCTGGGCGCCGATCTCCGGGACGGTGATCTCCGGGAGCGTCTGTCCCGGCTCCTGCTGCCGGTCGAGATCCGTGCCGTGGAGCGTCGCCTGGCGGAGCTGCTCGAGGAGGGCCGGTTCCCCGAGCCCGGTCCCGGTCGTCCCTACCCATGGCCGATCGTCTGAGCGGCGTCTCACGCGGCGGCGCCCCCGGACGTTCCATCCGCGTGGATCCCATCCCGCCGTTCCAGCGCTTCCTCGAGGAGCACCGGGCCGACGTGTACCGGTTCCTCCTGGCCGCGGTCGGACCGCACGACGCCGACGACTGCTTCCAGGAGACGTTCCTGTCGGCCCTGCGCGCCTACGACCGCCTGCGGGACGGTCGGAACCTCCGCGGGTGGGTCCTGACGATCGCGACGCGCAAGGCGCTGGACCACTGGCGCGCTCGCTCGCGCCGGCCGGTGCCGGTCGAGGACCTCCCGGAGCCACCGGCGCCCGAGCGCCCCGAGGCGGATCCCGGGCTCTGGCATGCCGTCGGCGCCCTGCCGCCGATGCAGCGGGCGGCCCTGATCCACCGGTACGTGCTCGACCAGCCGTACGCGGACGTGGCGATGGCGCTCGGGTGCTCCGAGGAGGCGGCGCGCGCGAGCGCCTCCGAGGGGCGCAGGAAGCTGCGGGCCGTGGTGCTCGCCGGAGAGGAGGATCGATGAGCGACGTGCTGCGGAGCCTGCGCTCGGTCGACGTCGAGGCCGCCTCGCGCCGCGCGGCCGGCGATCTCGTGGAGCGGGCGCGCCGTCGCGGGCTCGTGGACGTGGCGTTCGGGACGGTGGACTCCCCGCTCGGCTCGATCGCCGTGTTCGTGACGAGGGGCGGGCTCCTGCGGGTCGCCTACCCGGAGGAGCGGATCGACCGCGTGCTCGAGGAGGTCGTCGAGGCGGTCTCGCCGCGGGTCCTCGAGGACCCACGGGGCACCGAGCGGGTCCGACGCGAGCTCGACGCCTACTTCGAGGGGCGGCTGCGGCGCTTCCGCCTGCCGATCGACTGGGCGTTCGTGCCCCAGGGGTTCTTCCGCCGGGTGCTGGAGGAGACCGCCCGTATCCCCTTCGGCGCGGTCTCCACGTACGGGGACGTGGCGCTGCGCGCGGGGAGCCCTCGGGCGGCGCGGGCCGCGGGGAACGCCCTGCACGACAACCCCGTGCCGATCGTCGTGCCCTGCCACCGCGTGGTCCCGGCGAGCGGTGGCATCGGCAGGTACGGGGGGCAGGAGTGGCGCAAGGCCTGGCTCCTGCGCCTCGAGGGGGCCGTCCCGCCGCAGGGCGGATCGCGCGCGTGACGCAGGCCGGCGTGCGTGGGACGATCGGTCCGATGCGTCCGGGATCGGAGCTCCTCGTCGCGATCGCCCTGTGCCTGGGTCTGGGCGCCTGCGCGTCGGACGCGCCGGCGGTGAGCGAGCCCTCCGCCGCGGTGACGGGGCCGTCGCCGTCGGCCTCCGCCTCAGGGTCCGTGGCGGGCCCCAGTCCCTCGCCCGAGCCCTCACCCGAGCCCTCACCCGAGCCCTCGCCCGAGCCGA
>Ga0073934_10008522_pt1 | contig 13631 bp, 13 predicted proteins | sample LarsenN4metaG_FD_76834 | JGI IMG/M metagenome (GOLD analysis project Ga0073934, IMG submission 76834) | Hot spring sediment bacterial and archeal communities from British Columbia, Canada, to study Microbial Dark Matter (Phase II) - Larsen... ...
CCTCGTTCACCACGTCCCATCGGTCGATGAGCCCGCGGAACCGGGAGACGATCTCGGCAACGCGCCTGCGAAGCAGGGGCTTCGCCTCCTCGGCGGTGGAGGGCGCCCACCGGGGATAGACCTCGTGCCAGATGAGCGGATGGCCCTTGGTGGCGATGCCCCGCTCCCTGCACCACCGCGCCTGGCGCATGATGCGGTCGTGCTGGGTGCGGCCGCGCTCGGGCTCGTACGCGCCCCAGTAGAAACCCAGCGTCGCATAGTTCATGAGCGCGGCGAACTGGCGCTCGTACTTGGACTCCAGCAGGGCGTCCCGGTATGCGAAGAGCTGGAATGCGTTGCATCCGAAGAGGAACGCGTGGCGGGTCTGCTCCACCCTCACCGCCGCTCCGGGGACCGGGTCGCCGAATCGGTCGATGACCTCCACGGTGATGTCGCCTTTGCGGTGCTTCTCTATGCGGGCGTCGGCTCCGGCCAGCAGCTCCTTCTCGCTCTGTGCGGGGGGAGTCTGGGCGGCGAGCGCAACGGCGCAGGCCGCCAGGAGCAGAGTGGATCCCATTGCGATTCGCACGTGGGCTTGCCTCCTGGGGTGTGGGTGCGCGGGCGGGGCGGTTCCGCGCTTCACCTCCCCATTCCCCACCGGCGGGCCCAACTCCTCCGGGGCGGGCTGGGGGCCGCGCCTCCGGGGGCGATGCTGCTGGGGCTGGACGCCCGAGGGGCGGCGCGGGCTATCCCGCAGTTCCTGCACCGGATTCCGGATCCCCGTCCTGGGGCTCCGGCTGGGGCTCGGGGGCAGGCTGCTGCTCCGCGGAGGGCTCCTCCACGGAGAGGTCCGCGGGCTCGGCGGGCGGGGCGGGCGCCGTGGCTGTCGGGGTTGGCGCGGCCGCGGGGGCTGGCCGGCCGCGCCGGGGGGCTCGCCGACTGCGGCGGTCGTAGCGCATATTGAGCGCCCGCACCGAGTTGGGGTCCGGCGCTTCAATCTGGAGGGCGACCTGCTGATCCGGGTAGAAGAGGCGCTGGATCACCTCCGCGCTCTTCTCCGTGTCCACCGTCACATAGCTGGGGCCCTCGTAGGAGGGCAGGGTCTCGATGGCGATGTTCTCACGCGGGAGCTGCCTGGCAAAGTTGGCCAGCGCAAACATCTGGTCATTGGTGATGCCACCCCGCTTGAGGGCGTCGTTGAGCTGGTTGATCACCTGCGGCAGGCGGAGGAACGTCGCGGGCTGCTTCAGCTTGGTGCGAAGCGCCTCCAGGAACGCGTGCTGGCGCCGGGAGCGCATCAGGTCGCTGTCCGAGTGGCGCATGCGCACATAGCCCATCGCCTCATAGCCGGTCAGGTGCTGGTATCCCGGCTTAAGGTGGATGTGCAGCTTGCCCCAGTTGTCGTCGTAGTCCAGCTTCTTCTCGACGTTGATGTAGACGCCGCCCAGGGCGTCCACCACCTTCTGGAAGCCCTCGAAGTTGATGGAGACCCAGGCGTCCACCGGAATGCCGAAGACGGTCCTGATCGTCTCGATCAACAGGTCGGGTCCGCCGTGGGAGTGGGCCGCGTTTATCTTGCTGATTCCGTGCCGGCCCGGGATGCGCACGGCGGTGTCCCGGGGGATCGTCAGAGCGCTGATGGTGTTGCGCACAAAGTCCACCCGGGCGAGGAGTATGGAATCGCTTCGGCCCGGGGTGGTCTTGACGATTTGGCCGCGGTTGTCGTAGTCGTGGTCGACTCCGATTACCAGGACGTTCAGGGAGGTGCGATCGGGGAACTGCCTTTCGGGCCGCCAGTCCGCCAGGGGGTCGCCGGTGCGGACCACGTTCACCAGCGAGGAGATGCCGTGCTGGTGCCACATCTCGCGGAAGAGCGGGCTGTTCCAGTAGAAGTGGCCGAAGACCGTGCCCAGCGCCATGAAGAGAAGGCAGACGATGACGCCCGCTGTGTAGCCGGCGATCCGCCACCTGCGGCGGGAGGCGGGCAGGCGCTGCGCCGCGCTGGGCGCGACGGTTTGCTTGCTGCCTGCCCCCTGGGTGGAGGGTCGCGTGGATTCCGACAACGGAGACGCCTCCTCTTTGTCTTCTCCCATAATAGACGCCCAAACCGGCGGGTTCGGTCGCGTCGGTCGGGGTGCGCATCGTAATATAGCACGGCGGGCTGAACGGTGTCAAGGAACGGGACAGGATTCTGGAATGTGTTTATCTGATGAGAAATCAGTTTCACACCGGTCCCGGTTTGTCGCGTGCCTCTCACTGACTTTCAGCAGCGTGACATAGCTGGCGATGGTTGCCTAGATGTTGAGACTCTCAGCGCTTCAGAACCCTATATCTTGTGTTTTTCCGCGATTCGGGGCTTGCGCCCCGGCCCCCGTTCTGCTATACTGGGCCGGCCGCACAACCGTGCACTTCGGAGGGCTCCCGCCGCCCGCGGCAGGCATGGCGGCGCCCGCATCCCTACCCCTCATCCCGCGCGCCGGAGCGGACCAGGATGGCCGGAGAGCAGCTGCAGTTTGGCGACGACGACCGCGCGATTGCCGTGCGCCGGATCTGGGAGCAGGCCCTCCCGGAGCTGCGCGGGCAGGTGAGCAGGGCCACCTTCGAAAGCTATATCCGGCCCATACTCCCGCTGGCCATCCGTGATGGCGAGGTGACGCTGGGGGTGCGCAGCGGCTTCGCCCGCGAATGGCTGGACAAGCGCTACGCCCGCATGATCGCCGGCACGCTGGAGGGGCTGGTGGGCTCGCCGGTGGCCGTGCGATTCAACCTTCTGGCACCCGGCGCGGAGGAGACGGCGGGCCAGCCCGCCTCCGCCCCGCCGGACCCGCCCGCCCCCGCGGTGCAGGCAGCCGCCCCTGGCCGCCCGGCGCCCACGGCCACCAACGTCTTCTCCCTGCCGCTCCAGGCGCGCTACACCTTCGCCAGCTTCGTGGTGGGCAGAAGCAACCGGCTGGCCCAGGCGGCCGCCGCGGCCGTCGCGGCCGACCCGGGGACCGCCTACAATCCCCTCTTCCTCTACGGCGCCTCCGGGCTGGGCAAGACCCACCTCCTCCACGCCATCGGCCATGCCGTCAGGCTGCAGAACCCCGCCGCCAGGGTGACGCTCGTGGACGGAGAGAACTTCACCTACCACTATGTGACCGCCCTGCGCGAGCGCAAGACCGAGGACTTCCGCCGCCACTACCGAGGAGTGGATGTGTGGCTGGTGGATGACATCCAGTTCATCGCCGGGCGGGAGCAGACCAAGGAGGAGTTCTTCCACACCTTCAACGCCCTTCACCAGACCGGGAGGCAGGTGGTGGTGGCCAGCGACCGGAGTCCCCGTGACCTGCGGACCCTGGACGAGCGGCTGCGGTCCCGCTTCGAGTGCGGGCTCGTGGCAGACATCGCGGCGCCGGACCTGGAGACGCGGATGGCGATCCTCCAGCGCCGGTCGGCGGACGAGGGGTGGAGCGTGCCTTCCGAGGTGATCTGCTACATCGCCGGCGCCATCCGCACCAATGTGCGGGCGCTGGAGGGGGCGCTTACCAAGCTGGTGGCTTACTCCTCCATTATGCACGCGCCGCTCTCCGTCGATCTGGCGGAGGAGGTGCTGGGCGACTACCTGATCGAATCGCCGCTGGCGCCGCAGGTGCAGAAGGGCGTCTCATTCGAGGCGATCCTGGCGGCCGTCTCGGAGCAGTTTCAGGTGCCGGTGGAGGCCATCCGCGGCCCCCGGCGCGACCGGCAGGTGGTGGCGGCGCGGCAGACGGCCATGCTGCTCTGCCGGGAGCTGACCGGCGCGGGGCTGGCGCAGATCGGGGCGGTCCTGGGGGGCCGCGACCACACGACGATCCAGCGGGGCATCGCGCGGCTGGAGGAGCTTATGCGGCAGGACCCCGCCGCGCGGGAGGCCGCCGCCCAGGTCCGCCGCCGGCTCGAGCGCTGAGCATCCGGACTTCATCCGGACCTGCCGGAGCAGCACGCACCCGCTTATTCAACGGGAAGCAGGCGGCGGGCGCCCGAGGTTTCGTCCCCCTCGGCCGGTTCATCTCCCGCGATCCCAACGGCTTCTCGGGCGGCGTCAACCTGTTCGGCTGCCGCGGCGGGGACCCGTTCAACTACACGGACCCAGGCGGGCTCCAGGGCAGCCGGCTGATTCAGAAATCCGCAAAGGAGGTGCCCTCCGCGTCTCGAAGTGGAGCAGGGAGCCAGATCATCAAGGGGGCAGGAGTCGAGGCAGGGACTGCCGCTGCCAGCAGGAGCGGCGTCCACTTCGTCCAGCGCGTGATCACTGGCTCCGCCCGGCTTGTCCCGGTGGCGGGGACGGCGGTCACCCTCGGCAACGCGCTGAAGGACCTGTCGGAGAGGCATGCGGAGTCCAGAGAGCGGCAGCTCCAGGCGATGCTGGAGCATGCGGCGCTGCCGGTGAGGAGTATCCGCGACTGCGGGGCATGGCAGTCGACCTCGACAAGAGGCCGAGGGAACTGGGCTGGGAGCCTGACAGCTCGGACGAGCGAATCGGCCCCGCGGTGCCGGCCACGTCGGAGCGGCGGCACCGCAGCACTGTGACAGCAAAGCCTCGCCTTCTGCTGCGCCAGCCCGTGTTGTGCGCCCTCCCGCCTGTTTGAGCCGCAGCTGGTCCGTTCAGGCACCTTGGCATCTGAACAGCCCGCTGCCGCCAGCGCCAGGTCGTGACGCCCCAGGTGCCGACGAGCAGGTGAGCGGCATCCAGCAGGGGCGTGACCCTCACCTGGGACGGCTGGAGCAGGTTCGCAAGCGTGGCGGGCATGCCCCAGGGCACGGTCGCCTTCACCCACGACGCCTTCGGCAGCCGCGTCTCCAAGACCGTCGGCGGAATCACCACCTACACCCTCTGGGCCGGAGACCTGCCCGCCTGCGACCTGGATTCCGGCGGCTCCGTTGTCCGCTCCTGCTCCCGGGGCGCGTCGGGGCTCCCCTCCGACCGGGCGGGATCGGAGGCTCGGCAGGCCGCGCGCGGGTCAGTCCTTGGGGGTGAAAGAGGTGCCGCAGCCGCAGCTCCTGGCGGCGTTGGGGTTCTGGAACTTGAAGCCCCCGTCCAAGAAGTTGGAGAGGCTGAAGTCGATGGTGGTGCCCTCCACGAAGCGGGCGCTCCGGGGGTCGACGAACACGCGGAGGCCCTCCACCTCCAGCACATGATCGCCCTCGCGGGGAGCGGGCTCCAGGCTCATCACGTAGGAGAGGCCCGAACACCCCCCGCCCTTCACTCCCACGCGCAGGCCCAGACTCGGGTCGCCGCGCCTCTGGATCAAGTGCTTCACCTGGCGCACGGCCGCAGGGGTCAGCGTGACCAGCGCGGCACCGGTGTCAGACTGGCTCATGATGCTGCTCCCTCCGGAAGAGGTGCCAGCGCGCCCAGCGGCTCGGCCCGCTCCACATCGCCGGCCGGGCGCGCGATCGCCGCGGCTGCGGGCCGCCGATACTCAAGGAACGGCAGCTCCTGCGGCAGGGGCTGGCCCATCTCAGCCAGGGTGATCTTCTCCAGGGCCGAGAGGATCGCCCCGTTGATCCTCTGGAGGTTTCCCCGCACCGGGCAGAGGTTCAGGTATTCGCACGGGTCCGACGGGCGGCCGCTGCACTCCGTGATTGAGATGGGCCCGTCCATAATCGTGATAATCTCGGCCACGGTGATAGTCTCCGGGCCGCGTGGCAGGCTGTATCCGCCCCTCACGCCGCGGTGGGAGACCAGCAGCCCCTCCCGGGCCAGCAGTTTGAGGATCTTGCTCACCGTGGGCAGTGGCAGGCGGGCCTCGCGGGCCAGGTCGCTGACGCTGTGGACCACGCCCAGGGGCCGCCGCGCCATGTGCGTGAGCAGGACGATGCCGTAGTCTGCCAGCCGGGTGATGCGTATCATGCTGTGCTTCCGATCGAAACCGGACAGTTTCCGTCCTGATTATGATACCGCAGGCCGCCGGTCCGCGCAACCCGGCGGCCGTGCGGCCGCGGGGACACCGCTTCCAGCGTTGGCAGGCCGATGCGGCTCGCGGCCCGCCGGGGGCGCACGCGCTCGCCCACCGCATGCCTCCCGGCGTCCCGCGTACGCCGGGCAGGTGCCGCCGCGCTCCGCCGCGAAATAGGGTACCGGAGGCGGCGGCCGCGTCCGCTGCCACGACCCCGGCACCCTCTGGTGCCGCGGATTCCGACACCGCTGACGGGATGCCGGCGCAATGCAGGAAGTCCCGATCCACGGCACCCACATCACGCTGGGCCAGCTCCTCAAGCGCCTGGGTGAGATAGGCGCGGGCGGAGATGCCCGCGCCTATCTCGCCCAGGCTGCTGTCCGGGTCAACGGCGAGCCGGAATCGCGCCGGGGCCGAAAGCTGCGCCCCGGCGACGTGGTCGCCCTGCCGGGACGCACGGTGAAGCTCACCCCGGCGGAGTCCGTCCCCCCGACTCGCCCCGCAGGATAGGCCGGAACTCCCGCTCGGCGCAGCGCGGACTCTGTCGCAATGCACCGGCCGCTCCCCCGCTGGCAGCGCGGCGCACGGGCCACCCGCGGTCCAGGCGCCTGCCAGAACCCCCGCTCCGCGCGCTGGTCCACGCCGTTGACACCGACAGATACACCTGCTAATATGTACACATGCGCGGCGTCCACGTACAGGAGATCGAGTGCAAGACCATCCTGAACCGCTGCCCCATGGACTTCGCGGACTACACCCTGAATGCCTACCAGGGCTGTGTGTTCGGGTGCTCCTACTGCTACGTGCCCCTCATGCGCCGGCGCTTCCGCCTCGAGGACGAGCATCCCTGGGGACGCTGGGTGCACGTGAAGACAAACGCCCCGGACGTCCTGCGCCGCCAGATGCAGCGCGTTCCCCTGGAGGCTCGCATCGCCATCGGCACGGCCACCGATTCCTGGCAGCCGCTGGAGAAGCGCTACAGGATCTCTCGGCGCATCCTGGAGGAGCTTGCCCATTATCCGAACCCCGTGAGCATCGTGACCCGTTCACCCCTCCTTGTCCGGGACATCGACGTGCTGCGGCGCATGCCCGCGGTGAGCGTGGGGATCTCCCTGCCCACCTTCGATGAGCGGGCTCGCCGCGTCTTCGAGCCCTTTGCCCCGGCCATCCCGGGACGGGTGGAGCTCGTTCGCAGGCTTGTGGCGGCGGGCATCCGCACCAGCCTCTTCTGGTGTCCCATCCTGTATGGCGTGTCGGACAGCGCGGCGGCCGCCAAGGAGTATCTCCGCAGGGCGGCCGAGCTGGGAGTGGCCCGGGTAGTGTGCGACACTCTCAACTACCGCGAGCAACTGGCTGCGCCCCACATGCGGTTGCTGAGGGTGTATGGAGAGGCTGGCGGGGAGCGGCGGGAGTCTCTCCCGCGGCCTGCTCTGGCGCGGGAGATTGCCCGCTGGTCGTCCCACTACGGCGTGCCCTGCCGCCTGTGAGATTCGCGCTCGCTGGCCCCGCGCAACCCGCCCCTTCGGCGGACCCATGAGCGCCCGTGGGCTGCGTCCCGTGCGCTCCCGTTGCCCCAGAGATAAGCCCCGGTGCCGGGCCCTTCCGTCGGAGGAAGCCACGGGGAGGCCGGCGCGTGCCGCCGAAAGGGCGGTCCGGGGCTGCGGCACCCAGGGGGTTCTGCTCTGGAGAGCAGAACCCCCTCCCCCGTCCCAATCCACCCGACGGACAGTCGATCACCGGCCTACTTCGCCGGTCTGCCCCCGGCTGTGGGACGGAAGTCCAGCGCCGCGGAGTTGATGCAGTAGCGCTGGCCCGTGGGCTCCGGGCCGTCGTCGAACACGTGGCCCAGATGCCCGCCGCACCGACTGCAGAGCACTTCGATGCGGTGCATGCCGTGGCTGAAGTCGTCGCGGAACTCCACGGTGCCCCGGGCCCTTGCATCGTAGAAGCTGGGCCACCCGCACCCCGAGTCGAACTTCGTGGCCGAATCGAAGAGCTCCTGTCCGCAGCCGGCGCATGCGTAGGTGCCGTCGTCCTTGGTGTTCCAGTACTTGCCCGTGAAGGCCCTCTCCGTGCCGCGCTGGCGGAGGATGCGGTACTGCTCGGGAGTGAGCTCCCGACGCCACTCCTCGTCCGTCTTCACCACCTTGTGCTGTGCCATGGCCTGCTCCCTCCCGCCGCCGGCCCGCGCGGGCTCCGGCGGCCGCGTGGGTCCCGCGGCGCACCCCGCCAGCGCGGCCGCCGGCACTATCAGCCATCGAATCCTCACGCCTGGCCTCCCGAACGGCCCCCTCCGGCGCCGCCTTACGTAATACGGGACCGACCGGCGGTTCGTTTCCTGCCGCCCGGCGCCATCGCATCCGCAAGCGGTCGGGCGGCCTGCCGCGCGGGGACAGCCCATTTTGCCCGCCGCGCCGATTGACGCGCCCGCGCGGCGTGCTGTATCATGGCGGCACAAACTCCCCGAAGGGAGCGCTCATGCGCCACGAGTCCCTCGCCTTCCTCAAACGTCTTGTGGACACCCCCGGACCCTCCGGCTATGAACAGCCCGTGCAGAGGGTCTTCCGCGAAGAGGTCTCCCGCCATGCCGACGAGGTGCGCACGGACGTGATGGGCAGCGTCATCGCAGAGCTCAATCCGTCGGGCCGCCCCCGCATCCTGCTCGCCGCCCATGCGGATGAGATCGGATTCCAGGTCCGCTACATCAGCGATGAGGGAATGCTCTACTTCGGCGCCATCGGTGGCCACGACGCCATCGTCACCGTGGGCCAGCGCGTCTGGGTGCACACGGCCAGCGGACCCGTGCTCGGCGTGCTGGGGCGCAAGGCGACCCACCTGCTGGAGCACGAGGAGCGAACCAAAGTGCCCAAGCTGGACGACCTGTGGATAGACATCGGGGCGACAGACCGCACCGATGCCGAATCGGTCGTGTCCATTGGCGATTGCGTCACCTATGCCCAGGATATGCAGCCGTTGCGCGGCTCGCTGCACACGGCGCGCAGCTTCGACAACAAGATGGGATGCTGGGTCGTGGCCGAGGCCCTTCGCCTGCTGAAGGACCGGCCGCTGGGAGCCGCGGTCTTCGCGGTGGCGAACGTTCAGGAGGAGGTGGGCCTGCGGGGCGCGCGAACAAGCACCTTCGGCGTGGATCCGCTCATCGGCATCGCGACCGACGTGGGCCATGCCATGGACTTCCCGGGCGCCGACAAGAAGAAGGTGGGCGACATCCGGCTGGGCCGGGGGCCCGTCGTGGCCCGGGGATCCCACATCAGCCCCAAGGTGTTCGAGGCGCTCGTGGCCGCTGCTCGCGACGAGGCGATTCCCCACCAGATCGAGGCCATCCCCGGAAACACGGGCACCGAGGCCAGCGCCATTCAGCTCACGCGCGCAGGCATCGCCACCGGCCTGGTCTCCGTGCCGCTCCGCTACATGCACACCCCTTCGGAGATCATGGACCTGAACGACGTGGAGCAGGCGGCCCGCCTGCTGGCGGCCTTCTGTGCCCGGGTGACTCCGGAGATGGACTGGACGCCCCTCTAGCCACGCCCGGGCAAGCAGCGCCTGACGGCGGCCCTGTGATCCGGGGTCCTTTGGTGCGCATCTGGTGGCGGTGAGTGCTGCCGTCGGACATGCAGGGCAACTCAGCGCAGTGTTCGTACGTGGATGGCCTGTCCGCTGAGGCAGGGCGATTGAGACGAGGTGCCGCCACGTGTGGCGTGCCGCCTGCCGGTCCCGGCCACTGGAGGTCTGAATGAGCGACGTGCTGCCGCCGCCGCCGCCCCCGCGGGGTGGAAACGGATGCTGGAAGTGGGGAGCGATCTCCTGCGGGATCGGGTGCGTGGGCCTGCTGATCGCCTTGGCCATCCTGCTCATGGTCGCCTGGCCGACCGTTCGGACGATGCTCAAGGCCCAGGAGAAGGGGGACCAGGTGAAGCGGGACATGCGCCTGATCGCCAAGGCCATCGACGCCTATGCCGCCGACAAGGGCCGATATCCTCACTCCCTCAAGGACCTGGTTCCCTCCTATCTGCCCGACGAGAGGAGCCTGCGGCCGTCCGCCGATCCCTCCGGGCCCGCGTACCTCTACTTGCGGCCGCCCGCGAATGCGCCCGGCAGCCACGTGCTCCTGCAGTATGAACTGCCTCCGCCGGTGCCGGGCGGCCCGCCCTGGGTGATCCGGCTTCGCAAGGACGGTGTGATCGAAGGGGGCGACTACGACATGGAATCTGTCATGCGACAGCGCCCCACTCCGAACCGCCAGAGGCCATAGCGGAATCCCCCAGGCGCATCGTCCGCGACAGGAAAGCCGCGCATCATCCGACGCTCCGGCCCCGCGCTCCCCTACGCCCTGCGCGGCGCCGCAATCGGCGGCAGGCACTGCCCGCTCGGCCCCCCTGACAGGCCCAGGGACAGCACGGGGACGTGCAGGGCGACCCGCAGCAGGTGACCCTCCACACTGCCCCTGACAGGCCCGGGGACAGCACGGCGACCCTGCCTGCTGTCCGCTGGAGAGCTCGGCGGCGCTGCACACTCTGGCGGACAACATCTCGCGCAGAGCTGGTCAGGAGCTCACGGCGTGCGTCAGTCTCGGCGCCTCCAATCGGCACAGGCTCGCCGATTGGCGCACCCCTCGGTGTCTCCTTCTCCGCATGCGCCCCAGGGACAGACGATGCGTGCTGCGATGAGCGCGCGCGGTCTCCCCTATTGGACGCATCCCCTGTGCCTCCGGATGCGCAACTTCTGGCACCAACTCTGGCATCATACAACTCTAGAAGCCGCCGAATTGACAACGCTCTTCCCACCATGCTATCATCCTCCCATTGCCTGCGCTTGATGCAGGGGAGCCACCGTGCTGCAACGCTGAACGCAGGATTGCCAGACGCGGGGCGGCCAAGCAACTGCGCAAGGGAATTCCCGCGGGAGGGCACTCGCTGGGCAGGGACATGAGGAGCACGATGTCGCAGGATCCCCCGGACTGCCCTCTGAGCCATGGGGAGATCGCGGTGCTTCAGGCCGCCGCCGACCTGGGAGGGACTACAGGGGCGGCCCAGATTGCCGATAGACTGTCTGTCTCTCCTGAGACCGTGCGGACGCACTGGCGGAACATCCTGGCCAAGCTGGGCACGCACAATCGCTCTGCCGCGCTGTACGAGGCCGTTCAGCGCGGCTGGGTAAGGTGCGGCCCCTCGCGGGCTCCGGGCTCCGCCTGATGCGCCGAAAGATACCGCATTTGCGGTATTGACGGCCGGTTCCGCTGCCGCTAGACTGGTCATGCTGGCCGTCGCGAGGCTGGCCGCGCAGGCGAAGCGGGTGCGCCGTGGGTGGCGGCGCGTTGCAGCCGTGATTCGCTCCGCGTGCCGGTGCTGGCCAGAAGCGGCGCCGGTCGACGGCAGCCGATGGCCTGACTGAACGCGGGAGCAGGCTGCCTCACTCCCCACAAGCAGGCACCCGCGCGCCGGTCGCTCCTTCCTCGGCACGGCAGTCGTCCGCGGACGGGTTCAGGAGACAGGGACATGTCGAGTGAGCGGCCTGCTGGCTCCCACTGTTGCCAGGTCTCGGGGGCCCACGCGGTCCGCACGGGCTTCATCCTGCTCTGCGGGCTGGCTGCGGCCGTCTCGACCTCGGCTGGCGGCGCGCTGTGGGCCTGGTACTCCGACCCGTTCCGGGGAACCCCGCTCCCCGACGCCACCTGCGCAGCCGACCGCCTGCTAGGCCTGACGATCCGGTTGCCTGCCAGGGACAGGGAGGGGCGGCGCATCCCGCCCAGCCAGAGCCTGCTTCTTGCCCCCGCCCCCTGCAGCATCTGTGCCGATCCTGCCAGGTGGATCGAATCCCTTGCGGCAGTGGACGCCGTGCCAGTAGTGGCGCTGTTTTCCACGCGCGACCCGGGCGTTCAGAACGCCCTCGATGCCCGCGCCCGGCGGGTTTTCCAGGTCGAGCGGGCCGGCTCCGGGCGCCTCGCCGCGCTCTTGAGCGACGCCGCTCCTCTCTTCGCCGTGACGGACGCGGCCGGCAGGATCAGAGCGGTGAGCGGCCCGTTCGAGAGCGCTGAGGCCTTCTGCAGGCGGGTGGGACTCCGATGAAGCGCAATTCCGGCTGGACGCTCGTCGAGGTTCTGGTGAGCCTGTCCATTATTGCCATCGTAGTCGCGATCGCGGCGCCGGTGTTTCATCACGCGCGCGAGAGCGCGCGCATCACCTCTGCCGTGAGCTGCATGCACCAGATCGGCAAGGCTCTCGCCCTCTACCGATCCGACTGGGACGGCGGCGGATACTCCAGCTCCTCCGAAGTCGGCCTGCCTCCGCGGGACTACATAGATCGCACAGGGCTGGGCTTTGGGCCAGCACCCCCTGCCAGTCCCTGTGGATACAGGCCAAGGCTGGAGTGGTCCGCCGCAGACCACTATCCGTATTACGTCTGGCAGTACGAGTGGGACGACATCTTCCCGATCAAGCGGAAGATCCTGCAGAAGTACCAGGAGAACACGCTCGTGGTGTTCGATCCGTGGTGCAATCCGCCGGGAACGGATTGGTGGAATCCGTTCGTGGAGAAGCGTGTCATCGGGCTTCTGTTGAGCGGGCAGGTCATCCACCGCAAGCGACGGGGGATTCCTCACGAGCAGGAGTGGTGGGCGCCGCCGCCGGACTGACCCTTCAGCCGGGCCTCTTCGCGTGCGCCGGAGGCAGAGCACGCGGTCCCTGCGGGGCGCGCGGATGGGGAGCCGTCCGGGCCAGCATGAAGATCGCGAAGGCGACAGGGAAGGAGAAGAGGAAGTCATGATCCGGTTCAGGATGGTGGTTAGCTCGGTCGCCGCGGGCCTCGCCCTCTCGGTGCTGTCTGTCTCGCTGCCCGCGACAGTGCCGATGTGCACCGGCAATCCTCCGCAGCAGCCTGTGCCGCCGAACCCGTGCAGCAAGCCCGCCGACGGCTGCTCGAACCCCACTCAGACGGGGTCGTGGACAGCCTGGTGCTGCAAGGACACTGGCCCCGGCGGGCTCCACTGCTACTGGGTCCAGATCCGCAGCATCTGCTGCAACGGCGTGTGGAAGTGGGGATATCTGGACGGGACACGAGAGTACAACTCATGCGAGCCCGACGGCAACTGCGTCATCTGATGACGGCCCGCGTCCCAACCGCGGCGCATCGTGCATGAAGGCTCGTCCGGATGCGAGGTGCTGGCAGGATGCCCCGATTCACCGCCAAGCGCAGGAGAGCCTGGATGCTCGCCGGGGCCGGACTTCTGGTACTGTGCGTCTCGACCGCCATCTGGCTGCGCCCGCCCACCCTGGAGCAGGTCGCCCGTGACGGCTTGAAGGCGGTGGAGTCGCGCGACCCAGACCTCCTGCTGCGCCACATCACCCGTGCTGAACGAGACCGCCTGAGCCTGGACACGCACAAGGTCCGCCGGTTCCTGGACCTCTTCGTGGGCCACCGGCTGACAGGGTTCGTCCTGTCCGGCACCCCGGTGATCACTGCGTTTCCTTCCTCCCGGCAACTGTTCGCGGACCAGGAGTACGTCCACCCGGACGGACGGCGGGTGTTTGTGAGCATCTCGACGGCGGTGACCCAAGAGGGGCCCAGGATCAGGGGGGTCATCGGCTCGCTCGTGCTGGCCATGCTGCGGACCGATCTTCCGGCGGGCGCCGCCATGCCGGGGGGCCGGGCGCGGTTCGCCTTCTGGGGGGATGCCCTGCAGAGGGCGATTCCAGAGCTGGAGCCGACGGGGATTCG
>Ga0073934_10008523_pt1 | contig 13631 bp, 10 predicted proteins | sample LarsenN4metaG_FD_76834 | JGI IMG/M metagenome (GOLD analysis project Ga0073934, IMG submission 76834) | Hot spring sediment bacterial and archeal communities from British Columbia, Canada, to study Microbial Dark Matter (Phase II) - Larsen... ...
CCGGTCACGAGCTTCCCGGTTCCCCGAGTCGATCCCGACGCGTCGGAGAGCGCGCCGCGCAAGCCGCCGCGCCGGCGCGCGGCGGCGGACCCGGGAACGGCCAAGCGCAAGGGCGTGCCGGCCGAGCCGGGGGACGAGGCGGAGGAGGTCGGCTGGATGCAAGGGCTCTCGAACCGGCTCAGCGCGTACAGCTTCTCCGCGGACGAGCCACCCGAGCAGGACACCCCGGCCGAGGACACCACCGAGCGCGAGGAGGAGGGCACGGAGCAGGAGGGCTAGGCTCTCGCCGTGACCGACCAGGCCGCGGTGAGCCTGCTTCGCTGGCTGCGCAGGCAGCTCCGCCAGCCCACGCCGCAGCGCGAGCACCTCGAGGCGGCGGTCGCGAACGACGACCCGGCCGAGGCGCGGCGGCTCCTGGAGTCGATCCCGTTCACGGACGCGCAGCGCCGCCACGTCGAAGGGCTCCTCGCCCGCTGGGAGAGGGGCCGTGGGCGCGGCTGAGAACGCCGCCGTCGTCCGGAGGATCTTCGAGGCCTTTGCCCGCAAGGAGGGCCTTGCGCTGCGTGGGCTCTTCGCCGAGGACGCGGTCTGGACGGTCCCGGGCCGAGGCGCGATGGCCGGCCGCTACGTCGGACGCGAGGCGATCTTCCGCTTCCTCGCCCGCCTTCCGCGGGAGACCGGAGGCACCTACGGCTCCGAGCTGATCGACGTCCTCGCGAGCGACGATCGCGCCGCTGCCCTCTACCGGGCGCGCGGGGAGCGGCACGGCCGCACGCTCGAGCTCGACCAGCTCCTGCTCTTCGGCTTCCGGGACGGCCTCGTCGCCGAGGTGCTGGCGCTCCCGAGCGACCCAGAGGCCTTCGAGCGCTTCTGGGCGTAGCGTCCGGCGAGCAGCACGCCCTCGGCTCCGCCGCGATCGCGACCAGCGTCGCGGCCGAAGTGAGCTCCGCGGGGCCGGCCGACAGCGGCGTGGACCACAGAGGCCTCCTCAGAGCTCGATCGTCCGGGTCGCCCGGAAGGCCTCGAGAAAACGGCGGTCGTGGGTGACGAGCATCACGGTTCCCTCGAAGTCCGCGAGCGCCGTCTCGAGCTGCTCGACCGCCTCCAGGTCGAGATGGTTCGTCGGCTCGTCGAGCACGAGCGCGTTCACGCCGCGCGCAGCCAGCAGCGCGAGGGTGGCACGGCTTCGCTCGCCGGGGGAGAGCGTGCCGCCGGAGCGGAGGACGTCGTCCGCCCCCAGCGCGAACCTGGCGAGGAGCGTGCGTGCCGCGCCCACCTCGAGACGTGCCTCGCCGACGAACGCGTCGAGAAGAGAACGGGCGCCTGCAAACGGTCCCGGACCCTGCGGAAGCTCCCCGAGCACGACGCCCGGACCGACCCAGCGCCGGCCTGCGGCAAGCGGCAGCGTCCCCAGCAGCGCCCACAGGAGCGTCGTCTTGCCCGCGCCGTTTCGCCCCTGGACGACGAGTCGGTCGCCGTGGCGCACCTCGACGTCGATCGGGCCGAGCCGGAAGCCGTCGCGCTCGACGACCGCTCCGTCGAGCCGGGCCACGACGTCGCCGGACCGGTGGCTCGGGGCCAGGTCGAGCTGGAGCCGCCACGGTGACCACGGCTTCTCCACCGGCTCCAGCAGCGCAAGCTTCTTCGCGTACGACTTCGCGACGTCCTTCGACTTCTTCTTCTTGCGGCCCTGGCCGTACCCGCGCTCCTCCCACTGCCGCATGCGGCGCGCCTGCTCCTCGATCCGCGACCGCTCCTCGGCGTACCGGCGGTAGCGCTCTGCCTCGCGCACGGCGGAGCGGCGGCGCGCGCCCTCGTACGCGCTCCACCCGCCGACGTACTCCCGCACGCGACGCGTCTCGGCCTCGAGCTCGACGATCCCGGTCATGCGCTCGAGGAAGGCGCGATCGTGGGAGACGACGACGGCGGCGCCGCGGTGCCGGTCGAGCGCGCGCTCGAGCAGCTCGAGCCCTGCGAAGTCGAGGTCGTTGGTGGGCTCGTCCAGCAGGAGCACGTCCGTGTCGGCGGCCAGGAGCGCCTCGAGCCTCGCGCGAGCGGCCTCACCGCCCGAGCGACCGTCTTCGCCACGCTCCTGCGGGAGGTAGGCGACGGACAGGGTCGGCGGCTCGCGGCGAACCACGCCGGAGTCGGGGTCCTCGAGCCCCGCGAGCACGCGCAGCAAGGTCGACTTGCCGATCCCGTTCGGCCCGACGACGCCGATGCGGTCGCCTGGACCGACCGTCAGAGAGACACCGTCGAGGACGACCGTGTCGCCGAAGGACTTGCTGATCGAGCGAGCGGCGAGGACGCCGCGGAAGCGCGCCATGCGCTGACCACCTCCTGGTGCGAGAGAGCGCGAGAGATGTCGGTCAGCGTGCGCGCATAGAGCGGAGCTCGTGCTCCGCCCGGAAGTCTAGACGCCGCGCTCCCAGGCGAGACCGGCTGCGAGCACGACCTCGTCGCGCGGGGCGGCGAGCTGCATGTTCCCGATCGCGAGCCCCGCCCAGCCGGTCAGGTTCACCCAGCGCAGGAACGACGAGAGCGGCAGGCGGATCTCGAGCTCGTCGACGTCCTCGTCCGGGAGCTCGATCGCGTAGCACGGGCTCACGTAGAGGTCGACCTCCGGCTGGTAGCGGCGCCACTCCTCGATCGCGCGGTACGCGGCGCCGATCTCCTCGGGCGTCGCGCGCTGCGCCGCCTCGAGCTTCTTGCGCATGATCGGCCCGTACTCGTCCGCGCGGCTCGGGAACGTCGCCGCGTGCGAGCGCAGCGCCTCGTGCTGGAACTGCGGCCAGGTGTTCGCGGACGGCTCGGGCACGCGCGCCTCCACGACCCGCGCTCCCAGGCGCTCGAGGTCCGGGACCCACGCCTCGGCGGCGTCGCTCGTCTCGATCTCCCGGCCGTCGCCGATCCCGGGCGGCTGCCGGAGGAGCCCCACGGTCAGGCCGGCGAGGCGCGGCTCGGGCACCGGTCGCTCGGTGAGCACCGACCACATGCGCGCGACGTCCTCGACGCTTCGCGCCATCGGCCCGACCGTGTCGAGCGTCGGGCAGAGCGGGAAGACGCCGTCGAGCGAGATCAGGCCCCACTGCGACTTCAGGCCGACCGTTCCACAGGCAGCCGAAGGGAGCCGGATCGAGCAGCCCGTGTCGGAGCCGAGGGCGAGCTCGCAGAGCCCGGCGGCGAGCGCGGCCGCGGAGCCGGACGACGAGCCGCCGGTCGTCTTCCCCGGATGCATCGGGTTGTGGCACGTGCCGTAGAAGTCGCTCTGTCCGAGAACGCTCCAGGCGAACTCCGGGAGGTGGGTCTTGCCGACGAGCACGGCGCCCGCGTCGAGAAGGCGCTGCACCGAGAGCGCGGTGCGGTAGGGGAGGTGCTCCGCGTAGAGCCTGGAGCCGTACGTGGTGCGTACGCCCGCGGTGTCGAAGAGGTCCTTGACGCCGAGCGTCCGGCCCGAGAGCGGCCCGGCCCGTGGCTCTGCCGCGTCGGGCTGGACGCGCGTGATGAAGGCATTCCAGGAATCCGTGGTCACGCGATCTGGACCCCGAAGGCACGCGCGGGGTGCCTCGCCGTTCGTGCGCTGGGGACGAGAGGCCTCTGACGATCGCTCGCGGATCTCAGGGAAGCGGCGAGAACGCCGTCCCTCCGATGCCGCCGATCGCTCAGTACTTGGAGCTCGAGCCAGTCGTCGATCCCGTACGAGGAGCCCTCACGCCCCATCCCGGATTCCTTGACGCCCCCGAAGAGCACGACCCCGCTCGAGATGAGCCCCGTCTTGACGCGCCGCTGCAGGAGTGCGGGCTCGACCGCCGTCACGCCGAGACGATAATCGGGCGCCTAGGGCTCGGTCTCGAGTGCCAGCGCGACTGCGTCCTCGAGGCTCATGTTCCGGCCCGCGTGCCACGCCTCGACGAACGAGGTGTCGTCCAGCAACGCACGCGCTGCCGCCGTCGCTTCCTCGACCTCCTTCACCATCCAGGATTCGAGAGTGAGACCGATCTCCTCGAACACCGCAACGGCACGAGCGATGAGCCGAGCGGCCGTCTCGGGTTTCGCTTCCCGTGTGTGAAGGACCGCGAACCGCACGAGGTCCATGCTCACGAAGGGCACGTTCCCGAGGTCTTGGTCGATACGGAACGACTGCACGAGCAAGGCCCGCGCATCGTCGAACCGACCTTCACTTGCGGCCCTTTCGGACAGCGCCCCGAGTGAGCGCGCCTCGATTCGGCGGTGGCCGTGCAAGCGGGAGTGCTCGAGGTTCTCCTCGGTGAGCAGCCAGAAGCGATGCATGTCCCCGAGCTCCTCGTACATCCACGCGCGCGTTCGATTCGCAGGAATCGCGATATCCCACGCGCCGAGGTCGCGGAGGACCGGTATGGCGTCGTCGAGGATCGCGAGCGCCTCCGACCACTGCGCTTCCTCCGTGAGGAGCCATGCTTCCTGCAAGCTCACGAGCGCGCGCAGGTACTCATCTCCCAGTGCGTCGGCGAGCGACCGCGCCTCGTCGAAGTGCCGCCGGCGAATCAGCACGTCACCACCGCCCACGACGGCCGCAGAGGTGGCTGCGAGGAGAGCGACGCAGCGCGCCGATGTCGGCTCGGGATCCGCCGCCAGCGCGTTCTCGAGACGCGTTCTGCCCTCGGCGATGTACCCGCGGGTGAACCAGAAGTCCCGTAAGGACGTTGTCGCGCGAAGGACACGCTGTGTTTCTGCGGTCGCGGCGGCGAAGTCGAGCGCAGCGCGGACGTTGTCCACGTCAGCATCCACGCGATCGACCCATGCGGCATCCATCACGATGAACGTCCCCTCCTCGGCAAGATCGAGGAAGTACTCCGCATGTCGGCGCCGCAGCTCGTCGGCTTCACCCGACTCCTGGAGCTTCTCGTCGGCGTACTCGCGGATCGTTTCCAGCATCCAGTAGCGGGGGCCGAGCTTCGAGTCGCGCTTGCGCAAGAGGCTCTTGTCCAGCAGCGACTGCAGGGTGTCGGGGTCGGCGCCGGCGATCTCCTCGGCGGCCTCGTACGTGCAGCCGCCGGCGAAGACGGCGAGGCGGGCAAAGAGGCGCTGCTCGTCCTCGGAGAGCAGGTCGTACGACCACTCGATCGTCGCGCGCAGGGTCTGTTGGCGGGGATCGGCATCGCGCTCGCCTTTCAGCAGGTCGAGACGCTGGGAGAGCCTGGCGAGGAGCTGCTCGGGGCTGAAGAGGGCGGTGCGCGCGGCCGCCAGCTCGATGGCGAGGGGGAGCTCGTCCAGGCGCAGGCAGAGCTCGCGCACCGCCTCGCTCGGGGCAAAGCCGGGATCGACGGCGCGGGCTCTTGTCAGGAAGAGCGCCTCCCCGTCTCGCTCGGCAAGCGGGGGCACGGGGTAGGTCCGCTCGCCGGAGATGCGCAGGCGCTCTCTGCTCGTCACGAGTACGTCCAGGTTGGGACAGGAGCCGACGAGCTCGGCCAGGTCGGGCGCGGCGTCCACGACCTGCTCGAAGTTGTCGAAGAGGCAGAGCATGCGCTTGTCGGCGATGTGCTCGGCGAGGCCGTTCTTGGAGCCGAGCGTCTGGGCGGCGCTCGCGAGCACGAGCGCGGGATCGCGCAGGGGCGCGAGCGGGATCCAGAAGACGCCGTCGGGGTAGGACTCGGAGGCGAGGCCGGCGGCCTGCAGCGCGAGCCGGGTCTTGCCCGTCCCACCGGGCCCGGTCAGGGTGAGGAGGCGGGCGTCGTCGCCGGCGAGGAGCTCGACCACCTCGTGGAGCTCGCGCTCGCGGCCCAGGAAGGGGGTCGCGGGGACGGGCAGGTTGGTGCGGTAGAGCGACTTCAGGGCGGGGAAGTCGCCCTCGCCCAGCTGGTAGATGCGCTCGGGGGCGGAGAGGTCCTTGAGCCGGTGCTCCCCGAGGTCGACGAGGTCGGCCTCGACGAGCTGCGCCGTGGAGGCGGAGACGAGCACCTGCCCGCCGTGCCCGACCGCGGCGATGCGGGCGGCGCGGTGGACGTCGCCGCCCACGTAGCCCTCCTCGGCGAGGAGCGGCGTGCCCGTGTGCAGGCCCACCCGCACCTGGATCGGCCCCTCCGCCAGAGCATCCGAGAAGGCCTCGGCGGCGGCGAGCGCTCCCGGCGCGGTCGGGAAGGCGAAGAAGAAGGCGTCTCCCTGCGTGTCCACCTCCACCCCGCCCTCGGAGGCGCAGGCCTCGCGGACGACCCGGCGGTGCTCGGCGAGCGCGTCCGCATAGCCTTCCGCGCCCAGCTCGTGGAGGAGCTTGGTCGAGCCCTCCACGTCGGTGAAGAGGAAGGTGACGGTGCCGGAGGGGAGGTCGTGCCGCATGGGCGAATCATGCGACACCGGGCTGGCAGCGTCATCGCCGCCCGGCTTGTGGAGCGATGATCGAGCCCGTGGAGCCGCAGTTCGTCCGCCTGGACGCGGTCCGCGCATTCGCGCTCGCCGCCGGCGTGACCGGGCAGCCGCTCTTCGGCGAAGGCGCGCGGACACCGGCACGGCTTCTCCAGCTCCCGGACTTCGCGCGCTCACCGGCGCCAGCTACCCGGAGAGCGCGGCGCGCACCTCGTCGGGGAGCGGCTCCGGGCGGCCGTCCCGGCCCACGTTGACGACCGTATGCCGGCCGCTGATGCAGATCTCGCCGTCCCGCTCGATCGTCCACGCGTACGTGATGGACGTGCGGCCGACCGCCTCGACGCGCAGGCGCACGTCGAACTCGTCCTCGAAGCGGAGCACGCGGAAGAACTCGGCCTCGACCTGCCGGCGCGGGTAGTCGCCCCAGCGCTCGAGCATCCCGAGACGACGCATGAGGCTCGTCTCCGCGACTTCCGCCCAGCGAAACGCGTTCGAGAAGTGGATGCGCCCGCCCGCGTCCGTGTCCACCCACGCCACGCGCATGCGCTCGACCTGCTCGATCACGCCGCGCCCCCGGCCATGTACGGCTCGCGGCGCGGACCGACGAGCGTTCTGACGGCGTACAGCGAGGACGTGGCCGTGACGTAGAGCGTGCGCAAGTCCTCGCCGCCCCAGGTGAGGTTCGAGGCGACCTCCGGGACGCAGACCGTCCCCACGTGCTCGCCCTCCGGCGAGATCACCCAGATCCCGCCCGGTCCCGTCACCCAGACGTTCCCGCGCTCGTCGCAGCGAAGGCCGTCCACCACTCCTTCGCTCTCGTTCCCCGACCCGATGCCCGCGAGGAAGACACGCCCACCCGTGAGGGTGCCGTCAGAGCGCACGCCGAAGACCTTGACGTGGGCCCTCGGCGTGTCGCTCACGTAGAGGAGCGACTCGTCCGGCGAGAAGCAAAGCCCGTTCGGCATGTGGAACTCGTCCCGCGGCACGAGGAGCTCCGGCTCGCCTCCCGCCGGCGCTACCCGGTACACGCCCTGGAACCCGAGCCGGCGCTTGCGGACGTGGCCGTGAGCGGCCATGCGCCCGTACCAGGGGTCCGAGAAGTAGATCGCCCCGCTCGAATGGACGCACACGTCGTTCGGGCTGTTCAGCTCCTCGCCCTCGAACTCGCGGGCGAGGATCTCGCGCGTGCCGTCCGGGCGCTCCCGGACGAGGCAGCTCGTGACGTGCTCGCAGACGAGCAGGTTCAGATCCGCGTCGAACGTCATCCCGTTGCACTTGTTCGAGAAGTTCCTGACTTCCACGACCGTGCCGTCGGGCCGGTACGCACGACGGATGTCCGCAGCCAGGTCCGAGAAGAGAAGGACGTGCTCGCTCGGGTGCCAGACCGGGCCCTCGACGAACGCGAACCCGCCTGCAACCCGCTCGGCCGAGGCCGTGCTCTCGACGAGCTCGTACATGGCGCTCGACTTCGCGTCGATCCCCAGGCCGGTAGCCGTGCCTGCCAAGCGTGCCTCCTCCGCGGGCGAGATGGTCGGCTCGACCCTAATACTTGGGCTGGTTCGTCAGGGGGACGATCGGGAGCCATGGACCGCACAGCCTTCGTCGTCACCGCACTGCCGCCGCCGCCCGCTCGGGTGCTCGAGATCGGCTGCGGGCGCGGCGAGCTCGCCCGCGCGCTCGACGCGGCCGGCTACGACGTCCTCGCGATCGACCCCCAGGCGCCCGAGGGCCCGATCTTCCGCAGGTCGACGATCGAGCAGCTCCACTCGTCCGCCGCCTTCGACGCCGTCGTCGCCGCGTACGTGCTCCACCACGTCGAGAGCCTCGACGCCGCCCTCGACCGCGTCGTCGCGCTGCTCGAACCGGAAGGACGCCTCGTGGTCGAGGAGCTCGGCTGGGATCTCGCCGACGACGCGACGCTCGAGTGGTACGCGCGACATGGGGGCGCGGCCGACCTCGACGCAGCGCGCGCCGAGTGGCACGCGGAGCACGCGGGCCTGCACGGGTACTCGGCGATGCGAGCCGCGCTCGACGCGCGCTTCGTCGAGCGCTCGTTCGAGCGGCAACCGTACTTCTGCCGCTCGCTGCACCGAGAGGACCTCGAGACGTCCGAGCGCGAAGCCATCGCCGGGGGCGAGATCCGCGCGCTCGGCTTCCGCTACGTGGGCGCACCGCGGTAGCTGCCGTGGCGCGCCCGCAGACCTACGTCGCCCTCCTGCGCGCGATCAACGTCGGCGGCAAGAGTCTCGTCCCCATGGCGAAGCTGCGCGACGAGCTCGCCTCACTCGGGCTCACGGACGTCGTGACGTACATCCAGAGCGGGAACGCCGTCTTCGAGAGCCTGGCCGACGATGCGGACGCGCTTGCGCCGCGGATCGAGGAGAGGCTCTCGGACGCGTTCGGCGCGAAGATCGCCGTGCTCCTGAGGACTCCGCAGGAGCTCGAGCGCGTCACCGGCGCCAACCCGTTCCTCGCCCGCGGCGCTGACGTCTCGAAGCTCCACGTCGTCTTCCTCGACCGCGCGCCCGACGCGGCCGCAGCGGCCGAGCTCGACCCCGACCGCTCGCCGCCCGACGAGCTCGCCCTCCGCGGACGAGAGCTCTACCTCCACCTCCCGAACGGCGCCGGCCGGACGAAGCTGACGCTGGACTACCTCGAGCGCGTGCTCGGCGTGCGCGGGACGCAGCGGAGCTGGCGGACGGTGCTCACGCTCGTCGAGCTGTCGCGGGGCCGCGCCGGCCGCCCTCGGTGAGCTCGGCGACGAAGAGCGTCGCCCCGCAGCCCTCGAGGATCTCGCGCGCTCGGCCGAGCGTCGACGTCGAGCCATGTCCGAGTCGCCCTTCGGCTCGGGCGAGGTCGGCGAGAGAGCGGCCGAGCTCGAGCCGGCGCTCGAGGCGCTCGAACGAGGAGACCGCATCCCGAAGCCGCGCGAGCGCCCGCTCCGGGTCCGGCTCGAGCAATCCGTCGACCCACGCGAGGAACGCCCGTGCCGGGATGCTCCAGGAAGCGAGGGCCGCCAGCTGCTCGCGTGGCCCGCGGCCGTCGGCCGGCCGTCCGACATGGTCGGCGGAACGAGCGGCCTCGGCGAGGAGGTTGACCGCACCCCAGATCTCGGTCCGGCCGGCCTGGCGGCGCGCGCCTTCGAGGAGGATGTCGGCCGCGTCCTCCCGTCGTCCCTGCGCCCGCGCGAGCAGCCCGTCGAGCGTCGGCACCCAGACCGCGGCGTAGACCTCCCTGACCTCCTGCGTGAGCTCCCGTAGCTCGTCGAGGAACCGCTCGGCCTCCACGAGTCGTCCGCGAAGCAGCGCGAGGTAGGACACGGTCGGAAGAGTCAGCGCGATCCGACGTGGCTCGCCCATGTGCCGGGCTTCCTCGAGACCGGTGCGAGAGAGCGGCTCCGCCTCGTCCAGCCGGCCCAGGTCCAGCAGGTAGTCGGCGAGGTTGCTCTCCATCCAGGCGACCTGCTGTCTGTGTCCCGCGCGGCGCGCGAGGTCGAGGCCCTCGCGCATGAGCTCCTCCGCACGGCGGTAGTCGCCCGTCGCCTCCTCGTGGGCCTCGGAGAGATCGACCAGCGCACGCAGCAGCACCGGCAGGTCGCCCGCCCGGCGCGAGAGCTCGACTGCCTGCTCGAGCAGTGGAACCCCCTCGTCGACGTTCCCCGACTGCTGCAGGCACTTCCCGAGCGAGACGCTCGCCTGCGCTCGGATGACCGGATCGCCGGCCGACTCCGCGATGGCGACCGCACGCCGCAGCCGCGGCTCTGCCTCGTCGAAGCGCCCGCTCCGCCGGTGCGCCCAGCCGAGGATCGTGAGGGCGAGCGACAGATCCCGGCCGGCCCCACCGGGCTCGAGGTGGGCGAGCGCCCGCTCGGACCAGCGCAGCACGGCGGAGTCGTCGCCGGACTGAAAGGCGACGAACGCGCGCCACGCCTCCATCCGCCCGGCGCCCGCCTCGTCGCCGATCGACTCGTACGCCGCGAGAGCTGCCTCGAACGCGGATGCGACCTCGGCGTACGGCTCCACTCCCTCGCACGCGTGCGCGTACGCCTCCGACACGCGGGCAAGCTCCGCGGGCTCGACCCGGAGCCCGACCGCTGCCTCGAGGGCCTCCCGGTACCACCGCGCCGCCTCCCGCTGCTGCCAGAGACGGTGCGCCCGCTCGCCGGCCGCCCGCGCCCACCGATAGGCGGCCGCCCGGACGAGGTTCCCGTCGTCTCGCTCGCCCAGCTCCTCGAGGTAGCGGAGGGCTCGCAGGAAGTGCGTGGCCAGGAGCTCGGCGATGTCCTCCTCGCGGCCGCCCCGCTCGGCCGCCCAGGCCGCCATCTCGACGTGGGCGCGAATGCGCCGGCGCTTCGGGAGCGACTCGTAGGCCACGTCGCGGATGAGCACGTGGCGGAAGGCGAGCTCCGGCTCGCCGGAGAAGCTCGACGTCCCGTGGGCGACGAGCACGTCACGTGCACGAAGGCGACCGAGCAGCTCGCGCGTCTCCCGCCGGGACCGTTGGCAGAGCTGCTGTACCGCGCCGACCCAGAACACGCGGCCCACGACCGCCGCCGCCTGGACGACCTCCTTCTCGTCCGGGGACAGCGCGTCGAGTCGAGCGCCGATGACCGCGCGAACCGACGGCGGCAGCTCCACATGAGCGGGCTCCGAGGCGAGCTCCCACTCGCCCGAGCCCGTCGGGCGCAGGATGCCGCGATCGACGAGCATGCGGAGGATCTCCTCCCCGAAGAGCGGGTTCCCCTCGCTTCGCTCGACGAAGAGGCGAGCCAGTTCGGCAGTGGGCGCGGCGCCGAGCAGCTCCGCGAGGAGGGTCTCCGTCTCGGCCGGCGTGAGCGGCTCCAGGGTGATCGACGCTGCGTTCCGCTTGCCGCCGCCCCACGTCGGCCGTCGATCGACGAGCTCCGGGCGTGCGAGGGCGAGCACGAGCACCGGCGCCTCGGCCCAGTCGGTGAGGTGGTCGACGAAGTCGAGGAGCCCGTCGTCGGCCCAGTGGAGATCCTCGAGCACGAGCAGGAGCGGAGCACGGAGAGCGACCCGCTCGAGCAGCCCGCGCCAGGCGTCGAAGAGATCCTCGCGGGCGAGGCTCGCGGCGGGGGCCGTGCCGACCAGCGTCTCGACGTGCGGAGCGGCGGACGCGTCGCCGAACAACCTCTCGACCGACCGCGCGATCTTGTCCGAGACGATCTCGGGCGGATCGTCTGCGAGAATCCCGCACTCCGCCTTCACGGCGTCCGCCAGCGCCGAGTAGGAGACGTTGCCGTAGGCCAGGCACCGCCCTCGGTGGACTGCGACCGGTGGCGCGAGCGCCTCGGCATGGCGAACGAGCTCGTGCGCGAGCCGCGACTTGCCCACTCCCGCCGCACCGAGAACGGTCACGAGCCTCGGCCGTGGATCGGTTCGCAGCAGCTCGAGCTCGTGCCGAAGCAGCGCGAGCTCGTCGTCGCGTCCGACGAGGCCGGCCCTGAGCTCGAGCGGTCGTCGCTGCGGAGGATGCGGCTCGCGGACGCGAAGCACCTCCCAGCCCCGCGCGCGGCTCTCGACCGCTGCCAACGCCCGGTACTCGACCGTCTCCTCGGTGGCGGCCCGCGCGGCCTGCCCGACCACGACCTGGCCGGGCCGAGCGGCCGAGAGGAGCTGCTCGGCCGCGCCGATCGGCGCCCCGGTCAGCGTTCGCCGCCCCCCTCCGTCGTGCGCGACGAGCACCTCGCCGGCCTCGACCGCGGCGCGCCCGGCCACCCCGGCCGGCCTCTCCCCGTCGGGCTCGGCGAGCGAGCGCACGGCCGACACCGCGGCGCGGACGGCGCGGTCGGCGTCGTCCTCGTGGGCCTGCGGGATGCCGAAGAGCGCGAGGACGCGATCGCCGACCACGTGCTCGATCACGCCCTCGTGGCGCCGTACCTCGCGCTCGAGGCGCTCGAGCGCCGCGGTACGGGTCGCATGCTCGGACTCCGGGTCCCGGTCCAGCGCCCGGCCCTCGAGCTCCACTCGCACGGCGAGGACGGCGGCGAGCTTCCGCTCCTCCCGGGGTGCGCGGGCGTCCTCCGGCGGCGGCTCCCGGGACGGCTGTGCTCCGCCCTCGTCCACGGCGGCCGGAGCGGGTGCCGCGAGGGCGGGATCCTGGCGCAGGATCGCGGCTTCGAGCATCCGGAGCTCCTCGCTCGGCTCCAGGCCGAGCTGCTCGACGAGCTCGGAGCGGAGCTCGCGGTAAGCATGGAGCGCCTCGGCCTGGCGCCCGGAGCGGTAGAGGGCGAGCATCAGCTGTCGGCGGGGGCGCTCCTGGAGCGGATGCGCGGCGGCGAGCGCCTCGAGGTCGCTGACGAGCTCGCCGTGCCGTCCGCGCGCCAGCTCGACGTCGATGAGGTCGAGGTCGACGCTCAGCCGGAGCTCGGCGAGCCTCTCCGGCTCGAGGGCGGAAGGCCCGTGCAGCTCCACGTCCGCGAGCGGGTTCCCCCGCCACAACGCGAGCGCCTGGGAGAAGAGCCCGGCCGCGCGCTCCAGGTCGGTCGCTCGGGCAGCTTCGCGAGCCTCCTTCGCCAGCCGAAGGAACGCGAGCAGGTCGAGCTCGTCGTCCGAGACGCGGAGCCGGTAGCCCGGCTGGCGCGTCTCGATCGGCGCTCCCAGCGTGCGGCGGAGCTCCGACACGTACCCCTGGACGAGCTTCGCGGCGCTCTTCGGCGGCCTTTCGCCCCAGATCTCGTCGATCAGCCGGCCCGACGACACGGTCTCGTTCGCCTGCAGCAGGAGCGAAGCCAGGAGAGCACGGGGCTTCGGTCCGCCCAGGGGCAGGTGCCGTCCCCCCTCTCGGACCTCGAGCGGGCCCAGAATCCGGAAATCCATGGCGTGCGACCTCGTGCCGACCGTACCACCGAAGTGCAGGGGTTTCCACGGCCCCGATCGGCCCGGCTTCGACTGCGTCTCGACCGATCCTCGACCGCCGTCCCCGACGCTTGCCGCACCACGCGAGCAAGGAGGCAGACATGCGAAGAGCAACCATCGTGGCCGGGGCGCTTCTGGTCGCGCTCGCCGCGCCGCTCGCCGCGATCGCAGGCGCGCAGGTGCCCTTCAAGGGAGCGGATGCAGGGGTGTGGGGCGTCGGCACGCACGCCTGCGGCGCGCTCGTCCCCGTCTTCGTCGAGTCGTCCGGTCAGGCGACCCATCTGGGGAACTACGAGTACTCGTCGCAGGAGTGCGTCGACTTCGGAGACTCGACGTACGAAGGCAGCTTCGAGATCACGGCCGCGAACGGGGACACGATCGAAGGCACCTACGCGGGCGGGTTCGAGGTCGTCG
>Ga0073934_10008525_pt1 | contig 13627 bp, 8 predicted proteins | sample LarsenN4metaG_FD_76834 | JGI IMG/M metagenome (GOLD analysis project Ga0073934, IMG submission 76834) | Hot spring sediment bacterial and archeal communities from British Columbia, Canada, to study Microbial Dark Matter (Phase II) - Larsen... ...
GGTTTCGGCGGAAGACATCGGCAAGCTGCCGGACTTTTCGATCGCTGAATCGCTGTCGCGCCTGCCCGGCCTTGCGGCGCAGCGCGTCAACGGCCGCGCCCGCTCGATCAGCCTTCGCGGTCTCGGTCCGGACTTCACCAACACGCTGCTGAACGGGCGCCAGCAAGTGACGACCAACGACAACCGCAGCGCCGAGTTCGACGCCTATCCGGGCGAACTCGTCAGCTCGGCTGTCGTCTTCAAGACGCCCGACGCCAGCCTTGTGGGGCAGGGGGTTGCGGGTGTCGTCGATCTGCGCACCGCGCGCCCGCTCGACTACAGCGATCGAAGAATCGTTCTGACCGGCCGCGGCATCGTCAACGAGGTCGGCGCCCTCAACGCCGGCACGCCGGGCATTGGTTACGACGTCAGCGCGACCTACATCGACCAGTTCGCCGATGACACCATCGGCGTCGCCATCGGCTATGCGCGCACGCTGACGCCGAACCAGGTCGAGCGGTTCAATGCGTGGGGCTATGGCTCGCCCGCCGAGGCGCTCGGGAATTCCGTCATCGGCGGCGTGAAGCCCTATGTTCAATCGACGGAGCTGCACCGCGACGGCGTATTCGCGACGCTGCAGTGGGAGCCGAACGAGAAATTCACGTCGACGCTCGACGGCTATTACACCAACTTCAACGAGCTGCGCACGCTGCGCGGCGTCGAGCTGCCGCTCGGTTTCGCCTGCTGCGCGCCGGGGACGACGTTCTTCGGGCCGCTTTCGCTGACGAATGTCGTCGCACAGGACGGCTTCGTGACATCAGGCACGTTCGGCAATGTGAAGGGCGTCATCCGCAACGACGCCGAAGAGCGCAACGCCGACCTCTTCTCCTTCGGTTGGAACAACAAATTCCAGGCGAATGAGCGCCTCTCCTTCGTCTTCGACGCCGCCTATTCCTTCGTCGACCGTCTCGACGGCATCCTTGAAACCTACTCCGGCACCGGGTCGGGCGTCGGCGTCGGCGCGACGGACAATCTTGATTTCGTGACCGACCGGCGCGGCACGCGCTTTACGGGCAACACGCTCGATTATTCGAACACCGCCATCATCGGCATCACGAGCCCGCTCGGCTGGGGCGGCGACCGCTTCGACGAGATGGGCGTGCAGGTCGCGCAGGGCGGCCAGGTCGGTTTCTATAACCGGCCGGAGATCGAGGAAGACCTGCTGCAACTCCGTCTTGCCGCCAATTACGACATCGACGGCGGCTTTTTCAGCGCGGTCTCGATCGGCGGCGACTACACCGACCGCCAGAAGGAAAAGGTCGCCAACGAGTTCTTCATCGACCTCGCCGGCTTCCAGACCTTCGTGCCGATTCCGGCTGACTTGCTGCTGGAGCCGACCGAGCTCGGCTATCTCGGCCTCGGGCCGATGGTCAGCTACGACCCGTTCGCGCTGATCGCCAGCCCGATCGTCATCCAGACGCGTAACTTCAACGCCGATGTGCTGACGAAGAGCTGGGAGGTCGACGAGAAAGTTCTGACCGGCTTCGTCAAGTTCGACATCGAGACCACGCTCGGTTCGCTGCCGGTCACCGGCAATATCGGCGTGCAGGTCGTGCACACCGACCAGAGCTCGACGGGCGCGCGCGCCGCGGGCGTCGCGCCCAATGTCGCGGTCGAAACCGTGTCCGACGGCGCCAAATACACCAAGATCTATCCGAGCATGAACCTCTCGATGGAGTTCGCGCCGGATCAGTATATCCGCCTCGGCGCGGCGCGCGTCGCGATGCGTCCGCGCATGGACCAGCTCTCGATCAGCCAGCAGGTCAATTACAACGCGGCGTTCACCGGCGGCATCAACTCCGACGGCGATCCCTCGAACGACACCGCGAACCTCGCCGCCGGCCAGACCTATTACAGCGCGTCAGGCGGCAACCCGTTCCTGCAGCCCTGGATCGTCGATCAGTTCGACGTATCGTATGAAAACTACTTCGCCGAAGGCGCCTATTTCGCCGTTTCGGCCTATTACAAGCTGTTCGAGAACTACATCTTTTCGGGCGGCGGCTATGTCGCCGACTTCGCGGGCTTCCCGACTCGCCCGGGCGATCCTGTCCCCGATACGACGGTCGGCATCGTCAACGTGCCGACGAACCAGTCCGGCGGTTACGTCCGCGGCGTCGAAGTGGCGGCATCGATCCCCTTTGGCGTGCTGACGCCGGCCCTCGAAGGCTTCGGCTTCATCGGCAGCGTCGCCTTCAACGGCAGCAAGATCGAACCGATTCCGGGCGTCTCAATCCCGGTGCCGGGCTTCTCGAAGCGCACGGCGAGCATGACGCTCTATTACGAACGCGACGGCTTCCGCGTTCGCGCCTCCGATCGCTATCGCGCGCGCTTCCTCGGCGAGGTCCCGGGCTTCGGCAACGCGGCCGACTTCGTCATCGTCGAACCCGAGCACGTGATCGACGCGCAGATCGGCTACGACTTCCAGCGCGGGCCGCTTGAAGGGTTCGGCGTCGTCGTCGAGGGCCAGAACCTGACGAACGAACCTTTCGTGACGCTGCAAGGCCTCAGCGACCTCGCAATCCGCGATTATCAGGACTTCGGCAGAACCTACCGTTTCGGGATCTCATACCGGTTCTAAGCGCTCCCTCCCGAGCGTTCTCAGGGCCCCGCCGGCTTCCTCCCGAGCCGGCGGGGCTTTTCTTTGCCGCATTGATCCGGCGTCGCCGCGCCCTGTAGCATCGCGGCGTGTCTTCTCTCGAGGCCGATGCGATGAACAAGATCCGCTCCGTCATCATAGTCGGGGGCGGCGCGGCGGGATGGATGGCGGCCGCGGTGCTTGCAAAGGCGTTCGGACCTCAGCTCGCGATCACACTCATTGAATCGGAGGAGATCGGCATCGTCGGCGTCGGCGAGGCGACGATTCCGCAGATCCGGCTGCTCAACAGCTTTCTCGACATCGATGAGACGGACTTCGTCCGCGCGACGCAAGGCACGTTCAAGCTAGGGATTGAGTTCAACGACTGGGGCCGCCTCGGCGACAGCTACATGCACGCTTTCGGCGACATCGGCATGCCGCTGGGGCTGACGCCGTTTCACCATTATTGGCTGCGCGCGCGCCGCGCCGGCAAGGGCGGTTCGCTGTGGGACTATTCGCTCAACTATCAGATCGCGCGCCGCGACCGCTTTGCGATCCTTGAGCGCGTCGGCGCCTCGCGCCTGTCCGGCACGCGCCACGCCTTTCATTTCGACGCCGCGCTTTACGCGCGTTTTCTCAGGGCGCGCGCGGAGAAGGCCGGCGTCAGGCGTATCGAGGGCAGGATCGTGGATGTGCGCCTGCGCGCCGATGACGGCTTCATCGACGGCGTGAGGCTCGAAGGCGACCGCCGCATCGATGGCGATTTCTTCATCGATTGTTCGGGATTCCGCGGTCTCCTGATCGAGGGCGCGCTGCAGGCCGGCTATGAGGACTGGACGCATTGGCTCCCCTGCGACCGTGCGGTCGCCGCGCCTTGCGCGCATGGCGGCAGGCTGCGCCCCTACACGCAGGCGAGCGCACGCAAGTCCGGCTGGCAATGGCGCATTCCCCTCCAGCATCGCGTCGGCAACGGCCATGTTTATTGCAGCCGATTCATCTCGGACGACGAGGCGGTCGAGGTCCTCAAGGCGAACCTTGAAGGCGAACTTCTCGCCGAGCCCCGCTTCTTGCGTTTCACGACAGGCATGAGGAGGCGACAGTGGGTGAAGAACTGCGTCTCGCTGGGGCTCGCCTCCGGATTCCTCGAACCGCTCGAGTCGACGTCGATCCATCTCATCCAGTCAGGGGTGAGCCGCCTCGTCTCGATGTTCCCGGACCGCCGCTTCGACCCGGCGCTGATCGCAGAGTTCAACCGTCAGTCGCGCTTCGAGTTCGAACGCATCCGCGACTTCATCATCCTTCACTATCGCGCCAATGAGCGTGATGATTCCCCATTCTGGATCGAGCGGCGCGAGACCGCCGCGCCAGACGCGCTGCAGGCGAAGATGGAGCTATTTCAGTCGACGGGGCGCATTTATCGCGAGCACGAGGAGCTCTTCACCGAGACCGGATGGCTGCAGGTGATGACGGGTCAGCGCCTCGCCCCCCTTCGCTATCATCCGCTGGCGGATGGCCTCGACGCGGCCAAGCTCGATGAGTTCCTCGACAATATCCGCTTACTGATCGACCGCGCGGCCGCCGCGGCGACGCCGCACGCCGACTACATCAGGGCCCATTGCGCGGCGTGACGCAGCGCGCGCCCCGGCCTCGTTATGAGGATGTGATCGGCGTTGACCAGGTTCCTCCGTTGAGTCTTGGCGGCGCTCCGGCCATCCTCCCATGATCGCGCCGCGGCCCCGCCGCCGGCGCGATTTTCGTTTCAGGCCCCGGTTTAGGGATCCGCGCGCGTTGCGCGGGCGCCGGCGCCTGAAAGGATGCCGGCGATTCAGCTCGCAGACGAACCTATCACGCTGCGGCATGGGCGCCTTTTTCCGCCGGAGCCCGCACAAAACCTAGCGCCGGCCGCGCCGGGCGAGGGGTCAATCTGCGCGCTCGCCCGCGGACAAGGCGGCGCGGTGATCGGGGAAGTTGAGTGCGCAGCGTTCGACGAAATCGTCGATCACGGCCATGTCGAAGCGGCGTTCCTCCGGCGCCGGGGGGCGCAAACTCCGCGGGTAATTGCCATAGCCGCCGAGCAGGCAGACCCAGGACATGTCCGTGTAATACTTGGCGATGTCCTGGCGGCGCACCTCCTCGCGGATGTCGCCGCCGCAGCGCCAGGCGGCGAGCATCGCCTCCAGCGAGGCGGAGCGCGTCTGATTGGCGGCGTTCGCCCGCCAATACTCCGTGTCGTCGCGCAGGCTCGCCTGATAGTGGCAGACGATATAGTCGCGCACGCCTTCGAAGCGGGCGTTGATCCGTTCGTTGAAGGCGCGCCGGCCGGCTTCCTCGAAGCCTGTCTTCTCGAACACGTCGATGAAACCCTCGACCGTCGCCTGCACGAGGTGCAGCGCCGTCGCTTCGAGCGGTTCGATGAAGCCCTGGCTGAGGCCGACGGCGAGGCAGTTCTTCTCCCAATGCCGCTCGACACGGCCGACCTTCATCTTCAGGTGCCGGGCCGGGGTGTCGGCGTCGAGAAGGCCGAGGGCGGCGCGATGTTCGCGTTCCGCCTCGTCCGCCGAAATGAAGTCCGACGCATAGACATAGCCGTTGCCGCTGCGGTTCGTCAGCGGAATCTCCCAGCGCCAGCCGGCGTTCATGGCGATCGCGCGCGTCGCCGAACCGAGACCGGTCGGGTCCGGCGGCGTCGGCATGACGACGGCGGAATCGTTGAACAGATTGTCCTTGAACGAGCGGAAGGGAACGCTGAGGCGCTCCTGCAGGACCACGCTGCGGAAGCCGGTCGAGTCGACGAAGAAATCGGCGTCAATCCTGCGGCCGTCGTCGAGGACGAGGGCGCCCACCGCGCCCGCGTCGTCGAGCGTGATCGTCGCCACGCGCCCCTCGACATGGCGGACGCCGCGCCCCTCGGCATGGCGCCTGAGGAACGCCCCGACGAGATAGGCGTCGAAATGATAGCCGTAGGCGATGTCGAAGGGAAAATTCCGCGCCGGCAGCGGCGCAAGACGCCGTTCGGCGAGCTTGGCTGACAAGAAAAAGCGGTCGGACGTCGCAGGAAGATCGGCGCCGCGCCGGCGGCAGAAGGAATTGAAGTGAAATGCCGGCGCGGTGTGCGCGTCGATCGGCGACGGGAAGGGGTGGAAATAGGATTGATATCCCGGAACGCGCGACCAGCCGTGAAAGCTGATGCCGTTCTTGTAGGTCGCGTTGCAGGCTGGCATCCAGTCGCGCTCGGCGATCCCGAGATCCTCGAAGAAGGCGCGCAGCTGCGGCGTCGATCCCTCGCCGACGCCGATGATGCCGATTTCGGGCGACTCAACGACGGTGATCTCGGCGCCCATCGGCAGCCAGCGCTTCGCCATCAGGCAGGCCGCCATCCATCCGGCTGTGCCGCCGCCGAGAACGACGATGCGAAAGCCCGGCCTTATTCCCGGCGCCATGACAAGTTTCTCCTTGGCGTTGAACCTAGCCAAAGAGCGGCGCCCGGGCCAGACGCAAGGGCCGGTCTAGAAGCGGTAATTGAGACCGATCTCGGCCGTGTGCGTCTTGATGTCGTCATTGGTCGCGCCGAGAAGCCGGTAACCGGCTTCAAGCGCAAACTTCTTCGTCAGCGGATAGGCGAGGCCGACGCGGGCCTGATAGGCGAGCTCGATATTGGAGCTCTCAAGCGGGGTGACGCCGTCGTCTAGCCGCGTCTTCACTTGGGCCGGCCCCATGCCGCCGGAGAAATAAGGCGTGAACTTGCCGAAGCGCGGCCCATCATAGCGCATCGAGACGAGGCCGGAGATGGCGCGCCGCGTCGCAATCTCCTGGCCGAGGCCGATGATCACCGTGTCCTTGTCGCGCTGGAAAGCGACCTCGGCTTCGAGCGACAGCGGCCATTGCTGGCTGATGCGGCTGCGATAGCCGCCGGAATAGAGATTGGCGCCCTTGCCGTCCGCGAGACCGCCGCCGCTTGCAAAGGCCGTGTAGCCGCCGCGCACGAAGAACGCTTTGGTCGGCTCCTCACGCAGCGCGGGCCGCTCTGTGCGGGCGCCCGCCTGGGCGGGCTTCGGGCTCGGCCCCGCCACTTTCATGTCCTTCTGATCGCGGTCGCGCAGAAGCGCGAGCGAAAGCCCGCAGTTCTTTTCGCATTGGTCGACGGCGAAGGCGCCGCCGGCGCCGACGGCGCCCGCAGCGGCGAACGCCGCGATGGCCTTCATGCCGTTTCGGCCCCGGCGCTGGTTGTCTGACATGGCTCTTCGCCCCCCTTGCTGCTTACGCGCTCGATGCGCCGTTGAAGAGATCGATCGGCCCGGAGAAATTGCCGATGTTCGGCAGGGCCGCCTGAATTTCGCTCGCGGTGAGGCCGAACCACGCCGCAAGACTGGCGGCGAACTGCTCGACCGCGACGGTCGGGATGAGGCGGCCGGAGCCGCTGTCCTGGTCATGATTGACGACCGGCGGCGGCATGGCGCCGACGATGCGGTTGCCGTTGACGGCGCCGCCGATGACGAAATGGTGCGCGCCCCAGCCATGGTCGGTGCCGTCGCCGTTGACGGCGAGCGTGCGGCCGAAGTCCGAGGCCGTGAAGGCGGTGACGTCGTTCTGAACCCCGAGCTCGACCGTGGCGTCGTAGAAGGCGCGCATCGCGCCGGCGAGGGTGGCGTGCAGGCCCGTCAGCGTCGGCGCCTGGCTCGAATGGGTGTCGTAGCCGCCGGTCGAGACGAAAAAGATCTGGCGCGACACGCCGAGGGTCGAGCGCGCCGCGATCATGCGCGCGACGATCTGCATCTGCTGGGCGAGTCCGGTCGTCGGAAATGTCGTCGTGAAAGGCGGCTGCGCGGAGAGCGCGACTTCGAGGTCGCGGTTGAGCGCGATCGAGCGGCGGTGGATGGTTGCGACGTCGCGTTCAAAGAGGTTGGTCCGCGCGTTCGACGCATCCTGCACGAGGCTCGAGATCTGCCCGGGCAGGGCCGACGAGTTGTAAAGGCCGGGCCGGTCGATCGCCCTGATCTGCACCGGGCCGTTGAGGCCGAGCGAAAAGGCCGACGCTTCCTGCCCCGTGAGGTAGACCGTGTTGCCCGACACCGACACGGCGGTGAAGGAGGCGTTGGTGTTGGCGCGCGAAGCGATCGCCATGTCGGCGAGGCGCCCGCCCCAGCCGAAGCGCGCGCCCTCCGGGGCCGCCGCCATCCAGGTCGACTGCTGATCGTTGTGCGAGAAGAGACGCTCGGGCGCACGGCCGCTGCCGCTGCGCCACTGCGCGCGATTGAGCGGCGCGATCAGCGGCCCGACATTGCCGACGATCGCCGCCTGCCCGGACGCGAAAAGCTGCTGGATCGGGCCGAGCGCCTCGGGCAGCGCGAACTGCCGGCCGCCGAAATCGGCGGCGTTCGAGGGATTGAGCGCCAGAAGTCGCGCCCGCGTTCGCGAGGAGCCGCCCGCAAGGCCGTTATATTCATTCATCAGCGTGCGGCGGATGGTCGTATACTGGCTATAGGAGGCGTCGTCATAGGGCAGCACGGTGTCGTGATTGTCCATGCCGCCGAACAGAAACACGCAGACGAGCGCCTTGTAGCCGCTGGTCGAGGCGGCGAGCGCGTTGAAAGGCAAGAGGTTCATCGCGAAGGGCGCCGCGCCAAAGGCGCCGAGGAGGCGGGCGGTCTTCAGAACTTCGCGTCTTGTGACGGCGGACATGGGAAACGCTCCTCAGCGCTGGGTGTAATATTCAGGGGAAAGCACGGTCATCAGCATCGCCGCGTTGACGCGGCGGCGGCGGTCCTGCTCTTCGCTGGCGGCGCGGAAGGGAACGCCGGAGACGGCGGCGATGATGGCGTCGCGCGTCGAGGGCTGCATGGCCCCCGCCGTCATGACGAGGTTGAGATGATCGACGAGCGCCGCCGGATTGTCGGCGAGCGCGAGCTCCCGCGTATAGGCCGGCCTGTAGGTTTGAAGCGCGTCGCTCTCCTCGATGCGGTCCATCATGAAATTGGCGTAGGCGGTCACCGTCGCCGTCGTCACGATCTGGAGCTCCGGGGCGACAAGGCCGGTCTCGCCTGTCTGCGAACCGGCGGCGACATAGCCCGGCCGGAAGAAGTTGAAGACAGAGGGCGAGCGATAAGCCTGCTGGGCGAGCCGCGTCGGCGGCGCCGTTTCGGTCAGCACTCCCTGCCCCTCAAGACCGCCGCCGTCGAGGACGGAGGCCGAATTGAGATCGGCGACGCGCGCCCAATGGGTGAACCGGATGACCGGCTCACGCACCTTGCCGAAATTCGGATTCTGCGGACCGGCCGGAAGGCGCGCCTCATTGTCGAGCAGCACCGCCGCGATCACGGCGCGCATGTCTCCGCGACGCAGCGAGCCGATCGTCGAACCGTCCGGAAGGCGGAAAAAGCCGGTCTCGAAGGCGGCCGCGACATTGCGAACATACTGCGGTGATGGGTTGCTGGTGACGAAGCGCTGGATCAACTGGCGCGCGAAGAAGGGCGCCGTGTTGCGATGGTTGAAGAGCGTGTCGAGCGCGGTGTCGATGCTTTGCGCCGCCGGCGTGTTCGCCGGCACCGTGACCCCGAGGAAAGTCTTTTCCGACGTCGAATGTTCCGCCTCGAAGACGCCGAGCGGCGAATAGGCGGCGGTCGGAACGGCGGGGTCGGGGAAGCGGCCGCCGAAATCGCCGTCCGCCCAGCTGAGGCCTGTGAACACCTTGGCGAGGCCGGTGATGTCGTCATTGTCATAGGTCTCGATCTGCGCGCCGGATCCGTCGACACGCGGCGTGCCGTCGGGGTTGAGCTCGACAAGGCCGATGGTGAAGAGCTGCATGATCTCGCGCGCATAGTTCTCGTCCGGCACCCGGTTCTGCGCGGGGTCTTCCTTGCGGTTGTTGAGATAGGTGAGGAACTGCGCCATCGACGGGCTGTAGGTCACGTCCTCGATCAGCTCGCGATAATTGCCGAAGGCGTTTTCCTCGAGCATGTCCATGTAGAACGCCGCGGACGCGAGCGTCTCGGCGACATCGGAGTTTTCGTAGGAGACGACGAAGATCTGCGACAGGGCGAAGACCATGCGCTGGCGCAACTGGTCGTCGCCGACGATCATGTCGCGCCAGGTGATGTCGGCGAGCGCTTCGGGACCGACGGTCTCGCCGCGCGCGGCGTAGTCCGCCTGGATCTGGCGCAATTCGCTGACGTTCGATTCCGAGGCGGCGCTGAACTGGCGGCGCAGCCAGGCCGAATAGCCGATGCGCACCAGCTCGTCGATGTCGCGCTGCGTCGGGCCGAAGGTCGCCTGCATCAGGAAGCGGGAAGCGTCGGGCGCCGATGGAATATCGGCGACCAAGGGCGCCGGCGGCGCGCCCGACGGCGCCTCCGCGGGCGGCGCCTCTTCGCCGGCGCAGGCGGCGAGCAAAAGCGCCGCGGCCGCTGCGACAGACCGAAGGAAAGCGCTCGGAGCCGCAAAGGCGATCATCGCCTGCTCGCCGTCAGCTCGCCGGTCAAACACACGCATCACTGCACCCACGCAACGGAAGTCCTGCATGGAAAGCCTGCCCGATCGGACGTAAAGAGAGCCTTGACCAGACCAACGGCTTCTTATGCAAAAGCGGCCGAGTTCGATGACATCGCCGTAAGGCGGCCGTCAGCGATAATTTTATCGAGAAAGGTCCGATCGCGCGGCAGGGTCGAACATGATTTCGGCGATCCGCCGCTTTCCGCCGTCGCGCGTCACATGGATCGCGATATCGATGATCGACCGGACATAGTCGATCGTCTCCCGCCGCGCGAGCGGCAAACCGGCCTGCAGCGCCATCAGCGCGATCTGCTCGAAAGCGCCGTGCGGGCTGTCGGCGTGAATGGTCGAAATCGAGCCCGGGTGCCCGGTGTTGATCGCCCGCAGGAAGGTCACGGCCTCGGCGCCGCGAAGCTCGCCGAGAATGATGCGGTCGGGCCGCAGGCGCAGGGACGCATTCAGGAGATCGTCAAGTCCGATGCGCGACTCGCCGAGCGCGCCCTTGACGGCGATGAGGCCGACGGCGTTCGGATGATCGAGCGCGATTTCCGGCGTGTCCTCGACCGTGATCAGGCGTTCCTCCCTCGGAACGGCGTCGATCATCGCGTTCAGAAGGCTCGTCTTGCCGGTCGATGTCCCGCCGGAGATGAGAATCGTCTTTTTCGACCGAACGGCGAGAGCCAGGAATTCCGGAATGCGGCGCGCCTCCAGGAGCGCTGTCAGCTTGCGGTCGACGGCGCTCAATTCATTGTCCTTCGACAGCACGACGTCGCCGAAATTCTTTTCGCCCGCGAAGTCGGCGAGCGCCAGCCTTGTCGCCATCGGCCGTCTGATCGCGATCGCCCAGTGGCGCCGGGTCGCGGGCGGACCGACGATCTGCACGCGCTCTCCGCCCGGAAGCGAAGCGGCGAGCACCGGCTGCTCCCGGTTGATCGCCTGGGCGTTGAAGCGCGCGATCTGCGCGGCGAGGCGCTGGACGTGGGCGTCCGTCACCTCGGGCGCGGCGATCCGCTGCATGGCGCCGCCGACGATCTCGACCCAGATCTCACCGGGGCGATTGATGAAGATCTCCGCGACGCGCTCATGACGGAGCCATTTCTCCAGCGGCTTCAGGAACGCGGTCAGGTAGACGTGCGCGTCCTCCGCCGGAAGCGTTTGCCCCGCAAGACTCGTCATGGTTCGGCCGTCAGGACCGCGCCGCCCGTTTCCTCATACAGGGGAAAAATGAGGTCGCGCGCCGCAAAGATGCGAATCGGGGCGCCCTGCGGGATGCGGATGGTCGGCGGAATGTTGACGCTCGACTGGAGCGCCGTCTGCGCGACGCCATAGGCCTGCGCCGAAGAAGTGATGACGACGGCGTTGTCGCCGCTTTCGGCGGCGAGGATTTCAGCGCCCGCGCCGATAATGGACAGGAGAATCGCGGAACCGAAGCGCTCGAGAAAGTGGCGGTCGACCTTGCCGCCGAGACCGGCGCGTCCGAGCGTGTCGGTGACCGGGGAGCCCAGCTTGATGGCGACCCCGTTCGGCAGGATGAGCCGCGTCCAGATGACGAACGCGCGCGATTCGCCGATGGCGAGGCCGGAGCGGTATTGACCGATGATGCGGCTGCCGCGCGGAATGAGGATTTCGGTTCCGTCGAAGCTGCGGACGTCCTCGCTGACGATGGCGCGGGTGAAGCCCGGCAGGTCGGAGTTGATCGCGGTTTCGAGAACGCCCGCGATGAGCGTTCCTTCGATGACGGTCGAAGAAAGATCGCCGATATGGGCGGCGGTCGCGGGCGCGTTTTCGGCCTCGCCGATCCGTGCGGCGAAGGCTTCGCTGGCGTTAAGGCCCTCGCGCGACAGGGCGGCGCGCGTCGCGGCGATCTCCGCGGGGGAGGGACCGGTGTCGACGACCAGCGTCGGCGCGCGCAATCGCTCGGGCCTGACGCGCGGTCGGTCATCCGCAGGCTCCGTATACGCCGGCGCCGGCGGAAAATCATAAGCCGGCGGCGCTGCGGCCGGCGCCGGCGCCGGCGGGGCGGCGTCCGCGATGACAGGCGGCGGCGGAGGTTCCTTGCGGTCGAGGCGTGCGATTGACATCTGGTTGAAGGCAAGCACTCCAAGACCGATGGCGATCGCCGCGGCGACGGCGGCGCCGCCGTCGCCGCCTGAAACCGCGACCTGCGGCGTTGCGAGCCTGTCCGCTTCGGCGAGCGCGCTCGGCGGCAGAACGGTCCGCGGATCGGTTTTTCCCTTGCCTCTCATTCGCCGAACAGGCCGAACGGCCCCCCCTTCTTTTTCTTGCGGGGCTGCGGCGCGTCGGGACCGCGATCCGTCTCGGTGAAGGCTTCGTTGTAGATGTTCGTCACCTCGCGCCCGTTCCTCAGCACGAATTCCGCCGCCACCTGGTGCACGACGATCGCGCCGTCGCGATTGGAGTAATTGACGATGCTCTCCGTTCCATCGGGCCTCCTCAGAAAGATCGCGGGCGTTTCAACGCCGGCGGGCCATTCGAAAACGGTGGAGGTTCCGTCATCAAAGACGCGGGAGGGAAGGTTCTGCGTCGATCCTTTGTAGGTGTAATTCTCGTTGCGCGGCGTCGCCGCCTCAATGCTTGTCTCGCGCAGCTTGGCGGCGGCCGGCGCCGGCTCGGCCGCCGGCTGCCTGATGCGCAGGAGATAGGTGATTTCCGACAGCGGCGTCGAGGCCTCGCGCGCTTTCGAACTCAGCTCGAAGGTGTAGAACCCACCCGAAGTGATGACCGTCATGTTCGTCGGATCGCCTTCGTCGACCGGCTTGACGACAAGCACGTTGCCGCGCTTGTTCGGCGTCACCTGCCAGGTGAGGGAATCCCCGACGGCGACGCTTTCGATCCGCTCCGGCTCGGGGAATTCGATGGCGATCTGATAGCCGTAATGGCCGATAAGGCGGATGACGCGATCGGGCGCATGCACGATCTCGCGTATGCGTGGGTCCGCGGCGGCGGGCGCGGAAAGGCAGGCGAGCATCGGAAGCAAGACAAGCAGCAATCTCATCGATAGCCTCCCGCCGCGCGTGCGCGCGAAGAGCCGAAGCCGCGATAGGCGCGCGAGGCGCGGCGCCAGGCAGCGCCTTCCGCCTCCCGTTCTGCGCCGGCGCCGACGCCAGCGGCCGTCACGATGGTGCGAGAGGGCGATGGCGCCGATCCGCCCTGCGTCAGCGAGGCGACGAGGCCGGAGATGCGCTCATTGACGAAAACACCCTCGCTGCGGCGATCAGGCGGCGAGACGCCCGCCGCCGCCGCCGCTTCTGGCTCCGGCAGGAACGGCAATCGCCAGCCGGCCGTCAGCCGCGCCGTCATGGCCACCGCCTGCCTCACCAGCATGGCGAAGATGATGCAGGCGATCAGCAGCGTGAACACTGGCCCGACATCGTTGACGCCGGCGGCCTGATCGCTGGCGATCGTCGCGATGATGGGCGCGACCGCCGACAACGCGCCGCCCGTCGCAAGGATTGTGAAGATGAGCACGAAAGCGCCGGCGACGATTGCTTTCAGCCAGCCTTCGAA
>Ga0073934_10008526_pt1 | contig 13622 bp, 13 predicted proteins | sample LarsenN4metaG_FD_76834 | JGI IMG/M metagenome (GOLD analysis project Ga0073934, IMG submission 76834) | Hot spring sediment bacterial and archeal communities from British Columbia, Canada, to study Microbial Dark Matter (Phase II) - Larsen... ...
ATCGTGAACTGGCCGAACTTGCGCAGGTACGGCGCGAGGAAGAGCGCCACCAGGCAGTAGCCGCCGGTCCAGCCCATGATGAAGGCCAGGCCGCCGTAGCCGGTGAGGTACAGCGTGCCGGCCATGCCGATGAACGAGGCTGCGCTCATCCAGTCGGCGCCGGTGGCCATGCCGTTGTAGACGGCGGGCACGCGGCGTCCGGCCACGTAGTACTCGGCGGCGTCGCTGGTGCGGCTCATGATGCCGATGCCGGCATACAGGCCCACCGTGGCGAGCAGGAAGACGATGCCGATGGCGCCGCGCGGCAGGCCCATCTGCTCGGCGATCGCCAGCACGATGATGAAGGCGATGAAGCCGCCGGTGTACCAGCCGTAAACCTTGTTGAGCTGCTTCTTGAAGGCGGCGTTGGCGTCCTTGCTGGAGCCGGTGCCGTGTTCGAAACTCAGGCCAGCCATTTCACTCCTCCTCGGCGACGCCGTGTTCCTGGTCGAGCTTGTTCATGTAGTGCGCGTAGTAGGCGATGATCGCCACGTACACGACCAGCGCGCCCTGGGCTCCGACCCAGAAGCTGAACGGCCAACCGAAGAAGTTGAAGTTCAAGTCGCGGGCAAAGTAGGCCACGACGAAGGTGACGAAGAACCAGATCGCCAGCAGGATGCCGGTGATGCGAAGGTTCTTGCTCCAGTAGCGTTGGTGGTTCTCGCTGACCTGCATGGCAGGGTCTCCTTTCGTGAAAACACTCGATTCACGCCCAATCCACGGCCCTCTTTCATGCCAACAGTCCGGTCTCGCGCTCGAGCTGCGCGGCGACCTTCGGTTCGAAGCCCTTGAGGTGGCGGATCACCTTGACCGCCGCCTCGGGGTCGTGTCGATCGACGTGCACCCGGGCCAGCTGGTACCAGCCGTAGGGGCTCATCGGTTGCAGTTCGGTGTTGCGCCTGAGCGCGGCCACCGCCTCGTCGTAGCGCTGCAGGCGGATCAGCACCAGGCCCATGCCGTACCAGGCGCGGTCGAGCTCGGGGCTCAGCTCGGTGGCGCGGCGGAAGGCGGCGAGCGCCTCGTCCCAGCGCTCGGCCTCCTCGAGCAGGAAGCCGTGGTTGAACCAGGCGTGCGCGTCGTCGGACCTGACCGCGACGAGGCGCTGCGAGTCCTCGAGCGCTGCACCGAGCCGGCGCGCCTGCGCGTGCAGGTTGACGCGGCTGGCCAGCGCGTAGGCGTCGTCGGGCCAGCGGCGCAGCATCGCGTCGAAGATCTCGAGCGCCGTGGCGGTGCGGCCGAGCACCAGCGCGGCCATCGCGCGCCCTTTGTGCCAGAGGTAGTCCAGGCGGCTCATGTTCGGCTCATGTCCGGCTCACCGACACCCGACCATGTTCACGCCCACGCAGTAGCGGATCTTCTCGAACGTGACCACCGCCCAGATGATCACGAGGAAGAAGAAGGCCACCAGCGGCACGTGCGCGTCGGCCACCTGGTGCGGCGTGATGCGCCTGACGACCTTGGTGAACGGGCTCGTCAGCGTCTTCAGCAGCTGGTAGAAGAAGTTGGTGTCGCGCTTGGCGCCGGCGAGCACGTGCAGCACGCCCTGGCCCAGTAGGGCCAGCAGGGCGATCTCGCAGATCAGCTTGACGGCAGACAGAAACAGGAGCAAGGAGCAACCCCGTCCAGGACGACGGGGCGACTCTTGGCTCGGCGTCTTACGACTTTCTGACAGTGAGGTTGAACGGCATCGCTTGCCCGCATAGGTGTTTCCCTAGGCGGGCCTTGCCGCGGCGCAACATCAGCGTGCGGCCAGACGGCGCCAGGTGTCGACCACCGAGTCGGGGTTGAGCGAGATCGAGACGATGCCTTCGCTGGCCAGCCAGTCGGCGAAGTCGGGGTGGTCGCTCGGGCCCTGGCCACAGATGCCGACGTACTTGCCGGTGGCGCGGCAGGCCGTGATGGCGCGCGAGATGAGCGCCTTGACGGCCGGGTCGCGCTCGTCGAAGTCGTGCGTGAGCTGCTCGAGTCCGGAGTCGCGATCGAGGCCGAGCGTGAGCTGCGTCAGGTCGTTGCTGCCGATGCTCATGCCGTCGAAGTGGTCGAGGAACTGCTCGGCCAGGATGGCGTTGCTCGGCACCTCGCACATCATGATCAGGCGCAGCCCGTTCTTGCCGCGCACCAGGCCGCGCGAGGCGAGCATCTGCACCACCGCGGCGGCCTGATTAACGGTGCGCACGAAGGGCACCATCACCTCCACGTTGTTCAGACCCATGTCGTCGCGCACGCGGCGCAGCGCCTCGCACTCCATGCCGAAGGCGTCGGCGAACTCGCCGCTGATGTAGCGGCTGGCGCCGCGGAAGCCCAGCATCGGGTTCTCTTCGTCGGGCTCGTAGCGCTTGCCGCCGATCAGCTTCCTGTACTCGTTGCTCTTGAAGTCCGACAGCCGCACGATCACCGGCTTGGGCCAGAACGCGGCGGCGATGGTGGCCACGCCCTCGGCCAGCTTGTCGATGTAGAAGGCGCGCGGCGAGGCATGCCCGCGCGCCACCGACTCGACCGCCTTCTTCAGCTCCGGGTCGACGTTCGGGTAGTCGAGCACCGCCTTGGGGTGCACGCCGATGTTGTTGTTGATGATGAACTCGAGCCGCGCCAGCCCGACGCCGGCGTTGGGCAGCTGCGCGAAGTCGAACGCCAGCTGCGGGTTGCCCACGTTCATCATGATCTTGATCGGGCAATACGGCATCTCGCCGCGGTGCAGCTCGGTGACCTCGGTCTCGAGCAGGCCGTCGTAGACGTAGCCGGTGTCGCCCTCGGCACAGCTCACCGTGACCAGCGCGCCGCTGGCGATGCGCTCGGTGGCGTCGCCGCAGCCCACCACCGCCGGGATGCCGAGCTCGCGCGCGATGATCGCCGCGTGGCAGGTGCGTCCGCCGCGGTTGGTGACGATGGCGCTGGCGCGCTTCATCACCGGCTCCCAGTTCGGGTCGGTCATGTCGGCCACCAGCACGTCGCCGGGCTGCACCTGGTCCATCTCGGACGGGCTCTTGACCAGGCGCGCCGGGCCGGTGCCGATCTTCTGGCCGATCGCGCGGCCCTCGGTCAGCACGGTGGTCTTGCTGCGGTCGCCCTTCAGGCGGTAGCGGTGTTCGACAAGCCCGCCGGCCGCGGCCTGGCTCTTCACCGTCTCGGGCCGCGCCTGCAGGATGTAGAGGCGGCCGTCCTCGCCGTCCTTGCCCCACTCGATGTCCATCGGCCGCCCGTAGTGCTTCTCGATGACCACCGCGTAGCGCGCCAGCTCCAGCACCTCCGCATCGGTGAGCGAGTAGCGGTTGCGCTGCTCGGGCGGGTTGTCGACCGTGCGCACGAGCTTGCCGTTGCTGCGTTCGGCGGGCGGCGCGAACTCCATGCGGATCAGCTTGGAGCCGAGCACGCGGCGGATCACCGCCGGCCGGCCCGCCGCCAGCGTCGGCTTGTGCACGTAGAACTCGTCGGGATTGACGGCGCCCTGCACCACCGTCTCGCCGAGACCGAAGCTCGAGGTGATGAAGACCACGTCGGCGAAGCCCGACTCGGTATCGATGGTGAACACCACGCCCGCCGAGCCGAGGTCGCTGCGCACCATGCGCTGCACGCCGGCCGACAGCGCCACGTCGGCGTGCGCAAAGCCCTTGTGCACGCGGTAGCTGATGGCGCGGTCGTTGTACAGCGACGCGAACACCTCCTTGATGCGGTGGAGCACGGCGTCGATGCCGGCCACGTTCAGGAAGGTCTCCTGCTGGCCGGCGAAGCTGGCGTCGGGCAGGTCTTCGGCGGTGGCCGACGAGCGCACGGCGAAGGTGGCGCCAGGGTGGCCCTGCTCCAGCTTGGCGTGCGCCTCGCGGATGGCCGCCTCGAGCGCCGGCGGGAACGGCGTCTCCAGCACCCAGCGGCGGATCATCGCGCCGGCGTCGGCCAGCGCGCGCACGTCGTCCACGTCGAGCGTGCCGAGCTTGTCGAAGATGCGGCCCGCCAGCCCGCCGTGCGCCAGGAACTCGCGGAAGGCGTGCGCCGTGGTGGCGAAGCCGCCGGGCACGCGCACGCCCGAGGCGTCGAGCTGGCTGATCATCTCGCCGAGGCTGGCGTTCTTGCCGCCGACCGCCTCGACGTCGGTCATCCGAAGGTGTTCGAACGGTACGACCAGGGCGGTCGCCAGCGTTGTTTCAGACATGGGAAAGCTCCGGGAGGGTGAAAAATCGGTGCTTCCGCATGGGCGCGAACAGGCGCACGAGGGGCCCCGGGCGCAAGGCGCGCGAGCGATGCTCTGAGCAGGCGACGGTGCGTCACGGGCGGGGCCGGGCGGCGGAAAGAGAACCCGAGTTTAGCCCCCGTATCATGAGGGCCATGCCAGAACGAACCGTGTTCTTTGTCTCGGACGGCACCGGCATCACGGCCGAGACCTTCGGCAACTCGATCCTGGCGCAGTTCCCGACCAAGCCGCGCCACGTGCGCCGCCCGTTCATCGACAGCGTGTTCAAGGCCGAGCAGCTGGTGGCCGAGATCAACGCGGTGGCCGAGCGCGAGGGCAAGCGGCCGATCGCCTTCATCACGCTGGTCAACGAGGAGATCCGCGACATCGTCTCGGGCCCCGCCAACAAGGCGCTGGTGCTGGACATGTTCCGCAGCTTCGTCGAGCCGCTCGAGGTGGAGTTCAACGTCAAGAGCAACCACCGCATCGGGCGCTTCTCCGACGCCGCGGCCAGCCCCGAGTACGACGGGCGCATCGAGGCCATCAACTTCGCGCTCGCGCACGACGACGGCCAGAGCGCGCGCCAGCTCGACGTGGCCGACGTCATCCTGGTCGGCGTGAGCCGCTGCGGCAAGACGCCGACCAGCCTGTACCTGGCGATGCAGCACGGCATCAAGGCCGCCAACTGCCCGCTGATCCCGGAAGATTTCGAGCGCGGCTCGCTGCCCAGCCTGCTGCGTTCGCACAAGGCCAAGTGCTTCGGCCTGACGATCGACCCCGACCGTCTGGCCCAGGTGCGCCACGAGCGGCGGCCGGACAGCAAGTACGCCTCGCTGGCCAACTGCCACTACGAGGTGGCGGCGGCCGAGTCGCTGATGCGGCGCGAGGGCATCGCCTGGCTGTCGTCGACGCACAAGTCGATCGAGGAGATCGCGACGACGATCCTGCGCGACATCAGGCCCGACCGGCTCGTCTACTAGCCTCGTACAGGCACACCGCGGCCGCCGCCGCCACGTTGAGCGACTCCTCGCCGCCCGGCTGCGGGATGCGAAGCACCTGGGCGCAGCGCGCCAGCAGGCCGGGCGAGACGCCCTGCCCTTCGTGGCCCAGCACCCAGGCGCAGGGCCGCGGCAACTCGGCGTCGGCGAGGCTGACAGCCGCGTGCGAGCTGGTGGCGACCAGCGGCACGCCGAGCGCGGCGAGCCCGCCCTCGCCGAGCCCCTCGACCAGGCGCAGCGCGAAATGCGCGCCCATGCCGGCGCGCAGCACCTTGGGCGACCAGAGCGCCGCGGTGCCGGCGAGCGACAGCACCTGCGGCACGCCGAAGGCGGCAGCGCTGCGCAGGATGCTGCCGACGTTGCCGGGGTCCTGCACGCGGTCGAGCACCACGCTCGCGAGCCCCGGCTCCAGCGACGCCGCCCCCGGCGCGTCGATGACGAAGCCGATGCGCGCCGGCGACTCGAGCGCCGAGAACGAGGCGAAGATCGCCGGCGGCACGATCGCCACGCGCGGTGCCCAGCCGGCCAGCTCGCGCAGCGCCGCGTCGGCCCAACCCACCTCGTCGACCACCGCCTGCAGCACCGCGCGGCCGCGCGCGCGCGCCGCGCCGCACAGGTGCTCGCCTTCGAGCCACACCTGCCCCAGGCGGCGGTAGGCGCCGGCGTCCTGCGCCAGCCGCCTGATGCGCTGCACGAGCGGGTTGCTGCGCGAGCTGATGGGCAGCGGCTCGTTCACGCTTCGAGGCGATCGAAGGCCGCATCGGCGCCGCCGCAGGCACGCACCGGTGCGAAGCTGCGGCGGTGCGCCGGACAGGCGCCGAGCGCGGCCAGGCGCGCCAGGTGCTCGGGCGTCGGGTAGCCCTTGTGCGCGTCGAAGCCGTAGCCGGGCCAGCGCTCGTGCAGCTCCAGGCACAGCCGGTCGCGCTGCACCTTGGCCAGGATCGACGCGGCGGCGATCGCCGGCACGCGCGCGTCGCCCTTGACCACCGCGGCCACCGGCACCGCCAGCGCCGGCGGTCGGTTGCCATCCACCACCACGCGGTGCGGGCTCAGCCGCAGCCCGGCCACCGCGCGCTGCATCGCCAGCAGCGTGGCCTGCAGGATGTTGAGCGTGTCGATCTCGGCCACCGAGGCCTCGGCGATGGCACAGCACAGCGCCTTGTCGCGGATCTCGTCGAACAGGCGCTCGCGCTTGCGCTCGGAGATGGCCTTGGAGTCGGCCAGGCCGCGGATCGGCTTGCGCGGGTCGAGGATCACCGCCGCGGCCACCACCGGGCCGGCCAGCGGACCGCGGCCGGCTTCGTCGACGCCGGCCACGAGGCCCGGCTTGTCCCAGCCCGGGCCCAGGCTCTCAAGCCTGAAGGACTTGCGCGATCGCTTCACTGGCGGTGCGCGCCGTGTCCCGGCGCAGCAGGAGGTGGAGGTCTTCGAAGCGGCGCACCAGCGCCTCGCGCCGCGGCGGATCGTCGAGCCAGGCGAGCACGGCGTCGGCCAGCGGAGCGGCGCGGCAGTCGTGCTGCAGCAGTTCGGGCACCACGAAGTCGCGCAGCAGGATGTTGGGCAGTCCCACCCAGGGCTGGTAGCGCATGCGCTTCATGATCTGCCACGACAGCGGGTGCAGCGCGTAGCCGATGACCATCGGCCGCTTGAAAAGGGCCGCCTCGAGCGTGGCGGTGCCGCTGGCGATCAGCGTCACGTCGCAGGCGGCGAGCACCTCGTGCGAGCGGCCTTCGACTAGCTGCAGCGGCACGCCCGGTGCATGCGCGGCGACGAGAGGCTCGATCAGCGGCGCCAGCCCCGGCGCCATCGGCAGCACGAAGCGCAGCGCCGGCCGCGCCCGGTGCAGCCGCGCGGCGGCCTGCAGGAACGGCGGCGCGACGTGGCGGATCTCGGCGCGCCGGCTGCCGGGCAGCAGCGCGACCACGGTGTCGTCGGGGGCCAGCCCGAGCGCGGCGCGCGCGGCGGCGCGCGGCGGCTCGAGCGGGATCGCATCGGCGAGCGGATGGCCGACGTAGCTCGCCGCCACGCCGTGCGCCCGCAGCAGCTCGGGCTCGAAGGGGAACAGGCACAGCACGTGGTCGCAGCTGGCGGCCATCTTCTTCGCGCGCCCGCCGCGCCAGGCCCAGATCGACGGGCAGACGAAGTGGATCGTCCGCATGCCGGCGGCCTTGAGCGTCTTCTCCAGCCCCAGGTTGAAGTCGGGCGCGTCGACGCCGACGAAGGCCGCGGGCCGCTCGCGCAGCAGCCGCGCGGCCAGCGCGTCGCGGATGCCCTTGATCTCGCGGTAGTGCTTGAGCGCCTCGACGTAGCCGTGCACGGCGAGCTTGTCGCTCGGCCACCAGGCGGTGAAGCCGGCCTCGGCCATGCGCGGGCCGCCGATGCCGGCGGCTTGCAGCCCCGGCAGGCGCGCCTGCAATCCACCGAGCAGCAGCGAGGCGAGCAGGTCGCCCGAGGCCTCCCCGGCGACCATCGCCAGCCGCATCAGCGTGCGATGCCGCGCGTGCTGGCGGCCAGGAAGTCGAGCAGCATCGCCACGTCGGCGTCGCCGCCTTCGACCGTGCCGCGCAGCGCCGCGATGGCCGCGACGGCCTGCTCGAGCTTGAGGCCGTCGCGGTACAGCAGCTTGTGCATCTGCTTGACGAGCGCGATGCGCTCGCGCGAGAAGCCGCGCCGGCGCAGCCCCTCGGCGTTGAAGCCGCGCACCGAGAGCGGGTTGCCCTCCACCATCATGAACGGCGGCACGTCCTGCGACACGCGGCTCTGGAAGCCGGTCATCGCGTGCGCGCCGACCTTGCAGAACTGGTGGATGCCGGTGAGCCCGCCGACGATGACCCAGTCGCCCAGGTGCACGTGGCCGGCCAGCGTGGCGTTGTTGGCCAGGATGGTGCGGCTGCCGACCTGGCAGTCGTGCGCGATGTGCACGTAGGCCATCACCCAGTTGTGGTCGCCGACGCGCGTGACGCCCCCGTCCTGCGCGGTGCCGCGGTTGAAGGTGCAGAACTCGCGGATCGTGTTGTGGCTGCCGATCTCCAGCGCCGTCGGCTCGCCGCGGTACTTCATGTCCTGCGGCGCGCCGCCGAGCGACGCGTGCGGGTGGATGCGGTTGTCGCTGCCGATCGTCGTCGGCCCCTCGATCACGCAGTGCGCGCCGATGCGCGTGCGCGCGCCGATGCGCACCTGCGGGCCGATCACGGCGTAGGGCCCGACCTCGACCGCCTCGGCCAGCTCGGCCTGCGCATCGACGATGGCGGTGGGATGGATCAGCGCCACGGCCGCGATCCGGACGCTAGACGTTGCGCTCCGTGCACATGATCTCGCACTCGACGACGAGCTGCCCGTCCACCGTGGCCTGCGTGCGGTACTTGTGGATGCCGGCCTTGACGCGCTCCTGCCAGGCCTCGAGCACGAGCTGGTCGCCCGGCTCGACCGGGCGCTTGAAGCGGGCGCCGTCGATGCCGACCAGGTAGACCACCTTGTCCTCGCCCGCCGTGGTGCCCTTGGTGACGAAGGCGAGCATCGCCGCGGCCTGCGCCAGCGCCTCGATCAGCAGCACGCCCGGCATCACCGGCCGCACCGGGAAGTGGCCGACGAAGAAGGGCTCGTTGATCGTCACGTTCTTGATCGCCTTGACGTAGCGCGACGGCTCCATCACCAGCACGCGGTCGACGAGCAGGAAGGGGTAGCGGTGCGGCAGCCGCTCGAGGATGCGGTGGATGTCGAGGGCGGCGGTGGTGGTGGTCATGACTTCTTCTCCAGCGCGCGCAGCCTCTCCCGCAGCGAGTACAGCTGGCGCAGGGTGGCGGCGTTCTTTTCCCAGGCGGCATTGTGATCGAAGGGGAAAGCACCGCTGTACTGCCCGGGCTGGCGCACCGAGCGCGAGATCAGCGTGCCCGCGGTGACGTGCACGTCGTCGACGATCTCCAGGTGCCCGAGCACCATCGCGGCACCCCCGAAGGTGCAGCGCCGGCCGATCGTCGTGCTGCCGGCCACGCCCACGCAGCCGGCCATCGCGCTGTGTGCGCCCACGCGCACGTTGTGGCCGATCTGGATCAGGTTGTCGAGCTTGACGCCGTCCTCGATGACGGTGTCGTCGAGCGCGCCGCGGTCGATGCAGGTGTTGGCGCCGATCTCCACGTCGTCGCCGATGGCCACGCCGCCGAGCTGCTCGATCTTCACCCACTCGCCCTGGTGCGGCGCGAAGCCGAAGCCGTCGGCGCCGATCACCGCGCCGCCGTGCACGATGCCGCGCGCGCCGATGCGGCAGCCCGCGAGCACGGTGGCGCGGGCGTGCAGCCGCGTGTGCTCGCCGATCTCGCTGCCCTCGCCCACGTGGGCCTGCGGCCCGATCACGGCCCCCGCGCCGATGCGCGCGCCGGCGCCGACGAAGGCGAGCGCGCCGATCGACGCCGAGGCATGCACCTGCGCCCCCGGCTCGACCAGCGCGCTGGCGTGCACGCCCCCGGCGACGATGCCGCGCTGCCGCGCCGCCCACCACTGCGTGAGGCGGGCGTAGGCGAGGTAGGGATCGGCGCAGACGATGAAGGCGCCGCCGCGCGCCAACGCCGCCTCGCGCAGCGCCGGGCCGACGATCAGGCAGCCGGCCGCGCTGGCCGCGAGCCTGGCCTGGAAGCGGGGGTGGGCGACGAAGCCGATCGCGTCGGGCCCGGCACTCTCCAGCGGTGCGATGCGCTGCACCGCGGCCGCGGCGTCGCCCACCAGCTCGCCGCCGAGCAGCGCTGCGATCTCGCCGAGGCGTGCACGCAAGGGGCTCGTGCCGCCGGGCGGCCGCCTTACTTGGGCGCCGCGCCGCCGGAGGTGTTCAGCGCGCGGATGACCTTCTCGGTGATGTCCACGCGCGGGCCGGCGAACACCACCTCCTGCAGGATCACGTCGTACTTCTCGCTGTCGAAGATCTGCTTGATGACGCGGTTGGCACGCTCGACCACGCCGGCCAGCTCCTCGTTGCGGCGCTGGTTCAGGTCTTCCTGGAACTCGCGGCGCTTGCGCTGCAGGTCGCGGTCCTGCTCGACGAGCTCGCGCTGGCGGCGCGTGCGCTCGGTCTCCGACAGCGTGGGCGCGTCCTTCTCGAGGCGGTCGGCGGCGGCCTTCAGCCGCGCGGCCTGCTCGCTGAGGTCCTTCTCGCGCTTGCCGAACTCGGCCTCGAGCTTGGCCTGCGCGGCCTTGGCCGGCGCCGCCTCGCGCAGCACGCGTTCGCTGTTGACGTAGCCGATCTTGAGCTCCTGCGCCGCCGCGGGCAGCGCCGGCAGCGCGGCCGCGAGCGCCAGCGCCAACGAGGTGGTGAGCAGGGAGGACTTCATCAGAACGCAGTCCCGATCTGGAATTGGAAGCGCTGGATTCTATCGTTGCGCTGCACGCGCAAAGGCTTGCCCCAGGACAGCTTGAGCGGGCCGACCGGCGAGATCCAGCTCAGGCCCAGGCCCGCCGAGGCGCGCATCGACTCCCAGGTGGCGGTCTCGTCCTCGCGCCACACGTTGCCCGCGTCGGCGAAGGCGAAGATGCGCAGCGAGCGGTCGGTGCCCGTGCCCGGCACCGGGAAGTACAGCTCGGTGTTGAGGTTCAGGCGCTTGGCGCCGCCGATGTAGGCGCCGGTCGGGTCGATCACGCCGAGCGAGCCCTGCTCGAAGGCACGCACCGTGCCCAGGCCGCCGCCGTAGAAGTTCTTGAACACCGGGAACGGCTTGCCGCCCAGGCCCTTGCCCCAGCCGACCTCGGCGTTCACGCCCAGCGTCAGGCGCGCCGGCAGCGGCCAGAACTCCTGGAACTGGTAGTTGGTGCGCGTGTAGCGCACGTCGCCGGCGAAGCTCCACTCGAGGTTCAGGCGCTGGTAGCGGCCCTCGGTGGGCACGAGCACGCTGTTGCGGCGGTCGCGCCCCCAGCCCAGCGTGAGCGGGAACGAGAAGCTCTTCTCGCCGAACAGCACGCGGTAGTTCAGGTAGGCCAGCGGAATGCCCACCGTGGTGCCGATCACCTGCCGGTCGGCGGCGAGGCCGAGGTAGACCGTGTCGTACTCGGTGAAGGGCACGCCGAAGGTCATGCCCAGGCGCTGGTTGGACGACTCGTACTCGTCGAGCAGCTGGTTGAGCGCGCGGCCCTTGCGGTAGACGAGGTCGAAGCTGCGCGAGATGCCGTCCACCGTCCAGTACGGGTTGAAGGTGCTGATGACGAGCGCGCGGTTGGTCTTGCTGCTGTTGATCTCGAAGCCGAGCGAGTTGCCGCTGCCGAAGGCGTTGTCCTGCCGGATCGCGCCGGTGAAGGTGAAGCGCTCGGCGTTGCTGTAGCCGGCGCCGATGGTCAGGTTGCCGGTCGGCTTCTCCTTCAGGTTGACCACCAGGTCGACCTGGTCGGGCGTGCCCGGCACCTCGTTGGTCTCGATGTCGATGTCGCTGAAGAAGGCCAGGCGCTCCAGCCGCTCCTTGGACAGCTTGATCAGCGAGCCGTCGTACCAGGACGACTCGAGCTGGCGGAACTCGCGCCGGATGACCTCGTCGCGCGTGCGCGTGTTGCCCGCCACGTCGATGCGGCGCACGTAGACGCGGCGCTCGGGCTGCGCCGCCAGCACCACCGTCACCTGCCCGGTGGCGCGGTCGATCTCGGGCCGCTGCTCGACGCGCGCGAAGGCGTAGCCGTACAGGCCGAAGCGCTCGGTGAAGCGGCGCGCCGTCTCGGTGACGGCGTCGCCGCGGTAAGGCTCGCCCGGGCGGAAGCCGACGAGCGTGCGGAACTCGTCCTCCTTGCCCAGGTAGTCGCCCTCCAGGCGCACCGCGGTCACGGTGTAGGGCTGGCCTTCGCGCACCGAGATCGCGATCGAGATGTCCTGCTTGTCCGGAGAGATCGTGACCTGCGTGCTCTCGACCGCGAACTCGAGGTAGCCGCGGTTCAGGTAGAAGGCACGCAGGCGCTCCAGGTCGGCGTTGAGCTTGGTGCGCGAGTAGCGGTCGGTCTTGCTGTACCAGGTGAACCAGCCGGTCTCGCTGAGCTCGAACTGGTCGAGCAGCGTGGAGTCGGAGAACACGCTGTTGCCGGCGATCGTGATGCTCGTGATGCGCGCCGCCTCGCCCTCGTTCATCGTGAAGGTGACGTTGACGCGGTTGCGCTCGATCGGCGTCACGGTCGTCGTGACCTCCGCCCCGTACAGACTGCGCGTGAGGTACTGGCGCTTGATCTCCTGCTCGGCGCGGTCGATCAGCGCGCGGTCGAAGGGCAGGCCCTCGCCGATGCCGGCGTCCTTCAACGACTTGGTCAGCGGCTCCTTGTCGAACTCGCGCAGGCCGACGAAGGCGACGCTGGCGATGATGACGCGCTCGTCGACGATGACCACCGCCACCGTGCCCTCGATCTCGATGCGCACGTCCTTGAAGAGGCCGGTGGCGAACAGCGCGCGCAGCGCGGCGGCGCCCTTGTCGTCGGTGTAGGTGTCGCCGATGCGGAACGGCAGCGCCGCGAACACGGTGCCGGGGTCGGTGCGCTGCAGGCCCTCGACGCGGATGTCCTTGATCACGAAGGGCTCGACGGCGCGCGCCGCCGGTGCCACCACCGCCGCGGCGGCCGCCACGATCAGGACCACGGCGCCGTGCTCGGCGCTCGGAAATGTTCGGAACATCGGGGGAGGAGAAGAACTAGTGCAGCCCGAGCAGGCGGGCCACGTCGTTGTACAGGGCGACCGACATCATCATCAGCAGCAGCGCGACCCCGCCGCGTTGCAGGCGCGCCAGCCACTGGTCGGACACCGGGCGCCCGGTGACGCCCTCGAAAATGTAATACACGAGGTGGCCGCCATCGAGCATGGGCAGCGGCAGCAGGTTCAGCACGCCCAGGCTGACGCTGACGATGGCGAGAAACTCGATGAAGCGCGCCGGCCCCTGCTTGACGCTCTGGCCGGCGTAGTCGGCGATGCTGATCGGACCCGACAGGTTCTTCAGCGAGGCCTCGCCCACCAGCATGCGGCCGAGCATCTTGAGCGTGAAGACCGAGGTCTCCCAGGTGCGCACGAGGCCGCGCTCGAGGCCCTCGAGCGGCCCGTAGCGCACGGTCACGGTGGCGGCCGGCGAGCCGATCATGGCGTCGATGCGGCCGATCGGCGTGGCGGCGTTGCCGCTGGCCGCGTTGCCCGCACCGCTCGCGTCCACGCGCGGCGTGACCTCGATCATCAGCGTGGCGCCGGCGCGCTCGACGCTCCAGCGCTGCGTGACGCCGGCGCCCTCGCGCACCGCGGCGCGGATGCGCTCGCGCAACTGCTGCGCGTCGGCCACCGGGGTGCCGTCCACCGCCAGCACGCGGTCGCCGCTGCGGAGCCCGGCGCGCTCGGCCGGGCCGCCGGCCTTGACCTCGCCGACCAGCGGCTCGCCGTACAGCGGGCCCAGGCCGATGCGGCGCGCCAGCTGCGCGTCGACCTCGCGGCC
>Ga0073934_10008527_pt1 | contig 13621 bp, 16 predicted proteins | sample LarsenN4metaG_FD_76834 | JGI IMG/M metagenome (GOLD analysis project Ga0073934, IMG submission 76834) | Hot spring sediment bacterial and archeal communities from British Columbia, Canada, to study Microbial Dark Matter (Phase II) - Larsen... ...
CTCTTCAAGGGCAAGGCCCGCTGCGAGAACTGCCACTCCGGGCTGCTGCTGACCGACCTGCAGTACCACAACCTCGGCATCGGGCTGAAGGCGAAGAAGAAAGAGAAAGACAAGGAGCCGGACTGGGGACGCTTCAACGTCACCAAGCAGGAGCGCGACAAGGGCGCCTTCAAGACCCCGACGCTCCTCGACATCGCCCAGTCCGCCCCCTACTTCCACGACGGCAGCGTCGCCACGCTGGACGAGGCGGTGGACCTCATGCTCGCCGGCGGCTACGACAACCCGTGGCTCGACACCGCCAACCTGCGCCCGCCTGTCAAGCTCACCAAGCAGGAGCGCGCCGACCTGGTGCAGTTTCTGCGCGAGCTGGGGGTGAAGTACGACGTCAAGGAGCCGGAGCTGCCGCGGTAGGAGCTAGGCGGCGCGGCCGTTGCGAGGGAGCTCGGCGGCGGTCACTTCCCGCCAGGCCGAGCGCGTGCGCAGGAGTTTCAACACCAGCGCAGTGTGCAGGGCGTGGCCCGCGCGCCGCGCCACCACCCGACCCACCAGCGGCCGGCCCACCAGCGCCAGATCGCCGATGAGGTCGAGCGCCTTGTGGCGGCAGAACTCGTCCGGGTAGCGCAGCCCGGCGCCGTTCAGCAAACCCTCGCCGGTCAGGACCACAGCGCAGTCGAGCGAGCCGCCGCGGATCAGCCCCATCGCCCGCAGCTGCTCCACTTCGTTGTAGAAGCAGAAAGTGCGAGCACTCGACAACAGCTCGGTGAAGTTCGCCCGGTTCAACTCGAAGCTCAACTGCTGGCGGCCGATGAGCGGGTGGCGGAAGTCGATGGTGTAGTCCAGGGCCAGCGCCGCCGAGCCGTTGGCGGGGTAGATGCCGATGGAGCGGGACTTCTCGGCGCCCGGCTCGCCGTCGGTGACTTCGACCGGTTCCAGGATTTGCAAGTAGCGCCGGCGGCGGCGCTGCTGCCGCCGCCCCGCCGACTCCACCAGCTCCACGAAGGGCCGGGCGCTGCCGTCGAGGATGGGCAGCTCCAGGTTGTCGAGCTCCACGTAGACGTTGTCAATCCCGCTCGCGTACAGCGCCGCCAGCAGGTGCTCGGTGGTTGAGATGAGCACGCCTTTCTTCATCAGGCTGGTGGCGTAGCTGACGCGGGCGATGTTGGCGGCCCGGGCTTCGACTTCGAACCCTTCCAGGTCCACCCGCCGGAAGACGACGCCGGTGCCGGCCGGCGCCGGCAGCAGCCGCAGCCGGCAACTTACGCCGGTGTGCAGGCCCGTGCCCGCGACTTCGGCCGGGCGCTCGATCGTGTGCTCGAAGGCCATTCCTCCCTTTTCCAATGGCATTAATAGTTCCATAGGCAACTGTGTGTGACAAGCTCTGTATTATCAATTTGATATCTCAAATCTCAAATTCAAAATCATGAGGCGAGTGTTGCAGATATGCAACACTCCGCCTCCCCTCTGCGGCAACCAAGCCACGGCTCTACCCGAGGCGCCAAGCCTGCTCCGACTGGGGTATACTGCCCTGTCTCATGGCGGCGCGCTCCTCCGGTCCCCACAAGCGGCTCTACCTCATCGACGCGATGAGCTACATCTTCCGCGCTTACCACGCTCCCACGCCGCAGCGCTTCGCGAGTCCCGCGGGCGTCCCCACCCAAGCGGTTTTTCTCTTCACCAACATGCTGCGCAAGCTCCTGCGCGAGCACGCGCCCGACTACGTCGCGGTGGTCTTCGAATCGAAAGGGCCGACGGTGCGCGACCAGCTCTTCAAAGAGTACAAAGCGCAGCGGCCGCCGGCGCCGGACGACCTCAAAGCGCAGATCCCCTACATCTTCCGCCTCTGCCAGGGGATGCGCCTGGCGGTCTTGCAGCACGAGGGCTACGAGGCCGACGACGTCATCGGCACGCTCGCGCGCCGCGCCGCCGCCGCGGACCTTGAAGTCGTCATCGTCACCTCCGACAAGGACATGCTCCAACTGGTGCAGACCAAGTCCGAGCCCCCGGTGCGCGTCTTCAGCCCCACGAAAGAAAAGTTTTTCGACGAAGCGGAAGTCGAGAACTACTTCGGGGTGACGCCGGAGAAAGTCGTGGACCTGGTGGCGCTGATGGGCGACGCCATCGACAACATCCCGGGCGCCAAAGGCATCGGCGAGAAAGGCGCCCGCGAGCTCATCACCGCCTACGGCTCGGTCGAAGCCGCCATGACTCACGCCGCCGAGGTCAAAAAGAAAAACTACCGCGAGGCCCTGCAAACCCAGCGGGAGCAGATCCGCCTCTCGAAGCAGCTCGCCCAGCTCCACACCGACCTGCCCATGCCGCTCGAGCTCGAACGGCTGGCGCTTCGGGAGCCGGACTCGGCCGCGCTCGCTGCGCTTTTCGCCGAGCTCGGCTTCACTTCCCTGCTCAAGGAGCACCTGCCCGCAACCACGGCCCCGCCCGCCGACGTCCGTTACTGCGAGCTGCAAGCGCCCGATGAGCTCCGCCGGTTCCTGGCCGAGCCCCGCGCGGCTCCGCTCGCCTGCTGGGTCGAAGCCGCCGGCGAGCCGCCGCTCGACTTGACCCTCACCGGCCTGGCCTTCTCTTCCCAGGCCGGCGAAGCGGTGACGATGGCGCTCGCCGGAGACCGCGACTCCTGGCTCGCCGCTGCCCGCGACTTTTTCGAAGATGCGAGCAGGCCGAAGGCCGTGCACGACGAGAAAGCGGCGCGCCAAGCGCTGGCCGGGGCAGGCATCGAGCTCTCCGGCGTCGCCCACGACACCGCCCTCTACTCCTATCTGCTTCAACCCACCACGGCGAAGCATGAGCTGGAAGACTTAGCGGCGCGGCGCTTGAGCCTGCCGCTTTCGGGGTCGGTGGCGGAGAAGGCGGACTTCGTCGGGCGGCTGGCGGGGCCGCTGCGCGCGGACGTGGAAGCGCAGGGGCTCGCCGGCGTCTACGAAGCCATCGAGCAACCCTTGAGCGCGGTGCTGACGGCGATGGAGCGCGCCGGCGTGCGGCTCGACCCGCAGGCGTTGGCCGCGATGTCCTCGGGCTTCGACGAAGAAATCGCCCGGCTCACGGCGCGCATCTACGAGCTGGCCGGCGCCGACTTCAACCTGAACTCGCCCAAGCAGTTGAGCGAAATCCTTTTCGAAAAGCTGCAACTGCCGCCGCCCCGCAAGCGGGGCAAGACCCAGGTGGCCTCGACCGCCGCCGACGTGCTGGAGGAGCTGGCCGGGGCGCACGAGCTGCCGGCGCGCGTGCTGGAGTACCGCGAGCTGGCAAAGCTCAAGTCCACCTACATTGACGTCCTGCCGGCGAAGATCCATCCCCGCACCGGGCGGCTGCACACCGAGTTCAACCAGACCGGGACGGCCACCGGGCGCCTGTCTTCCTCCGACCCGAACCTGCAGAACATCCCCATCCGCACCGAGCTCGGCAACCGCATCCGCGCCGCCTTCGTGGCCGAGCCCGGCTGGGCGCTCGTGGGCGCCGACTACTCGCAGATCGAGCTCCGCGTGCTGGCGCACCTGTCGGAGGACGCCGTGCTCCTCGAAGCTTTCCGGCGCGGCGAAGACGTCCACGCCCGCACCGCGCAGGAAGTGCTGGGCGTGCCGCCGCTCATGCAGACGGGCGAGCACCGGCGGCTGGCCAAGATGATCAACTTCGGCATCATCTACGGCCTGACCGCCTACGGGCTGGCGACGCGCCTGGGCATCGAGCCGCGCGAAGCGCAGAACTACATCGACGCCTACTTCCGCCGCTACGCCGGGGTCGCCCGCTTCCGCGAGCGTCTGCTCGAAGAGACCCGCCGCGCGGGCGCGACCCGGACGCTCTTCGGCCGCCTGCGGCCCATCCCGGAAATCAACTCCCGCAACGCCAACCAGCGCAACTTCGCCGAGCGCACGGCGCTCAACTCGCCCCTGCAAGGAACGGCCGCCGACCTCATCAAGCTGGCGATGATCCAGCTCCACGGGCGGCTGCCGAAGACCGCGCTGCGCGCCCGCATGATCCTCCAGGTGCACGACGAGCTGGTGTTTGAAGCACCGGAGGCGGAGGTGGAGCGGGCGCGGGCGTTCGTCAAGGAGGCGATGGAGAACGTCCAGCTCCCCGGCGGCCTGCGCCTCAAAGTGCCGCTCCTAGTCGAGACCGGCGCGGGGCCGAACTGGGCCGCGCTCAAGTGACGCCAGTGGACGCGCGCTTCTTCTGGCTGCTCTGGCTCGTTCCCGTAGCGTGCGGCTTGCTGGCCTACACGGCGCTGCGCCGCGGCTGGCCGTTTCCGGTGCTGCTGCTCGCGAGCGCGGGACACGCGCTCCCGGTCTGGCTCGCCGTGTGCGCGCTCGCCTACCTGCGCGGCTACTGGCATCCGCGGGCGCTGGCGCCCTTTCTGGCGGCGCTGCTGGCCGCCATGGTGGTGGGGCCGGTGCTGAACCTGAAAGTGAGCGTGCTCCAAGAAAAAGCGCAGCTCCGCTGGCCACGGCTCCGGCTGCGCCACCCGTTCACGCTGGGAATGTCGGCGGCGTTTCTGGGCGGGCCGGCGTTCCTGTGGTTGGCGGGGGAGCGGAACGAGCGGCTGTTGGGGGCGCTGCTCGTCCTCGGACTGGCGCTGCTACTGGTGTTCCTCGTTTTCGAGCGGTCGCAAAGAAAAGCGCGACGCGGGATTGACCCGGGCGCGTCGCCAGGCGTCTAATCGAACGGAGAAGAGTTGCTATGCTGCGTCGCTATGCAGCCGGCCTGTTGGCGCTGGGGCTCGCCACAGCCATGCTCGCCGCCGGCGGCGAGCCCTGGAAAGATAAGGCCGCGAGCCAGTGGACGCAGGAGGAAGCGACCCGTGTCCTGACTCACTCGCCCTGGGGACAAGAGGTGAGGCAACTCGAAGCGAGCGGGCGGAAGCTGGTGGAATTCGGCGGCCGGGCCATCGTGGTCGAAGACCGCAGCGGGCCGCTGCCGATTCCGGGCGGGGCGGACTCGCTTCCCCGGCAGCCAGAATTCCTGGAGGCGGTCTATGCAGTGCGGTGGAGCTCGGCGGCGACGGTGCAGGCGGCGCTCGAACGCCTGAAGGAGCTCTCGCCGGTGCTGGCCGACGTACAGGCCGTGCCGCCGGAACTTTCCGCCGACCACTACGTCCTGACCGTGCGGGTGACGCAGCCGCCGACCGAGTCCGGCCTGGCCCGCACCAGCCGACCGCTGGCCTACACCCTCGACGACACCCGTCCGCCCCAGCCCTCCCCGCCCCCGCCTGTGCCCGACCTGTTCGCCGGGCTCAAGCCCGACGAATTGCGGGCGCGGGCCGAGCTGCGCACCGCCAAGAAGCTGCGGCTCAAGCCCGACCGCGTCGTGCGCCACGGCCTGGGCGCGAGCGAAGGGATTTCCTTCTTCTTCCCCCGGCGCCAGGACGGCCAGGAGACGCTGCTGGCGGGAACCGACTGGGCGGAGTTCGTCTTCGTCGGCGGCGGCGAGCTGAAGGTCAAGTTCAAGCTGAAAGAGATGCAGGTGAACGGCAAGGCGGACTACTAGGCAGAGCCGTGAGCCAAAGAGCAATCCTCGTCCTGACCCTGGCGCTGGCGGCGCTGCCGCTGGTCGCGGGCGATGCCTGGAGGAAGAAGCCGCCCGCGCAGTGGACTCCGGAAGAAGCCGTCGAAGTCCTGACCGATTCCCCCTGGGCCAGGCGGGTCAGGGTCTGGCAGCTCACCGGCGAGGCCCAGCAGCGGACCACCACGCAGCGCACCACTTACCAGGATGCGCCGGGGGAGCGTCCCATGAGCGTCCCCACGGAGAGCTCAACCACGACTCCGCAAGTGGTCGAAGCGGTCTATGAAGTGCAATGGAGCTCCGCGCGCGTGCTAGCGCAGGCTTGGGAGCGTCTGCGGCAGGCAGAAGCCCAAGCGCTGCTCGAGCTGCACGGGCCGCCACCCGACTTGACCGCAGACCTCATCGTGCTGACGCTGCGCGTCGTGAAACCGCCCGCGGCGCCGGCGCAGGCGCTGTGCGCTGGCCTGACCGACGCGCAATTGCTCGCCCGCGCGCGACTCGTGAGCTCCGCGAAGCGGACGGTCGGGCCGGCGCGGGTCGGACGGCACGGTGTCGGGGCCGGCGGGGCGGTATCGTTCTACTTCCCGCGCACGATCCAAGGCCAGCCAACCCTGGAGGCGCAGACGAAGTGGGCCGAGTTCTCGCTCGAGTCAGTGCTGGGCGATAAATTGAAAGCCCGCTTCAAGCTCTCGGAGATGCGGGTCAACGACCAGCTGGACTACTGACGCGGCTTGCCTTTTCCCGCGCGCGTAGCCTACACTGCCAGCCGGCAGCCCGGCCGGGCTGCCGGGGAGGTCGGGATGCAGCCACAACAGGAGCGGCGCCGCGCCGAGCGGGAGAAATACCTGGTGCTGCGGGTTTACGCCCGCGTGCTGTCTGTGCTCGGCTACGGAGCAATGGTGGTGGGGGCGCTGTTCGCGCTGCTGGTGGTGGCCTTCGCGGAGGTGCCGGTGCCGCTGCGGATCTCGAACGCTTTCCTGGCGCTGATGCTGGGCGGGGTCTACTTCATCATCCTGCGCTCCACCGCCCAAGCCATCTACCTGCTCTTCGACGTGGCGCGCAACTCCCGGGCGAGCCGTGAGCTGCTGGAAAAATCGAGCGCCCCCGCGCCGCCGCCCGCGCCCCAGCCGCGGCCGGCCCCGGGAGACTAGCCATGGCCAAGGCGCACTCGGAACGCTTCCTCAAAGTGGTCGAGCAGGCGCGCCAGCAAGTCAAAGAGCTTTCCATCGAACAGGTGCGGGAAAAGATCCAGCGCGGCGACAACTTCCGCTTGCTCGACGTCCGCGAGGGCGAGGAGTACGCCCGCGGGCACCTGCCGCGCGCCGAATCGCTCTGCAAGGGGATCATCGAGCGCGACATCGAAAAGCTCGTGCCCGACCCCGCCACGCCCGTCGTGCTCTACTGCGGGGGCGGCTTCCGCTCGGCGCTCGCCGCCGAGAGCCTGCAACGCATGGGCTACTCGAACGTCAGCTCGATGTGGGGCGGCTGGTCGGCCTGGAAGGAATCGGGTTTCCCTACCGAGCAGTAGCGGGCCAGCTACAGCCGGGAGAGGGTGCGGCGGACGTCGCCGTAGTAGGCGACGAGCGAGTGCTCGATGCCGTACTCGAAGCGGCGCCACACGCGCGAGAGCGGGAACGTCCGCGTCTGCAGCTTTCCCTCGATGACCACGGCGGGCGAGTGGAAGAACTCCTCGTCGGCCCGCCAGGCCCCGCCGTGCGCGCGGATGACCACTTCGCCCAGGTAGCAACCCATGCCGACAATGAGGTTGGAGTTCTGGTCGGCGGAGCCGGGCCCGAAGTTCGAGTCAATCAGGTCGTCGAGCCGGCCGAGGGTGCCGGGGGAGTAGTCGAGCTCGAGGCCGTAAGCGTCGCGGGCCAGGGAGCAGAACTCAACCGCGTGGTGGCGAAAATCGCCCGCGGCCCAACCCTCAAAGGGATTCATCAAAGTCTTGCCGCGCATCCTACGCCCCGCCTCCGGCAAAGTCAAACCCGCCTCGCGTTGACTTGAGCGGGGCGGCCGCCTAGGATGGCGCGTACGATGAGGGCGAGCCGCCTCGATCCGCTCTGGGCCGACTACGAGGCCCACCACCGCACCGCCGGCAACAAGTGGTGTCACGCCGCCGGCATCCCGCTCATCCTGGCCGGGCTGCTCGGGCTGCTGGCCGTGCCCGTGTTCAGCGTCGAGGGGGCGCGGGTGGAAGCCTCGCTGCTGCTGATTGCCATGATGGCGGGACTCTACCTCTGGCTGGACGCGCGCCTGGGCGCGGCCATGCTCGTCGCCGCCCTGCTGCTCTACCTGGGGGCGCGGCGGCTCGACTGGCGCCTGGCGCTCACCTTGCTCGTCGTCGGCTGGGTCTTCCAGTTCGTCGGCCACGGGCTCTACGAGAAGCGCTCGCCGGCGTTCTTCCACAACCTCTCCCACCTGCTCGTGGGACCCCTCTGGGTCCTGAACCACGCCCTACGGATCCGCCGCTAGGCGACAAGCAGATCCCTCGCTTCGCTCGGGATGACAAAACGGAGCGGGACTGGTAGCGCAGGTTGCGACCCGCGGTTCGACTTTCGCTCACCGTCCCGAGCGAGAGTCGAGGGAAAGGGGAGCTACCTGCGGCAGTTCTCAAACAAACCCGCAGGAAGGCCCCAGAACTAGGGGCCATCCTGCGCTACCTGTTGTCTATTGCGGGCGGGTGCGGGGTCAGCGGAGGCGCAGGAGGATGAAGCTGATGTCGTCGCGCGGGGCGCGGCCACGGCGGCGCAGTCGCCGCAACAGCGCGTCGGCGCCCTGCGCGGCCGACGCGTCTCCGCCGCGCCGCACGAACTCGCGCAACTGTTCGTCGGGGTCGCGCCCGCCGGGGTCGCGGGCGCGGAGCGAATCCGTCACCCCGTCGCTGCAGAAGAGCAGGCGGTCGCCCGGCGCGAGCTCGACCCGGGTCTCGTCGAAGGCGGCGTCTTCAAACAAGCCGACGGGCGAGCCGGTGAGCTCGAGCCGCCGGACTTCCCCGCTCCGCACGAGCAGCGGGAACGGCAAGCCCGCGTTGGCGAAGGTCAGCCGCCGCGTGCGGCCATCGAGCAGCGCGTAGCCCAGGCAGGAGAAGCGCCCGGGGCCGCGGCGCAGACAGAGCCGCTGGTTCAAGAGAGCGAGCAGCTCGGCCGGGCGCGCGCCCGCTTTGTGCATTCCGCGCAGCAGCCCGCTCACCAGCAGCGCGTCCAGGGCGCCCGCCAGGCCTTTGCCCTGCACGTCGCCGAGATAGAGAGCCAGCGCCCCGTCGTCGAGCCGGAAGTAGTCGTAGAAATCGCCCCCGAGCGACCACGAGGGCAGGTAGCGTCCCGCCACTTCGACCTCGGGGAGTTCCATCTCGTCCGGCGGCAGCAGCCCTTGCTGCACCTGGCGGGCCAGGCGCACCTGCTCGGTTGCTTCCGCCGCACGACGTACGAGGCGACGGCGTTTCTTCCCAGGCATGGCGGGCTAGAGGATGTGGACCACGAGGAAAGCGGCGTCGTCTTCCAGGAGCTTCCGGCGGCGCGAGGGGCGCTGCAATTGCAGCCGCGCCACCAGCCGGTCGGCCAAGGCCGCGGCCGAACGCGTCCCGGACTCCTTGAGCAGCAGCGCTAACTGCTTTTCGCCGTCGCCGTCGCGCGGGTAAAGGACCTCGAAAGAGTCGGGCAGGCCGTCGGTGTAGAAAAGCAGGCGATCGCCCGGCTCTAGCCGCACCACGCCCTGGTCGTACTGGCAGGGGTTGAACATCCCCACGGGGACGCCGGGGATTTCAACTCGGGTGAGCTGGCCGTTGCGCAGCAAGCGGGGGAAAGGCAGGCCGGCGTTGGCCAGGCGCAACCGGCGCTGCTCCAGGTCGAAGACCGCGTAGGCCAGCGCGCAGAACTTGCCCGGCAGGGCGCGCAGCGCCAGACGGTGGTTGAGGAACTCGACGAGCGCCGCGGGCTCGTTGCCGGTCTTGTTCAGCCCGCGCATCAGCCCGCTCACCAGCAAGGCGTACATCGCCCCCTCGAGCCCCTTGCCTTGCACGTCGCCCAGATAAAAAGCCAGGTGGCGGGCGTGGAGCTGGAAGTAGTCGTAGAAGTCGCCGCCGACGCTCTGCGACGGCTGGAAGCGCGCCGCCACCTCCACCCCGGGCAGCGCCGTGAGCGGCGGGGGCAGCAGCGCTTCCTGCACTTCGCGCGCCAGGCGGAGCTGGTCGGCTTCCCGGCGCGCGCCGGAGACCGGCCGGCGGCGACGGGGGCGCGCTGTGCGGCGAGCGGGCATGGCGAGAATCTTAGCCGCGAATCTCCCTTGCCGCCAGTGGCAGCCCAGTCGTACGGAGCCCACGCGACGCAACCGGTCTCATTCTGCCCGAAGCACGTCTGGCCCCATTTGTCATTCCGAGCGGAGCCCCGCCCCGCCGAAGCTGCTTAGGTCTGCTGGCGGGCGGAGTCGAGGAATCTCAAACTTAGCCAGTGGCGCCGATTGAGATTCTTCGCTGCGCTCAGGATGACAACCAAGAACAGGGAACCCGCGCAATTCGACTCACGTCTGCCTATTCCACCACCCTTCGACTCCGCCTTCGGCTCCGCTTCCCTCGACTTCGCTCGGGACAGGCAGGGCGAGAGGAGGCTGGTGCACAAGAGAGATTGCTCTTCAGCGCGAGTTACACGCCTACTTTTGCCTATTCCACCACCAAGCGACCAAACCGACGACGGGGTTGTCGGGCGTGCGGGGGAGAAGGACGCTCGGATAGGATTTGTTTTCGGGAACGAGGGCGAGTGCGTTGTCCGGCCGGCGCTCCAGCCACTTGATGGTGACCCCGCCCTCGTAGCGCGCCGCCACCATCTTCTGGTGGAGCAGGAGCGGGTCGCGCTGGGCGTGGTCAATGGCGACCAGGGCGCCGTCGTGGAGGATGGGCGCCATGGAGTCGCCCCGCACGCGCACGCAGGTGAAGTTCGCCGGGTTGGGGCACCAGGCGTAGTAGATGAGGGCGTAGCCGTCGATGTCCGCCTCGGAGATTTCCCGGGGCGAGCCGGCCGCCGCCGCATCGCGCAGCACCGGGATGGGGACGTAGTGGTCGAGCCGCTCGAGCGCGCGGAAGCGGTCGTCCCAATCGGCCGGCGCGATCAGGCGCAAGTCGGCCGAAGGCAGAGCCCGCTGACCGCGACGGCCCGTCCGCCCGGGCACCAGCGCGTCCAACACCAGCGGCGTATCGGCGCCGATGCGCTCGAGAGCGAACTCGGTGAACCATCGCCGCAGCGCCCCCGGCGCGGCCAGCCGCGCCATTTGCAGGGCGCGCTCGGGGCTGGGCGGCTGACGGCCCTGCTCCCACTCGGCGACGGTCTTCTTGGTCACGCGCAATCGCCGAGCCAACCGATCTTGCGAGAGGCCGAGTTCGGCCCGCAAGTCTTTGATTTTGCAGCGCCAATCAGCGCTCACGGAAAACCCCTTGACAAGCTACACTTTTCTAGTGTACACCGCTCGTGTTTATTGTAGCCCAGCGCGGCCGAGCGTCAAGCTTTTTTTTCGGCTCCTCCCCCGCCCCGGCCGCCACCCCGCCAGGCCGCGCCGGCAGAGGAAGGAACGACCGTGAAAATAGGACAACGCAGGGGGCAGTTCGCTTTCCCGGCCAGGAACAATCAGCCGCGGCGCATCGACTGCTGGGGGCAGGCTGACGCCGCCCTGGCGGAGCTCGGCCGACTCCGGGCGCGGCTCGAGCGGCTCGAGAAACGGCGCGGCGCAGCGGTCGCGCGGGCCGAGGCGGCCACGGCAGCGGCCGAGAAGCCGCTGGCGGCGCAGCAGCGCCGGCTGGAGACGGCGCTCGAGCGCTTTTGCCGGAGGCATCAGCCGGAGCTCGCCCGGGTGAACGGCCACTCGCGGAGGTCGCGCCGGTTGCTGTTCGGCCGGGTGGGCTACCGGCGCTCACAGTCGGTGGTGGTGCGCAGCGAAGCGGCGGCGCTGCGGGCGCTGGCGCAGTGGCGGGCCGGGCAGCGCTTCCTGCGGCTGCGCACCGAGCTTGACCGCGACGCCCTGGGGCTCTTCCTGCGCAACGGCGCGGAGGCGACGGGCGAATCCGCTCTTGTGGCCCGGCGGCTCGGGCGCGCCGGCATCCGGCTGGACACCCGCGACCTCTGGTTCTACGAGCTCGACCCGCGGGCCCTGGCCCGCTGGGCCGGCTAGGCGCTCACTCCCCGGCGCCGCGTACGCGAGTTCCGTGATCCACCAGGTACCGAAGCTGAAGCGCCAGGCGGGCTCGGAGGGCAATCCGACTCGAGAGGACGCAAAGGGGATGGCCAAAGAAATCGCACTGCTGGCGGCGGAAGAAAAGCGCGAGTTGGTGACGGTGGCGACGGCGGCGCGGCTGCTGGGCAAGTCGCGCGACACCATTTACCGCTGGCTCACCGAAGAGCGACTGGCCGGACGCAAAGTCGGCGGGCGCTGGCTGGTCTACAAAGACGCAGTGGAAGCGGAGTGGAAGGCGGGGCTGGTGGAGCCGACTACTCGAGGGTGATGTGGGTGTCGGTGTGCTCGACGCCGGGGAGCTTTTGCATCCGGTTGAGGACGAGGTCGTTCAGGGCGCGCTCGTTCTTGACCTTGACGACGGCGATGATGTCGGGGGTGCCCCAGCAGGGGTCGGCGGCGGTGACGCCGTGGAGCTGGCGCAGGCGGGCCGCCACTTCCTTGGTCTTGCCGGCTTTGACGTTGACGAAGACGTAGGCGCGCATCAGGGTAGTACCTAGTACACAGGACCGAGTACCGAGATCCTAGTCGGAGTCGGGCGTGCCCGACCCGGGTGCGCCGGATTCGGGCGCAGGCGCCGCGGCCTGGGCGACGGCCTGGGCCTCGCGCGAACCCGGAAAAATCACCCCGATGCCCATCCAGCCGCTGTCGGTGGTGAGCGGCTCGGCGCGGACGACGTAGCCGCGCAGGCGCAGCTCGCCGGCCGTCTCCGCCCGGCGGCGATGGCCGTTGCCGTTCGCGGGCAGGGGCACGGAAAGGTCAAGCGGTTGCTGGAGCTCGTAGGCGCAGGGGCTCAACAGGTAAGCGCCCTGGAAGCTGAAGTTCTCGACGCGCGCCTCTTCCCGCACCAGGTTGCCGTTGGCCTTCACTTCGACGTGCGCGGGCAGGTGGACCGGGGCGCGCGGGCTCAAGCGATGGCTGCGGGTTTCCAGGCGCACCTCGCGCCGGCTGACCTCGAGCCGCATGCCTTCCTGCGCCGCCCAGGTGGCGGGGAAAATCTCCCGGGCCTGGAGGAGGATGTGGTCGAGCTCGAGGTCGGTGCGAATGGGCTCGTGGTGGAAGAGGACGAGGTGCTTGACGCCGACGGCGCGGGCGAATTCGGCCGAGGCTTTCCAGGAGCCGTGGCCCCAGCCGGCCTTCTGCGCGCCCAACTCTTCCGGGCGGTACTGGGCGTCGCTGATGAGGACGTCGGCGCCGCGGGCAAGCTGCCGGAGGCCCTGGTCGAGCTCGGCGTTGCCGGGCTCGTGGTCGGTGGCGTAGACGACGGAGGCGCCGCGGCTCTCGAAGCGGTAGGCGACGGCGCCTTGGGGATGATTGGTGCGGCAGGTGCGGATGCGGGTCTTGCCCACAGTGAAGTCGCTGACCGGGTCGATCTCCCGCAGCGGCAGGCTGGCGCGCAGGGCGCTCGTGGCCACCGGGAAGAACGGCGCGCGGAAGAGCGCGTGCAACACCCCGGCCAGGCTCGAGGGAGCGTCGGCCTGCGGTCGCGGGCCGAAGAGCTGGAAGGTGTTCCCCTGGAAATAAATGGGCTCGAAGAAGGGCAGGCCCTGCACGTGGTCCCAGTGGTAGTGGGTGAAGAGGAGATTGGCGGCGAGGCCGGGCGTGGTCATCTCGGCCATGATTTGGCGGCCGAGGTCGCGGATGCCGGTGCCGGCGTCGAGGATGAAGAGCTGGCCGTCGGGGTCGCGCAGCTCCAGACAGGGAGTGTTGCCCCCGTAGCGCCAGGCGTCGCGGTCAGGGGCCGGGATGGACCCGCGCACGCCCCAGAAGGTGAGTTGCACGAAGCCTCCTTTTGCAGCTCATCGAACCCTCCGGGGGGCCGGTCTTGCAGCCTGCGGTCTTGAGCCGACTGGCTAGACCCTGCCCAACGCCCTTACCTGTCCCGTGGAAAACA
>Ga0073934_10008529_pt1 | contig 13618 bp, 8 predicted proteins | sample LarsenN4metaG_FD_76834 | JGI IMG/M metagenome (GOLD analysis project Ga0073934, IMG submission 76834) | Hot spring sediment bacterial and archeal communities from British Columbia, Canada, to study Microbial Dark Matter (Phase II) - Larsen... ...
GCCGACGGCTCCACCGGCGGCCCGATCCGGCTGCGTCAGCCGGCGTCGAGCTATCCGCAGTCGCCGCAGCCCGCTGCCGGTGCCTCGCAGACGGAGCGCAATGGCGCGCAGCCGCCGCAGCAGCGCGACCGGCAGGACGCCGTCGGCACCGACGGGCGCGAGCTTCAGGGCACGCCCTCGCAGCGCGGCCCCGGCGCACGCGGCGGCGTCGCCGGGCCGCGCGAGTCGTTCGGCCCCGCGCCGATGGGCGAGTTCGAGGAGTTCGTGCAGCGCCTCGCGTTCCCGTACGAGGTGCGCCGCTTCGGCGTGGAGCTGATGACGCCGGCGCAGGATCCGACGTCGGCCGAGCACAGCGCCGTCGTGCCGCCGGACTACGCGATCGCCACCGGCGACGAGCTGGTGGTCACCATCTGGGGCTCGGTCGACGCCGACCTGCGGCTGCCGGTCGACCGCTCCGGGCGCATCACCATTCCCCGCGTCGGGCCCGTCATGGTGGCCGGCGTGCGCTACGCCGACGTGACCGAGACCGTGCGCCGCCGGGTCGCGCAGGTGTTCCGCAACTTCGACCTGAGCGTGTCGCTCGGCCAGCTGCGCGGCGTGCGCGTGTACGTGACCGGCTTCGTCGCGCGCCCGGGCACCTACAGCGTGAGCAGTCTCGCGACGGTCGCGCAGGTGCTCATGCGCGCGGGCGGCCCGTCGGCGGCGGGCAGCTTCCGCCAGATCTCGCTGCGCCGCGCCGGCCAGCCGGTGGCGAACTTCGACCTGTACGACCTGCTGCTCAGGGGCGATCGCGCGGGCGACCGCGTGGTGGCCGCCGACGACGTGGTGCACGTCGAGGCGGTCGGCCCGCAGGTGGCGCTGATCGGCAGCGTCAACAAGCCGGCCATCTTCGAGCTCAAGCCCGGCGAGACCGTGGCCGACGTCCTGCGCATGGCCGGCGGCTTCACCGCGGTGGCCGATCGCAAGCGGCTCGCCGTCGAACGCCTCGACGAGCGCAACAGCGTGCGCATCACGCAGCTCGAGCTGCCCGCGGCGCTGAGCGCGGCGCTCGGCAACGGGGACGTGCTGCGCGCCTTCAGTGCCGTCGACAGCGCACAGCCGGTGCAGCGGCAGAACAAGCGCGTGCGCGTCGAAGGCGAGGTGCTGCGGCCCGGCGAATACGTGCTGCCCGCGGCCAGCTCGATCGCCGACGCGATCCAGGCCGCCGGCGGACTCACCGCGAGCGCATACCTGTTCGGCACCGAGTTCTCGCGCGAGAGCGTGCGCGTCACGCAGCAGGAAAACTACGAACGCGCGCTGCGCGATCTCGAGACCGACTTCACCCGCGCCGCGACGACGCAGCGCGCCACCACCGCCGACGAGGCCGCGGCGCAGGCAGCGCGGGCCAACGCGACCGCGCGGCTGGTGGAGCGGCTGCGCGCGGTCAAGCCCACCGGCCGCATCGTGCTGCAGATGCAGCCCGACAGCCGCGAGCTGCCCAATCTTGCGCTGGAGGACGGCGACCGCCTGTACGTGCCGCCGCGGCCCACGACGGTGGGCGTGTTCGGCAGCGTGTTCAACGGCGGCAGCTACCTGTTCGGCGAAGGCCGCTCGGTCGAGGACTACCTGCGCCTCGCGGGCGGACCGACCAAGGGCGCCGATGCCGACAGCACCTTCGTGATCCGCGCCAACGGCAGCGTGGTCAGCGGCCGTCAGCAGACCGGCGGCTGGTTCGGTGGCGGCAGCGGCCTGGGCGCGGTGAACGCGCAGGCCGGCGACACCATCTTCGTGCCCGAGGAACCGAACAAGACCACCTTCGTGCAGAACGCCAAGGACTGGACGCAGATCCTGTACCAGTTCGGCGTCGGCCTCGCGGCCATCGCGACGATCGGGCGCTGACATGCAGGCCGATCCGACTCCGACGCTGGCCGACGACGACGAAGGCCTGAGCCTGCTCGACCTGGCCGTGCCGCTGGTCGAGCACTGGAAGCTGCTGATCGCCGGCCCGCTGCTCGCCGGGCTGGCCGCGCTGGGCATCGCGTTCGCGATCCCGCCGACCTTCACCGCGCGCACGACGTTCATGCCGCCGCAGCAGCAGCAAAGCGCGGCCGCCGCCGCGCTGCAGTCATTGGGCGCGCTCGCCGGGCTGGCCGGCGCGGCCGGCAACGTCAAGAGCCCGGCCGACCAGTACGTGGCGCTGATGCAGAGCACGACGGTCGCCGACCGGCTGATCGACGAGTTCAAGCTCATGCAGGTGTACGACAAGAAGTTCCGCGTCGATGCGCACGCCGAGCTGAAGGAGAACGTGCGCATCACGGCCGGCAAGAAGGACGGCCTCATCAGCGTCGAGGTCGACGACGAGGACCCCAAGCGCGCCGCCGACATGGCCAACCGCCATGTCGACGAGCTGCGCCGGCTGACCGGGCAGCTCGCGCTGACCGAGGCGCAGCAGCGCCGCGTGTTCTTCGAGACGCAGCTCGCGCAGACGCGCGACCGGCTGACCGAGGCGCAGCAGTCGCTGCAGGCCAGCGGCTTCAATGCCGGCGCCATCAAGGCCGAGCCCAAGGCCGCGGCCGAGGGCTACGCCAGGCTGCGCGCCGAGGTCACGGCGGCCGAGGTGCGGCTGCAGGCGCTGCGCCGCTCGCTGGCCGACAACACGCCCGAGGTGCAGCAGCAGCAGGCCGCGCTCGGCGCCCTGCGCGCGCAGCTCGCGCGGCTCGAAGCCGCCTCCGAAGGCGCGAACGGTCCCGACTACATCGGCCGCTACCGCGAGTTCAAGTACCAGGAGACCTTGTTCGACCTGTTCGCGCGGCAGTACGAGCTCGCGCGGCTGGACGAGAGCCGCGAGGGCGCGCTGATCCAGGTGGTCGACGTCGCCGTGCCGCCCGAGAAGAAGAGCAAGCCCAAGCGCGCGCTCGTCGCGGTGGCGACGACGCTCGCGGCGCTGTTCGTGCTGGCCGCCTTCCTGATCGCACGGCACTCGTGGCGCCTGTCGGCGGCCGATCCGCGCAACGCCGACCGACTCGCCAGGCTGCGCGCGGCCTGGGGGTCGCGGTGACCGTCCTCGTCACCGGCGGCGCGGGCTTCATCGGCAGCCACTTCGTGCTCGACTGGCTCGAGCACGAGGGCGAGCCGGTCGTCGATCTCGACGCGCTCACCTACGCGGGCCACCTGCGCAATCTCGAGCCGCTGCGCGGCGACGCGCGCCACGTGTTCGTGCACGGCGACATCGCCGAGCGCGCGCTGGTCGATCGCCTGCTGGCGCAGCATCGCCCGCGCGCCATCGTGCATCTCGCGGCGGAGAGCCACGTCGATCGCAGCCTCCACGGACCGGCCGCCTTCGTGCGCACCAATGTCGAGGGCACCTTCACCTTGCTGGAAGCGGCACGCGCGTACTGGGCCACGCTGCCGGAGCGCGAGCGCGCGGCGTTCCGCTTCCTGCACGTGAGCACCGACGAGGTGTACGGCCGGCTCGGCCCCGACGACCGGCCGTTCGACGAATCGAGCCGCTATGCCCCCGGCAGCCCGTACGCCGCGAGCAAGGCGGCCGCCGACCACCTGGTCCGCGCCTGGCACCACACCTGGGGCCTGCCGGTGATCGTGACCAACGCCTGCAACAACTACGGGCCCCGTCAGTTCCCGGAGAAGCTGATCCCGCTGGTCATCGTGCAGGCACTGGCCGGGCAGCCGCTGCCGGTGTACGGCGACGGCCGGCACTCGCGCGACTGGCTCTACGTGCGCGACCACTGCCGCGCGCTGCGCGAGGTGCTCGCGCGCGGCCGCATCGGCGAGACCTATCACGTCGGCGCGCGCTGCGAGCGCAGCACCTTGCAGGTGGTGCACGCGGTGTGCGCGCTGCTCGACGAGATGCGGCCCGACCCGGCCGGCCCCCATGCGCGCCTCGTGCAACCGGTCGCCGACCGCCCGGGCCACGAGCGGCGTCTCGCGCTCGACCCCGGCCGCATCGAGCGCGAGCTCGGCTGGCGACCCGCCGAGAGCTTCGAGTCGGGCCTGCGCGCCACCGTGCGCTGGTACCTCGAGCATCCGCAGTGGACGGCCGAGGTGCGCAGCGGCGCCTACCGCGACTGGCTCGCGTCGCACTACGGCCGCTCCTGAGCCGCCGTCCCCGACCGGCCTTCACCGCGCCACGCCCTCGAGCGACACCCGATCGACACCATCGAGCCCCGACGAGCAGACCGCGCACCATGCCGCTCAAGATCCTCCTCCTCGGCAAGGACGGCCAGATCGGCTGGGAGCTGCAGCGCGCGCTCGCGTTGCTGGGCGAGGTCCAGGCGCATGGGCGCGACAGCGCCGACCTCGCGCGGCCGGACCTCGCGGTCGCCCGCGTGCGCGACGCTGCGCCCGACGTGGTGGTCAACGCCGCGGGCCACACCGCGGTCGATCGCGCGGAGCACGAACCGCACGCCGCGTTCGCCGTCAACGCCGAGGCGCCCGCGGCGCTGGCCGCGGCCTGCGCCGACCTCGGAGCCTGGTACGTGCAGTACAGCAGCGACTATGTGTTCGACGGCCGAGGCAGCGCGCCGATCGACGAGCACGCCGTGCCGGCACCGCTCAACGCATACGGGCGCAGCGTGCTGGCCGGCGAGGACGCCGTGCGCCGCAGCGGCGCGCGCCACCTGCTGCTGCGCACGAGCTGGGTCCACTCCGCGCGCGGCGACAACTTCGTGAAGACCATCGTGCGGCTCGCGCTCGAACACGAACGGCTGGCCGTGGTGGCCGACCAGGTCGGCGCGCCCACGAGCGCCGAACTCGTGGCCGACGTCACCGCGCACGCGCTGCGAGCCGTGCTCGATCGCCCCGAGCTCGGCGGCACCTACCACGTGGCGGCGTCCGGCGAGACCAGCTGGCACGGCTGCGCGTGCCTGATCGTCGCCTGGGCGCGTGCGCAAGGCCTGCCCGTGCGCACGGCGGACGGCGCGATCGCCGCGGTGAGCAGCCACGAGCGCAAAGGCGCGGCGCCGCGCCCGCTGAACTCGCGGCTCGACACCGGCAAGCTCCGCCGCGCCTTCGGCCTGCACCTGCCGCCCTGGCAGGCCGGCGTGCAGCGCACGCTCGCCGAGGCCTTTGCGGCGGCACCAAGGCCGGCGCAAGAGGCCACGCAGGGCCAGCGGGACGTGCAGCAGGACGTGCCGCGGGACGTACAGCAGGAAGTACAGCGGGAAGTACAGCGGGAAGTGCCGCGATGAAGGTCACCCCCACCGCTCTGCCCGAGGTGCTCGTCGTCGAGCCCGAGGTCCATGTCGACGAGCGCGGGTTCTTCATGGAGAGCTGGAACCAGCGCGACTTCGATCGGGCCGTCGGCCGAGAAGTGCGCTTCGTGCAGGACAACCACTCCCGTTCACGCCGCGGCGTGTTGCGCGGCCTGCACTACCAGCTGCCACCGCACGCGCAGGGCAAGCTGGTGCGCGTGGTCTGCGGACGCGTGTTCGACGTCGCCGTCGACCTGCGCCGATCGAGCCCCCGGTTCGGCCGCTGGGTCGGCGTCGAACTGAGCGGCGACAACCACCGGCAGCTGTGGATCCCGCCGGGGTTCGCGCACGGGTTCCTGGTGCTCGAGGAGGACACGCACGTGCTCTACAAGGTCACGCACCATCACGTTCCCGACGCAGAACGCGTCATCTACTGGGCAGATGCGCGGCTGGCAATTGCCTGGCCGCTAGAGAACGGCGCTCCCATCACCTCGACGCGTGATGCAGCGGCCAATCACCTGCCGAGCTACGAGAGTAGAGATCAGACGTGAGATTGACCGTTCGTACACGGTCGTCCGCACCTCTCAAACCAAGCCCTCGTCCGAGTCACAATGTTCGCTGACCCAACCGCACCCGCAAGCAAGCTACCCGTTCATAGCCAGAGCCAAGGCCACGCCGAGACTCTATAGATCCCTCTCGCCGGTGTGGCATCGAACGACGCCACGCAAGACTCCTCATCACTCCAACCTCATGAAGCAAGTAGTCATACAAGGCGGGCGTGCGCGCGCCATTGATGTTCCCGCACCCATGCCAAGTCCAGGCAACATTCTGGTCCACGTCGCATACTCTTGCATCTCTGCCGGCACGGAGATGGCAGGACTTCAGATGTCCGCATTGCCTCTCTACCAACGTGCACGCCGTCAACCGGAGAATGTCCGCCGCGTCATGAGCATGGTACGTGAGTACGGCTTGACGACCACCCTCGAACGCGTCCGCGGAAAGTTGGCATCTGGCACCCCAACAGGGTACTCCGCAGCGGGCCGCGTCGTGGCGTTGGGCGAAGATGTCGTTGGATTCAACGTCGGCGACCAAGTCGCGTGCGCGGGCGCCGGAATTGCCAATCACGCCGAGTACATCGATGTGCCGGTGAACTTGGCAGTTCGAGTCCCAGAAGGCGTGGGGCTCGACGCAGCCAGCACGATAACTCTGGGCGCAATCGCCATGCAGGGCGTCCGGCGCGCAGCTCCAACTCTAGGGGAGTCGATCGCCGTCATCGGCCTCGGCATCATCGGCCAACTTACTGCGCAGTTCCTCGCGGCCAACGGCTGCAGGGTAATCGGTGTCGACGTCGATCGTGATCGGATCGAAACAGCGCTCGCAAACGGCCTCAACGCGGCAATCGATCCAACTGCCGAAGATCATGTGTCACGTATTCTGCACCTCACGGGCGGGTTCGGCGCAGATGCCGTGATCATTACGGCAGCCGCAGCAAGCAGTGACATCATCAATGAGGCCATGCGCGCAACGCGCAAGAAAGGTCGCGTTGTACTCGTTGGTGATGTCGGACTGAACTTGAACCGAAGCGACTTCTATCCAAAGGAGCTGGACCTCCTTGTTTCCACGTCTTACGGACCCGGCCGCTACGACCCCAACTACGAAGAAGGCGGAAACGACTACCCGCTTCCCTACGTGCGCTGGACCGAGAACAGGAACATGCAGGCGTATCTGGCGTTGCTCAGAGATGGTCGCGCTAACGTCAGCAACTTGATCTCCCACGTTCATCCGGTGACGGACGCAGAACTTGCATATACGTCCCTGCAGTCTGAGACTCCGAAGCCACTGATCGTCCTACTTCAGTACCCTAACGCTAAGCTGGATGCAACGTCGCGAAGCGTGAGCGTCGTCACAAGGCACAAATCGAGGTCCGGTGCGTTACGCGTGGGGCTGATAGGTGCCTCCAGCTTTGCGCAGGCAATTCATCTCCCAAACCTTCGGCGACTCGGGAGCGACTTTACACTTCACGCCGTGATGAGCCGCACGGGCAGCAATGCGCGGGCAGTGGCGGAACAGTATGGCGCCGCGTACTGCACGACGGACGAAGCCGCGGTCTTGCACGACCCCGAGGTTGACGTCGTCTTCATTGCATCACGACACAACACACATGGCGCAACGGTGCTGCGAGCGTTGCATGCAGGCAAGCATGTCTTCGTCGAGAAGCCTCTGACTCTCAACGTGAGCGACATTGATGAGATTGCCCGCTTTTATCGCGCCCAGGAACGCGGTCCCCTCTTGATGGTTGGCTACAACCGGCGCTTTGCCCCGGCGATCACCCATTGCAGGCGCCTCCTCGCGAACAGAACGACTCCTCTCATGGTCAACTACCGCATGAATGCGGGCTACATTGCCCCGGATCACTGGGTTCAAGGGCCCGAAGGGGGTGGTCGTAACTTGGGCGAGGCCTGCCACATCTACGACCTGTTTCAGGCCCTCGCCGGCGAAGCTCGCGCGGTCTCAGTATCCGCCGTTGCCGTCTCACCTCGCCAGGCCCACTGGAGACGCAACGACAATTTCGTCGCGACGATAGGCCTCAGCGATGGCTCAGTGTGCGTGTTGACATACACGAGCATGGGAGCAAAGCAACATTCGAAGGAGAAGATGGAGATCTTCGCCGACGGAATGGTCCTAGAGCTTGACGATTACCGTGCGCTTGACGTCGAAGGGGCTCGCCATCGCGGGTGGCACTCTAGTGTGCAGCGCAAGGGTCACCAGGAAGAACTTGAGGCTCTTTCGAACGCCATTAGGAACGGCGGAGATTGGCCGATCCCACTTGACACGCTGCTGGCGACATCGCGTATCTCGTTTGAGGTCGAGCAGCAGATCAACTGCCAGGCTTGACGGCACACGCACTGCGGCCACTACGCCACGACCGACGTCGATTGGGACGCCAAGACTCAGAAGATTGGAGCTTTAAATATGTGCGGCATTGTAGGCATCTACTCATACGGATCAGCATTGGTTCAAGACTCGACCTTGGAACGAATGCGTGACACGATGATTCACAGAGGCCCAGACGGAGGCGCGTCGTGGGTTTCGCCCGACCAGCGCGTCGGCCTTGGCCACCGGCGCCTTTCGATCATTGACCTCTCGACATCGGCAACGCAGCCGATGACAAACGAAGACGGCACGATCTGGGTCACCTACAACGGCGAGATCTATAACCATCTGCTACTGCGGCGGCAACTCGAAGCGGAAGGTCACGTCTTTCGGACGCACCACTCAGATACGGAGGTGATCGTTCACGGGTACGAGCAGTGGGGACTTGACGGCCTCGCGGAGCGCCTTGAGGGAGACTACGCGATCGGCCTGTGGGACTCTTCCCTCAGGAGGCTGCTGATACTCCGCGATCGCATTGGCGTAAAGCCTCTCTACTTTGCGTTCGCAGGCGCATCGTTCTTGTTCGCGTCTGAAATCAAGTCGCTTCTTGAACATCCCGAGATCAGCCGCGATGTCGAACCGATCGCGATGTATCACTACCTCTCGTTCCTGACGACCCCGGCCCCGCTCACCATGTTCAAGGGCGTGTACAAGCTGCCTGCCGGGCACTATGCAACCATCAACTCAGACGGCGAGCTCACCGCCCGTCGATACTGGGATGCCGCACCAGGCAAGACAAGTCTGCGTGAAGAGCTTCAAGGCCTCACCGATGGCGCGGCTGAACAACTCCTTGTCGACGGGATCCGGGGGCACTTGTCTGCCGCCGTCGAGAAGCGAATGATGTCGGATGTTCCGTTCGGCGTCTTCTTGTCTGGCGGCATCGACTCGTCGACGAATGTCGCCCTGATGGCACGACTGATGGATCGCCCCGTCGACACCTTCTCGGTTGGATTCAAGGACTTTACGCATCTCAACGAACTCGACTACGCGCGCCGCGTTGCAGAGGAGTTCCGGACAAATCATCATGAGACCTTAATCGACGAAGCGGATATGCGCGGCTACCTCGATGATCTCATTCATCATCAGGATGAGCCGATCGCTGACTGGGTCTGCATCCCACTCTACTTCGTCTCTAAACTAGCCCACGAGTCCGGCGTCACTGTCGTTCAGGTCGGTGAAGGTAGCGACGAACAGTTCAGCGGTTATGCCAGCTACATGGGCTACCTGCGCATGTACCACGACTACTGGCTTCCATATCGACGCTTCGCGCCCCGCCCGCTTCGGAGCGCCGCCGCGGCCGTGGCCAAAGCCGCAAGTCGCAGGATTCCGAAAGTCGAAGTCTATGCGGATATCCTAGATCGCGCGGCCAGAGACCGGGAGCATTTCTGGAGTGGCGCCACGGTATTCTGGGACACACTAAAGTCCCGACTCGTGATTCCCGGAACCGTCGGTCCAGCCGGTGTTCATCCATCGCTAGTTGCAAGCGGATTGCTTCCGGAGAAGTACCTCGAACCCGACACGTTTAATGTCATCGACACTTTTGTCACTCACCTAAAGGCTGTTCAACCTGAGCACGACATTCTCGCAAGAATGACCTACAACGAGTTCCAACTGCGGCTGCCGGAACTCCTTCTCATGCGGGTCGACAAGATTGCGATGTCCGTGTCCCTCGAAGCCCGAGTCCCGTTTCTGGATCATCGCCTTGTTGAGTACACGGCCGACATACCGATGGCACAAAAGGTCAAAGGGCGGACTGCGAAGTATCTCCTGAAGAAGGCCGTAGAGGGCATCATTCCCAATGAGATCATCTACAGGAAGAAGATGGGCTTTGGGGCGCCAATGAGTCAATGGCTCAAAGGTGACTTCGGACGATACGTAAGGGCCCGCGTGACTTCTTCGACTCTGATATCGCGCGGCTTCTTTGACATGGACTACGTGCGCTCTCTCTTTGACGATCACGCCTCCGGCCGACGAGACAACAGCCTCTACTTGTGGACACTGTTCAACCTCTCGGCCTGGTACGACTATTGGATTGATCGACGCGCACGCTGATGACCAGTGACTTCATCGAGCGCATTGGTCGCCTGTTGCAGAAGAGCCCACGCTACTTGCTTCGGAGAGTAGGCCACGAAGCGAGCATGGAGGTGGAGCGCTGGCTCGCCCCCATCCGAGTGCGTACTCTTACTCCGAGCGCCCTTGCGCAGCGCTCCGGGTTCAGCGACGTAGACGACTGGTGGCTCTCTGTTTCTATGCGGCCGCCGCCACATCCTCGGATTCACTCGGCGGAGGCACTCGACAGCCTTGCACCTGGTTCGACACAGGAGATCCTTTCCAGGGCGCATCGAGCCAACGTACTGGAAGTCGATCTGCTGGGTTCCGGTGCGACAAAACTGTCCGACCCGATCGATTGGCATGTCGACATAAAGACTGGCCGGCGCTGGGAGCCGCAGTTTCACAGGGACATCGAGTACAGCAACCTAGATGAACCCAGCGATGTCAAGTTGCCCTGGGAACTGTCCCGCCTGCAATGGGCCATACCGCTTGGCCAAGCATGGATGCTGACGGGCGACGATCGATACGCGTTGCGTGCGCGGCAGATCATCGAACAGTGGGTCATCGCCAATCCATACGGGTGGACTGTCAACTGGGCATGCACGATGGAGCCGGCGCTCAGGATTCTGTCGTGGGTTTGGCTGTTCTTCGCATTCCACGACGCCCCCTCGTGGCGCGACAGTTCGTTTCGCGGAACGCTTCTACGCACCTTGTACCTCCACGGGGACTTCGTATCGAGGAACCTTGAGCGTGCCGACATAAACGGCAACCACTACACCGCGAATGCGGCCGGCCTTGTTTATGTCGGCCTGTTCTTCAGCGGTGACGAGACCGCCGCCCGCTGGGCAAGTCATGGTTGGACCATCCTGAACGAGGAGATTCAGCGCCAAGTGTGCGCCGACGGCGTCGACTTCGAAGCATCTATCGCCTATCACCGACTGGTGACCGAACTCTTTACCCTTCCTGCTATATACCGCAGCCGGTTGGGCTTGCATGTGTCGCATGACTATCGCGCACGCCTTTTGGCGATGGCTCGCTTTGTCGCAGCGTATTCGCGAGTCGACGGCGGTGTCCCACTGGTCGGCGATGCTGACGACGGACGCGCATTGCCGTTGGGTTGCCAGTCCCTGAATGATCACCGCTACTTGATCGGACTGATTGGCCTCATGCTCTCAGATGAGTCGACGTTGCAACTCTCATCCGGCCCCCGCGATGAAGTAGCTTGGCTTCTCGGCATCGAGGCGGCATCCAGCTTGCCCGAGCGCGCGACGGCGCCCAACTTGCACTCTCAAGTCTTCCCACTGGGAGGCTTCTACATCCTGCGCCACGAAGAACATCATGTCTTCATCGACTGCGGCCCTCTGGGGCTCGCCGGACGCGGGGGGCATGGTCACAACGACTTGTTGTCTCTGGAGATCGCGATCGACGGCATTCCCATCGTGTGCGACTGCGGCTCCTATGTTTACACCGCCTCACCTGAGGAGCGCAACAGATTCCGGTCAACCAGCTACCACAACACGCCACAGATCGACGACGAAGAAATCAACCGGTTTGTGTCACCGAGGCACCTGTGGAGTCTTCGAGATGATGCATCGCCAGCCGTGCATCTTTGGTCAACGAATGACTATATGACGGTGTTCGAGGGCTCGCACGATGGGTACGCAAGACTCCCCTCGCCTGTGACGGTTCGGCGTCGAGTCACGTTTCATCATGCAGATGGGCGCACCGAGGTGAACGACATGCTAGAAGGCGCCGGTGTGCACAAGGCCAGGGTTCCTTGGCATCTGGCACCGGGCGTCACCGTGCTTGAACTCGATCGTGCCGAGCCCGAAGGTAGGGCCGGCTTGGCGATATTGTGTGCCCGCGGCCGACGCTTTCAACTCGCGTGGACATCTCCTCAGCCTTGGGTTGTTTGCATTGAGTCGGGTCGTGTGTCGCCCAGCTACGGGCGCGCTGTGCCGACGCAGGTCGTCGCGATGTACCGGCACGGCACGCTGTCAACCCTTGACGTCAGCATTCGGGCTATCACATAGACTGGCCGATGAGCATCCTGAGTTTCGGCACTGTCGCGGGCGGCGACCTGGCGGCGAAGGCGATCATGGCCATCGCCACAGTCTCGATCATTCGCTGGCTGAGCCCCGCGGAACTAGCCGATCACGTCTATCTGACTTCCCTGGTCATTCTCGCCAGCACGCTGCTTAGCGGCTTCTTCAATCGCCACTACATCATCGTGTGCAGCGTCCCTGCGACTGCACGCCATTACCAACGTTGGCAAGTCACGACGAGCACGAGCGCGTACATACTCCTCTGGCTCTCGCTGGCGCGAGACCGAGACATGGCCGCAGCGCTGTCCGGTGCGGCATGTACATGGGCCATATCCTGCTACGAGTTTGCCCGCACCCACGCACAGAAGGGCGGGGCCTTTCGCCGCTATGCACTTGCAGACATCGTTCGTAGCGTGCTATTTGTCTCCGCTGTACTCGTCGTGCTCATTGTCAAGCCGACAAACATCGTTGCCTATCTCATTGCAGCGCAAGCACTCGCTTATGCAATTGCGTGGTGGCTCTTCCCATCCCTTCCCCCGAAGGAAGCCTCAAAGGAAAGCCTTACTTTCACGACCCTGATCGCCGACAAGCACTCACTGCACTTGCTAGTCTACTTTGCGCTTCTGGGATTGTTCGGGCAACTACCCATCCTGATCCTCGAGAGAACAGCGAGCCCGGCCGAGTTCGCCGAGTACGGCAGCGCGATGAGATACTACGGCCTTGCACTTTCTATTGTGGTTGCCGCCAATGTAATCTTACTCCCGAAGATTGCTGTCGCGGCGACTTTTGATGAGCTACGAGACAAATATCTCGAGTCCCGCCCGTTGCTCTTTTATGCAATGCTTGCAATCGTGATCATTGCAGCCGTTGGGTACTTGGCGATACCTTGGATCGACGGAAGCAAATACTCGGACGCCCCCATCCTCTTCTTGATCCTCAGCTCTGCGCTGTTGCCTGGTGTATGTGTGGCTCCACTTTTTGCCGTCTATGCGCGAATGCGCTGGACCTTTGACCTTGCTGTCTCTCTTGTCATTGCAAATGTCGTGTGCGCCTCGATTGGCGTGACGTCCCTCGCATGGGGCTCTATCGCGTCGGCAGTCTCACTTCCCGCTGCCGTCTTGAGTCAACTGCTTTATCTGCTGTGGGTCCTTAGCCGCAGACGCAAGACTGTCATCGGCTGAGTGCAGCTAACGCCGAGTCCGACAGTCGTCGCCCCTGCCGCTCCGATGTCAACCCATTCTCTTGGAGGGTGCATCTCGTCGCAGGCGGGCGTTCCTCGCTTCTAGCCAGCCATGCTCCGCAGCAAGACTCCTGTCGGCCCGGTCGGGTTGACCTGCTCCCCTCCAGCCGTACCAAGCTAAACGAGAGGGGGTCCGCCCATCAGGAGAATGGCGGACA
>Ga0073934_10008530_pt1 | contig 13617 bp, 11 predicted proteins | sample LarsenN4metaG_FD_76834 | JGI IMG/M metagenome (GOLD analysis project Ga0073934, IMG submission 76834) | Hot spring sediment bacterial and archeal communities from British Columbia, Canada, to study Microbial Dark Matter (Phase II) - Larsen... ...
AAAACCTTGCCGTCGGCGTCCTGAAGCGAAAGCAGAAGCTTATAAAGATGGGGATGCTCCGATGACCATTGCAGAGGCGCGTGAATGGACGTGGAAATCTCCGCCTGGCCGCCGCTGCCGTCCGGCTGAACGCGCATTTGGATCTTCGGCGAGGCGACCTTCTCACCCTTCGGATCGAGCAATTCCGCCGTGACGGTCACATTCGCGGCTGACTGGGTGAAGTTCTCCACCTCCACCGCAACGCCGAACGTGCCATCCTTGTACGCCGCGTCGAGATCCGCTTTCACTTGGAAATCTCGGATGCGCACCAGCGGAGCGGACCAGAGATACACATCCCGGAAAACGCCGCTCATGCGCCAGAAATCCTGATCCTCGAGATAGGAGCCGTCGCACCATCTGTGGTTCTCGATGGCCAGCAGGTTCTGGCCCGGTTTGAGATACGCCGTCAGTTCGAACTCGACCGGCGTCCGGCTGTCCTTGCCAAACCCGACCTTGCGCCCGTTGACCCACAGGTAGAAGAACGAGTTTACCCCGTCGAAGGTGATGAACACTCTGCGTCCGGCCCAGTCGTTCGGAAGCGTGAACGTCTTCCGGTAGTAGTTCACCGTGTTGTTTGGGTCATCATCCGGCACAAACGGCGGGGTCCAGGGCTCCTTCCAGGGATACCGGATATTCACGTAAATCGGAATTCCGTACCCGAGAATCTCAACATTGGACGGCACAGGTATCGTGTCCCAGTTGCGGTCGTCAAACCGCGTCTGCCAGAAATCCGGAATCATCCGGGTGCGGTTCTTCGCGTAACGGTACTTCCAATCTCCGTTGAGCGAACGGTAGAATGGCGATTTCACGCGTTCCGTGTTGTGGACCGGCCCGATCCTCAACGCCGTCCTTGCGTCCGGGCACACCACCATCGTCGCGTGCGGCTTTTGGTTGTTGAGGCCAACGAGTTCGGGATTCTCAAAATCCCGCAACGCCTCGGTGGCCCCTGCCCAGGTTGTTGTCCGGGCAACACCGAGGACCACCAAAGTCAACATCAGTCGCACTGAGTCCGGCAAACAGAAGTTCATGTTTTTCGCTCCAGACAGGCTCGCTCTCCGCAGCGAGCCACTCTTACGGTATCTGCGTCTGACGGAGCGTCGCGCCGCGGAGTGCGCGCCCTGCCCGCTCAACTTCTTCCAAGTCGTTCCAGCAGCTTCGCGTGTATTCCCCCAAACCCACCGTTGCTGAAAACGCACACCACCTCGCCTCCCTGCGCGTGTTCGGCCAGGTGAGCCACGATGCCATCGGCATCGGGCAGATAGGCGGCCACTTTGCCTTTTGCGCGGAGATCCAGCATGAGCCGCTGCGGATCCAGCCGCTCCTCGGGGGCCAGCAACTCCAACCGCGCGACCTGCGACACCAGGACGGCGTCGGCGTCCGAAAAAGACTCCGCCAACTCCGCCTGGAACACGTTCCGCCGCGTCGTGTTGGTGCGCGGCTCGAACACCGCCCAAAGACGCTGGTGCGGATACTTGATTCGCAGCGCCCGGAGCGTCTCGCGAATCGCTGTCGGATGATGTCCGAAGTCGTCGATGACCGTGACTCCTCCGGCGATGCCACGCACCTCCATGCGGCGTTTTATCCCGGTAAATGTGTCAAAGGCCGATTGGATCTGGTGGTTCTTCAGGCCGCAGTGCTTCGCGCAGGCGATCACCCCGAGCGCGTTGCGGACGTTGAGTTCACCCACCAGGTTCGTGTGAAACTTGAAACTCGGCGTCTCGAACTCGGTGGCCGTCGGTCCGTAACGGATATTGAACGCTTTGACCGCGTTTGCTTCCCCCAGTCCGAATCGCTTCACCGGGCAGTGAGTCACTTCCAGAAGCGGCGCAAGGTTCGGATCGTCACCGTTTGCCAACAGCAAGCCGTTGCGCGGAATCAGGCGGATAAAATGGCGGAAGGAGGTCTGAATGGACGCCAGGTTCGGGAAGATGTCGGCGTGATCATACTCGAGATTGTTCACCAGCGCCACCTCGGGCAGGTAATGGACGAACTTGCTGCGCTTGTCGAAAAAGGCCGTATCGTATTCGTCGCCCTCAATGATGAACCACGGACTATCGGTAAATCGCGCGCCCTGGCCGAGGTTGTTCGGGATCCCGCCAATCAGGTAACTGGGATTCAACCCGTTATGCTCGAACACCCAGGTGAGCAGCGACGTGGTGGTGGTCTTCCCATGCGTGCCGGTGAGGACCAACGACCGCTTGCCCCGAATGAAATACTCTTTCAACAACTCCGGCAGCGAACAGTAGCGCAGCTTGTGGTCCAACACGTATTCGGCTTCCGGGTTGCCCCGTGAAATCGCGTTGCCGATCACCACCAGGTCCGGCTTGTGCGCGAGGTTCTGCTCAGCGTAGCCCTGAATCACTTCGATCTGGCGTTGCGCCAGGAACGTCGACATCGGCGGATAGACGTTCTGGTCCGAGCCGCTTACCCTCACTCCTTGTTCCCGCAGCGCCGCCGCGGCTGAAGCCATTGCCGTCCCGCAAATCCCAACAAAATGAACCGATTGAATACTGCCGAACATCTGCACGATGATAGGATGCGAACACCGCCAGAAAAGGGAAATCGTAGCCGGGTGGGAGGTTCTGAGGCGGCACAAACCGGGTCCGCGCACCGCGAAGGCGGGCGGTTTGCGGAGAACGGCGTGCTGTACCCCATTGCGCGTTGCGTCGTGGCTCTTTGACATTGGACCGGTCATTTGGAACACTCCGGCGCGCGTGAAACAGTCGATCGTAACGCTGGACATGGAAGGCGTCCTGACGCCCGAAATTTGGATTGCCGTGGCGGAAAAGACCGGGATTCCGGAACTGCGACGCACCACCCGCGACGAACCGGACTACGACAAGCTGATGCGGGGCCGGCTCGAGATCCTCGACCGCCATGGATTGCGTCTGAAAGACATCCAGGAAGTCATCGGCAGCCTCGCGCCCCTCCCGGGGGCGAGGGAGTTCCTGGACGACCTTCGCTCCCGGATGCAGGTGCTGATCCTGTCGGACACGTTTGAGCAGTTTGCCAGCCCGCTGCTCCGGCAGCTGGCCTGGCCCACGCTCCTCTGCCACCGCCTGGTGGTGGAGAACGGCAACGGCAGGATTATCGATTACCAGTTGCGGATTGCGGACCAAAAGAAGCAAACCGTGCTGGCGCTGCAACGGTTGAATTATCGGGTCGTGGCCGCCGGCGATTCCTTTAACGACACCGCGATGCTGTGCGCGGCCGACAAAGGGATTCTGTTCCGCGCCCCAGCCAACGTGAAAGCGGAGTTCCCCCAGTTTCCCGCGGTCGAGACTTACGCGGAATTGACACGGTTGATCGAAGCAGAAGGGTAATAGGGCCGGCGCGGGCTTCCGCAGGAAGGCGGGAGAGGCGCCCGCCTGCTGCGGAGGAGAGGCAGCGTTAGCCCGCCAAGAACTCCAGGACGGCGCGAAGGAATGGGCCTGGGGCTTCGGCGTGCACCCAGTGGCTTGCCCCGGGAATGACGCGGAACACGGCTTCCGGAAACAGGCGCAGAATGGTCGCGTGGTCCCCGGGCCGCAGGTAGTCGGACAATTCACCCGAGATAAACAGGGCGGGCGCGGGACAAGGACCCTCCTCGGACAGAGCTGCCGTAATCCGGTCGTAATTGGCTGACAGCGCGTCCAGATTCAGACGCCAGGCAAACTGCCCGTCGCCGTCGCGCGTTACACTCTTCAACAGGAACTGTCGTACGGCGGGCTCTGGTATTGCAGAGGACAGCGCCTGGTCCATCTCCAGCCGGGAGCGGTATCGCCCGGGCTGGAGACGCAACATCGCATCGAGAATCTCCCGGTGCGACGGTTCATAAGAACGAGGCGCGATATCGACCACGACCAGGCGCCGGACGCGTTGGGGATACAACATCGCAAACTGCATGGCGGTCTTGCCTCCCATCGAATGCCCCAGCAGGTGCGCCGAGGCCAGCCCGTGATCGTCGAGGAATTCCAGCAGGTCCGCCGCCATGACCTTGTAGTCGATCTCCGGCGCGTGTGGGGAACGGCCGTGGTTGCGCTGGTCCACCCCGTAAACCTGGAACCGCGCAGCAAGCTGCCCGCTGATGTAGTGCCAATTCTCCAGCGAGCCAAACAACCCGTGCAGAACCACGACGGGCGGGCCTTGTCCGTAGAGCTTGTAATGTAATTTCATCCAGGCCGCTCGAACGCGCCCGTTGTGGAAGGAGCATCCGCTCCCAAGACCGGCGGCGCGTCGGCAGACCGCCAGAGTTTCCCGGGACGCGCGTCCCCCGTCAAATCTTGGGGTGCGGGCGACCCCCCAAGGCCTTGAGCCGCTCCTGAACGGGTCGGAGGCATGTCATGGATAGTCGCCGCCGGTGGGCAGGGCAGACGCCCAAGCATACGTTTCAATTCGTCGCGGCTGGCCGTGAACCACCAGTGCCCCGACGAAGCCGTCGCCCGGCTCGAGGTGCTTCAGGGACCACTCCTCCGGCACGCGACCGCCTGGAAGCGCCAGGAACCGCACCGGTTCCTCCGGTCGGAATGTCACCTCCACGAGCTTGAGCGAGTGGGCGATGCCTTCACCGATCGCCTTCAACAAGGCCTCCTTGCGGGTCCAAAGACTGAAGAACGCGCGCGGTTGCTCCTGCTCGGGCAGCCGCGAAAATTCGCGATCTTCACGTGAAGAAAAAAAACGGGTGACGAGCTGCCGGGCCTCGGGAACGGGCCTGAGATGCTCGACATCCACCCCGATGGGCCCGACGGTCGATACGGCGAGCAGCGCAAGATCCTGGCTGTGAGAGAGATTGAAGTGGAGCGGCGGCCGCACGCCGGGATTTGCCAGTTCAGGTTTGCCGTGGGGGCCAAACACGAACTCAAGGTGGCGCGGCGGAAGGCCAAGGTACTGCCCAAGCAGGATGCGCAAAGAAGCGCGCCCCACCGTGAACCGGTTGCGGAACCGCTCAAACCGGAAGCGCGCTGCCCGGTCCCTCTCAGCCGGCTGCAACAACGATTCCAGTTCGGCCAGCGCGGTGGCTGGCGCGGCAAGCGGGATGCGCCAGACGTGCACGTCACCATCGCCAAGGCGCGGCGGCTTCGCGCACACGCGCCACTCCGCGCCGGAGGTCTCGTCCTGTTCGGTTGGCATAGGGCACATCGCGCGCATGGGCAGTCAGCAGCTCAACACGCAAGCCAGCCTGACGGACTTGCACGCGGATGCGAAACCTTCCCAATCCGCTGCCGGGTTGTGCAACTGTTTTTGCTCGGGTCCGTATTGGAAATCACCAAGCAACGGGAGCAACGGGAGGGAAGGCGCACTTCACGCTCGCCTCCCCCGGCCCATAGAATAGACTTGGTAAAATGAGTTCTGCATTTCTGTGGCATCGTTCCCTCGGGCTTTCCTTTCTGGTTCTCCTGTTTCCCGGCCTGCTCGCCGCGGCGGTATTCCACGTGTCTCCGACGGGTGACGACTCCAACGACGGTTCCGAGGCGAAACCGTTCCTCACGCCTCACCGGGCCCAAAAAGCGGTGCGTGACTTCAAGAAGGCGTCACCCCCCGCCGAGCCCGTGCGGGTGTTGTTCCACCAGGGAAATTACACGATCGGTGAGCCCCTGGTGTTCACGCCGGAGGATTCCGGCACGCCCGAAGCCCCCGTCGTCTACCGCGCTGTGGCAGGGGAGAAGGCCGTGTTCAACGGCGGGCAGAGAATCACCGGATGGCAGCCGCACAAGGACGGCATCTGGAAGACGGAAATTCCCGAAGTCAAAACGGGTTCCTGGCGTTTCAACCAGTTGTTCGTCAATGGCGAACTGCGCCGGCGGGCCCGCACTCCTAACGAAGGCTTTCTGCGCGTGGCCGGCTGCCCGGAGGGCACGCCAAAGACGGTGAACTACCACAAGGACTGCCAGACGTTCGAGTTCAAGCCGGGAGACATCCGCGCCGACTGGACCAACCTCCAGGATGTGGAGGTGATCGTCTACCATTTCTGGACGGATTCACATCTGCCGATCGCCTCGGTCGACACGGTGAGCAACCTCGTCACTTTTGCCCACAAAGCCGGCAAAACCTTCACCGACGACTTTTCGGAAGACGGGGCCCGTTACATCGTCGAAAACGTGTTCGAAGCATTGGATGCGCCCGGCGAGTGGTACCTGGACCGGCGCAGCGGCACTCTCTACTACCTTCCCATGCCCGGCGAATCCCTGAACAACGCGGAGGTGATGGCGCCGAAGCTGGAAGCGTTTCTGCAGCTCAAGGGCGACCCGGCCAAAGGGCAATTTGTCGAAAACCTGGTATTTCGCGGTTTGGTCTTCAGGCACTCGCGGTTCGAGCTGCCGCCCGGCAATTCAAATGACCAGCAAGGGTCTGCCAGTGTTCGCGCAGCCGTATCGATGCAGGGGGCCCGGCGTTGCCGGTTTGAGCGATGCGAGTTCAGCAATCTCGGCACCTGGGCCATTGAGGCCGGCCGGGGTTGTGTGGAAAACGTGTTTGTCCGGAACGAAATTGCCCGCGTCGCCGCCGGAGGCTTCCGCCTGAACGGAGGGACCGAGCGCGACCACCCGTTTGAACGGAACGGCCACAATGTGATCACGGACAACCGGCTGCATGATTATGGCCAGGTGTATCCCTCGGCGGTGGGCATTCTGCTGATGCACACGGAAGGCAACACCGTGGCGCACAATGAAATCAGCCACGGCTACTACACCGGCATTTCCGTGGGCTGGCAGTGGGGCTACCAGCGCAGCGTCAGACAGGGAAATGTCATCGAGTTCAATCACATTCATCATATCGGCAAGGGCCTCCTGTCTGACATGGGGGGCATCTACACGCTCGGGGTTTCCCCAGGCACGGTCCTGCGCAACAACCTGATCCACGACGTGGATGCCAACCACTACGGCGGCTGGGGGATCTACCACGACGAAGGCTCAACGCATTTGCTCGTGGAAAACAACGTGGTTCACCACACCAAGTTCGCCCCTTTCAACATCCACTTTGCGAAGGAGGTCACGGTTCGAAACAACATTTTCGCTTTGGGCAAACTCGAGCAGGTCAGCCGCACGCGGCACGAGCCGCACAAGAGCGTTTTTTTCGAAAACAACATCGTCTATTGGAGGACGGGTGAATTCTTCAGCAAAGACTGGAAGGACGAGCCTTACACGTTCTACTTCCACCCAAAGAACCAGTCCGGAACCGCCACGGCCACGAGCACCTTCGACTGTAACTGGAACCTCTATTACAACCCGAATCTCCCGCTGGACAAACTCAAGGTGGCCGGCGGCACCTGGGCCGACTGGCAGAAACGCGGGAAAGACACGCGCTCCGTCTATGCCGACCCGCTCTTTGTTGATCCGGAAAAGGGTGATTTCACGTTGAAACCGGAATCGCCCGCCTGGGCGCTGGGTTTCAGGCCGATTGACCTGACCCTTGTCGGGCCGCGGCGACAGTAACCTTGCCAAAGCCAGTCGGGCATGAACCGCCAATTTCCGCTTCAGTGGTCCCGTTGAATCCCACGCAACAGTTATGAACAACCAAACCAGGCTGGCCATTGTTGCGGCGCTCGCGCTCCTTGGCTCAAAGGCCGCCTCACCCGGTGCTGACCTGAATCTGCCCGACCCGCTTACCGCCCTTGACGGCACAAGAATCACTTCCGCCAGACAGTGGCAGACGTTGCGCCGCGGCGAAATCCTGGAGCTTTTCCGGACGCACGTGTATGGCCGGGCGCCGGTCGGGCGCCCGGAGTCGCTTCGCTTCAGCGTGACCGATCTGCAACCGGCGGCCATGGACGGCCGGGCGAAACGCAAATTGGTGGAGATCCACTATGCCGGCGCAGGCGGCGCGGGTGTCATCCGGTTGGTCTTGTTCACCCCTAGGGAGGCGCGGAACCCGGCGCCTTGCTTCCTGCTCATCAACAACCGCGGACCCGAGAACATCGACCCTGACCGCAAGGTCAAAAGCCCGTTCTGGCCGGCCGAACTGATCATCGGTCGCGGGTACGCCGCCGCCGCCTTCATGAATTCCGATGTGGCGTTGGACACCAGGGAATCCTTTCAAAGCGGCGTGCACACGGTTTTCGGCACCGCCACGAATCGAAAACCGGACACTTGGGGGACGATTGCCGCCTGGGCATGGGGCGCCAGTCGCGTGATGGATTACCTGGAAACGGACAAAGACATCGACGCGAAGCGCGTGGCCGTGGTTGGACACTCGCGTGGAGGCAAGACGGCGTTATGGGCCGGGGCGGAAGATGAGCGCTTTGGCATGGTGGTGAGCAATGATTCCGGATGCACCGGCGCGGCCATTACGCGTGGCAAACGCGGAGAGCGCATTCAGGACATCAACCGCGCCTTCCCATATTGGTTCTGTGAGAACTACAAAAAATACAACGGCCGGGAGGAAGACCTTCCCCTCGACCAGCACATGTTGCTGGCGCTCAGCGCGCCCCGGTTGCTCTACGTGGCGAGCGCGTCCGAAGACACCTGGGCTGACCCGACCAGCGAGTTCAGCGCGGCGGTCCACGCCAGTCCGGTCTACCGGCTTTTTGGCGATGAAGGGCTCGGAACCTCCAGTTTCCCCGAGCCTGAGTCGCCCATCCACCGGGGCCGAATCGCATATCACCTCCGCACCGGCAAGCACAACCTGACCGAATACGACTGGTCCCGCTACCTGGACTTCGCGGCCAAACACGGCTGGTAGCGGCTGGACTGGATACGACGACTGATCCGCCGAGCGGTGCCCAATCCCTGACTACGGCTCGCTGCACCCTCAATCACGGCTGTTCTTCCTCGCTCTCGGGCCAAACCCGCAAGAAGAATCAAGCCTCGGAAGAGTTCCTTTGGTATAAAAGCCTCGGAAATGGCAACCAGGCGAACCAGCACCTTGCGCGACTACCAGGAACGGGTGTTGCGGGTGGTCGTCTACATCCAGGACCACCTGGATGAGGAGCTGGCCCTGGAGCGCCTGGCGAGAATCGCCTGTTTCTCCCCGTGTCATTTTCACCGGATATTTCAGGGCATGGTTGGCGAATCCCTGAGTGATTACGTTCGCCGGCTCAGGCTCGAGCGGGCGGCGACCCGCCTCAAACTCGATTCCGCGTCCATTCTGAGCATCGCGCTCGATGCCGGCTACTCCAGCCACGAGGCTTTCACCCGCTCGTTCCGGTCCGCATTTGGGCTGCCGCCCTCGCGTTACCGCCATTCCCAACGCTCCAGCCGTGCCCGGAACGCGCCCTCCGGCTTGCATTACGAACCGAGGCGGCGCCCGCGAGAATTCAGGCCAGTCAACACGGAACCGCCTATGGATGTCAGAATCATCTCGCTCAAGCCGATGCGCGTCGCGTTTCTGCGCCACGTCGGGCCCTACTCCGAGGTCGGCGCCACCTGGGACAAGCTTTTGACTTACCTCGGCAAAGAAGGTTTTCTCGGTGGAGATGCGATGTTTATCGGCATTTGCCACGACGACCCGGAGGTGACGCCGGCGTCGAAGATCCGCTACGACGCGTGTGTCACGGTGGACCCGTGTTTCAAGCCTGTTGGCGACATCGGCGTGCAGAGTGTCGCCGGCGGTCCTTATGCCGTGACCACCCACTTCGGGCCCTACCATCAGCTCGGCGTCACTTACACGCGGCTATTGGGGGAGTGGCTGCCTCGGAGTGGCCGTGTCCTGCGCGACGCGCCCTGCTTCGATGTATACCTCAACGATCCGCAAGGCACGGCCCCGGAAGACCTGATCACGGACGTTTATGCCCCTTTGCGATAGCCATCGTAAGTCACCACAAACAAGCGGAGGGAGATTATGCCCGCAAAAGCAGCCAAACTGGACCTGTTCAAAACACTCAAACAGGACTACGTCGCGCCACGCAAACCGGTGGTTGTCAAAACCTCACCGGCAAAGTACCTCGCCATCGAGGGGCTTGGAAAGCCAGGGGGCGAGGAGTTTCAGGCATGTATTGGCGCCCTATACGGAGTCGCTTTCACGATTAAGATGACGCGCAAGTTTGCCGGCCAGCGCGACTACGCCGTCTCCAAGCTTGAAGCCCAGTGGTGGGCCGATGGCACGAACGACCTTGGCCGGGCGCCCATGGACAAATGGCGCTGGAAGCTCCTGATCCGAACGCCTGATTTCATCGGCCAGCAGGACCTCGACCGCGCCAAGGCCGTGCTCCTCAAGCGCGGCAAAGGGCAGGAGGTAATGCGTGTGCAGCTCGAGACCATCGATGAAGGCACCTGCGTGCAGATGCTCCACGTCGGACCCTACGAGCGCGAAGGCGAGACCGTTGCCGTGATGCGGCAATTTGCCGAATCCCGCCATTACGCCTTCGACGGCCGGCATCACGAGATCTATCTGTCGGATCCGCGACGCGTTCCCCCCGAACGCCTGAAAACGATTCTGCGGGAACCTGTAAAGCCCGCGCCATAGGACGCGCCCGGTTGTCCTTGGGCGACCCGGCTGGGGCCGCGTGCCTTCATCCCTTTCGTAGTCGGACGATCCCGGCAGCAATTCTCATCCTGGGTCACCCTGTGGGGCAGACCTCCGGTCTGCCGGTGGCGGAGTCTCCGACTCCGCACGGGACCGGAGGTCCCCGCCACCGGCAGACCGGAGGTTTGCCCCACAGAGACCAAAATGAGAATTGGTGCGATCCCGGCGGGCGGATTTGACGTCGCCCGGCCAATAGCGTAGAGCTTCCCGCATCGACTCATGCTCGACCTTAAAGACCTTGCCGATCTGGTGGCTTCCGCTCCCGAGCCGGCTCAGGCCCGGGTGGCCGCAGTTTCCCTGGCCGGCCGTCATTTCGATTTCAACACGCGTCCGGCAATCATGGGAGTCATCAATCTCTCGCCGGATTCATGGTATCGCGAGAGTGTGTGCCTGACTCAGGATGCGGCGATTCGCCGTGCGCGGGTGCTCCACGCTCAGGGTGCGGATCTAATCGACCTTGGGGCGGAGTCCACGCTGGCAAACGCGGCGCGCGCTGACGAAGAGGCCCAAGTCGAGAAGTTGCTGCCGATCGTCCGTCAACTCCGGGCCGACGGCATACTGGTCTCGGTCGAGACCTACGACGACGCCGTGGCGCGTTCCTGCCTGGAGGCCGGCGCGAACCTGCTCAACTTCACCGGGAGCGAGCCGGACCCCAGCCTCTTAAGGCTGGTCGCGGATCAGGGCGCGGGCGTGATTCTTTGCTATGTGCAGGGCCGCAACGTGCGCGAGGTGGGCGATTTCGACTTCTCGGCCGACCCGGTCGCGATGATGCACGATTACTTTGCGCAACGGATCGAAGGCGCGCGGCAGCAGGGCGTCCGCAACATTCTGATCGATCCGGGGCTGGGCTTCTACTACCGCAACCTGGGCGACAGCGCCGTGCGGGTGCGACACCAGATGCGGGTATTCCTGAACAGTTTCCGCCTGCGAGACCTTGGCTATCCGATCTGCAACGCGCTGCCTCACGCCTTCGAGTTTTTTGGCGAGGAAGTCCGTTGCGCCGAACCGTTCTTTGCGGTCCTCGCTGCCCTCGGCAAGACGGACCTCTTCCGCACCCACGAAGTCCCGCGCATCAAGGCGGTTCTGGACACCTTGGCAACGTATCAGAACGTAGGGGCGCGAATGAGTTACAATCGATAACCCGATTCTGCCCACGGCCAAGCCCGGCTAAGCCGTGGCCATGCAGAACCGATACACCTCCGACGCCTTGAACCCGCTGTCGATCATGGCGTTGACCACCGGCACGTCAGAAAGGCTCCACGCTGGCAATCCTGCTTTGCGGCGGTGACCAGCGAACGCAGCAACGGGATATCCGACTGGCGCAGGAACACTGGAGTGATTACGAGAGCCGCGAAAGGAAATGCGACATGAAAGCCGCTGTGAGATTTGGAAACGTCCTGAAGCACCACCTGTCCGACCCGGAGCAGGCTGCAAAGTACCTCACTGAATGTTACGACGAAGGGCCGGAAGTGTTCCTCCAAGCGCTGCGAGACGTCGTGGACGCTCAAGGCCGGATGAGCCGCACCGCGAAGCTCGCTGGTTTGAACCGCGAAAGGCTCTACCGCCAGCTTTCGCGCCGGGGAAATCCAAGACTCGCTAGTCTCAATGCCGCACTTGCGAGCTTGGGTTTGAAGCTGCAGTTTGCGGCAGGATAAGCCAGCGCGCCCACGAAAAAGACCCCTCAGTTTCCCGAGGGGCCCTTTCGACGGGCCTTGGTCCTGCTTAGCTAAGTCCTCTCAGCAGGAACACCCCTTCCTCGCCCGACTCCGAGATCCACTCCCGCTCCACATTCATCGAGTGTGTTTTGGCAATCTTGCGCACAAGCTCTGGCGTGTGCCGGTATGAAAAGAACACGCGCAGAGTCTCCCCCTTTTCAAAGAAGAACTCCTCATCCCATAACCGAAACGTCCTCTGCCGCCCAAATCTGAACCACCCAACAATTCTCCGGCAGCCCATTCCACCCTCCTCAATTCCGAACCGCAAATCCCCGTCATCCGGCCAGATGTCCAGGTCCTTCAGTGCTGACATCAGCCAATCCCGCGTGAGTTCGTTCTCATAGCCGGGCAGCACCTTCCCGATCCCCGCTGCGTATTCGGCGCCCGGAGCCAGATTCGCGCTGACCAGCAGGGCCTCCGCCGAACTGCCGAGACGGCTCAAGACAGGTAAGAGCACGCCAGGTTCAAACGTTGGCAACAGGCCGAATGCCGTGACGATCCTGACCCTGCGCGCCCCCCTCGCACCCTGCCCGGAAAAGATGGCCTCCGCCAGGCCCGGTTCAGTCGCCAGGTCGCACACGACCGCCCGGCAGTTTTCCTCGGGCAATATCTTCAGAGCCGTTTCGCGGGCGGTCAGCACCATCGCAAGGCTGACATCAACCGCGGTGTAGAAGACCTTTCTCCCGGCGCGAACCAGTTGTTCAACCAACGCGCAATCCTTTGCCCCGCTGCCGCAGCCCAGGCCGACCACCTCAACCTCATCCGCAGGGAGACCGTCTGGTCCCTCCAGAAATGCAATCGTCTCTGTGAAAGCGCGTCCGTAGACTCTTCGCACCCCCGTATCCGTCCGGGCCGGCGAACACTGCTCGTGCAGACGCAACCATTTCTGAGTCTGGCGCATCCCCTCGTAGAGCAATCTGGAATCCAGCGCCCCAGCCCGCAGGGAAGCCGCCAGGCTTCGTTTGACTGCCTCCGGAAACGCCGAAGGATAAACTTCGATTGTGGCGGCGGCGCTCAAGCAAGGGATGAACGCTCCGGCAAGCTCAAGCGTTTCGCAACCAGAGGTCGATGGGCTTTGCCGCCGGCGTGCGGAAGGGCATAGCGACCTTCCGCCCCGTCCCCGCCGACTCGTAGGCAGCAAATATAGCCTCCAGCACCGCGCGGCCGTCCTCGCCCGTCACCAGGGGTTTTCTGTCATTCAGCACGCAATCCACAAAATGGGCCATTTCCTGCGGGAAACCATAGTTCCAGGCTTCCTCGTAGATCGTGAACGACCAGCCCACGGTTGAGCCCGCCTTTTCCACCGCGTAGTCGTAGCCTTTGGCGCTGTAAGTCTCGATCGAATTGCCGTGCAGCAGGTCCGCATACGCCACCCCGGCTGAACCGTGCACTTCGGCGCGATCATCCATTCCTCCCAGTTTCGTCC
>Ga0073934_10008533_pt1 | contig 13613 bp, 12 predicted proteins | sample LarsenN4metaG_FD_76834 | JGI IMG/M metagenome (GOLD analysis project Ga0073934, IMG submission 76834) | Hot spring sediment bacterial and archeal communities from British Columbia, Canada, to study Microbial Dark Matter (Phase II) - Larsen... ...
GAAGGCGCGGCCGAGTGCGAGCGCCGCTGGGACGTGAACATCGACGACGGCCGGGCGGTCCTGACGCTCAGCCGGCTGGACCGACCGACCTGTCACCTCGAGCGCAACGGCGACGCGGTCTGGAAGGGGCAGTGGCTGGAACACGAGCGCATGCCCATCGAATTCATTCCCTTGGAGGATTGATCATGCCGCTGCCGTCGCACGTGCTGTCCAGCCGAGCCGAGCTGGAAGAGGTCAGCCGGAAGAAAGCCACCGGCGTCTCATACGGCGACCACCGTCTGCTCTGCCGGCTGCTGGGCGACTATCTGGCCTTTGTGGATGCCCGCGACCTGATGCTCGGCCCGCGCCTGGTGCTGGACGGGTTCTGGGAGTCCTGGGTCACGTTGGCCGTTGCCCGCCATCTGCGGCCCGGCATGTGGTGCGTCGATGTCGGCGCTAATTACGGCTACTACACGCTGCTCATGGCCAGCGCCTGCGAGCGCGGGGGCCGGGTGCTGGCCTGCGAGCCGAATCCTCTGCTGGCGGAAACCTACCTGCCGGGGAACGTGGCGCTGAATGGTTTTCGCGACCGTGTCGAGATTTGCCAGAAGGTGATCGGCAACAGCAACGCCGAGCGGGTGGATTTCGTTCTGCACGACGGCGACTACGCGACGTCGTCCCTGGAACGCTGGGCCTATCCTCACCGATCGCAGAACATCCAGGTACCCGCGATCACGCTGGACAACGCGCTGGCCGGGTGGGAACGTCTTGACGTGGTCAAGATCGATGCCGAGGGCGCCGAGGCCCTGGTCTGGGAAGGGATGCAGGAGACACTCCAGCGGTTCCCGGCGGTCGCCGTCGCCATTGAGCTTCACCTTCAGCGCGATCCGCCACAGGTCACGAGCTTCCTTCACCAGCTCGAGCGGGACGGCTACGGCCTTCGCTACCTCAACTACGAGGGCGACATCGCGGCCACGGACCCGGCGACGGTCGTGGCCAACCCCCAGGAGCACTGGATGTTATGGCTGTTACGTGGTTAACCACGTAACGTTAGGCGTCTATCCGCCGTGGTCCGCCTGCCGTGACCGTCACCCACCTCCGAGGACGTGTCGCGGCGGACCACGGCGGATAGACGCGGGTTGGACTGAACCGCTTTGCGGCCCCCACGCGGCCGCTGACCCCGCCTATGGGGTTTCGATCCACCACGGCCCACGCGCAAGAACCACCCACCCATGCTACTGCGGCACCGCGGCCCCGCACAACCGAAAAAATCCGGCCCACCCGACCGGGTGCGGGCTGGCTCCCCGCGCCCAGGACGCGCCATGCACCCCGGCAGACCGTGCCGCGCCTGGTCCGCACCTACCGTCCCCCGACCCGCGCGCACCACGCACGCTGCGGGCGGGTGTCGTTCGCTGGCTCGGCAAGCACAGCAGGAGCAACCGCTACGACGTGTCCACGGCGGCGGCCGCGACCGCCGCCGCCGCGGGGACATCCCCCGCACGCGGACGCGGCTACACCTCGAGCACGACCAACTCCCCGCCACAGTACGGACAACGCCGCGTCGCCGCCGGCGCCGTTTCCCCCGCAGCAGCGGCAGCGGCCGCCGCCGCTTCCTGCTGTAGCGGCACGACCACCCCCAGCAGATAGCGGCAGCGCGTCAGCTTCGCCGCGCGGCCGCGGTTGGACAGCAGGCCGTAGTGCCGCACCTTCACGAAGCCGCGCGGCAAGATGTGCTGCACCCAGCGCCGCAGGAACTCGTCGGCCGACAGGGTCATCTCGCGCGGCTTCCCGCCGTGCGCGTAGTCCTTGTAGGTGAACGTCACCTGGCCGTCGCTCAGGTCGAGCAAGCGGCTGTTGGCAAGGGCCACGCGATGCACGTAGCGGGCCAGGTACTTCAGCACGATGTCGGCGTCGCCGTGGACCGGGGGCTTGCTGTGCACCACCCAGTCACACGCCGACACCGGTTGCAGCCAGGCGGCGAACGCCGCCGCGTCCGTCAGCGCCGCCAGCGACCCGCCCAGGCGCAGCCGGCCCGCCGCGTGCAGCGCCCGCAGCCCGGCCAGGTAGTGCCGGCGGAACACCGCGCTGAGCAGGCGCACCGGCAGGAAGAAGCCGGGCCGGCACGACACCCAGCGCGGCGACTCGTCCACGACGCCGTCGGCGTCGCAGGACAAGCCGCCGCCGCTGACGACGCAGTGCAGGTGCGGATGATGGGTCAAGGTCTGGCCCCAGGTGTGCAGCACCGCCACCGCGCCCAACTCGGCGCCCAGGTAACGCGGATCGCTGGCCACCTCGCGCAGCGTCGCCCAGGCACTGTGAAACAGCAGCCCATAGCAAGCCGCCGGATTGCCCAACACCAACGGGTTGAGCTGATGCGGCAGCGTGAAGACGACATGGTGATAGTCCACCGGCAAGAGCAGGCCGCGCTCGCGTTCCAGCCAGCGGGCGCGGAGGCCGGCCTGACACTTCGGACAATGGCGGTTGCGGCAGGAGTTGTAGGCGATGCGCACTGCCCCACAGCCGGCGCACGCCTCGACGTGCCCGCCCAGGGCCGCCGTGCGGCAGACGGCCAGGTCGTGCAGCGCCCGCCGCTGTACGCCGCACAGATGGTCGGCGTGCGCCTGCACGAAGTCGTCGCCGTGCCAGCGGAGGATGTCCGCCACTTCCAGGCTCGGTCGGTCACTCATGCCAGGCCCTCCGGCAGTGGCTCGGGCAGCGGTCGCGCCAGCCATTCCAGCAGACCCGGCGTCCGCTGCAACTGCCGCGTGGTCAGGTGGACATACTCGGCCGTGGTCTTCAGGCTTTGGTGCCCCAACACGCGCTGCAAGGTCAGCAGGTCGAGACCGGCTTCCAACTGATGGGTGGCGTAACTGTGCCGCAGGGTATGCACCGTGATCGCCTTGGTCAGCCCGGCCCGCCGGGCCACGCGCTGGACCAGGCGCTGCACGCTGGCGGCGCTGCGGTGTGTGCCCGGCTTCTTGCCGGGGAACAGCCAGGTCGTCGGCCGGTACGCGCGCCAGTAGGCGCGCAGTTCCTCCAGCAGCTTGGGCGACAGCGGCACCAGCCGATCCTTGCGGCCCTTGCCCGCATGCACCCGCACCACCATCCGCCGGCTGTCCAGGTCTGGCACCTGCAGCCGTACCAGCTCGCTGACGCGCAGTCCCAGGGCATAGTCGGTCTGCAGCAGCACGCGTTCGACCCCCGGCCGGGCGGCGGTGAAGAGCTGGACCACTTCTTCCGGGGCCAGCACGACCGGCAAGGTCTTGGCCCGCTTGCCGTAGGCGACGTAGGTGACCACGTCGGCTCGTTGCAGCGTGACGGTGTAGAAGAGCTTCAGAGCGCAGACGGTCTGGTTGAACAAACTCCAGGAGACGCCGCGTTCGACCAGGGACAGCAGGAAGGCGCGGACCTCTTCGGGCCCGAGCCGGTCGGGCGAGCGGCCGTAGTGCCGGGCCAGGCGCGCGACCCCGGCGACATAAGCCTCCCGGGTGCGCGGCGAATAGTTCCGCAGGCGAAGGTCGTCGAGGAAGCGTTGCCGTAAGGGGGACATGCGGTTGCTCCAGTCAGAGAATGGGGCGCTGGAGCAAGTGTGCGCGACGACGGCACAAAGCGCAAGTGCTACGACCGGCAAGACCAGCCCGGCCGGCAAGTCCGCCGGGTCGGCCTTGGCGGTTGGAGAAACGGCAAGAAGCGGGAGGAAGAAAGCCAGCGCGCCGGCAGAAACCCGAGGCCGGACTGAGCAAAGCGGTTTAGTTCAACAACCATTATGTGGCGCTTGTGGTTATGTGGCGCCCGCTGCTGGCATGCGATACTTCCGCCTGCTTGGCCGGGTTGGGCGCCACATAACCCATCGGCCTACAGCGCCCAAGAACCCCGTCAGGCCTTGGTTCCCGCACCAGGGCGACTGGGGTTCTCACTTCTCGCGTGGGGCACGGAGTGCAGGAGGGACACGCTCAGGGAGCAGAGGCGGCAGCTCGCGACGGGCCCACATGACCGTCCGCCTCAGGGAACGGTAAGCGATGTAGCGGGTCAGGAGAGCCGCGCGGCAGCTCGAGCGGGGCCGCCTTATGTGGCGCAGAAAACAGCGGAGAAGCTTGCCCTATCAGGGAAAAGAGCGGGGAAACCACATAACCACGAGCGCCACATAATGGGTGCAGAAGTGACGATGCCAACGGCGTGCATTTTGATCTGATCGCCAGGAACCGAGTGCTGGCCCACCAGTCGCCCATCGTTCCCTGGCCCTACCCCATCGACCCCTGGCCCGGTGAGCCGTTGCCGGACAAGTACGACCTGCTCATATACGCGAAGAATGGCATTGGAGGAGCAACCACGAAAGACACGAAAGAAGACAAAAAGAAGAAGACCGGCTGCGCCACAGTCGGTGCCCGCACTGGCGCGTCGCTTGTCCGGCACGGCGTCACGGGTCTGATCGTCCAGCGGATGCCGCCGGGCATGCAGTGCGTGGCGAGCGACACCGACGAGGCCACCCTGACTTCTTACCTCGACGCGATCCACCAAAGAACGTGAGTTCAACACGGAGAGCACGGTCGAACGAGTTGTGGCGGCTCTCGCCGTTGCTCGTCACAACCATTTATTATGAAATGGTTTACACTACTTGACTCTAGAGGCGAGACGTCTCCCATGGGCGCTCAACACAGGCATGCACATGTCCACATGTCCACATGTCCTCCTTAGCGGGGATCGCCCTTGACAATATTCGCGGTTTCGCATATACGCCAATAGCGGAGGAGGCGGGCTGTTTGAAGGAGCCAATCCCGTGGAGCCGTGGAATGCACGAAAACCTTCGTCGCTTCAAGGCGGGGATTTTTCAGGCACTGGCGCATCCAACCCGTATCGCCATCATCGAGTTGCTTCGCGATGAGCGAGAGATACCCGTTAGCCGTATCCATGAGCGACTTGACCTTGAACAGGCTAATGTCTCTCAGCACTTGGCAGTGCTGCGTTCCAAGCATCTCGTCATGGCGAGAAAGGACGGCAATCAAGTGTTTTATTCCCTGCGCGATCCGATCCTTGGCAGGATACTTGACCTGATGCAGCAGTTCTTCCAGGCGCACTTAAATGAAGCTCTTGAATTACTCAATGACATGCAAGCGGAGGGAGATGGCACACGCAATTAGGCTTGGTACGGCGCGGCATGTTGCAGGCGCTGTAACCAGCCCGCAAGATGAAAGTCGGAATCGGCAAGGCAAGAGGCAACCAACCATGCAATTAACGGTTCGGGACGTGAGCAAGCATCTGAATGTGTCAGAGTCCACGGTGACCCGGTGGATCAAGCAGCGGGGCCTGCCTGCCCGACAGGTGGGAGGTCAAAACCGCGTCAATCGGGCCGAACTGCTGGAGTGGGCGACGGCGAACAACGTGAAGGTTTCCCTGGAGTTGTTTGACCACCTCGAAGCGGACGCAGATGCCGTGCCATGCCTGTCCGAGGCTTTGGAAGTTGGCGGCATCCATTACCAACTCCAGGACACCAACAAGGACCGAGCCCTTCGCGCGTTGATCCAGGTTTTGCCGTTGCCCGAGAGCATGGACCACGAGCTGCTCCTCCGGCTCTTCCTTGCCCGGGAAGCCTCAGCATCGACCGCCATCGGCGACGGGATCGCCATCCCACACGTGCGGAACCCCATCGTCCTGCATGTGTCGCGGCCGGCGGTCACGCTCGCCTTCCTCTCACGGCCGGTCGATTTCGGAGCGCTGGATGGCAAGCCCGTCCACGTCCTCTTTTCCATCATCAGCCCGACGAACCGGAGCCATATGCAGTTGCTCTCACGGTTGTCGTTCGCGTTGCACGACGGCAAGTTCCGGGAGACCGTGGCTCGCCAGGCTCCACGCGAAGCGATCATGCAAGAGGTTTGCCGTGTCGAGGCGGGCATGGGCGCACCCGCCGTCGAGGTGGGAAAGGCGGCGCGGTAGCATGGATGTTCTGCTCGTCGCGATCACTCTCCAGTTCCTGGCCGGAACCGCAGCCCTTCTCTCCTCGAAATGGCCCCGCGCGGCGACCGCCCTGGCCTGGGTGTCCCTGCGCACATGGCGGGGTGCGTCATGAGCGAAATGCTGGTACTTCTGGGCATTGTTCTCGCCGCGATCAGTGGCCTACCCGGCATGTTGTTGAACCGGCATTCGACTACCGGGCAATGGCTAACCACCGCGCTTGCGGTTCTCGGGGCGGCCCTTGGGTTGGGAGGTGTCGGTGCCTTCTGGACCACCGGCGACAGTCAGCCCGTCGTGCTGCCGTGGTCTCTCCCAGGCGGCGAGTTCAACGTGGCCGTGGACGGGCTGTCTGCCATCTTCCTGCTGCCGATCTTCCTGATCTCACTCTTAGGGAATGTCTACGGTCTGGGGTACTGGAAGCAGACCGAGCATCCGCAAAATGGGCGTAAACTGCGTCTGTTCTACGGCACGTTGACCGCCGGCATGGCACTGCTGGTAATTGCCCGGAACGGCATTTTGTTTCTGTTCGGCTGGGAGGTCATGGCGTTATCGGGCTTCTTCCTGGTGACCACGGAAGACGACGACAAGGAAGTCCGGGAGACGGGCTGGATCTACCTGGTGGCGACCCATGTGGCGACCTTGTGCCTCTTCGCCCTCTTGGCCTTGCTGTGTGCTGCTAGCGGGTCGTTCGCCTTGGTCCCGTTGGCTCCGGAAAGTCTGACGCCGGGGACGGCGACGGCGATCTTCGTTCTCTCACTCATCGCGTTCGGCCTGAAAGCCGGCATCATGCCGCTGCACGTCTGGCTGCCCAGCGCTCACGCCATTGCACCGAGCCATGTGTCGGCCATCATGTCGGGCGTCTTCATCAAGATGGGCATCTATGGCCTGGTACGGATTACCTCGCTGCTTCCGAATCCGCCCCTGGAATGGGGAGGGATCGTCCTGGCACTGGGCGTGGTCTCCGGGGTCCTTGGTGTCGCGTTTGCCGTCGGCCAGCACGACTTGAAACGCCTCCTGGCCTACTGCAGCATTGAGAACATCGGCATCATCGTAATGGGTCTCGGCCTAGCCCTGATTGGCCGGTCGCTGGGCCGGTCGGATTGGATCATCCTCGGCCTGAGCGGCAGTCTGCTGCACGTCTGGAACCACACCTTCTTCAAGGCCCTGCTCTTCTTGAGCGCCGGCTCTGTCATACATGCGACCCGCACCCGCGAGATCGATCACCTTGGTGGTCTGGCGAAGGGGATGCCGTGGACGGCCCTCTGCTTTCTGGTCGGGGCGGTCGCCATCTGTGGCCTGCCGCCCTTGAACGGCTTCGTCAGTGAGTTTCTCATCTACCTCGGCCTGTTCGGCACCCTGGGGGACAAGGAAGGACCATCGTTCGCCAGTGCTGCCTTCGCCGCGCCAGCGCTGGCCCTGATCGGTGCTTTGGCCGTGGCGTGCTTCGTGAAGGTACACTCGGCAGTCTTTCTGGGGATAGCTCGGTCGGAACATGCTTATCATGACCACGAATCTTCACCAAGCATGATCGGGCCGATGGGCGTGCTGGTTGTCTGCTGCGTGCTGATCGGATTGGCCCCGCTCCTGATTGCTCCCATTCTCGGGCAAGGTGTCTCGGCCTGGGCGCCGGACCTGAAGGATGCCGGCCCCCGCCTCACCGCGCTGGCCCCCCTGGACTGGATCACGTTCATGGGCCTGGTGTTGATCGCCGCCCTGCTGTTTGGAGGTGGCGTGCTGTGGTGGCGGCTTCGGCACAGCGTTGTGGAGAACAGCGTTACCTGGGGCTGCGGCTACGCTGCACCGACGCCGCGGATGCAGTACACGTCGTCCTCCTTCGCCCAGATGCTCGTGGGGCTGTTCAGCTGGGCGCTGCGTCCGCGCACGCACAAGCCCAAGGAACTGCCGCTGTTCCCGCAGAAGACCGATTTTCACAGCGAGGTGCCGGACACGGTGCTCGATGAGGCTGTGCTGCCGGCGTTCCATTTTGGGGCATGGCTGTTTTCTTGGTTCCGTGTGCTTCAACGGGGGAGCGTTCAGACCTACTTGCTGTACATCTTCATCGCGCTTATTGCCCTGCTCCTCTGGCGATAGAAGGAACGTGATGAACACGATGATTCATAACACGATTCACATCCTGCTGGCCCTGATGATGCCCCCGCTGCTGTTGGGCATCATCGCCAAGACGAAGGCCCTGTTCGCAGGCCGGGTTGGGCCGCCGCTCTTGCAGCCGTATTACGATCTCGTCAAACTCGTCCAGAAAGGGTCGGTCTTCAGTAGCACGACGACTTGGGTGTTTCGGGCCGGGCCGGTGGTCGGCCTGATGACGGCGGCGCTCGCAGTGCTCTTGATCCCGCTGGCCAACTCCAGCGCACCGATCACGTTCACGGGCGATCTCATTCTCCTGGCGTACTTGCTCGGTCTGGGTCGGTTCTTCACAGCCACGGCAGCCCTGGACACTGGCTCCTCGTTCGAGGGGATGGGCGCGGCGCGGGAAGTTACCTTCGCTTGCCTGGCGGAGCCGGCGCTTTTCCTTGGCCTGCTCGTCCTGGCCAAGTTGTCCGGGTCGCTGCAATTGTCCACCATGCTTGGCAGCTCGCTCGGGCCCCACTGGATGACCGCTGGGGCTTCCTTGGCCCTTGTCTTGCTGAGTTGGTTCATCGTCCTGCTGGTGGAGAACTCACGCATACCGTTCGATGATCCGAACACGCACTTGGAACTGACCATGATCCATGAGGTCATGGTGCTTGACCACGGCGGCCCGGCGTTCGGCATGATCCTCTATGGGGCGGCGCTGAAACTCTTCGTTTTCGGGGCCATGATCGTCCGCCTGGCCTTCCCGCTCGCGACGGGCTACCCCTGGCTCGACTGGCCGATCTTCGTCGGAGGGATGCTCGTCGTCGCGGTGGTAATCGGAGTGGTGGAATCGACCATCGCCCGCTTGCGTCTGACGCACGTACCTGTCCTCCTTGTCGGGGCCTGTCTGTTGTCGGCCTTTGGCATCGTTCTGCTGGTGAGGTGAACCGATGGTCCAACTTCTCGATCCCCTGTTGATCGTGGCCCTGGCGCTCAACTTCGTCGCCCTGGGAGTGAGTCGGATTCGGGCCGTCATCAACGCGGTGGCCCTCCAGGGAATTCTGCTGGGGATTATGCCCCTGTTCGTTCATCCGGAGATCGGACTCCGTGGCATCCTGCTGGTCGTCGTGACGATCGGTCTGAAAGGATTCGTCATCCCCAGGTTTCTTACTCACGCCATGCGCGAGGCCAACATCCAGCACGAGGTCAAGCCCGTCGTGAACTTCATGAGTTCCCTCTTGCTGGGGGCGGTCGGGACGGGCTTGGCCGTGGTTTTCTCGTACACGCTGCCCCTCGCGGACGAACACACCGATTCGTTGCTGGTCCCGGCCTCGCTCTCGACCGTGTGGACGGGGTTCCTGATGCTGACGACGCGCCAGAAGGCGATCATGCAGGTGCTCGGCTACCTGTTGCTGGAGAACGGCATCTTCCTGTTCGGCCTCTTGCTGCTGGAAGCGATGCCTTTTCTCGTCGAGGTCGGCGTGCTGCTCGATCTGTTCACCGGCGTGTTCGTGATGGGCATCATCATCTACCACATCAACCGTGAGTTCGCCTCGATCAGCACGGAGCACCTGACGGAGTTGAAGGAATAACCGATGATCTACTTGCTTATCTTGTTCCCTCTGACGATGGCGGCGGTGACATTCGCCTTGCCGTCCAACCGCTGGAGGCCCTGGCTCGTACCCGTTGCAGCGCTGGGACACCTCGGCCTCGTTGTGGCGGTCTTTTTCCAGCCGGGTGATGGGGCTGCCGTTTCTGGGTTGGGCGGGTGGTTGATGCTCGACCCGCTCGGCAAGGTCGTCCTTGGCTTTCTCAGCGTCCTCTTTTTCCTTTGCTCGCTCTACGCGCCCGGATACCTGGCCCTCCGCTCGGACAGGCCGAACCGCGTCTTCTGCGTGAACTTGCTGGTCGTGTTGGCGATGATGACGCTGGTTACGCTGTCGCACCACCTGGGGCTGATGTGGGTTGCAATGGAAGCGACCACGTTGGCCAGTGCGCCCCTCCTGTACTTCAACCACAATGCCCGCTCGCTGGAAGCGACCTGGAAGTATCTGCTCATCGGTTCCGTGGGAATTGCCCTGGCCCTGTTTGGTTCCTTCTTCCTGGCCTACTCGTCGTTGAAGGCCGGCTTGGAATCGACGTTGCTCTTCGACCAGCTCGTCCAGGTTGCCCCCAAGCTATCACCCCAGTGGCTCCATGCCGCCTTCGTCCTCCTGTTCATCGGCTACGGCACCAAGATGGGCCTCGCTCCGATGCACACCTGGAAACCGGACGCCTACGGCGAAGCTCCGGGGATCGTCGGAACGCTGCTCGCGGGAGGCGTCACCAGCTGTGCGTTCCTGGCAATCCTGCGGGTCTGGCAGATTTGCCGTGCCGGAGCAGAAGCCGGTTTTGCCCGCGAGATTATGATCTTCATGGGGTTGCTGTCGATGGCCGTCGCCGCCGTCTTCATGGTCCGGCAGCGTGATTTCAAGCGCATGCTGGCCTACTCCAGCGTCGAACACATGGGCATCCTGGTCCTCGGGGTCGGCATCGGGGGGCCGGCCGTGTACGGGGCCTTGCTGCACCTCATCAACAACGGGTTGACCAAGGGAGTGCTTTTCCTTTCCGCGGGCAACATCCACCGGGCGTATGGGAGCAAGGTCACGGATGACGTTCGCGGAGCCATCCAGCGCGTGCCCCTCTCGGGGGCGTTGTTCCTGGCCGGTTTCCTGGCCATCACCGGCTCGCCTCCGTTCGGGCCGTTCGTCAGCGAGTTCACCATCGTGAACGCCGCGGTCGGCAGCGGGCAATTCCTCGCCGCCGGCCTCTTCCTGTTGCTCCTTGGAATTGCGTTTATCGGCATGGGGGCTACGGTCCTGGCCGTCGTTCAGGGCAATCCCGCCGATCACACAACAGACAACGACTATCACGACAGCATCGCCACCAGCGCCCCGGTCCTCCTCTTCATGGCTTTGGTCCTGCTTTTGGGCCTCTATGTTCCCCCTCCGCTCGAGTCACTCCTGCGTGAGGCCGCCGCGTTCTTGGCGGTGAAGCGATGAACCACAACGGCTTCGCAGCATTGCGTTCGGGGCAGGCGATTCCGCGGGTGCGGATTCCGCAGGTTCCCTTCGCCGACTTTCGCCGGACCATCGTGGATGCGGTCGGCGGCGGGCAACGAGTCGCGGCCCTGTTCGGGAATGCTCCTTCCTCGACGGGGAACGTGGATCTCTATGTGGTCCTCGCCGACGGTGCGCGCGCGCTGCTGCGCGTCGGCAAGACGACGCTGAACTCGGATTGCTTTCCCTCGATGACGCCGGAGTGTTCCCAGGTCCACCTCTTCGAGCGGGAGATTGCTGAGCAGTACGGCGTGTGCCCCGAGGGGCATCCCTGGTTCAAGCCGGTTCGCTTTCACGCCTCGTACCGCTCGGGCCACGACGCCTGGGGCAGAAAGCCGGGCGAGGCCCCCGTCATCGGTGTCACGGACTACTACCGGGTCGAGGGTGAGGAGGTCCACGAGGTAGCTGTTGGTCCCGTTCATGCCGGCATCATCGAGCCGGGGCATTTCCGGTTTCAGTGCCACGGCGAGCAGGTCTTCCACCTGGAGATTTCACTCGGCTACCAGCATCGGGGAGCCGAGCGAACGCTGGTGGGCGGACCAAACAAGCGCACCATCCACACGATGGAGACCGTCGCCGGCGACACGTCCATCGGCCACGCGACGGCCTACTGCCAGGCGATGGAAGCGCTCGCCGGCTGTCAGGTTCCCATCCGGGCCGAGGTGCTGCGCGGCGTCGCTCTCGAACTCGAGCGCCTCGCCAACCACACGGGTGACCTGGGTGCCTTGGCCAGCGACGTGGGCTTCCTTCCGACGGCTTCCTACTGCGGGCGCCTGCGGGGCGATTTCCTCAACCTGACCGCTCTTCTGTGTGGCAGCCGTTTCGGTCGGGGAATGGTCCGGCCCGGGAGAGTTGGGTTCGACCTCGACGAACGCAGGAAGCAGCAGTGCCTGGAGCGTCTGGAGGCGGCCTATCGGGACGTGGAGAACGCGGCCAACCTGCTGTGGAACTCGGCGTCGGTACAGGCTCGGTTCGAGGAGACGGGGGTCGTAGACCGGGAAGTCTGTCGCGCACTCGGCCTGGTCGGCCCGGCGGCTCGGGCCTGCGGTGTCGAGCGCGATGCCCGTCACGACTTCCCCTCGGGCATCTTCCGCTTCACCCAGGTTCCGGTTTCCACCTGGACGACCGGCGATGTTTTCGCCCGTGCTTATGTGCGCTGGCTGGAGATTCAGCGGTCCGTGGTGTTCATTCGGGAGCAATTGCAGGCCTTCCCGGATGGACCGATCCGAGAGGAGATGGGCCCATGCAAGCCTGAGCATCTTGTCGTGACGCTCGTGGAGGGTTGGCGTGGGGAGATCTGCCATGTCGCCCTGACAGACGCTCACGGACGGTTCTCGCGGTACAAGATCGTCGACCCGTCCTTCCACAACTGGTTCGGCCTGGCGCTGGCGCTGCGCGACCAGCAGATTTCGGACTTTCCCTTGTGCAACAAGAGCTTCAACCTGTCGTACTGCGGCCACGACTTGTAAGGAGACAGTATGCTGCAAGTTACTCTTGCTCGTCTGAAACAGGGGCACCGGACCATCCCCTATCCGGCACAGGAGCCGACGCTTCCTGACCGCTTTCGCGGGCTTCCGGTCGTGGACTCCTCCAAGTGCCCGGTCGGCTGTCGAGACTGTGCCGAGGCCTGCCCAACGAATGCAATTGCCTTCGACGACCAGGGCGTCCGTCTGGACCTTGGGCGCTGCCTGTTCTGCACCGATTGCACGCAAGCCTGTCCAGAGGAAGCTATCCACTACACACCGGATTACCGTTTGGCCACGCGGACACGGAACGATCTGGTGTTGCAAGGCCAGACGTTGAAGCTTGCCCAGGCCCTGGAGGAGAAGTCGCGCCGCATCTTTGGCCGGTCGTTGAAACTCCGCCAGGTGAGCGCGGCAGGTTGCAACGCCTGCGAGGCGGACCTGAACGTGCTTAACACGGTCGTCTTTGATCTGGGCCGCTTCGGCATCCAGTTCGTCGCGTCCCCACGGCACGCGGACGGTCTCGTCGTTACTGGCCCGGTCAGTGAGAACATGCGCACCGCACTGCTGGAAACCTACGCTGCCGTCCCGAGTCCCAAGCTAGTCATCGCGGTCGGGGCGTGTGCCATCAGCGGCGGCCCCTATGTGGACAACCCCGAAGTCTACAACGGTTGTGAGTCGCTTGTGCCCGTGGACCTGTACATTCCCGGCTGCCCGCCACAACCAATGACCATCTTGGATGGGCTGTTACGCTTGCTCGGTCGGCTTGACAAGCGACAATGAGATCACTGACGTCCGAAAGGGTTACGTTCGCGGAAACTGGACCGATCTGCACGAGAAACATCGCATGGCAACGACTTCCGAGACCACGCACAGCAGCAAGAGGTAACGCGAAGGAGGGCAGATCAATGCAGTTCTGGGAGCGCGCGTATTGTTACGACGACGGTTCCGCATAAAGCACCTCCTGTCACACTTGCGCGAAAAGGCTCTCCTCCTTCGGCGGGATTATCGATCAAGCACGGTTGCTGCCTTGAGCGCCAACCTCGGTTGC
>Ga0073934_10008534_pt1 | contig 13612 bp, 15 predicted proteins | sample LarsenN4metaG_FD_76834 | JGI IMG/M metagenome (GOLD analysis project Ga0073934, IMG submission 76834) | Hot spring sediment bacterial and archeal communities from British Columbia, Canada, to study Microbial Dark Matter (Phase II) - Larsen... ...
GGCCACCACCACGAGTACCTGCATCCCGATCGTGACCCGTCGGCGTGGATGCACCGCGATGGCAGCCGCATGGCGCGCCTGTATTACGATTTCGTGCAGGCTGCGAGGATCTATCCGGAGATCTGGCGTATCGGGCGCGAGCATCCGGCGCTCTTTGCCCGCTTCAAGCGCATGTTCGTCATCAGCAACCTGGCGCTGCTGGCGTTCATCCTCATAGACCCGCTGATGGCGCTGATCGTGTTCGTCGCGCCGATGCTGACGCTGCTGGTGCTGCTGCTCGACAACACCTACCTGCAACATTCCGGCCTCGCGCTGGACAACCACCTGGTGGCCTCGCGCAATGTCGAGAACCGGCTGTACAACCTCACCAGCTGGAACCTCGGCTTTCATGCCGCACACCACATGCGCCCCGGCATCCACTGGACGGAGTTGCCGGCGTTGCACGCGCAGATCCGCCCGCAGATTCCGCCGCACCTGATCACCACGTCGGTGTTCGGCCTGCCCAGTGCGGCCGAACGCGAACTGGTGCGCACCGGCAAGGCCCCGGTGCACGCCGCCGGCTCCGGCGACCGGGCCTGAGGAGCGCACATGTCTTGCTGCCAGTACGTCTCCCTGCAACAACTGGTGATCCTGGTCGATCGCCTGCGCAACGCCGCGCTGTCCGACGCCGAGCGCGCCGAGCACGAACGCTTCCTGCAGAAGTGCGTGCCTTCGCCGGACGCTGTTGCCTTCGTGCGAGCGCCGGAAACCCACCCGGCCAATCCCGAGCCGGGCACGGTGCCGGCCCCCGAGGCCATGGCCCGCATCCTGGTGGCGATGCGCTGATCCTGTCTATTGCTCCTGACCGCAAGGAAACGCTTCCATGCCCTCGTTCGACACCGTCTCGGAAATCAACCATCACGAAGTCAGCAACGCCGTTGACCAGGCCGCGCGCGAAATCGAGCAGCGCTTCGACCTGCGCGGCACCGGTGCCGCCGTCCGCCTGGAGAAAACCGTCATCCACCTGGTCGCCACGGCCGACTTCCAGCTCAAGCAGGTACGCGAGATCGTCGAGGCCAAGCTGATCAAGCGCGGCATCGACGTCAGCTCACTGGAGGAAGGCAAGGTCGAGGGTGCCGGCAAGGAGTTGCGGCAGACGCTGACGGTGAAGGAAGGCATCGACCAGGAACACGCGAAGAAGATCATCGCGCTGATCAAGGAAAAGAAGATGAAGGTGCAGGCGTCGATCCAGGGTGACAAGGTGCGCGTCACCGGCAAGCAGCGCGACGACCTGCAGGCGGCGATCGCGCTGATCAAGGAAGGCAAGATCGGCATCCCGCTGCAGTTCAACAACTTCCGCGACTGACGCCGCCGCGGCCACGCCGGCCTCAGTAGTGCGGCGGCGGCGCCTCGTCGCCGGGTGTCGCATGCATCAGCGGCAACAGCAGTTCCACCTGCTCGCGCGTGCGGCGCAGCAGCGTTTCCAGCCGCGCGATACGCTGGTCCTGTTCGCTGACGACCCGGCTCAGGGAGTCGACGGTGTCATCCTGGAACGCCAGCCGGCTTTCCAGTTCCGCAATCCGCGCCAGCAGCTCGGCGATTTCCGTCATGGCCTTTCCCTTGCGTTGCGCCCGGTGAGAACGCCGGCCGCGCAGGGCGGCCGGGGCGCGGTATGCTCGGGCTGCCCCGGAGGGCCGTCAAGCCATGAACATCGATGAATTGCTCGTCACGCTGCGCCACAACGAACAGATTGTCCGCAAGCTGTTCGACATCGAGGGCAGCATCCTGGGCACCACGCGGTTCCGTGACCTGTTCGAGAACCTGCTGGCGCAGATCGAGCAGCAGTTCGCCATCCCGCACGTCTGGCTGACGCTGGTGCACGACGCCGCCCTGACCAGCCTGATTGCCGACCTCCAGCAGTCGCCGCAGACGCGCAACCACCTGGTGATCGTCGACGAGCGCACCTTTGCCGCACTGAGCGGCAGCGCGGACACCCCCCTGCTGGTCAACAACAACATCGACCGCTACTCACCGCTGGTGCCGCCGGCATTTCGCGGCAGCCTCGGTTCGCTGGCCATCGCGCCGCTGCGCTTCGAAGGCCGGATCATCGGCAGCTTCAACCAGGGCGACGCCGACGCCGCACGCTTTTCACCCGACAAGGACACCTTCTTCCTGCGCCAGCTGGCGGTGAAGGTGTCCATCTGCCTGGCCAACGTCACGGCGCATGAGCAGTTGCGCGTCCTCGCCACCCGCGACCCGCTCACCCACCTGCCGAACCGGCGCGAGCTGGAGCAGATCCTGCACCGGGAATACGAACGCGCGCGCCGCCTGCAGCAGCCGCTGTCGGTGATCTTCCTCGACTGCGACGACTTCAAGCAGGTCAACGACCGTTACGGCCACGATGCCGGCGACGCCTACCTGCACCACGTGGCCCGGGAGCTGTCCTCGGCGATCCGCGCCTCCGACTGCGCCTTCCGCTTCGCCGGCGACGAATTCGTGCTGGTGCTGCCCGGTCAGAACGAGGCGGAGGCGCGCCTGATGGGCGAGCGCCTACGCAAGCGCATGGCGGCCAGCCCGCTGGTCTACGGCGGCGAGCACATCCCGGTCACGATCAGCTTCGGCGCTGCCTGCTCGCGGGAGGACGGCGCCGGCGACGGCCAGGCGCTGCTGCGGCTTGCCGACGCCCGGCTCTACGAGGACAAGCGCGGCAAACCGTCCCGCCGCAACCTCGCCGCCCCCGCCGGCTGACGCCACGGGGCGGCCCCGCTCCGCGCTCGCGACGCTCTGCTATGATTACCGCGCCCCGCCGGCACGCATTGAGAAAACAATAATGAAAACAATCTCCTGGAAAGCATTTCCACTGCTTTTCGTGGCTCTGGCAGCGCTCTCCGGATGCCAGCACCAATTGCAGGGCGCGCGCGAAGACGACATCTACTACTCGCCCAAGGCAGCCTACGGCGTGCCGCTCTACCTGAGCCCGTTCCGCGGCAACGTCGAGGTCTACGAGCGCTGCAACTCGACCGGCGGGTCCACCACGTTCTGGGACGAGCAGGGCCGCTACTTCCGCATCGATTACCTGAAGATCGACGAGAACCCGATGGCACTGGCGCCGCGCTTCGCGTCCGACCAGACGATGCTCAACTCGGTCATGAACAACTACCTGCGCGATGTCCTGCCGACGGGCACTGCCATCGAGGACATCGACACCACGGTGCGCGAGTTCCTCAAGGACCGCGACCCGCGCGCGCTGTTCGTGATCCTCAACATGAACATCGACAGTTCGCGCGAAGGCAATGTCCAGAACAAGACGCTCATCAGCTTCAAGGACATCCCCCTGGTGGGCAACCGCCTGCCGCTCGCCGGCGGCCCCGGCGGCGTGATCCGCGGCACCTATTACTACGGGTTCCTCCTGTTCAAGCGCGGCGAGTTCATCTACGTGGTCCAGCACTACCAGCCGTCGTACATGCGCGACAAGATGCTGCAGGTGCTCACGCGCATGGCGGACAACATGATCGTGCCCGGCAAGGTCCGTTCGGACAGCGAGTTCGAGCGCGCACGCGCGCGCTGGAACAGCACCGTCGAGGCGGTCAACTTCCGCAGCAAGCCGGCGGAAACCGAGGACGGCGTTCCCGAAGTGAACCCGATCCGCCCCTGCGATTGAAGGCAGCCGCATGTCGACGCGTGAAGCCGTTTACCTGGTACTGGCGGTCGCGGGGCTCTGCCTCACCTGGTACCACAACGTTGCTTTCTTCAGCGAGGCCGGCAGCTTTTTCGCCATCGGCGCCTTCATCGACGGCGTGTTTGCCAACCACGCCTCCGCCTCGATCGGCTGGGACATCACCATCGCCTGCGCTGCCTTCATCATCTGGATGCTGGGCGAGTGCAAGCGCCTCGGCATGCGGCACGCCTGGCTGTACGTCGTGCTGACCTTCGGCGTGGCCTTCGCCTTTTCTGCCCCGCTGTTCCTGTTCATGCGCGAACGCCATCTCGCGCGCCACGCCTGTTGAGGCCGTCATGCTGCAGCCCGCCGATACGCTTCCCGCGGTGCCGATGAAGCCGGCGCCCTGGTCCCTGCGCGGACAGGGCTGGGTTGTCGCGTTGCGGTTGTCGCAAGGGTCGCCCGTGCGCACCGCCTTCATGCCGCCGGCGCTTGCCGCGAGTGCCGGCGGCCGTTACGCGCTGCTGATGTTCGTGGACTATGCGCAGTCGGACTGCGGCCCGTACCACGAACTGCTGCTGATACCCGGCAGTTATGCCTTCGCCGACGGCAAGCGGCACCTCAGCATCAGCCGCATCCTGGTATCCACCTGGGACAGCGTGGTCAACGGGCGCGCCAACTGGGGCATCCCCAAGGACCGCGCCGACTTCCATGTCGACTACGCCACCAACGGCTCGCGCACGGATCGCATCCGCGTCAGCAGTGAGGGCCGCGAGATGGCCGACCTGCAACTCACGGCATTGCCGTTTCCGCCGCTGCCGGTGTTCGGGAGCCTGGTGCCGGAACGCCTGCGCACGCTCGCCCAGCAATTCGACGGCGACACCTTCCTCTACGCACCCGCTTCACGCGGCTGGGTGCAGCCCGGGCGCCTGCAGTCCTGGCGTTTTGACGGCGAGCTGTTTCCGGATCTCGCGGCTGCACAGGTGCTCGCCGCCGTGAAGATTCGTTCCTTCGCGATGACCTTTCCCGTCGCCCGCCGACTTCGCTGACGCACCGCCAAGTCCATGCCGCAACGTCTTCCCGTCCTGATTGCCAGCCTGCTGTTCATCGCTGGCCTCGGCGCTTTCGTGCTGCTGCTGCGCCTGGCCACGCCGGAGCCGGTGCCGCCACCTCCGCCCGTGGTGCTGCCGCCGCCCTCACCCACGGAAACGGCGGACCAGATCCTCGAGCGCAAGCGCCTGTTCATCGCCTTGCTGCTGCCGGTCATTCAGGCCGAGAACCGCCGGCTGCTGCAGGCGCGCGAGCGCATCTCCCGCATCGAGCAGGAACTCGCCAACGACGAGGACATCGGCAAGGACGATTTCGACTGGCTGAAGCAAACCGCCGGCGACTACGAACTGGACCCCAAGGCCCGCCGCAATTCCGAGTTCTTCCATTCGCTGCGCAGCCGCGTCGATATCGTGCCGGCGTCGCTGATCATTGCGCAGGCGGCGCTGGAATCCGGCTGGGGTCGCTCGCAGGTCACGCGCGAAAACAACAACTTCTTTGGCCACTACTGCTTCGGCAAGGATTGCGGCGTTCCCGCACCCGGTGCCGGCGACCTGCGTACGTTCGCGTCCGCCGACGAGAGCGTCCGCGCCTACATCCACAACATCAACAGCCATCCCGCCTATCGCCACCTGCGCAAGAGCCGGCAGGAAACGCGCAACAGCGGGCGCGCGGCCCGCGGCTCGCAACTGGCCGAGCACATCAAGGCGTATTCGGAACGCGGCGACGCCTACATCGCCGACGTCCTCGCGGTCATCCGCGCCAACCGGCTCGACGAGTTGCCGGACACCTGAGCAAGCGCTCAGACCCTCGCCGGCGCCGACCCGGTCACCCGCGCGCCGGCGGCCATTGCGGTCACCCCGCTGTCAGTTTCGGTGAATGCGGCGCCAGACCCGCGCGGCCATAATCGCGCCGACGCAACCCCCCACGGAGATACACGCCATGTCGAACGAGCAGATGCGCACCATGATGGCGAAAGGCATTCCCTTCGTCGCCAACTCCGGCCTGGAGGTGGAGGTCATGGAGAAAGGCTACGTGAAATGCCGCATGCCTTTCGCGCCGAACAAGAACCACGTCGGGACGATGTACGCGGGCGCCTTGTTCACGCTGGCCGAGCTGCCGGGCGGCGTCATGTTCATCACGTCTTTCGACAGCAAGCGCTTCTACCCGATCGTGCGCGACATGAGCATCCGCTTCCGTCGCCCGGCCGTCACTGACGTCACCGTTGAAGTGCGTGTCAGCGACGAGTTCGTGGAGAAAGTCCAGGCGGAAGCCGAAGCGAACGGCAAGGCTGACTACGAATGGGAATGTGAACTGAAGGATGCCAACGGCGTGGTGGTGGCCATTGCGCGCAACATCTACCAGCTGCGCAAACTCGGCACCTGACCGCGTCGCCAACGGCAAGCGCACCCGGAAAACGCCGCCTCGCCGCGGCGTTTTCATTTTTGTCAGCGGTGCGATGCCGCGCTCAGCTCGTGCACGGCCTCGACGAACACCCTTGCCCGATCCGGGTCGGCAAACTGCGATATGCCGTGCCCGAGGTTGAAAACATGACCGCTGCCCTTGCCGTATGCGGCAAGGATCGCGGCGACCTCGTCGCGAATGCGCGCCGGCGTGCCGTAGAGCACCGAGGGGTCCATGTTGCCCTGCAGGGCAACGCGGCCGCCGACGCGTTGCCGCGCCAACCCGATGTCGGTCGTCCAGTCCAGGCCCAGCGCATCGGCGCCGGTCGCCGCCATCGCCTCCAGCCACTGCCCGCCGCCTTTCGTGAACAGGATCACCGGCACGCGACGGCCATCGTGCTCACGCAGCAGGCCATCAACGATGCGTTGCATGTAAGCCAGTGAAAATTCGCGGTAGGCCGCGTGGGAAAGCGCGCCGCCCCAGGTATCAAAGATCTGCACCGCCTGGGCACCGGCACGGATCTGCGCGTTGAGATACGCCGTCACCGTCCCGGCCAGCTTGCCGAGCAGCGCGTGCAACACCTGTGGCTGCGAGTAGAGCATCGTCTTGATGGCGCGGAATTCCTTCGACGAACCGCCTTCCACCATGTAGGTGGCCAGGGTCCAGGGGCTTCCGGAAAAGCCGATCAGCGGGACCCTGCCCGCCAGTTCACGACGGATCACGCGTACGCAATCCATGACGTAGCCGAGGTCCTTGTCGACATCCGGTACCGGCAGGGCGTCCACGTCGGCCGCCTGGCGCACGGTCTTGCGAAAACGCGGCCCCTCGCCTTCCTCGAAGTAGAGACCCAGGCCCATGGCGTCGGGAACGGTGAGGATGTCGGAGAACAGGATGGCCGCATCGAGCGGAAAGCGCTCCAGTGGCTGCAGCGTGACTTCACACGCGAACTGGGCGTTCTTGCACAGGTCGAGGAAAGAGCCGGCGTTGGCGCGCGTGGCGCGGTATTCCGGCAGGTAACGGCCAGCCTGGCGCATCATCCACACCGGCGTCACGTCGACGGGTTCGCGCAGCAGCGCCCGCAGGAAGCGGTCGTTCTTGAGTTCGCTCATTTATGGCTCCTGCGCAGGGATATCCGGATTCAATTGCCGCGACGACGCAATTCGTCGTGAATGCCCTGCAGGCTGCGCGCCCAGGGTTTCAGTGCCTGCAGGTCCAGTGGCAAGCGTGCCACCGCAGCCTTCGCTTCGTCACGATTGCGGTAGGAGCCGGCAACGGCGACGAACCACGGCAGGTCCTCACGGGTGGTGCGGAATACGCGCATGTCCGTCCCCTGATGCCGCGCGCGGAAGTTGTGCACGGCCTCGCTATTGAAGCTGGCGAACAACTGCACGGTGTAGCGCGAGCGCGGCTCCGCCAGCAGGGCCTGCTCGTCGGCAGTGAAACGCGATGGCGCGGGTGCCGGCTGCGACGCCGGCTTTGTCGCCGGCGCGGAGATTGCCGCGGCGGGCGGCGCGGCGACCACCGCAGGCCCTGCGCTCGTGGCGGGCACCGCAGGGACGGCCGGCGCAGATGCGGCGCTCGCCGGCGCCGCATTCGCGGGCGCAGCATTCGCAGGCGCCGCGCTGTCGGGCATGGCGGCAACTGCACCCGCGGCGCCGCCTGTCATGTCGGCCGGTTTTGGCGCAGGCTGATAGACCTTGGCTTCCATCGGCCGCGGTACCGCGACATCCGCGCCGTTGCGGCTGGAGGTTTCGGTGGCGGATGCCGGCGCGGACGGATGTGGCAGCTCAACCACCTTCTCCACCGGCGCCGTATCTTCACCCACCGGGCTGGACGCCAACAGGAACACGACGATGCCGGCCAGCAGCAGCACCGCACCGGCGCCGATCAACAGGTGCCAGGGCGGGATCCCGTTCGGCAGCAGCGGCTCTCGCTTCGCCGCGCCAGCGGCCAGCAGTTCAGCGAGGCGGCCCGGCATGCCGGCAGAGGCACGATGGAGCCGAGCCATCACTCGATTGGAAGGCAACTCGTCTTCGTCATCGACGGCGAGCCAGCCGGCGACGAACGCGTCGATCTCCTCTTCGTCGAGTGGCCGCAACGCGACCGTTTCAACGGTCACTTGCGGATCCATCGACGCGGCGAGTGTCGCGTCACCCACCAGCACCAGGGCCACGTCGGCTTCCTGGGCAAATCGCAGGATTTCCGCGCGTGCTTCCATGCCGAGTTCATGGGCGTCATCCACCACGAGCACGGCATCGCGCGATGCGTCGCGGATCGCGTGCACAGCGCGCCAGAGATCATCGGCAGGCTGTGTTGACGGGGTGTAGCCGAGCGCGTCACGCAGCGCCGCGAGCAACTGGCCGGGGCTCATCAGGATGTCGCCGGTGACGACGGCCACCGCGAGTACGTCAGGGTCTGCCTCGGCGGCGAACCGCCGCACCAGCGCCGAGCGGCCGGAGCCGGCTTCACCCAGCAGCAGCATGACAACGCCGGAATGGCGGATGCCCTCGAACAGCGCGTCCAGCGCTTCCTGGCGGCCGCCGCCGGTGAAGAAGAATTCGTCGCCGTGCATGTCCGTCATCCTTGCGCGGTCAGCGCGTCGGCCAGTGTTTGCCGCAAAACCTCGGCGGGAAAGTCGTCGGTGATGACGGCGCTGCCCAGTGCTTTCAGCAGCACCAGGCGAATCCTGCCGTGGATGTTCTTCTTGTCGACGTTCATCAGGGCGAGGAAGTCATCCACGGCCATGGCCGGCGGCACAACCGGCAGTCCGGCGCGACGCAGCAGCGCCACCACGCGGCCACAATCGTCACGCGTCAGCCAGCCCAGCCGCCGTGACATATCCGCCGCCATCACCATGCCGGCCGCCACCGCTTCACCGTGCAGCCATTCGCCGTACCCGATGCCCGTCTCGATCGCATGCCCGAACGTGTGGCCAAGGTTCAGCGTTGCACGCTCACCGGTTTCCCGCTCGTCGGCCTGCACGACCTCGGCCTTGTTGCGACAGGAACGCTCGACGGCCTCGACCAGCAGCGCAGGATCGCGGGCAACGAGCCCGTCGATGTTGTCTTCCAGCCAGGCCAGGAACGCAGGATCCCGGATCAATCCGTACTTGATGACCTCGGCGAGTCCTGCAGCGAACTCCCGCGCGGGCAGCGTCGCCAGCGTATCGACATCGATGATGACCGCGCGCGGCTGGTGAAACGCGCCGATCATGTTCTTGCCGCGCGGGTGGTTGACGCCGGTCTTGCCGCCCACCGAGGAATCGACCTGCGCCAGCAAGGTCGTCGGCACCTGGACAAACTCGACGCCGCGCTGGTAACAGGCTGCGGCAAAGCCTGTCATGTCGCCGATCACGCCGCCGCCCAGCGCCACCAGCGTCGTCGAGCGATTGTGTTTTCTCGCGAGGAGCGCATCGAAGACGGTATTCAACGTTTCCAGCGTTTTGTATTTCTCGCCGTCGGGTAGCACGACCGTATCGACCTGTCGCCCGTCGCCCGACAAGGATTCGTGCAGCGCGTCAAGGTAGAGCGCCGCAACGACGTCGTTGGTGACGATCAGTACCTGACGCGCACCGATGGCAGGCACAAACAGGGAAGTCTCCCGGAGCAGCCCCTGGCCGATGTGGATCGGGTAGGAACGCTCGCCGAGACCTACGTGAAGGGTTTTCAAGGCAGTGTCTGGAGTGGTTGCGCGGGCCCGCATTATCCGGCGCGCTCTGACCCCACACAACCGAGGATGGTCGTCACCGCCTCACGGACATTGCCGGCGTTGGTGTTCACTTCCAGATGGGCGACCTCGCGATAGAGCGGGCCCCGTTCTGCCAGCAACCGCTCGAAGACGCCGCGCGGGTTCGGGTCACGCAACAAGGGACGGTTCCTGTCGCGCGCCGTGCGGGCAAGCAGTTGGTCGATGTCGGCGGACAGGTACACGACAAACCCGCGCTCGTGCAGCACGCGGCGATTCTCCGCGCGCAGCACGGCGCCGCCGCCGGTGGCCAGGACAATGCGCTGGCGCCGGCTCAGTTCGTCAATCACCTGCGATTCACGGCGCCGGAAGCCTTCCTCACCCTCCACCTGGAATATCCACGGGATATCCGCACCGGTACGGGCCTCGATTTCATGGTCGGAATCGACGAACGCATAACCCAGTGAGGCCGCCAACTGGCGGCCCACCGTGGTCTTGCCGGCCCCCATGGGGCCCACGAGGAAGATGCTGGGGACTTCTGCCACCGTCAGTTCCTGTCAACGGCGCGCGGCAACCTCTTGCACGATCTTCGGCGTGATGAAGATCAGCAACTCGGCCTTCTCGTCGCGACGGACGTCCTTGCGGAAGAAGCGCCCGAGCAACGGGAGGTCACCGAGGAACGGCGTCTTGACCACCGAGTTCACGGTTTCGTTCTTGAAGATGCCACCCAGCACCACCGTGTCGCCATCGTTTACCAGCACATTGGTCTCTACCCGGTTGGTGTTGATCACCGGGATGCCGTTGAACAGATCGTAGGAGTCGTTGTTGATCTTGAGATCCATGATGATCTTGCCATCGGGCGTAATCTGCGGCTTGACGATCATCTTCAACTCGGCGTCCTTGAACGCCGTGGTGGTGGCGCCACTCGACGAGGCTTCCTGATAGGGAAGTTGCTGGCCGGATGCGATGGTGGCTTCCTGCTGGTCGGCCGTCAGCACCTTCGGCGTGGCGACGATCTCACCGTGCCCGTCGCTGGCCAGCGCGGAGAGCTCCATCTCGAGCATGCCGGAATCGAGCTGAACCAGGCCGAGCGCGAAGCGGGAGGCACCGGAACCGGTAACGCCCATGTCTACCGCGAGTTGTTCTGGCGACTCGCGAATAATTTCCCCGAAAGCCAAATTGCTCATGTTGTTGACGCCAGGGTTGGCACCTGGCTGTCCGACCAAATTGCCATCGACCTGACTGCCAACACCTTCGAGCGATCCACTGCCAACAGTCGCGCGACGACCATCCAGATTGTAGGAGGTCATGCCCCAGCGTACGCCCAGCTCCTTCGCAAAATCGGTGGTGGCGAGCACGATGCGCGATTCGATCAGCACCTGGCGAACCGGCACATCGAGCCGATTGATCAGATCACGGATGCTTTCGAGCCGGTTCGGCGTTTCCACGATGATGAGCGTGTTGGTGCGCTCATCGACCGTGATCGAGCCGCGCGCCGACACCAGCCCGCGTTCGGACGAAAGGATCGCGGCCATGTCCTTGGCCGTGGCGTAATTCATCTGGATGAACTCGGAACGCAGCGGCGCCAGCGCCTCGGCCTGCTGGTAGGACTCCAGTTCGAGCTTCTCGCGTGCGGCAATTTCGTCAGCCGGAGCAATCAGCAGCACATTGCCCATCTGGCGCTTGTCGAGAGCCTTGGTCTTGAGGACGAGATCCAGCGCCTGGTCCCAGGGCACGTTCTGCAGGCGCAAGGTGATGCGGCCGGAAACCGTGTCCGATGCAACGAGGTTCAACGAGGTGAAGTCAGCGATCAACTGCAACACGCTGCGCACTTCGATGTCCTGGAAATTCAGCGACAGCTTCTCGCCCGTGTAGATGAAGCTGTCCTTCTGGCGCTTCTGCCGGTCCGCGGCAACCACCGGCTTCACACCGATGATCATCTGCTTGTCGGCCTGGTAGGCCAGGTACTCAAAGTCACCCTTGGGCTGGATCACCATGACGACGTTTTCGCCGGAGGCCGCCGTCATGATCGTGTTGACCGGGGTGGCGAAGTCAGTGACATCCAGCTTGCGACGCAGCGATTCCGGCAGCGACGCGGAAACGAATTCGGCAACGATACGGTCGCCTTCCTGGCGAACATCAACCGGGATCGAGGCCGAGGACATGTTGACGACAACCTGGCCCTCGCCATCCGGCGTGCGGCGGAAGTCGATGCCGGCGATGCCGCGCCCGCTGACCTGGGCCTTCAGGCCGCCCGACGGTGCCGCCGGTTCGCTGGTGCCCACGCTGGTTGAACCGTCGGCGGCGACAACCACTTCACCCGGTGCCGGTTCGGTCACGGACTGGTCACCGATGTTGATCACCAGCGTATTGCCATCGACACGCGTGGTGTAACCGACGAGTTGATTCAGGTTGATGATCACGCGCGTACGATCACGCGCCTCCACCACGGTCATGCTGCGGGCATTGCCCGTGCCGAGGTTGTGGTGCTTGGTTTCCAGCCGGCTCTTTGCACCGACCAGATCAAGCGCAATGCGCGCGGGCTTCTCGATGGAGTAACCCGTCGGCTTCGGCGGCGTACCGGAAAAATCGAGGCGAATCTCCATCTGGTTGCCCGGCAGCGCGGCAAAGTCGAGCTTCTCGACGGCCACATCGCTGGCGTTGGCGAGGCTGGCGAGCGTCGCGGCTACCAAAAGCAGCAGATTCCTTGTCATTGTTCTCATGTCTGCACCCGCACCTCGAAAGTCGAACCTGGTTTTCATACACAACCCTCCGGCCCCTTACTCGCCATCCAGTCGGATCGTGCGTGGACGCTCAACCCATCCATCGTGACCATCCGGCACCACCTCGAGCACGGAAACCTTCCCGTCCTCGATCGACGCCACACGGCCGTAATTCTTGCCGACGTAATTTCCGACACGAATCGGATGCACGCCGCCATCCGGATCCTCAAGCAATGCCGCCACCGTCCCGCCCGGACGCTGGATCGACCCCTTCAACTTGAGGCCTTCGATGTTGAATTGCTCGAGAAATTCACGCGGCCGGGTCATGTCCGGCGCCAACACCTTGGTCTCGGACTCAGCGGCAAGGGCCTCGTCCGACGGCGGCAGGAACGGGCTGCGCAACTGGTGCACGGCGTACGTGAAGATCGGCTGGGGCGTGAACTCCGGCGGCGGCTGGATGGCGCCGCGCGGGCGCTGGCGAATCTCGTCCAGTTCCTTCTTGAGCGCCGCCAGCTCGCTCTCGCCGGCACATCCCGGCAGCACGAGGGCAGCAGACAGGCAGGCGCACAGCAGAACGAAGCGGGACAGCACGGGCTGCAGTCGGAAGTCGCGGATGACCATCATCACTTGGCCTCCTTCTCGGATTTGCCAGCCTTCTTGGATTTCTTCTTCTTCGACTTGGCGTCCTGCTCCTCGGCGGCGCCTTCGGATGCATCGCTGTACCGGTACGTCTTGGCGGTAAGCACCATTTTAAGGACGCGCGGAGCGGCCGTCGCATCGGCGTCCTTGCGCCCACCCTTCCGCCCCTTCGCGGAATCATCGGCGGAGATGGTGAAATCATGCAGGGTCACGATCCGCGGCAGCGCGGCAACGCCGCTTACGAACGCACCGAACCCGTGGTAGTCGCCACGAACTTCAATCTGGATGGGCAGTTCCGCGTAGAACTCCCGGCGCTGCTCGTCCTTCAGGTCAATGGACTTGAACTCCAGTCCGCTGCCCAGGCCCGTGTGGGTAATGTCCTCGAGAAGGCTTGGCACCTCGGTGTCCTTCGGCAACTGGCGCAACAGCGCGCCGAATGCCTCTTCCATGTCAGCCAACTGCTTCTTGTAGGCTTCCA
>Ga0073934_10008538_pt1 | contig 13607 bp, 10 predicted proteins | sample LarsenN4metaG_FD_76834 | JGI IMG/M metagenome (GOLD analysis project Ga0073934, IMG submission 76834) | Hot spring sediment bacterial and archeal communities from British Columbia, Canada, to study Microbial Dark Matter (Phase II) - Larsen... ...
ATCCCCAACTGCCGGGCCCGTGCCTCGGGTGTGACGTAGGTGATGTTCTGCCCGTTGAGCCGGACGACGCCGCGCTCCGGCACGGCGAGGCCGCTGATCACGCGCAGCACGGTCGACTTGCCCGCGCCGTTCGTGCCGAGCAATGCGACGGTCTCGCCTCGCTGCACTTCGAAGTTCACGCCGAACAGGACCTGTACCGGCCCGTACGAGAAGTCGATGTTCGCGAGCTGGAGCGCCGGCACGGCGATGCCCTCGTCGTGGCGCTTGTGGTACTCGTCCTGCTCCTCGAGCAGCTCCTCGACGACCAGCGACAGGTCGTTACGGATGAACCGCGCACCGTTCATGAGGAGCAACCCGCCGATCACCGCAGTGGGCAGGCCGAGCGCGATGACCGTGCCACGGATGCCGATCTCGTCGGTGAGGAAGCCCGCGATCAGTCCACCGAGGAACCCGCCGATGAAGAAGATGTACATCGTCGACATCGCGGTCCCCATGCCACGCAGGCGGTAGGGGACCACGGCGGACAGGACGGGACCGACCATCGCGAACGCGAGCGTCGTGAGCACTGCGCTGGGGATGTCGAAGAGCACGAAGAGCGCTTCGTTCGTCGTCGAGAACCGCAGCGGCATGAAGATCCCCGACGGCATGATGAGTAGGCCGACCAGCGCAAGGGCGCGCGCAGGGTTGACCCGATACAGCGCGTCGAAGTAGCGGCCGAGCACCGGCAGCAGCGGCAGTGCTGCGAGCCCGCTGATGCTGAGGATCACACCACGCCGAAGTGGGCTCTCGACGTTCATCGTGTCCTCGAGGTACAGCGACGCGAGCGAACCCTGACTGAACAGTCCGAATCCCAGCGCACAGAAGGCAACGAGCACCGTACGGATCGTCCGGATGCGCTTGAGCCGGGCGAACGCCGCCTCCATCGAGATCGGCGCCGCCTTGGTGTCTTCCACGAGCTCGCCGAGCACGTCGTCCTTCTCGAACTGCCCTCGAGGCGGCTCCTTGATGAAGAACGCCGCCAGCGCGGCGACGGTGACCGGGACGCCCAGGATGAACCACGCCCACCGCCAGCCCTCGTCGCCTCCCGCGATTGCCGCGATACCTCCGACCAGGACTGGGCTCGCGAGCGCAAGTCCGTGGCCGATCGTGTTGTTGAGCGCGGACATCCGCGCGCGTACGCCGATGGGGTAGTTGTCGGCGATCAACGACTGGTGGACGGGGATCGTGTTCGCCTTGGCGATCCCCGTGAAGAACCGCGTCCAGAACAGCATGAACGCGTTGACGGCTACGCCGGAGAGGAAGACGAAGAACCCGAAGAAGGCACTCGAGACGCCGACAATCGGCACCCGCTTGACTCGGTCGGCAAGCCAACCCATGGGCACGGCGCCGAGGACGAAGAACGCAGCGGACGCCGTGCCGATGAAGACGATCGCACCCTCGCTGATGCCGAACGTCTCGCGAATCTCCGGGGCGAGCACGTTGATCGCGGCGCCCTCGAGCTCGTCGAGCGAGTTGAGGATCGTGAGGACTACGAACATGTACGCACCGCCCCGCGCGATGCCCTGCCTCAGCGTGAGCGGTTCCGACTGCACGCCCGGCAGGAGGTCGTCGGGGAAGATGACCTGCTCGCGGGAGCGCGCCTGGGCCCGCTCGCGCGCTTCCTCCTCTTCGAGCACCGACGCGACGAGCGCCGCGGCACCGCCCCGTTCCTGGTCCTCGACCGCCACGCTCATCCCCCGTTCCGGCAAGGCGCAAGGCTCATCGCAAGGAGCCGGAGCGTAGCTGTCCCTGACACGCGTGTCAGGCGAACGGTCCGGGTAGTTTCACGGTTCGTGGACGAACCGAAGTCGTTCCTGTTGAGCCCCGAGTTGCACCGCTACATCGTCGACCACGGGACCCCGCCCGACGAGGTGCAGCAGGAGCTGATCGCGCAGACGCGCGCCCTCGGGCCGGTCTCGGGAATGCAGATCTCCCCCGAGCAGGGCGCGTTCCTGACACTGCTCGTGCACGTCATTGGTGCGCGCAACGTCGTGGAGGTCGGGACGTTCACCGGGTACTCCTCGTTGTGCATCGCGCGCGGGTTGCCCTCCGGTGGGAGGCTGCTCTGCTGCGACGTCTCCGAGGAGTGGACGCAGATCGCCCGGCGCGCGTGGGACCGCGCCGGTGTCGCCGACCGGATCGAACTGCGGCTCGCGCCCGCGCTCGACACGCTGCGCGCCCTTCCCCGGGGCGAGACGATCGATTTCGCCTTCATCGACGCGGACAAGCCGAACTACGCCAACTACTACGAAGAGCTGGTCGCGCGGCTCCGGCCCAACGGCGTCATCGGCGTCGACAACGTGCTGTGGAGCGGCGCGGTCCTGAACTCCGATGCGCAAGACGACAACACAGTCGCGATCCGCGCGTTCAATGACAAGGTCGCGGCCGACGATCGCGTCGACACGGTCATGTTGCCGATCGCCGACGGCCTCACGCTCCTGAGGCGTCGCTGACGCACACGACGTGTGCGTCAGCGACGCACCGTTACATGCTGCGCAGGAGCTTGTAGATCGGGGCCATCTTCTCCCGGGTCGTCTCGGGCAGGGGGACGATCTCGCCGAGCAGGCGCGCTCCCCAGATGATCTCGGCCGTGAGCTCGACGAGGTTGGCGATCTTCAGTGCGTCCTTCGGGGAGGTCCCCACCGTCAGGAGCCCGTGGTTGGCCATCAGGACCGCGGCGCGGTCGGCGACCCACTTCGACACCTCGTCGGCGAGCTCCTGCGAGCCGGTGAACTCGTAGCCGGCGACCGGCACGTCGCCCCCCACGAACACCTCCACCTCCTCGATGACGCAGGGGATCGGCTGGCGGGTGAGCGCGAACATCGTGCAGTACTTCGCGTGGCAGTGGATGACCGCGTGGATGTCGTCGTATCGCTGCAGGCACGCGAGGTGCAGCGCCTTTTCAGTGGTCGGGTTGTTGGTTCCTTCGAGCAGGGTGCCGTCGAGGTCGGTCACCACCAGGTCGTCGACGGTCATCGTCTCGTAGGGCAGCGTCGACGGCGTGAGCACGACGTTGCCGTCGGGCAGGCGCGCGGAGAAATTGCCGGCGGTGCCGTGCACGAGGTTGGTGCGCAGACTCTCCTGCGCGACCCAGAGGACCTCGGCCTTGATCTCCTCGACGGTTCCCTTGATCGCCTTTCCCATCAGGCGAGCACCTCGGGGTTCACGCAGTTGACTGGCTTGTCGCCCGCCAGGATGCGGGCGACGTCGTCGGCGATCAGCTTCGAGTGGTTCGCCTCGGTGTCGTACGTGGCGCCACCGATGTGCGGCGTGAGCACCACGTTCGCCATGCCGACCAGCGGATGCTCGGTCGACAGGTTCTCGCCCTTGAAGTGGTCGAGCCCGGCGCCCGCGAGGTGCCCCGACTGGAGTACGGCCGTGAGCGCCTCGAGATCGTGCAGCATCGCCCGCGCGGTGTTGAGGTAGATCGCGCCCGGCTTCATACGACCGAAGCGTGCGGCGTTCATCATCTCGTTGGTCTCCGGTGTGACCACCGCGTGCATCGACACCACGTCGCACTCGGGGAGCATTTCGTCAAGTGACGAATGCGTGGCGTCGGAGTTGTACGGGTCGAACGACAGGACCCGCATCCCGATACCCGCGAGGCGCCAGGCGGTCGCGCGCCCGACCGCGCCGAGCCCCACGATCCCGGCGGTGCGGCCCGCGAGTTGCCAGGCGCGGAACCGCTGGTAGGGGATCTTGCCGTCGCGGTACACCTGGCCCTGCCGCACGTCGCGGTCGGCCGCGACGACGAAGCGGTTCACGGCGAAGAGCAACGCGAGGGTCATCTCCGCGACGGCATCCGCGTTGCGGCCGGGCGCGTGCAGGACGGGGATGCCGGCCCGCGTGGCGGCCTCGACGTCGACGTTGTTGGGGTCTCCGCGGCACGACCCGATGACGCGCAACGACCGGTCGAATACGGGACCGTTCACGAAGTCGGACTCGACGATGAGGATGTCGGCGCCGCTCGCGTCGATGCGCGCCGCGAGCTTCTCGCCGTCGAGGATGCGCAGGGGCTGCTGCTCGATCCATGGGTCGTACTCGACGTCCGCGATCGTGCGCAGCGTCGCAAGTCCCTCGCCACGGAACGGCGCGGTCACCAGTGCCTTCGGGCGTTCCGCCACACGTCTCCCTTCGAGGCCGGGCCGGCGCGCCATCCTCGCGCGCGTCTGACACGGGCGTCAGGTTCGAGACTAGGGTCGACGCCATGCCGATCCACTACGAACGCGACGAGGAGCACGTCGTCCTCATCACGATCGACCGGCCCGAGGCGCGCAACGCGTGCGACATGGAGCACTTCAAGCAGCTCCGCGAGGCCTGGGAGCGCTTCGAGGCCGAGGACGACGCGTGGGTCGCGATCGTCACCGGCGTCGGCGAGGCGTTCTTCTCGGGTGCCGACCTGAAGAAGTACATCCCCGAGATCACGAAGTTCCAGGCGCAGATCGCAGACCAGGGGCTCGCCGAGATCGACGGCTACCGGCTCGACGACGGCACGCGGGCCGTCCTGCGCAACTGGCCGCTCTACAAGCCGATCATCGCGGCGGTCAATGGCTTCTGTACGGCCGGCGGCATGGAGATGCTCGGCGGCGTCGACATCCGCGTCGCGTGCCCCGAGGCGAAGTTCGCCGTCATGGAGCCCAAGCGCGGGCTGTTCGCCGGCGGGGGCACCACCGTGCGCCTGCCGCGGCAGATCCCCTGGGCGCAGGCGATGGAGTTCCTGCTGTGCGCCGACCTGATCCCCGCGGAGCGTGCGCTCGAGATGGGCCTGCTCAACGCGGTCGTGCCGCGCGAGCAGCTCCTCGACAAAGCGCGTGAGTACGCGCGGCGGATCATCGCGAACGCACCACTCGCCGTGCAGGCCACGAAGCAGAGCGCGCTGCTCGGGCTGTACGTCGACGAAGATGCCATCAAGCAGGTCCGGCAAGCCGTCAAGGCACTCCAGGGCGTGCTCGAGGGGATCGACACCGACGACGCGGCCACGACGAAGACCGCGATCGCTTCGACGATCGAGGTGCTCGAGGGGCTCGGCAAGGAACTGCGCACCGCGTTCGAGAAGGAGTCGCGCATCTCGAGCCGCATCTTCCAGACCGAGGACGCCAAAGAGGGACCGAAGGCGTTCGCGGAGAAGCGCAAGCCGGTGTGGCAGGCCAAATGATCGATCCGGGCAGCCCGTGCATCGTCGGCGTGGCGCGCAAGACGTGGCACGCCGGCGAGGTGGGGGAACAGGGCGCGCCCGAGCCGCTCGCCATGTGGGACCACGTCGTGCGGGCCGCCGCCGCCGACAGCGGTCGGCCCGGCGTGCTCGACGCTCTCGACAGCGTGCAGATCGTGTACTGCCAGACGTGGCAGTACGACGATCCCGTTGCCCGTCTCGTCGACCGTCTCGGCATCGACCCCGAGCACCGGCACTACTCGGGGATCGGCGGCACGACCGGGCAGACCCTCGTCAATGCGACGGCGGAACGGATGCTGCGCGGCGAGCTCGACCTCGCGGTGATCACGAGCGCGGAGGCGCTCGGCACCCAGCGTGCCTGCAAGAAGCGCGGCGAGCGTTATCCGTACTCGTTCAAGCCGGCCGAGAAGCGGCCCTTTCCGTGGGAGGCACCTCCCGACCCGGTCGAGGTCGCGCACGAGGTCTTCCAGGCATGGCTCACGTTCGCCGTGTTCGACAACGCACGGCGCGCACACCTCGGTACCACCCTCGACGAGTACCGGCGCGGGCTGGGCGAGATGCTCGCGCCGATGACGAAGCTCGCGGCCGCGAGCGAGCATGCGTGGTTCCCGGTCGAGCGCAGCGTCGACGAGATCGTGGAGGTCACACCGGACAACCGGATGGTCGGCTACCCGTACACGAAGTACATGGTGGCCGTCATGGACGTCGACATGGCGGCGGCGATCGTCATGAGCACGCACGAACGCGCCGACGCGCTCGGCATTCCGCGGGATCGGCGCGTCTACCTGCGCGGCTGGTGCTACGCGACGGATCCGGTGCTCGTCGCCGAACACGAGGTGATGTGGCGCTCGCCCGCAATGGAGGCGGCATCCAGAGAGGCGTTGCGCGTCGCCGGAGTCGGTGTCGACGACGTCGCGTACCTCGACCTGTACTCGTGCTTCGGCAGCTCGCTGCACTTCGCGTGCGACGCACTCGGGATCGCGCCCACCGACGCGCGCGGGCTGACGGTCACCGGCGGGCTGCCGTACCACGGCGGGCCGGGGAGCGGATACCTCGTGCACTCAATCGCCGCGATGACCGAGCGCCTGCGGGAGGACCCCGGTGCGGTCGGCCTCGTCAGCGGCGTCGGCATGCACATGACGAAGCACGTGTTCGGCGCGTACTCGACGCAACCGGGCGAGGTGCGGCCACCAGGTGGCGTCCCCGCACCGCGTGCCGTGCCGGTCCTGCCCGAACACGACGGCGAAGCGACCGTCGCGGCGTATTCGGTCGTGCACGGGCGCGACGGCGGACCGCAGTGGGTGCTGCTGGTCTGCGACGCGGCCGGAGGGCGGACCTACGCGCGGGCCGACGACCCGACCCTCGGCGCCGACGCCGAGCGCAGCGAGCTCGTCGGCCGGCGCGTGAGACTCACGCCCCACACCGTCCAGGGCCCGATGGGCGAGGCGCGCGTGAACGTGGCCCGATGGTGACAAAGACCTGGTAGACGATGGTGCCCGGGCGCGATCAGCGCCGCTGCTCGCGTTGACAGGGCCGACTGCTGCTCCGTATGTTCCCCCGGTACACTCCGCCGATGTGACCTCGGTCACACTTTCGCGGGTCGTGACGCACCAACCGGCGGAGTCGGACTTCGCCGCAACCGGGGGGAACCGTGGTTCAGAGGGGCACCGCGCGCACACGCAGGTGGAGTCGCATCCTGGCCGGCATGATGGCGCTCGCGCTCGTCGCGGCCGCGTGCGGAGGCGGTGACGACGACGGCGAAGGCGGCGGCAACGGCAACGGCGGCGACGACGGCGGCGTCAGCGTCGAGGACCTGACACCCCAGGCCGTGCTTGCTCGCGAGGCGGAGCTGACACCTACGCCTGGGGGTGAGATCACGTACGCGCTCGAGGCGGAGACCACTGGCGGTTGGTGCCTCGTGGAGGCGCAACTCGCCATCAGCGGCATTCAGGTCGCGCGGGCGCTTTACGACACGCTCACCGCGCCCGACGAGAACGGCGAGATCCAGCCTCATCTCGCGGAATCCGTGACCGCCAACGACGACAGCACGGAGTTCACGATCAAGCTGCGTGAGGGCATCACGTTCCACGACGGCAGCGCGCTCGACGCGACCGTCGTGAAGAACAACCTGGACGCGTACCGCGGCGCGTACGAAGGCCGTGCGCCGCAGCTCTTCGTCCTGGTGTTCGGTCCGTACATCGCGAGCACCGAAGTCGTCGATCCGCTGACGGTCAAGGTCACGACGAACCAGCCGTGGCCCGCGTTCCCCTGGTACCTGTGGGGGAGCCACCGGCTCGGGATCATGGCTCAGGCGCAGCTCGACTCCGACGAGTGCAACACGAAGATGATCGGCACCGGTCCGTTCATGTTGGACTCGTGGACGACGGGTGAGCAGCTCGTCGCGGTGAAGAACCCCGACTACTGGCGCACCGACGAGGCCGGCAACCAGCTTCCATACCTCGACCGGATCACGTTCGTCCCGGTCGAGAGCGGGCCCGACCGGCTGACCGGCCTGCGCAGCGGTGAGTTCGACGTCATCATGACGTCCGGAGCGCTGCAGATCGTCGAGATCCGCAAGGACGTCGAGGCGGGTGAGCTTGCCTCGGTCGAGTCTGACCAGTTCGGCGAGGTCGGCTACGCGATGCTCAACGCGACGAAGCCGCCGTTCGACAGCCAGACCGCCCGGGAGGCGATGGCCTACGCGGTCGACCGCGAGACCTACAACGACCTGCGTAACGACGGCATCTTGACGAACGCCCAGGGGCCGTTCGCGCCGGGCAACGTCGGCTACCTGGAGGACGCCGGGTATCCGGAGTACGACCCCGAGAAAGCGCAGCAGCTCGTCCAGCAGTACAAGGAGGAGACGGGGAACGACCTCGAGTTCACGATCACGCACTCGGGGGACCCGGAGACCACCAAGACCGCCGAGCTCGTCCAGCAGATGGGCGAGGCGGTCGGTGCCAAGATCAGCCTCAAACCCATCGCCGACCAGAGCACGCTGATCAACACGGCGCTGGGGAAGGACTTCCAGGCGGTCCTGTGGCGCAACCACCCCGGCGGCCACCCGGACCTGCAGTTCGTGTGGTGGCACTGCAACACCGAACCGCCCGAGCCGTGCGACAACCTCGTCAACTTCGGCGGTTTCAACGACGCCGAGATCAACCGCCTGCTCGAGGAGGGCCGCGCCGCGACCGATCCTGCCGAACAGAAGGAGATCTACGAGAACCTCAACCGGGAGTTCGCGAAGAAGCTCTACAACCTGTGGGCGCAGTACACGCTGTGGACGATCGCGCACAAACCCAACGTGCACGGCGTGATGGGCCCGCCGTTGCCGGGCGGGCAGGGACCATTCCCCGGACTCGGCACTGGTCACCCCGTGACGGGAATGTGGGTGGAGCAGTAGCAACGCACGTCGAGCCGTGCGCGGTGACAGATCGAAGGAGGTGACGTGCGGACGATCGTGCGGCGGCTGATCCAACTCGTCGTCGTGATCGTCGTCGTCACCTTCTTCACGTCGGTGCTGACGCGGCTCCTGCCGGGTGACCCGACGACACTCATAGCCCAGTTTGCGACACCGGACGAACGCGAAGAGCTGCGAGCCGAGCTCGGCCTGAACCGCAACGTCGTCGCGCAGTACGGGTCGTGGGCCACGGACTTCTTCACCGGGGACATGGGGACCTACTACGCCGGGACGGGGGTCCGGGGAGAGGACGTGTACGACCGTGCGAAGATCGCGCTGCCGAAGTCACTCCTGCTCATCTTCTATGCGCAAGTAGTGACGCTGCTGATCGCGGTACCGCTCGGTGTCATCACCGCCTACCGTGCCGGCAAGCGCGTCGACCGCTGGGCGAACACGGTCGCGTTCGGCTTGGTCGCGATTCCTGCGTTTGTCCTTGCCGCGCTCCTCAAGCTGTACCTCGGCCTCGAATGGGACCTGCTCCCGACGATTGGCTGGATCGACCTCACCGACGATCCCGTCGAGCACTTTCGCCATGCAGCGATGCCCGTCATCGTGCTCGCGGTCGGCCAGATCGCGGTGTACGCGCGCTTGCTCCGCAGCGACATGGTCGCGACGCTGCAAGAGGACTTCATCCTCATGGCGAAGAGCAAAGGCATCTCGAATCGGCGCATCCTCTGGCGGCATGCGTTGCGACCCTCGAGCCTCACGCTCCTCACGGTCGCCGGCCTCAACATCGGCACGCTCCTGAGCGGTGCCCTCGTCATCGAGATCATCTTCGATGTCGGCGGGATCGGCTCGCTGATCTACGACGCGATCAACCGGCGGCAGTACTTCGCGCTCCAGAGCCTCATCGCGCTCGTGGCGATCGCATATGTCGTCGTGAACTTCATCGTCGACTTGCTGTACACGGTGCTCGACCCGAGGATCCGCAGTGCTCGAATCGCGTGACTCCACCGAGATCGTGCCGACGCCGGCCGGTGTTTCGACCGTAACCGCGGCGCCGGGTGCGGACGAGGCGGCGCACCGGCGCCGCATGCCGATCGGCGCATGGCTCGCGATCGCCTGGCTCGTATTCGTCGGCGGTGCAGCGCTCCTTGCGCCTGTGCTCCCGATCGACGACTGGAAGTTCGGGACCTTCCGCGACGCTCGCGACGGCTGGTTCACCAACGGCCACTGGTTCGGAGCGGACGAGAGCGGCCGTGATGTGTTCAGTCGTGTGGTCTGGGGCGGGAGGTCGTCGCTGTTGATCGCCGTCGGGTCGATCGCCATCGGCGTTCTCGTAGGCGGCTTTCTCGGCTTGTGCGCCGGCTACTTCGGCCGCCGCACGGATTCCGTGCTGTCGGCGTCGTTCAACATCATGCTCGCCTTCCCGCAACTTGTCCTCGCGTTGACACTCGTCGCCGTGCTCTCGCCGTTCCAGGAGGAGGATCCACCGACCCGGTGGGAACGTGTTCGCGTCATGATCCTCGCAATCGGAATCGTCTCGATCCCCATCCTTGCGCGCATCACGCGCGCGAACGCGCTTGCGTGGTCACAGCGTGAGTTCGTTATGGCTGCGAAGGCGCAGGGTGCAAGGTCGATGCGGGTCATGTTCCGTGAAGTGCTGCCCAACGTCATCCCCGCAATCCTGTCGATCGCGCTACTGGGCATCGGGGTCGTCATCGTCATCGAGGGCGGGCTTGCGCTCTTCGGCGTCAGTGTGAGCCGCCCCGACCCGACGTGGGGCAACATGATCGCTGGGGAGATATCCGATGTGCAGAAGCAGCCGCACGTGTGGCAGGCGCCTGCCCTGTTCATCTTCGTGACGGTGCTCGCGCTCAATTACCTCGGAGACTTCGTCCGGTCGAGGTTCGACGTGCGGGAGAGCGCGATATGAACCGCCGCAAGCGGGGTGCCGAACGCTTTGCCGACGCGCCCCTCGACGGCGCGCTGCTCGACGTCGTCGCGGTCAAGACCGCGTTCGAGACCGATCACGGGCTTGTGCGCGCGGTCGACGGCGTCTCGTTCTCGCTGGAGCGCGGCAAGACGATCGGCATCGTCGGCGAGTCCGGCTGCGGCAAGTCTGTGCTGTCGCGCTCGATCATGGGGCTGCTTCCGTCGAACGCACGTCGTTCCGGCAGCATCCTGTTCGAGGGACGCGAGATCGGCGACGCGCCGGCAGATGTCATGCGCGACTACTGGGGCACGCAGATGGCGATGGTGTTCCAGGATCCGATGACGTCGCTCAACCCGGTGATGAAGATCGGCAAGCAGATCACGGAGTCGCTGCGCTACCACCTCGACGTGTCGAAGGACTACGCCACCGAGACCGCCCAGGCGTTGCTCCAATCGGTCGGCATCCCGGAGGCGAAGCGGCGCCTACGTGAGTACCCGCACCAACTGTCCGGCGGGATGCGCCAGCGTGTCATGATCGCGATCGCGCTCGCGTGCGGCCCGAAGCTGCTGTTCGCTGACGAACCGACCACCGCGCTCGACGTGACCGTGCAGGCGCAGATTCTCGACTTGCTCCAGGCGCAGCAGCGCGAGCGGTTCATGGCCATGGTGCTCGTCACGCATGACCTCGGCGTCGTCGCGGGTCGCACCGACGACATCGCGGTGATGTACGCGGGCCGCATCGTGGAGAAGGCACCCACTCGCTCGTTGTTCGCGCAGGTGCGGCATCCCTACACCGAGGCGCTGTTGAAGTCGATCCCGAAGCTCACGCACCCGAGCCACACGAGGCTCGAGGCGATTGCGGGTCGCCCGCCCGATCTCGTGAGCCCGCCGCCCGGCTGCAAGTTCGCGCCACGCTGCCCCTACGCGCAGGACCGATGCCTCACCGAGGAACCGCCGCTGCTCGACGGGGGCATCCCCGGCCACGAGTTCCGGTGCTGGTTCCCGGTCGGGACCGAGGCTGGGAACGAAGCGCTCGCGCGCAACCTCGCGGCGGGCACGGCCGCCGCCGGCCAACCGGTGCGCGTGGAGCAGGACGCGGTCGTGACCGAGGCGGTGTCGTAGTGGCGGGGACCGGAACCGCGCACCTTCGCCCTGCCGAGGAGGTGCTGCTGCGCGTCGAGGATCTCGTCGTCGAGTTCCCCGTCGGGCGCACGGGGCTCAAGGTCAACGCGGTCTCGGGCATCAGTCTCGACATCACCGAGGGCGAGACGCTCGGCCTCGTCGGTGAGTCCGGCTGCGGCAAGTCGACGACCGGTAAGGCGATCATGCAGTTGCCGCCGCCCAAGTCGGGATCGGTCGTGTTCGAGGGAACCGACCTCACCAAGCTCTCGGGCAAGGATCTCCGTGCAACTCGCACGCAGATGAAGATGATCTTCCAGGACCCGATCTCCTCGCTCAACCCGCGGCGCAGAGTCGAGGACATCATCGCCGAGGGCCTGCGCATCTGGAAGATCGGGACGCGCGACGAGCAGGACAAGAAGGTCGACGAGATGATGCTCGCCGTCGGCCTCGACCCCGCGCTGCAGCGCGGCAAGCGACCGCACCAGTTCTCGGGCGGTCAGTGCCAGCGCATCTCGATTGCGCGCGCGGTGGTGACCGACCCGAAGCTCATCATCTGCGACGAGCCGGTGTCCGCGCTCGACGTCTCGGTGCAGGCGCAGATCCTCAACCTGCTCGAAGACATGAAGGCCCGCTACGGGCTCACGCTGATCTTCATCGCGCACGACCTCGCCGTCGTGAAGAACGTGAGCGATCGAGTCGTCGTGATGTACCTCGGCAAGATCTGCGAGGTCGCGGGCCCCGACCAGATGTACGAGGAGCCTGCGCACCCCTACACCGCCGCGTTGCTGGCAGCGATCCCGGTCCCCGACCCGGCGGTCAGGCCTGAGGAGCGTCCGGTGCTCGGCGGCGAGATCCCGTCGCCCGTGGCGCCGCCGAGCGGCTGCCGGTTCCGGACGCGTTGCCCGAAGGCGCAGGAACGGTGCGCCGCAGAGGAACCGCAGATCCGCGAACTGCGGCCGGGCCAATACGTCGCGTGCCATTTCCCGCTCGCGCCCGGCGAAACGCTGCCCTCGACGAACGGTTCCGCGCCCGCCTGAGTTCGATCCGGGCTCCGCGGGGGTATCGGACAGCCGGCGTGCCGACGGGTTTCCCATACCACCCCGCGCTCGACGGGCTGCGGGGCATCGCGGTCGCGGGCGTCGTCGCGTACCACTTCGGCTGGATCGACGGCGGGTTCCTCGGCGTCGACGCCTTCTTCGTGCTGTCGGGGTACCTGATCACCTCGTTGCTGCTCGCCGAGCATGGCGCGACCGGGCGGATCGCCGTGGGTGCGTTCTGGGCGCGGCGCGCGCGGCGACTGCTCCCCGCGCTGGTCGCGCTCGTCGCGGTGCTGGTGGTCGTCGCGCCTGGAGAGCTCACCCGATCCGACATCGCCGGCACGCTCGGCTACGTCGCGAACTGGCAGCGCATCTGGTCGGCGGACTCGTACTTCGCGCTGTTCGACGCGCCGTCGCCATTGCGTCACGTGTGGTCGCTCGCGATCGAGGAGCAGTTCTACCTCGTGTGGCCCCTGGTCGTCGCCGCCGCCGGCGCGCGGCGCCGGGTCCTCGCCGCGGTGTGCGTCGTCGGCATCGCCACCTCCGCGCTCGCGATGGCGTTGTGGTTCCATCCGGTCGACCCGTCGCGCGTCTACTACGGGACTGACACGCGCGCGCACCTGCTCCTCGTCGGCGCGCTGTTGGCCGTCGCCGGAACGCTCCGCCTGCCGGCCGGCGTGGGAGCTGTCGCGCTGGCGACCGGTCTCGCTGCGCTCGTGTTCGCATCCGATCACGCCGGCGCGCTGTACCGGGGCGGGATGCTGGTGCACGCGGTCGTGGTCGCCGTGCTGATCAGTGCGGTCACGATCGCGCCGCGCACCTGGCCCGCGCGCTTGCTCGCGACCGCGCCCTTGCGGGTTCTCGGACGGGTGTCGTACGGCGTCTACCTGTGGCACTGGCC
>Ga0073934_10008539_pt1 | contig 13606 bp, 14 predicted proteins | sample LarsenN4metaG_FD_76834 | JGI IMG/M metagenome (GOLD analysis project Ga0073934, IMG submission 76834) | Hot spring sediment bacterial and archeal communities from British Columbia, Canada, to study Microbial Dark Matter (Phase II) - Larsen... ...
AGGAAATTCTGTCCGAAGTAGAAGGGATCGTACTCGACTCTCACCTGCTGGAAAAAGTCGTCGTAATGCTTGGTCGCGATCGTCCTGACAGCTTTCTGAACCCGGCTTATGCCCACGCCGTCCGTTCTTTTTCTTGTTCGCCGGATGTAGTCCCAGACCGCGTCTCCCAGCTTTGCCTTGATGCTCTGCCAAACCTGCCTAGAGGACCAATGCTCTCTCACGTATTCGAACAGCACAGGCACGATGAACGGGTTCTTCCGGATCTCCGGGTGAATCCTTGCCGGCGCGTGCGACCAGACCCGGCTCTCAAGCAGGCCAAAGAAGTAGTCATAGTCCGATGCGTTGACGCTCGAGAAGTCAAGTCGGCCGTCCCGCGCTACGACCTTATGGTGAGGCGAGTAAATGGACACGGGCGTGCTCAGGCTCAGGACGTCGCAGCCGCTGACCAGCCCCTTTCTATGGAATCGCTCCCATAGCTGGCGGAAGTCTTTGAGATGCTCGGCTGGAACAAGATATCTGAGCAGCATGACCTCCTTCCACCGCGCCGGGTCAAAGTTGTACGAGAGGAAGTCGCAGTACGGTATGCCCCGCCACAATCGAACGTCTCGAGGCTCGTCGAGCAACACGACCGTCGGCACAAGCCCGAGGCTCTCGAACCTTATCGCAGGATAATAGTCAAAGCACCCCTTCTGCAGCTCCTTGAACCACTCCCTGACTGACCGATCGCTCACCCGCCTCCCGTCAGGCAGCCTCATCTTCCTGCTCACCTCGTACGAGTCCATTACTCTCGGTTGCCTGGAAAGGAAATGCAGAAGGTACAGCAGGTTTCTCCTCAGCATGACATAAATTTGGCAGTCCTTGCTCGAATACTTTCGACAGGACGCGTCACGGAAGTTTTCCCGCGATTTTCTTCCGTATCTCAATTTTGCGCAGAAAGCAGCAATTCAATTATGGAGCTGAAATTAGACACGAAGCTCATCCTTGCATTGGTGGCCGTGCAGGCTCTGATCCTTCTGCCATTGATTGCGAGGACGGCGGTAGCTTGCTGCTCCGGCGGCGGACCAAGCTAGTCGTCGGACTGCGAGGGACAATGTGTTTCGGACAGCGGAAGTCCTCTCCTAAATGCACATGCCGCACCATTCTCAGATTCTGTGCTAGGATTTTCGGTATCGGCAGCTCCACGTCTGCGTAACAGATGTGTACCCATGCCGGTAAATTGATTCTCATGACAGACGAACCAGAGATCAAGCTCAACCTAGAAGCCTTGAAGTCGACCAGAATTCAGTTCAGAGACAAAGAGATGGAAACGATACTTCTGGCCATGCGTAACGGCATCCACACCTACGTCTACGGCTCGGTGGGAACGGGCAAGACGACTGCCGTAAGCCATGTAATGGGGAAGTTCGAGAACGGCAGGAACAAGGCGCTCTACGTAAGCTGCTCAGTCTGCCAGACCGAGTATGCCGTGCTCCGCGAAATCATCGACCAGGTGAACACGCGCTTCCCGCAAAAGATCTTCATCCAGACAAGAAGCAACTACGACCTGGCTAAGCGGCTGAAGAAGGATAGGGAGAAGCTCCCGGAATTGAAAGCGGTAATCCTTGACGATCTCCAGTCGCTCGAGGAGCCAAAAGTCGTCGACCCGCTGCTGGAAATCGGGCTCATCCTAGTGCTTGTCGCAGACGACCTGAAGGCCATCAACCGAGTCAGCTCCCTCTCCCAGTCATACTTCGGGAACGTCGTGCACTTCGAGGACTACACAAAGGAGCAGCTCACAAAGATCATCGCGGCCAAGGCCCGCCACCTTCTTGGCGAAGGCCGGTACAAACCTGCGCTTGTACAGAAGCTGGCCGATTTGTGCAATGGCAACGTAGGCTACGCCGAATCGCTGCTGCTGGCCTCAGTCCTGCGGGCCGTGTCGCTCCGGAAGGAAATTGTGGACGAGGCTGACGTACCGGATCCTGAAAGGCCGCACGAGCTGAACCACGACGAGCAGACTGTATTTGAGATCTTGAAGGAACATGGAAGCATGCCTGGCGGTGAACTCTATAGGCAGTATTGCGAGAAGGTCCGTTTTCCGAAAGCGGAGAGGACGTTCAGGAACTACATGCGAGATCTATGTGAGCGCAATTTGGTCAAGGCAGTCGGGACGAACAAAGGAAGGATCTATCAATTACCCGAACGACCGAATCAACGAAAGCCCGGATTGCTAAACGCCTAAGCATCGTTAAATATATCTAGAGAACAATTCAGACTATGGGAAAGATGACTTTGTCTCCCGAGCAGAAGCAGGCTCTCAGAAGGCACGCCAAGGCTTTCGCACAGTGGCTTAAGACAGAAGAGGGCCAGGACCAAGTTGAAGAGCATCGCGAACACGAGCGTTTCTTCAAGGAGAAGCTCTCGCCCGAAAGCATCGACAAGCTTACCGAAGAGAAGTTTGCAGAAGTCTACAAGGAACTCTGGGCGAGTCAACTATGGAGCAACAAGGATTGGTACGTCAGGAACAAGCTGATAGGCCCGAATGGTTTCGACAACCTGAGAGCCGAACTGAAGAAACTGCTGTACGGAAAGGGAGATCCCGCCAAACGATTTGACGACTTCCGCGAGAATATCAGTGGGTTTGGAACATCGTCCATTAGCGAGATTCTGCACATGGTCTTTCCAGACCAGTTCTGTCTATGGAATGAGAAGCCAAAGACCGTACTGCCCTTCCTGGGACTTCACATTCTTCCGGAGAAGTTCTTCAAGTACCAAATCGAAGAGGGCAAGGACTACATGCAGTGCGTTGCTGCGCTTCAATCGGTAAAGGAGGAGTTAGCCGAATTCGGCGTCCGAGATTTCATCGATCTCGACTTGTTCTTCTGGCACATTTTCTCCGACGTTATGCCGAAGACAGTGACCGAGAAAGAGAAGGTTGTGAAAGGACCGGCTCCGAAGATCAAGATCGACTCGCATGAGGGCGGAGAATACTACCTACTCGAGCTGGGGAAGATGCTCGGATACCTTCCCTATACAGTGGACCAGTCGAAGACCTTCGAAGGAAAGCGGCTGGGCGACGCCGCTCTGCTTAGCCAGATCCCGCCTTTTGCCAGCGAAAGAGACATGATACCAGCCAAGGAAATTGATGTGATTTGGTTCAATGAGGACGAGAATCCGGAGTACTGCTTTGAGGTAGAGCATACGACAGACATCGTCCACGGGCTAGACAGACTAATACAGCTTCAGCATCTTTACGTCAAGAAATTTGTCATCGTCGCACCTGAGGAGCGAAGGTCGAAGTTCGAATCTCTGCTGCAGCGGGTGCACTACCGGAGGATCCGTGACAGGCTACGATTCATTTCGTACGACGAGCTGGCGAGTTTGCACGAGAAGGCCGTTCCCTTCCACGAATTGAAGGTCCAGCTTCTTGGGGAACGTTGACGCCGGTCTGAGGTTTGGTCTGAATTTGCAACGGTCGCGCGCACGAAATCCTAGGTGGACGAGAAAGCTAGATTATGGTGCCTTCCCGAGCTTTGCTCATTAGCTCCTTGAACAAGTCTCTCTTGCCGAAAATGAGGTCTGCGATCCCCAGGCCCATTCGTGCTTCGGAGCCTCGTGGTACTTCCAGTAGTAGCCTAGACGGATCACCATTGCCGTCATCGAAGCGTATCTTGTCGATGACCCGGAAGTAATCTCTCTCCAGGGCTTCCTTCATCGAGCACACCTTGGCGCTGCAGCAGCTTTCCCTTCCACGACTGTTCTGGCGAATCGGGGTTCTGCATTTCCACGTCTTTCGGCACCTTCAGGATATCTTCAATTGTGGGCATGACTCTGCACCGACAAGGCAGTAGTTCCTGTGTGAAGACTTAGAGATTCGTCAGTACGAGGAAGAAGATCTAGCCGCGCTTCGCCCTGCCCTCTGTAGTCTTCATTCGAAAGGTTCGAAAAATCAGTAGGAAGGTCGCAGAAATGAATCCCCCTGAGAGCGAATGATAACCCAAGTGCAATAGAAGAGGCTCCAATCAAGAACGAATAAGCCTCGAGTTGAAAGCCCAAGACGCCCAAGAGTATCCCGAAAAAGTAAAGGCTCACGATGATGACAGAATAAAGAGAGCCGTACCTCCAGGCAAATGAAGTTGCAACGACTTCCGTGATTGTCTTGTAGAAACTCTGGGCAACCTGCTGCTTTTTTGCTTCAGGAATTTCTTCGAGTTCTTTGGGGGACGCTCAATCGCGAGGAGAGAATACGCCCTAGCCATGGACCCGACGAGGAACACGAACGAGCCCGACTTGCAGCGCCACAAAGGCCGTGGATGCCACCACAAGGTTCGACCAGACAGTCAGCGCGATCTCGATCTCCGGAGTCGCCATGCCTGAGGGAAAGGAACGGCTGCCTTATGATATTAGGCAGCCTAGCAGTTCTCCGTCACCCTGCAATCTCTACCCACTGTTTGGCTGATCACGAATTTCATGGACTCCATGCTGAGGTTTCTGTAGATCAGGCCGTCGCATTCTATGTCATAGGACTGAGGCGCCTCGCACCCCCTCAGCGGGCCTTCGAGTGTTCCCATTAGTAGCCACACAGTCAAAGCCGCCACCGAAATGACTCCAAAGAGCATCAGCAGATTCCCGCGTTGCATCACATCCCCATGAAATTATGTTGCATGCGCCCAATCTTAAGCTTCATCTCGATGGTTCGTTCGTCGAGCTCGTCGACCTATACACTCGAATCTATACGATGGACCAGCGAAATCAATTTATTAACTAAGAGACAATAGAATTGAGTTGCCGATTTGTGCCGAAAATTATCGGTGGCAGTTATCGGACGTCAGGACAGCGAATGTTTCGCGGTGGGTTCGGCACGACTGGCGCATATCAACCCAAAGGAAGTGCGCCAGCCTCATAGCCAAGGAAGTGCCGCTCTCAGCCCAAGCGGACGTATCGGCAATTCCGCCCGTTCGTTATCCTGATGTCCTCCAAGGGACAAAGATATGTTATGAGCAGAGCAGACGAGATCTACAGGCTTGACCGGCAAGTCGCCAAGGAACTGAAGAACATCCAGGAAAGCAAAGACATCAATCTCGACACGATCATGCGATTCTACACTCACAGCGTGGCGTCGGGACTGAGCCTTGCCCGGATCAAGAAGATCCTCTACTCGCTGAGGAAACTGTCACGGTGGCTTGACAAACGGTTTGAAGACGCCACGAAGGAAGACATCGTGAACCTCGTTGCTAAAGTCGAGCGGAGCGGCCTCAGTCAAAGAACAATACAGGACTTCCGGAAATTCATAAAGCAGCTCTACAAGTGGATTCGTCAGACAGACGATCCGCCCCCGGAAGTAAGGTGGATCAAGGCAGGAGAGCTAGTCGGCAACAGCATCGCGAAAAAGGACCTGCTGACTGTCGAAGAAGTGGACCGCATCATCGAGAACGCCAGGGACATCCAGGACAAGGCCCTTTTTTCTGTGCTGTTTGACAGCGGAAGAAGGCTCGGGGAGATACTCGGACTCCGAATTGGCGACGTGGAATTCGATTCGCTGGGCGCCAGACTCTCCGTGGACGGAAAAGTCGGGAAGGACATCGTAAGGATCTGCGCGTCGGCACCGAGGCTAGCCATCTGGATGGACAATCATCCCAGCCGTAGCAATCCAAGCGCACCTCTTTGGATCAAGGTAGGCTGTCCAAAGGCGGAACAGAGGCCATACAGCTCGGTGAGAAACCGACTCGAGCAGGCGGTTGCCCGTGCCGGAATCAAGAAAAGAGTCTGGGCCTACCTCTTCAGACACTCCAGGATCACGCCGGCCTCTACAAGGCTCACCTATGCAGAGCTGTGCCACGTCTTCGGATGGAAACAAGGCTCAGACATGCCTCACTTCTACGTCCACCTTTCCGGGGACGACCGTGACAACGCCTTCCTCAAGATGAACGGCCTGCCAATGCAGGCAAACGGAAGCGACAACAACGGAACCTATGCTCCTGTCGTCTGTCCGAGATGCAAGAGGACCAACTCTCCGGATGCGAAGTACTGCAATGGATGCGGTCTGGCATTAAATCTAGAGTTCGCCGTACGGTTCGATCAGACCAAAGATCAACTGAAGCACAAGATCGAGACGCTTACAGACGAACTCGTCAAGTCGCCCGAAGTTGTAGATGCGCTTCTTCAGGCGCTTTCTGGACTGCGAGAAGACAGCTAAAGGACTTCAAGCTAACGGCGAATCCGGTTGCACCTGCCCGATGGGACGAAATCCGTTAGGAAGTCGATCAGCGCTACCTCGAGCTGTTCAGCGGCATCCTCTTCTAGACCGCAGACAAGTTGAACCTTCGACAACTTCCCCAAGCAATCAGAGTTTTCTCGGTAAGCTTGAGAGGGCTGCCGCTCAGGACGCATAGTTCTTGCCAGTCGTGCTCGATTTCATCTTCGGTTCGCATGCACCTTGCAATAGCTCAAGCGACCAGAGAGATGACGCGGACATCCTGTTCAGTCGGAATCTTTGGATCCGAAGAAGCGCGAGAGGAGGTACAGTCCACCTACGACTGCCGCCCCGATGCCAACCGCCTTCCAGGAATTACTAGACTTGATGGCCGCGAGTTCATCCTGGATCTTGTGCACGTGCTCTGCGAGCCGGGAGCGATCCTCTTTCAGCTTCTCGCGATCGAAAGGGATGCCGTATCGCGCTCGTGTGGCTGACACTCCTTTCAGGGAGATACCCTCCTCGTAGAAGACGTAAAGCGGCTTGTTGGCAGCGAGCCCGATCGCCGGTTCCTCCAACGTCCACTCCGACGGTTTGTAGCTGCTGGGCGCCGTCTGATACCGTCTTGTCATGATTGCCACGACGCAGTCGGCCTTCTTTATCTCCTGGTCGGCCAGCGTCGCAGCCTCGTAGTTGTTCGTCGGCGTAGACATCGATGCCGATCGTCACGGGGCGAATCCCATACTCGAAGAGGAGTCCGCGGAAGAAATCAACGACGGGCCGGTCTTCATAGTGCAGGCTCACGCTCAAGAAAGCCGTATGACTTGGAAGGGGTCTGTGGATGGCCATCCTACGCCCCCGCCGTCCTGGTCGCGTAGAGGGCGTTCTGGCCGCTCCTCAGCGCAATCGCGTCCGCATCGCGGATGAAGTCCGCTACTGCGAGACCGATCAAGAGGATCGCCGCAGCCATCGCAAAGGCTACAATCACCTCACCGTTTCCCGTCGTCTCACCTCCATCGTCGGCGTCGCGGCACCGGTACCAGTCCAGGAATTGATTCGCTCGACCCTTTTCGTGGGCACGCCGAGCCTTGCACAAGAACTGGGCATCCGGGATTCTCCTCGGCGGCAACACCTTCGACCGACAGCATCCCAGTGCGCCCCCTCGCCTCGATGAACTTCCTAAGAGGTGGGTTTGCCGTAGAAGTGCAAGACGCATCATGAAAAAGGAGAAGTGCCCGCCTTCTGTAGGCGGGCCAGACTGAGGGGACATTCCGAGAGACGGGCGTGAGCCTTCGCCGTGAAAATCCGTCTGACTATGGACCGTTGCGCATGGAGTTGGCACCGGTCTGGACGAACTCATTCCGCTTCCCTAGATCTCATTCATGATCAGCTAGCTTTCTTGATGGTGCAACGCGAGACCATCTCGAAGGCCAGCCCTTTCACCGGCCAGACGGCGGACCAAAAGTTTCTTGTCGGAGTCCACAAAGTACCATCTATGCATCGAGGGGGGTCTCCGGGGCGCCGACGGCGCGTTCTGTCAACCTTTTTCGTTATTGGATTGGTCGTATCCGCTGTTATCGGTGTTTTGATCAGTCAGTCCCTGCACGCTGGTTGTCTCCGCTTCGGCGAACCTGAGCACTGTGGCCCTGCTGACTTCTTCGCAATCGCCTGGGCTGGATTCCTCGTAGTCATCTATCTCGCCGTCGCCACCCCGCTTGTCCTCGCGTATCGATGGCTGGTCAAACGATCAGAAAGGACCTAGCCGGGGCCTCAACCTCGGCAGGTGGCGCTCATGTTTCGACGACTCCCGTTACAGCGTTGACGACGACTTGAAAGAACGGTCCATCCGGACTCCTCACTCCGATGATCCATAAGGTTGACTTCGTGCCCGTAATGAAGTCCTCGGTGAGACCGTAGCTCACCACAGCGCCTGAATGCGCTGCCATGTACGCCCGGACGGGCGAGGCCTTCACAATAGCGTCATCAGAGTCCAAGGTCCAAGAAGAAATCGGAATCACCGGGGTCGGAAGGGTCCCGCTCCTCAGCACGATCGTGCCGTTACTGAAATACAACGCAGAAATGAGTTCGGCGTCCTTCGCAAAGTGATAGACCCAAGCCAGGGCCTTTCCATTTCCAATGGTAGGGTCCTTCGTGCCGTCGACCGTAAGACCGTGGCTCTCTGCCGACATCCCCTCGTAGCCGAACACGGCGAACAGGGCGAACCCCGGATGCTCATTTTGCACTCGCTGCTGCACTACTCGCCAGCTCTCGTCTGCCATTGCGGCAACTTCCCTTGGACCTTGCGTGGTCCTCGGCGTGGCCAAAATGAGCGATAGGGTGAAGAGAACCGCCGAGGCTACGGCGAGTGATGTCAATCCAAACGCGCGGCGACCGGCCACCCGCCGCGAATTCGAGCGTCTGCCGTGGTCTCTGGGTGACCGGTCTGGTCGTGCAACATGTCGCCGGGCACTCCTTTTCGGCATGCCTTGCCTCTGCCAGTCATGTGCATGTGGCTTGATACGGTTTGGCCTGGGCGGTGAGTGAACGGCCAAACCACCATAAAAACGTGAGCTCGAGGCCCCTCTCGACCGAACAACTGCCCGCGCTCGTTCGCATGGACGGCGACCAGCTCGGCACACCTTCATTGCCTCCCGGGGGCGGGATCGCGACTGAAGCCGCCTCGGTGGTAAAAAGGAACATTTTCACACGCAATGTCTAAATAACCCGGAACGGCTACGGACCAGGGGGGGTTCCGTTGTCATTCGCCCAAAGAGCCCTCAAGCGGAGCGTGCTTCTAGTAGCGATATTGGCTGCGACCGTGCTCATCGCGCCGACAGCCTCCGCATTCTACCCCTTTACTCACTATCGTGCTGGGCTGCAGATGACGTCGGGATGGGGCGTCACCGGCGAGTACTGGACGTACTTTCAACGAGGTATGGTCTTTGCGGATATGGATGCCACCTCGAGGGACAAACTCCCGGTGAACGTTGAGTTTGATGGCTTCCAGTTCACTCAGTCGCTCCATCACTTTTACGCAGGCACTTCCGCAAGCAGGGGTTTCTCGCACGGAATGTACGCTCACGCTCGGATGGACGACCTTGTGGACAACTACCTAAATCCGAAGCGGTATGATGTCGTGCCAGCATATTACATCGACACCTGGCACGGGATACCCTCGTCCCTCTGGCCGCTCAGTAATAGGGAGGAGGTCTTCGACTGGTTTGTCTACAAAATGATAGGCGGCGGTGATCACAACCCGACGATAGACACTTCCGTCTGGACGGCGATCTATTGGCAGCTCCTGCACCAGCGGTTGCTGAGAGACCGCGGCAACCCTGTCCTTTCCATCGGCGAGCTTGACAAGGCAAAATCCCGCTTTGCAGACTGCTTCGGGTGCAGCCCGCCCGGCTGGATTCAGTGGGGTCAGCTTTTGTTCTGGCTCGACCATCCTCGCGCTCACTTCTCGGACGCAGAGCTGCAGAAGTGGCGGGATCTCTTCAATTATATTGTGAGTTGGGCGGCCAAGCTCCAGGTTCCCGCACCGCTCTCTGGTGAGAGGTACTTGCGGACATTTGACTATCAGGACAACGCAGCCGGAAGCGATCCATGGCTGATCGGCTTTGACATGAGCGCTTCCACATTGGGCATCGGAACCCGCAGCTTGATCATAGGAGACACTCTCTACGTCAAGTTTCGCGTAAGGCATGCGGGGACCAGTGCGGTAACCCTGCAGAACCTGTTCGTCGTCGGGCGGCTTAATGGCGGCGGGAACTATGACTTTGGCTACCAAGGGAGCTTCTTTTTCGCCCCGGGCGATCGGCGTACCGTCGACGTATCTCGGACATTGCCATACAGTGGGACCTGGACATTCTACATCGGCTACAAGTACCAGAATACTTGGAGAGCGATTTGGGACTCCAGCGTAAGCGTTACGGTTTCGACTTCCGGTGGAGGTGGAGGCTCGCCGTATGTTGCGGTCTGGAACGGAAGGGGCTTCGAGCCGGAGAACAACATTCTCCCCGGAGGCGAAGACCCGACGAGACCTGAGTTCGACGTAACCGACTACTACACGTTCCCGCGGCCTCTTGTGCCGTTTGGAGAGGACTACGTCGTCCAGATCCAAGAATTCGAAACTGAGCGGACATCGATCGATGCGGTTCGCCTGGTGGGCGTTCGAGCGCCCGAAGGATACCGTGTCGCTGTGGACAGCACCGGCACATTCCACACGTTCAAGGATCCCTCGCGTCCTCTCTCGGCAATCGATTCCGAGGATCGAGATGTCTCCAGGGAAATTGCCAAGCGGGACGACGGAAAATACGTCAAGCAGGACCCGGGCTACTTCGTCGTGTTGGACTTCGGACCCGTCTCAGGGCAAGAGGCGAAAATCGTGATGCAGGTAGACGCTCCGGCGAAGAGGTCACTTCGCCTATCGTACCTGAGCGCGCGAGGCAATTGGACGGAATTCGACATCATCCATCCGCGCGTACGTTGGTCTCTCGAAATCTCAGATGTTAGTCCATATCTCACCGATATCTCGGGGAACCTGAGAATCAGGGTATATTGGACGGACACCCACGCCGTTGACTGGATTGCCCTCGATACTTCTCCCGACCGACGTCTCGAGAAGTATGAGTTCACTCTCGCCTCTGCCCAGCATTCTGTCTCGGGTGACGTGAAGGCGCTGGTTGATGCGGTTGACCTCGCATACGTTACGACCTCCCCAGGTGAACGCCTGACGCTCACCTTCCGCATCGATCGCGAGCTGGATGAAGCGACGACATTCGTCTTGACGACTGTCGGCCATGTGGAGAAACTGCCCGGATGAGCATTAACCTCACTGACGGCATGAGGAGAAATCTAGGACGTTTCGGCCTCCGTGACTCGGTCAAATCAGCGTGGAGTCGGAGTCTCGTGCTGCTATTGGGGATCGCGCTGTTTACTGTCGTTCCGCTCGCACCAGGAAGGGGGCCTCCCGGAGAACAGGAGCAGAACGGGATTCCCGGTAGAGCCCTGCAGCCTTCGGTCGTATACGACGCGACCTCGAAAGTGGCGTTCGTCGCGTGGTCGGGCCTAAGAGGTGAGAGCCACTACCAAGTATGGCTGACGAAGGGCCGACTCACGGATGAGAGATGGGAATTCTCAACACCAATACGACTCGCCCGCGATGCCGTCACCGGTCATCAATGGGCGCCGGCAGTGACCGTACTCCGGCCCGGCCATATTTTCCTTGCCTGGGAGGCCGAAGAGGATCGGGCAGGCGGCTCTAGGTCCGATCGAGGGGCAGTGTGGGGGACCAGTGTGATTTGGACCGACGATGAAATGTCGGTGGGCGCGAGTTTCCGCATCAGCGGAGAAGATGGCCTAACGTTGCCGTCCCAGCCATCCGCGGCTGCGGGCGACGATGGGAATGTTTTCGTCGCTTGGAGCGAGCAACAGGCAGAGGAACGCGTGATCCGCATAGTCCGAGGGCGTATCAACAACCAATCTTGGTCATTCCAGACCATCTTTCTGGGTTCCGGCGTTCAGCGGAACCCTCTTCTTCTCTGGGAACCCGAGACGGGAGTGTTGGTGAGCGCGTGGATCGAAGCAGACGCCATGCAGCATAGGGTTGTGGTGGCATCTTTCGACACCGATGGCACTCTGTTGACACGAGGAACAGCAGACACATTCGGAGACTCACGAAAATGGGGGCTCTCGGCCCGAACGGTCGAGGGAGATCGGATGTTCCTGGCGTGGTCCGACGATCGCCTCGGTCGTCGGCTTGGAGGATCAGGCGACATCTTCTGGGCGGTCGGGTATCGTCGAGGGCTTGGATGGAGCTTTCAGCCGGAATTTCCAGTCGAGAAACACAGTCCCAGTCATGCGGGGTGGCAGCCCTCAGTAGCTCTGTCGCCAAATGGGGCAGTTCTTGCGTGGGCAGTCGGTCGGATGGAGGACTCAGCATACGGACCTATCCTGAACGGGAGCCACCTGTCGTTCGGATTCTTGAAGAGCGCAGACGTTGCGAACTCGACGCTTGAGTCAACGATAACTCCGGCATTTCCTCCCAACGGCACTTGGTGGAGCGAACCGCACATCGTCGAGACGGCGGATCTTTCCTTCCTGGTCGTTTGGGTCTCCTCCAAGGACAGGACAAGCTCACTCTTGGTCGCTTCAGCCAGCCTTACCGATGACCACTTCTCGCTAGAGTCTCCGAATCAGATGTGACTCCGCTAGGGTCAAGAGAGGCCGTCTCATTGAGTCAGCAGTTCTCGAGTTTCCCATCGGCCAGAGGACCACAACTCCTCAGACATCTAGGCTTCAGCGGCACGAGGCCCGCCATGTGCAGGCTATTGCGTCTAACAATGGCGGGAGCAACCTGACTCTCAGGCCGCCTTCATCGCACGCTTCTGCGGATGGAAGCGCCAAGAAGGCGCCCGAGGTTGGGATGATTTCGGCTGACTTTGTATCGGACTGAGCGACACCAAGGAGGAAGCCAGAATGCCAGAAACGAGAACGGCTTGCATGAAAACATCTTGGGTTGCCCGAAGGAACCAGGTGGCTGATCACCTCACGAGGGCCGATTTTGGAGGGACGTGGCGGGCGAGCCGGGGCACATAGGAAGGAGCCGCCCGATGAGGGGTGGGCGTGAGAGGGACCGGTCCCACAGACAGGTCGCGAAGACCTATCGAGAAGAAGCGATGCCGTATGCCGAAAATGCCCATCTCGCGCCGCTCACATGGAGGTAGCAAATCCCGACCGGGCAACAACCTCTCCGGGCACTCCCTATTGGCGCTATTAGGAGACACGAGGGCTTCGACAGGGCGCAAAGGTTGGCTCTCGATGGCGCATCAAGAGGGAAAGGTGCCCGCCTGCGCAGGCGGGCCTGGGGGACATTTCAGGAGACGCCTCCGCCGGAGAAAATTCCGGCTTCATTTCGAGCGATTTCACATGGAGTGGGCACAAATCCGGACGGGCCTACTCTCTCTTGAGGTCGAAGGAATTCCGCACGAGGCGCAAGGTGAACTCGAACCAAATTTGGTACGAATCCTGGCCCACGCATCCCTACTTATGGGCGAGTTCATGCAGCCCCTTATGTAATCGGGTTCGTCTCCCTCTCTTCAGCCAGTCGTTTAATGAACAAGTGGAGGGATCGACCCCTTCGACTGAAGAAGGCTTCCGCCAAGAGGGTCACCACTGAAGCGGCGATCCGATTTCCGGGCGTCCGAACAGTAGACCGGTCGTTTCGGGGTGCGCTTTATGGGTCTAATTTCTCAGCGCGCTCCGCCCACGAACTCTCTCCATACGTCGGTGTGGCCGCATCAGCAGGGAGACGTTCCCGGTCAAGATTGTTGGGGAAAGCACGATACGTTTGACGGAAGCGAGGCCCTCGGAACCGTCGGATTGACGCCGTGGATGTATCGCTAGACGAGAAAGTTATTATACCGCTGGACA
>Ga0073934_10008540_pt1 | contig 13606 bp, 9 predicted proteins | sample LarsenN4metaG_FD_76834 | JGI IMG/M metagenome (GOLD analysis project Ga0073934, IMG submission 76834) | Hot spring sediment bacterial and archeal communities from British Columbia, Canada, to study Microbial Dark Matter (Phase II) - Larsen... ...
CGTGGCCGGATCGGGCATGGCCAGCATGTCGGAGGCCTCGATGGATTTCCAGCCGCGGATGGATGAGCCGTCAAAGCCCAGCCCCTCGCTGAAAACCTCCTCGGTCACCTCGTCAATGGGCACAGTGAAGTGCTGCCAGGTGCCGAAGGTGTCCACAAACTTGAAATCCGCCATCTTCGCGCCGGATTTCTTTGCCAGCGCGAGAACGTCTTTAGGGGTGGCGGGCTTGCCGGGGTTGGTTTCTGGCATAGTAGTCGGGAGAGTTGTTGTTGGTTTCGAGACAAAAAAAGCCGCCCCATCGCGGGGGCGGTCTGAAAAGGGTTCAAAAGTCAGATCGCCTCTTCGTCGGTTTCACCCGTGCGGATGCGGACCACGCGGTTCACATCGCTGACAAACACTTTGCCGTCGCCGATCTTGCCGGTCTTCGCGGCCTTGATAATGGCCTCGACGGCGGCTGAGGCCATGGAGTCGGGCAGGACCAGCTCGATTTTGATCTTGGGCAGGAAGTCCACCGTGTACTCGGCGCCGCGGTAAATCTCCGTGTGCCCTTTCTGGCGTCCAAAGCCCTTGACTTCGCTGACGGTCATGCCTTCCACGCCAACGCCGGCCAGCGCGTCCCGGACTTCTTCGAGCTTGAACGGCTTGATGATGGCTTCGATTTTTTTCATGTCGCGCGTCGGCGATACTACGCGGCGGGCATGTCCTGTAAACAGCTTTTTGGAGTGCAACGAGGTTTGGGGTGCTGATCGAGTTCCGGGGCGCGAGGCGGGGTGGGCGGGACGGGCTTGCTCCAGGGCTTTGGCTGCGGCAGCGCGCGCGGCCCTGCGGAGCTGCGGCCGGTGTTCTGCCGCCACATCCACCGTGTTTCAAGCCGGTTGCGGACTTGCCACGGACAGGCCGGGTTGGAATGCTTGCACGCATGAGACCTACACGCCGGCTATTCTTGAAACAACTGGGGCTGGCCTCGGCCAGTCTGGGGCTGATGTCTTTGTCGCCGGGGTGCCGGACGGTCCCGAAGGCTGGAACGGGCCGGCATTTGCCGCGGAGTCATCCGGAGGCTGAGGGGGTGGCGTCGGCGGGGATCCTGGCGTTCCTCGAGGCCGCTGCGAGGGGGCACGAGATGCATAGTTTCATGCTGGTGCGCCACGGCCGGGTGGTGGCGGAACATTGGTGGCATCCCTACGGGCCGGAGCATCGCCACACGCTCTATTCTTTGAGCAAGAGTTTTGCCTCCACGGCCGTGGGTCTGGCTGTGGCCGAGGGACGGCTGAGCGTGCAGGACCGGGTGATCTCGTTTTTCCAGGAGGACAGGCCCCAATCCCTGGACGACAATCTTGTGGCGTTGCGGGTCAAGGATCTGCTCACCATGTCGGCTGGCCACGAGAAGGAGCCGACTCAAACGATGATCCGGGAAAAGCACTGGGTGAAGGCTTTCCTGGCCGCGCCGATCAAGCACAAGCCGGGCACGGTGTTTCTCTACAACAGCGGCGCGACCTATATGCTTTCGGCGATCGTGCAGCGCGTCACGGGCCAGCGTCTCGTGGACTACCTGCAGCCCAGGCTCTTTGCGCCGCTGGGCATCGAGGGCGCCACGTGGGAGACGTGCCCGCGTGGCATCAGCATTGGCGGCTGGGGGTTGAGTGTGCGCACCGAAGACATCGCCAAATTCGCCCAGCTCTATCTGCAGAAGGGTGTCTGGCAGGGCCGTCCGATCCTGCCCGCCGCCTGGGTCGAGGAGGCCACCGCGGCGCAGATTCAGCAGCCTTTGCCTGCCAATCCGTCCCGCCCCAACGAGCGCAACGACTGGCTGCAAGGCTACGGCTATCAATTCTGGCGCTGCACCCATCGGGCCTACCGGGGCGATGGGGCCTTCGGCCAGTACGCCATTGTCCTGCCCGAGCACGATGCGGTCATCGCCATGACCAGCGAAAGCCGGAATATGCAAGGGCAGTTGGATCTTGTATGGGAGCATTTGTTGCCGGCCATGAGTGCCAAACCGCTGCCACCGGATGCCTCGGCCCAAACACGCCTGAAAGCCCTGGCGGCAACACTGCCGCTGCCCTCGGGTCAACGCAGCGCGGCGGCGGCTGGCCTGGTCTCGGGAAAGAGCTATCGCCTCGAGGCGAACACCCTCGGGTTGGAGGAGGTCCGCTTCGAGTTCGGGCGGCGGGACTGCGAGATTGTTTTCCAGGGTCCGACGGGGCGCGTTCCACTCGCATGCGGTTATTGGGAATGGCGTTGTGGCCAGACCGCGCTCCCGGGAACGCCTCCGCGCCTGGTCGCGGGCGGGGCGCCGCCTCCAGGCACGCCGCACAAGGTGGCCACGGCCGGGGCCTGGCGGGACGACCGCACTTTCGTGGCGGTGCTGCGCTACTACGAGACGCCGCATCACGACACGTTGACCTGCCGGTTCGAGGATGGCCGGGTAAGCCTGGCGTTTATGAGCAGCATTGCAGCCATGAGCGCAACGCCCAAAGACCCGCGGCCGGCTTTGACGGGGAGACTTCTGAGCCGCTGAACCACCTTCTCTTAACACACTCCTGCAGGTGGCGGGCGCTCCGCCGTGTCTGCAGCGCAGAGCGGAGGTGTGAAGCGCGGCCGCGGCCGAGGGGAGGGATGGCCTGTCAGACGGCGGCTCCCAGGCAACGGCGATAAAGCGCCACCAGGGCGGCGGCTTCTTTTTCGCTGGTGTACTCCGCGAGCACCCGTTGGCGGGCGGCCAGCCCCATCGCCTCGAGGTTGCCCTCCCGCAGGGCGCGGGCAATCGCTGCGGCGAGCGAGGCACGGTTGGCCGGCTCGGCCAGGTACCCCTCCACACCCTCGCGAACGATGACATCCCACGCTCCTGCCCGGGTGGCGACAACAGGAACCCCGCTGGCCATGGCTTCGAGGCAGGTCAGCCCAAAACCTTCATTGTGCGAGGCGCAGACGACCAGCGACATGCGGCGAAACCATCGAGGAATCTCCTCGAACGGCACCTGGCCAAGCCAGCAAAAGCGCTCCTCGAGCCCGCAAGCGCGGATGTGGTGTTTGAGTTCGCGGGCGAAGGCCTGGTGATTGGGGGTGATCTGGCCAATGATGACGGCCGTCCACCCCGGATGGTGAGGCAGCACCTCGCAAAGCGCCTCCACGAAGTCTCGCGAGCCTTTTTGCGGGCGGACGCGGCCAAAGATGCCGATGCCCCGCTCTCCCGGCAGTCCACCCTCGCGCCAGGCCTGGCGGCGGTCCGGGGCGGGCTGGTAGGCCGCCACATTCACTCCATGCGGAATGATGGCTTCGGGCGGGCGGCGCATGAACGAGGCGGCGCGGGGGGAGGTCGAGACCAGGGTGTCCATCTGCCCGCTCAGAAAATGCGTCCACGCGCTCAGGCGCCGCTGAGCGGTCGAGGTGAAAACGAGGTGGAGCCGGCAGCCCAGAAGTCTCTTGAGCACCAGCCCCGCCAGCATCTCGATGTTGCGCCGGGCATGGAAGACCACGCTCGCCCGGTTCGATGGGGCACGGCGGGTTGCGCGGATGAGTTCGCTCCACCCCAGCCGCGGCAGATCACAAGCCAACGGGTAACCGACAGTGGCCATGCGCAACACCCGCCGCTGGTGGGGCACGACCTGAAGGATGGTCGAGGTGATGCCGGAAAACCGCCGGTTCAAGTTGGGGATAATCACCTCGGGTTCGGCGGGGCTCGTTTCGGTCATTACGGGCGGTGATTATGGGCGGTCGCGACGGCGAGGCAAACGATTTTGGCGGCCGGTGCGCCCGTCGTAGGATCCATCGGGCACAGCCGAATCGGGGCGGCGAGATCGGTCGTCACCGGGGCCGTCGGCCGCGTCCGGTCCCGGCCATTTGCACGCTGCCATCGCCCATGGCCACGTTGTTGTGGATGGGGCACCGAAAAACCACTTTGTTGACCGCATCCGTGTCTTTGGCGCCGGGCAGGAGGAACTCGTAAGTCACATTGGCATCTTTCGAGAATTGACTCCAGGTCGCGGCAGCTTTGTGGGTGCTGTCCGCCGGGCATACCAGGATGCGCGGCGAAACAAGCTCTTTGGACATCGCTTCAAAGTCCAGAGGCAGGGTATCCTTGTGATCGTTGGAATAGATCCGCGCCGCCAGGGCGATTTGTTTCAGGTTGTTGACGCAGTTAATGGTTTGAGCGCGGCCCTTGGCTTTGGTCACGGCAGGGAGCAACATACCCAGGAGGAGGACCGCGGTGAGCGCGATGCTGGCATAGCCCATGATCGTTCCCGCCAGGGCCAATCCCGGCCCGCCGTGAAGCTCCGGCTGGCGCCTGGCCCGGCCTCGCGCGATATGCCCGGTGATGATCGCCGGGATGCCCGCCAGCAGACCCAGGCAGGTGAGCGAGAGGATCCCCAGCACCAGGCTGGTGATTGCCAGGGTCTGCTGGGGCCTGGCCCCTGGCACAGTGGCCGGAGATGGTCCTGCCTGCCCCGACACCGGGAGCGGGCCGGGCGGCGTGCCGGCCTGGAATTCGGCAAACTCCCCGAGCGGTTTCCAGTCGCCGGTTCCCTCAGCCTGCATCAAGCTCTGGGCGTTCAGCCGGCCCTCGGCCATCCACTGGCGGATTATCTCCGCCGGGACGGGACCGTATTCTCTGCCATCCTGACCGCGGACTTTATACATGGGACGCGCCCTTTCTGGTTGGTGGTTGTTGTGGCGGCATCCTGTGATTTAGCCGGGCCAAAAGCAACCTGTAATCAACGGGCAGGTGCTCCGGAAAGTGTCGTTGCGCCTGGCGGGCCGGCCCACAGCGCCTGAAGTGGCCATCCGAAGTGTGCCGAGTTCTCCCTGCTTTCCCTGGGCGCGGGTCAAGGCGAACCCGCCCGGTAGCGCACCATTAGTGCCGGCCCCGGGTAAATGATCTCGATGCCATGATGCTCGGTGTCGGACAGCAAGGCGATGCGGTTGGCTCCGCGCTTGAGGGTAGAGGGTGGCACTGGCAAACGGCTGTAAACGAGTTCATGCCGGTCGCCTTCCGCCACCGGGTAATGGACCTGGTTCAGCGTGAAGTACTCCTTCACGCGCCCGGCCCCTCCCGTCCAGGTGACGACATGAAGCTCCGCGCGCTCGACGAGGGCCGGGTCGAGATCAAGGTGCAGCGTGCAGGTCTTGCGCTGGTTGGCCCGGGACCAGAAATGATCGGGCAGATCCCGCGGCGCGACCAACACAACGCGGCTGCGCTCCCGCTCGGGGATGGCCAGCCCGCCCGCCGCCGCGGTGAGATACACCAGGTTCGTGTCTTCCTTGAAGCGAACGGCGGCGCGAACGGCCGCCTCTGGTTGCGCGGGCAGCATGGAGGTGTCCCACGTCACGGTGAATGGGGGCGAGGTGGCTTCGCCGAGGATCCCTGCCGGCAGGCGGTGTTTGGTGAACCCATGCCAGTCGAGTCGTTCGAGATTCCCGTTTTCGTCGTAACCTTCATACCAGCCTTGAAAGGCAACACTGGCGATCCGCGACACCGCGCCTGGCGGGCAGGCCAGCTCGAGCGCGAATCCCTCGGCGTCTGGCAAGGCTGTGGTCGTCACCGTCGCGGTGAAATCCTCCAGACCGAGCCGCACCAGATCCGGGTGCCGGTTGGTGAGGGCCACGCGCACCGCCGCGTTGTCCACGAGCATGTGCCCCCAGAAGGTCGTGCCTTTGTCCACCGCGAACTGGATGGCGTTGTAGCCGTTCACCAGGTCGGTGAGTTGCAGCGGGACGGCCGGGTAAAAGTAGGTGCAGTGGCCCTCCTCGGTGCCGACGCGCGGCAGCAGATAGGTTCGGCGGCCGTTGATGGTGATGCGCTTGTTGGCCGTGCCGGGATGGCCGCCCCAGGCTTCGCCATAGAATTCGGCGCCGCTGGCCAGGAACAAATCCTCCTCAGTTTTGATAAGCATCAGGCCATTTTCCCGCGCCTCAGGGCGGCGTCCAAACACCGGATGCAGCGTGGTCTCAGGGGCGTTGACACGAAAACGCCCCTGGTAGGCGGGATTGCCATTGGTCAGACCGCGCTCGTACCAATGGTAACGCCAGAACTGGCCTGCGCGCTGCTCAGAGGGTGGCGCGTCCCAGACTGGTCCGGCGAGGAGGCAACCGGCCGCGGTCAGCAGGGCCAACACCCCGGGGGCCAGGCTCAGGGAGGATTGTTTCATTGGCTTGGGGCGGCGTGCGCGGGTGTCATCTCTCACCATGCGAGCGATTCGAGATAACGCACGCTCAGGGGAATCTGGTCGAGCACTGCCGGTGATTCATCTTCGATGAAGTAGTGTTGAACGCCGATTTCCTGCGCGGTCCGGAGGACGGCGGGCAGGTCAATCTGGCCGGTCCCGAGCACGACGTCATTCCGCACGTCTTCGCTGCCGGTCAGTTTGCCCGTGGCCACGCCTTTGCGGAGGTCCTTGATGTGCAGCAACGCCCAACGGTTGGGATACTGTTTGAGGAGTTTCACCGGGTCCTGGCCGGGATGCACCGTCCAGAAGACGTCCATTTGGAAGCTGACCAGGCCGGGCTGGGTTTCCCGCATGAGCAGATCGAAGAGTGTGCCGTTCCCGTGGGGAACAAACTCGTAGCCGTGGTTGTGGTAGAAAAAGCGCAAGCCCTCCCGGGCCAGCGCCGCGCCCGCCCGGTTGAAGACCGCGGCCGCCGCGCGGATGGCCGCCTCGGTCATCGGGCCCTCGTGCGGAATCCAGGCCACGCCCACGAACTTGACCCCGAGGGCTTTGGCGTCGGCAATGACCTGGTCAATCCGCTGGTCAAACAACGTGTAGTCCATCATGGCCGAGACCGGTTTCAATCCGGCCCGGTCCAGGAGGGCGCGGAACTGCGCCGGCGGCAGCCCGCAGGTTCCGGCCAGCTCCACCTGCTGAAAGCCCAGGCTGCGCGCCGTCTGCAAGCCCAGCGGGGTGTTTTTGCCCAGGAGGTCGCGCAGACTGTAGAGTTGCAAACCGACCGGGCCGCGGAAACTGCGGCTGGTCCCCGTGCCACGCGCGTCCGCCCGCGTGCCGTTGTTCAGCCACACATCCAGGCGGGGCGTGTCCCAGGTGTAGGGCTTGTTGAGCAAATCCAGGTCGCCATCCCCGTCCAGGTCCGCCAGGCGCGCCTCGTGCCATCCATGGCCCATGACCACCTCGGTCTGGCGGAAGCGGCCCTGTCCATCGCCGTAGAGCAGCCATGCCGTGGCCTCGGGATGGTCGCGTGTCGGCGTTCCGCCCCACTTGGCCATCTCGCCAATGAAGATGTCGAGGTGGCCGTCACGATTCACATCGCCCAGTTGAAGGCTGTGTCCGTGCACAACGACCCGGTCGAGCCATTCGGTGGCCTTCCAGTCGGCGGGGTTCTCCGGATGGCCCACGCACTCGTAGCAACGCACCCGGCCCCCGGCGTCGCCCGGCGAGATCACAATCTGGGGGTACTTCGATGGCTTGAAATAACCGGCCTGGATCAGTCCGCCTCCGATGGCAAAGCGCACCTGCCGGAACTGCTTGCCGCCTGTGTGCTTGAACCAAGAATCGCAGGCGAGGATGTCCAGTGTGCCATCGGCGTCCACGTCGAAGGCCGAAGCGCCCTCGATGTAGGGCACGCCCGCCGGTTTGGCGTTGGTCAGGATGGGGGTGAGCGGCCAGCCGCTGGCCGCGCGCGGGTCCGGCGGGATTTCCGCCAGGAAGAGGGTGGCCGCCCGTTGATTCCAGAACACAAGCTGCGCTTTGCCGGTGCCCAGGAAGTCCCCAAAAACCTGGTCGTGGTGCTGGTTCTGCCCTCCCGACTTGATCACGCGCCGCTTCCAGGAGACGTTCTTGTCGAAGTTTGGCGACGGGTTCTCCCACCACCAGACCTCGCTGCTTTGCCAGTCGCCGCCGAAGACGAGGTCGGCGTCTCCGTCGCCGTCAATATCCATGGCCGCACCGCCGGCCTCGATCGAAAGATAGTCTTTTTCGATGACCGAGGCGTCCCATCCCGTCGCCGTCCGCCGATACCAGACCAGGGCGGGCGGTTTTTGTCGAAAGCTCACGATGAAGTCCTTCAGCCCGTCGCCATCGAAATCTTCCACCACGACACCCGTCTGCTGGGTCGAGCCGCCGGGCGGGGCCGGCAATTCGCCACGTTTGCTCGAGAGGTGTTGCCACAGGGGGTCGGGCGTGGCCGGCGCGGCAGCGGGTAGGCTGCAGATGGCCAGCGTAATCAACAGGTTTTTCATGGGGCGGGTCCAGGACCCGAGACCCTGGCCGGCCGCTTGCCACCACGGTGCGTTTGGGGCATGGCCGGCGGGGTTTCTGACGGCAGTGCGTTCCGGAGGTGGGTTCATCGGGTGCCCGCATTCAGAGGGATTTGCTCCTTCAAGTCAACTCTCCAGAGTGGCCAACTGACAATTGACAAACACTACCTCGGGCGCGGCAGGGCTACTGTTTTGAGCTTGCAAGACCGCTCGAGGCAACGAGAATATCAAGTCTTGGGTCGCGCCGGCCCCTGGCCGAGGCGGCACCCGAGCGAACGGTGGCGCGGTTAGCTCAGTTGGTAGAGCACTACCTCGACACGGTAGGAGTCAGAGGTTCGAGTCCTCTACCGCGCACCATTCGCCAGCCTCCCCCGTAAAGGCCTTTTTACGCCTGCCCGCCAGAAGCGATCGGCTTGTCGCCCGGACAACCAGGCGTCGCAAACTCCACTGTCTCAGACGGCGTGGCAAAGCTCTTCAACCCGCTATTGCGCCGGAGGCGGGCGAAAGGGCAGAATGGTCGCGCCGTGAAACCCACACCACTCGATCGCCGCGCTTTCCTGGTTTCAACCGCCCTGTTCGCCGGCGGCATGGCCGCCGGATGCCGCTCGTGGAGAGCCGGGACGAGGCCGGATCCGGCGCGGACCACAGGCGATTTGAGCGTATTGCCGGGCGGGCACGCGCCCGTCCCACCGCCCCTGCCCCATTTTCCCAGCCCGGCGCACGCTTTTGTCTGGCGCAACTGGAGCCTGGTGCCGCTGGAGCGCATGGCGCGGGTGCTGGACGCCACCCCGGATCAGTTGCTCGCGACCGGCCGCGCCATGGGCCTGGGACGTCCGCCACGCATCTCCACCGCGCAGTGGCGCCGGTCCTACATCACCATCATCCGCCGCAACTGGCATTTGCTGCCCTACGAGCAGTTGCTCGAGTTGCTGGGGTGGACGCCGGAGCAGTTGGCCTACACGTTGCGGGAGGACGATTTCCTGTGGATCAAGCTCGGCAGCCATAAGCCTGCCTGCCCGCCCTTGCGTCTGCCGGAGAGCGACGCGGTCCATGCGGCTGCTGCCCGCGACATCCGGCGCGTGATGACCGAGGAGCTGCCCAGCGCCTCGGCGCCGGCGGGCGAGCCGTTGTTTGGCTTTCTTGAACCGCTGAATGCCCCCTGCCGGGCGGCCCGCCGGGCTGTGGGCAGGGCGGCGCTGTCGCCCCGGTTCTGTTACTCGTATCACGCCCTGTATGGTGACCCGTTGCTCGAGGACGAGGCGGACCCCTACCCCGACGGCTACCTGGCGCGGCTGGCGGACACGGGCGTGGATGGGGTGTGGCTGCAGGCGGTGCTGCACACGCTGGCGCCTTTTCCGTGGGAGCCGCGCCGCAGCGCGCGTTACCAACAGCGGCTGGAGCGGCTCGAACGGCTGATCGCCCGGGCAGCCGGGCGGGGCATCCGCGTGTGGCTTTATCTCAACGAGCCGCGGGCTATGCCGCTGGGGTTCTTTGCGGCGCGGCCGGCGCTGCGGGGAGTGACGGAAGGGGACCACGCGGCGCTGTGCACCAGTGTGCCGGAGGTGCGGGATTGGCTGGCGGCGTCGGTGGCCACGATCTGCCGCGCGGCGCCCGGCCTGGGCGGGTTCTTTACCATCACCGCGTCGGAGAATCTGACCAACTGTTGGTCGCACGGCGGCGGGGGGGCCTGCCCGCGGTGCGCGCCGCGGGGCGCGGCGGCGGTGATCGCGGAGGTGAACACCGTGATTGAGCAGGGCATCGTGTCGGGCCACGGCAGCGGCGCGGGAAGCCGTCCGGCCCTGATCGCATGGGACTGGGGCTGGGCGGACGCCTGGGCGGAGGCGTGCATCGGCCGACTGCCGGCGGGAATCGGGTTCATGAGCGTGAGCGAATGGAGCCTGCCCATCGAGCGCGGCGGGGTGAAAAGCACGGTGGGCGAGTATTCCATTTCGGCGGTGGGGCCCGGGCCGCGCGCCCGCCGGCACTGGGCGGCGGCCCGCGCGCGCGGCTTGCGCTGCCTGGCCAAAATCCAGGCCGGCACCACCTGGGAATTGGCCGCCGTGCCCTACATCCCGGCGGTGGCCAACGTGGCCCGCCACATCGAGGGTCTGCGCCGCGAAGGTGTGGACGGCCTGATGCTCGGGTGGACGCTGGGAGGCTACCCCTCCCCCAACCTCGAGGTGGTGGCCGAACTGGCCGCCCACCCGGGCTGCGACGGCGCCACGGCCATGCGCCGCGTGGCCGAGCGCCGCTTCGGGGCGGCTTTGGCCCCCGCGGTGGTGGCGGCGTGGTCGCAATTCAGCGCCGCGTTCAGCGAGTTCCCTTACAGCGGGGGCACGGTGTACTGCGCCCCGCTTCAGATGGGTCCGGCGAACCTGCTCTGGACGCGCCCGACGGGTTACAAAGCGACCATGGTGGGTTTTCCGTACGACGACCTGGACGCCTGGCGCTCGATCTACCCGCCGGAAGTGTTTGCCGCGCAGTTGGAGAAGGTCGCCATCGGCTTTCGCGAGGGCTTGAACGGCCTCCGCAAGGCGGCAGCTTCGGCGCGGGGCCTGTCCGCGGCCCGGGCCCAAGCGGTGCGATCCGAGTTGCGGGTGGCCGAAGCGGCGGCCATACATTTTCAGAGTGTGGCCAACCAGGCGCGGTTTGTGCTGGCCCGGCGGCGGCTCGAGGGCGGAGTCACCGGAGCCGCTGCAAGCCACGGCCTGGAGGAAATCGCGGCGCTCACCCGCAGCGAACTGGCCCTCGCCCGCCGGCTGCACACGCTGCAACGGGAGGACTCCCGCCTGGGCTTCGAGGCGAGCAACCATTACTTTTTTGTGCCGCAGGACCTGGCGGAAAAAGTGCTGAACTGCCGCTGGGTGCTGGACACCTGGCTGCCCGCCGAACGCGCCCGGCGCGGCCTGGAGGCCGGCCCGGGTTGAGCCATGGAACTGGCCTGGCTATGCGGTTTCGCCTTCCTTGCCGGCTTCGTGGACGCGGTGGTGGGCGGCGGGGGGCTGATCCAGATTCCGGCGTTGTTTTTGTTTTTGTCGCCGGCGGTGTCGTCGGACGCGGTGCGGGTGCTGGGCACGAACAAGCTGGCGTCCTTCTGCGGCACGTCGGTGGCCATGGTCCAATACGCCCGGCGCGTGCCCATCGCCTGGGGCACGATCCTCCCGGCGGCGCTCAGCGCCTTTCTCTTTTCCGCCCTCGGCGCCCTGGTGGTCTCAAAAATCCACAGCGACTTTCTCCGTCCCCTGGTCCTAGTGTTGCTGGTCGCCGTGGGGGCTTACACCGTTCTGCGGCCGGATCTGGGCAGCCGCCACCGCCCGGTCTATCAGGGGCGCATGGCTGCGTTGCTGGGCGCGGGCGTGGGGGCGGTCATTGGGTTCTACGACGGTTTTTTCGGGCCGGGGACGGGCAGCTTCCTGATCTTTGCCCTGGTGGGGCTCTTTGGGTTCGATTTCCTGGCCGCCTCGGCCGGGGCTAAAGTGGTCAACGTAGCCACCAACGTTGCCGCCATCCTCTATTTCGCCAACGGGGACAAGATCGCCTACGGTTACGCGCTGCCCATGGGATTGTGCAACATCCTGGGCGCGCTGGCCGGGGCGCGGCTGGCCATTTTCAAAGGCAGCCGGTTTGTGCGGGGGTTCTTTCTCGTGGTCATCGGGGCCATGATCCTGCGCTTCGGCTGGCAGGTGGTGCAGCGGTGAGGCTTGCGGAGGCGGCGGCCCTGTTTTCCTGGTTCACAACCGGCGGCTTCTCCCCTAAAGTGCCGGACGACATCCGCATGAACCAGAGCTCGAGCCTCAGCCGCCGCGCGTTCATTCGTGAGACGGCCGTCCTGGGCGCGGCGCCCCTGCTGGCCCCGGCGCTGGGCGCTCCAGCCGCCACCCCCTCACCCTCCGCCACCATGAACATTGGATTCCACACCGACGCTTTTAATTCCGCCTACTGGTCCTTCGAGAAGTGCCTCGAGTGGGCCAAACGCAACGACGTGCACCACATCGAATGCGGCCTGATTGACGGCGTGAGCTGGATCCACGGCCTGGGTTACCAGCCGCACGTGGCGCTCTACGAGGACCCGGTGCTGCTCCGGCGCAAAATGGACCGCTACGGCGTGCGCTTCTCCCAGGTGGACGCGGCGTTTCCGCTCTCGCAGGAAGATGGCCCGCTGCGCGGGGTGCCCTACGTGATGAAGTCCATCGCCTGGGCGGCGCAAGCCGGCTGCCCGTGCGTGGACACGACGGACGGCCTGCACGCGCCCGAGGGCCTGCAGGACAAAGAGGCCATGGCCATGATGAAACGCAGCTACCAGCAAATCCTCCGCGTGGCCGAAGCCCACCAGGTCGTTGTCAACATCGAGCCCCACGGCTACTTCACCACCCGCCCGGATATGATGGCGGAGATGCTCGCTTTCAGCGACAGCCCGTATCTGCGAATGAACATGGACACCGGCAACACCTACATCGCCGGCCAGGACCCGGTGGCCTTCCTGCAGCGGTTTCTCAAGCGCGTCAGCCACGTGCACATCAAGGATGTCTCGGAATCGCTGGCCAAAGCCCTGCGCGGCGGCATGACCGGCATCGCCGTCAGCCACTGCGCCCTGGGAGAGGGCGTGAACGCGGGCAACATCAAGCAATGCCTGGCTCTCCTGCGGGATGCCGGCTACACCGGCACCTTGAGCATGGAATGCGAGGGGGCCAGCGGGCCGATGATCGAAAAGTCCCTCGCCTGGCTCCGGCAAACCCTCAAGGAATTGGGTATCCCGACCGGGAAGTAGTCTCCGGCCACCAAACCTGTTGTGCTATGACTGCAATCCACAGATTCCACCCAAGCATCCTTCTGGCGGCGGCGCTGGTCTTGGCTTTGGCGGGCCGGGCCCGCGGCGCCGATGGAGCCACAAACGCCGCCGCGACACTCCCCGACCTCACCCCGCCTGCGGCCAGCGCGCGGGTGTTGATCGTCACCGGCGATGACTACCCCGGGCATCCGTGGCGCCAGACGGCGCCCGCCCTCCAGGCCATTCTTGAGAAAGACGCCCGCCTCAAGGCCCGGATCGTCGAGAATCCCGAGGCGCTCGCCTCGCCCCAGCTTGCGCTCTGGGATGTAGTGGTCATCCATTTCATGGACTGGGAGAAGCCCGGGCCCGGGCCGGCGGCTCGTGAGAATCTGAAACGCTTTGTGGAGTCGGGCAAGGGCCTGATGCTGACCCATTTTGCCTGCGGGGCGTGGGACGGGGATGAGTGGCCCGAGTTCCGCAACCTGGCCGGCCGGATCTGGAATCCGAAGCTGCGCCCGCATGATCCGCACGGCACGTTCACCGTGCAGATCGCCGATCCCGACCACCCGATCACCCGGGGCCTGGCGCCGTTCGAGACCCTGGACGAGCTTTACACCTGCCTGGACGGCGCC
>Ga0073934_10008541_pt1 | contig 13605 bp, 12 predicted proteins | sample LarsenN4metaG_FD_76834 | JGI IMG/M metagenome (GOLD analysis project Ga0073934, IMG submission 76834) | Hot spring sediment bacterial and archeal communities from British Columbia, Canada, to study Microbial Dark Matter (Phase II) - Larsen... ...
CAGGGAGAGGGAGGAGTTGACGGTGGCGTAGGTGGCGGTGCCGATGGAGACGGCCCGGGTGGCGGCGTTGTTGACGGTGATGGCCAGGGTGCCGTTCTGGGTGGCCACCCCGCCGAAGGTGCCCCCGATGGAGATGCCGCTGATCCTGGCCGTGTCGATGACGGCGGCGGAGATGCCGGAGGTGCCGTCCAGGAGCCGCTTGGTTCCGAACTGGGTCTGGGTGGCGATCCGGTCGATGCTGGAGATGGCCGAGGCGATCTGGGTCTGGTCGGCCTGGACCGCGTTGGTGTCGTTGACGCCGGTGTTGGCCGCGTGCACGGCCAGCTGGCGGATGGACCTGAGCAGCGCGTTGATCTCGTGCAGGCCGCCTTCCGCCGTCTTGATGAGGCTGTTGGCCTCCTGGGAGTTGGAGATGGCCTGGTTGAGGCCGTCGATCTGTGCGCGCAGGCTCTCAGAGATGATGAGGCCCGCCGGGTCGTCGGCCGCCCGGTTGATCCGAAGTCCGGACGACAGGCGCTCAATAGAGGTGCTGACCGCGTTGCTGGTGTGCTGCAGGTTGCGCAGCGCGTTCAGAGCAGTTACGTTGGTGTTTATCCTCAAGCTCATCGAAGTGATGATCCTCCGTGAATTGGGGGCGGCGCGCCGGCAGGCGGCGCGTCTCTCCACCATCCGAGCCGGCGTCCTGCAGGCTCGGGCCGCGCCCTTGGGAGCGCGGGAGATTCAGGCATCGTGACCCAGTAGGATTGTCGGCCGGGACCTGGCAGATGTGCAGGGTTCAGGAGGACCGGTGAGAGCAGGGAAACTCCAGGGAAAGCAGCGCGACGTAGCGGTCCTGCCCGTCGCCTCCCAGGAGGACCTGCCCGGCGTGCTCCACCCAGGCATGGGCCTCCATGTCCCCGTCCTGCGCGCGTGCCGCTCCGATCCGCAGCACGGAGGCAAGTCCCCGGCGTGCGAGCATCACGTGCAGCGCCAGGGCGCGGACGAGGCAGGTGGAGCCAGGGGAAAGTCGCGCGGCACGGTGGATGGCCCACGCCAGCTCCGGACCGTCCCCGGTGCCGCGCACGGACCCGTTCCAGGGCGGAGTCAGGCGCTGGGCCTCCGCCAGCACCGCGCGCACCGGCCAGCGCCAGAGAAGCATGCGGAACCGGAGGCAGAGGATCCAGGCTTCCGCGTGTAGGCGAATGCGGCTGTGCAGGAGCATCGCGGGCATGCGGGTTCGCGGGCACGGCCAACGGGCTCGGCGGTTCGCCACGCCCCCAATTGTCGGAGGGCGCCGCGGCCGGGGCGAGGGCGTCATGAAACATCAGACACCGCTTCTCGTCTAAGAGAAGGAGCGTGCGCCGCCCATCGCAGAGATTGCGCGCCGGCGGGGTGTCACACGGCGCGTCGCGCTTCGTAAGAGCAGATAGTGGTGCCGGTACGCGACCTTCTGCTCTCCGAGGAGGCTTCCTGTGGCCCTAACCGATTCCGCCCGTCGCACCGCGCTGGATACAGGAATCCACCCCGCCGGTGAGATCGACCCTGTTGAGGCGGCCGAACAGATCCTGAGGCGCTATGGCGCCCGGGCCATCTCGCTGCTAACGGCCCCTCGCCAGACGGAGGACGGCCGGTGGGTCTCCCCCCGCCTGAGCGCAAACGACTGCTACGTGGCGCTGGACGAGGCGTGCGCCAAGGTGGCGCGCGTGGCCGTGCGCCGGTGGCAGCAGGTCTTCGCGCCAGAGGGCCGGCCGTTCGGAGAGTGCCTGGAGGCTATCTTCCCGGACCCGGCAGCCTATCTGGCGCGCGCCATCAAGTCCGTTGTTAGCGACGCGGCCCGGACAGCCCGACGAGACCTTCCGGCCATCTCCCTTGAGCAGCCTCTGGGAGCGGACGACGGGGAGGGCGCCCTGCAGGTCGGCGACACCGTGGCCGAGGACCGGGGCTGGAAGCTGCCCGAAGCCGCCCTGATCGATCAGGATGACCGCCTTCGCTTCCGCAAGGCGCTGGGGAAGGCGCTCAAAGCAATTCCGGCGAGCTATCTGGCGGCGCTCAAGCGGGACATCGCCCGGGAGCGCGAGCGCCAGGCAGGAGTGAAGGTGGCTCCGGAGTCGGACCGGGAGCGGCAGACCGTGTGCCGCGCCCGGGCGGCGCTCTCGCAGATCCTTCTGCGGGAGTGCGGCGAAGACAATCCGTTTGTGCGACTACTGGCCCAGCAGAGGAGCAGCCGCGTGCGACGCAGGCCGCAGCCGACCGCCCGGTGGAGCGGCGAGCGCCAGGAAGCGCTCTTCCGGAAGCTGATGCAGACCGGATGGGCGGAGCGTGCCTCCGCCCGGCCGGATGGCGCCGTGGAGGAGGCGATCGTCAACGATGTGAGCGCCGCCGGGGCGGTTGCGCCGCCCTCGCCAGAGCTCCGGCAGGCCATGCGCGTGCTGGACCTCTATACGGTGGATCGGCCGACCCCGAGGACACAGCCCGCCCGGGAGCTCTACGAGCGGGCGCGTACGCTCCGCCAGGCGGGCCGCATCGAGGAGGCGCTGAAGCACTACCGGGCCTGCCATGAGGCCGAGCCCACCTTCATCGAGGCGCTGAACGAGGTCGGCGTGATGCTCAGCCAGATGGGCAGCCTGCGGGATGCCCTGAAGGTCTACCTGACCATCATCGAGCGCGACGCCACGGGAGAGCACCGGCACATCGCTGCAACCAACGCGGCGGACATCTACCTGACGTGGTTCGACGCCGGGCGCAACCGCGAGCGGAACATCGAGCAGGCGATTCACTACGCCAGGATGGCCATGGAGCGGCCCACTCCCATGAGGGCCTGCAACCTTCTGCTGGCTTATGTGAAGGACCGCTACTTCGAGGATGCCCGTCAGGTGATGGATGCCGTGCTGAAGGCGAACTCGCCCGAGTGTCCCTCGGAGAAGTTCCTGCAGACGCTGTTTCAGATCCGCGACCCCGACCTGGTGGCGTGGTGGAACTGGCTGGACGAAGAGCTGACCAAGGAGCAATGATTCCGATGATGCTGACCCCCAACATCAAGCGCGCGATTCTGGCGGCGGCGGCCGTCCTGGCTCTCTGCGGGGGGCTGACGGCCCCGGCGATGGCCAGCTCTTCGGGCCCTTGCGCCCAGCAGACCGTGCCCATCCCGGTGGCGGGTGACGGGCAGGAGACCCACGGGTAGAAGCCCGGTCCGGGTCGCCCTGCGTCAATGCAGTGCCTGCGGGGGCCGCCATGTGCGTGGCATGGCGGCCCCCTGCGCGCGTCTGGATCGGGATTCGGCCGCTTCGGCGATGATATACTGAAGGCGGGGTCCTCGGAGGAGAGGCCCGCGAGTGTTGCGGCCGGCCGCAGGTGCACCCCCGACGAGCATCTCCGGCACGAGAGCCGCGCCGGGCACGGGAGCGAGGACCGGGATGCCGCGATCCCCGCCATGGCCGGCGCCCGCGGACACCGATTGGGAGCGCGGGCAGTGCCGCAGCCGATCTGAACATCAGGTGGTGGATCGAATCCGCGTGGCCTCTGGCAGCGACATGCGGGCGAAATTGCCTGTTGCGGGCGTCCACTGTGCCGGCGGGACGCGACGGCGGCCAGGCTGGCCGGCCTTCCTCCGATCTCAGCGGAGCCGCTGGCCGTTGCTGGCTGCTATCGCCGCCATGGTGCTGGCCAGCGCGCTGATGGAGCGCGGCCCGGAGCGGGTACTCGAGGCTGGCGCCTGGCCGGACAGCCAGCTCTGGGATGTGGTGGCGGGCGAAGCCCTTGTGGCGCGGCAGTCGCACGGCGGCCGGCGCATTCGGGTGTATGCTCTGCCGGTGGAGGGCGGCCCCGAGCGGCTGATCGGCCAGGACGACTCGTCGGGACGCGGCGTCCGGCTTCTGGGCCGCGACGGCGGGGACCTCTACTACGTGCTGGAGGACAACACAGCCGTCGGCCGCGAGCGGCCGCTCATTCGAAGGCTTAGGCTGGGAGGCGGCGCGCCCGAGACCGTGACGCTGCCCGTGGAGCACCCAGAGGGCCAGTTCGCGCCCTCCGGAGGCAGCCTGTTCTGGATCGAGGCCGGCCTCGGGCGGCGCCAGATTGTGCAAGACGCCTATGGGCGGGTGGCAACGCTGGTCCGCCGCCACACGCTCCGGATCCGCCGGCCCGATGGCGTCACGCTGACCCTGGGCACCCGGGAGGCGGGCTGGTCGCAGGTGGAGGCAGATGGACGGGGCGGTGCGTTCTGGAGCGTGGGTTCCCGGCGCGACGGCGTGTGCGAGATGCTGGCGGCCAGCGCGCAGGGGACTCTGCGACCGCTGGGGGCCTTCACCGGACTGGCCTCCCCGGTGCGCGCCGGCGACCGGCTCTACTGGCTGAGCAGCCTCTATCCCCGCCAGCCCGGGCGCCTGCCCGTCGGCGTGACCCGCATGGACCTCATGGAGATGGCGGAAGACGGCTCGCACCAACGGGCAGTGCTGAATCTCGTGTCGCCAGGACACACACGGCCGCTGCTCCACGGCCTGCGGGCCCATGCCGGGCGGCTGTATGCCATCGAGATCGTCCCTGGACCCAGCCGCGATGCCCCGTCGATTGGCCGATCCGCCTGGCTGTGCACGCTGCACCCTGAGCGGCACGACGTGGTGGAGCGGCTGTGCCGCCTGCCCGCCGGCGCCGAGGGCCGCGGCTGGATCGACCAGGGCTGCTACTACTTCCTTGTGGCGGAAGACCGGGAGAACTGGCTGGACTGGTCGGCGGAGGGGCTCTTTCCCAGGCGCGTGGCCGTGCTCTATCGGCATCGGCTTGACTGAGACCCGGGTCCCGAGCGATTCACACCCACGGCACATCCAGATTCGGCGCTCCCATGGTGCGGTGAGTCGCCGCAGGCCGGGTCCAAGGCCGCACGGGAGGGGGAACACGATGCATGCGCTGTGAGGCCTGCGGGCACGACAACGAGGACGGGCTGGCCGTCTGCTCCAACTGTGGGTCGTCGCTCACGGCCTACGGGGGCCAGGCGACCGGCCTGGGCGGCGACGCGATCCGGACAAAGCTCGCCCGGCTCACGACGCGGCCGCCCATCGTGCCGGCCATGGCCGCCCTTGATCTCCTCGCAGCCCTCGCGGGCCCGGTCGGGTCGTTCCTGAACCGCTTGGCGTCCCGGCCGGTGACGAACCCCGAGGGCACCAACTACATCAGCAGTGCCTTTGGCGCGCTGGGTGTGGCCTTCGCGGGAGCCGTGCTGATTCCCCTGGCGCTGGGTCTGGTCCTGATCGGATGGGGCACCTGGACCCAGCGCACCTGGGCCTGGCACGCCAACGCCGTCGTCCTCGCTGGCCTGATTGTCATGGCCGTCCTGGGCGTCGGCGCAGCCGGGTTTCTTCGCGTGCTGCTGTTCCTCGTGTGCGTCCCGGCGCTGGGCCTGTGGCTCCACAAGGACGTGCGCGACTGGTTCGGCGCGAGCTGAAGGCGCTGCCTGTCCGTCCCCAGGGAAGGGGCCGCCCTCCATGGGCAGCCCCCCGTGCGCGAGCTCCTCATCCCGCGCGGGAACCGCCTACCTCTTGGCTCCGACCATCTCCGGCGCCGCGGTCGGCGCCCGCGAATCCTCCCGGAAGAGCAGGCAGAAGAACACGAGTATCACCGCGGCGGCCACGCAGGGAATCCTCCATATCGCCTGCCAGTTCTCCGCCCCGCCAGGTCCTGTGTAGGCGGCCACGATCCGGCCCATAACCTGAGCGCCGATGAGCATGCCGAGCCCCTGGGTCACCAGCACCAGAAAGCCCTGCGCCTGCCCGCGGATGGCAGCCGAGGCCTTCTTGTCGACGTAGATCTGCCCGGTGACGAAAAAGAAGTCGTAGCAGATGCCGTGGAGCAGGATCCCCAGCGTCACCATCCACACGACATGGTTGGGCGCGGCGACGGCGAAGAGGCCATAGCGCAGCGCCCAGGCCAGCATCCCGATCAGCAGCATGTACTTCACGCCAAGCCGCAGGAAGAACAGCGGCATCACCAGCATGAAGAAGATCTCGGACATCTGGCCCAGGGACATGCGCGCGGCCACGTCCTGCACGCCCATGTCGCCCACGAAGATCCCCGCAAAGGAGTAGTATGCGGCGAGGGGGATGCAGATCAGGAACGAGCTCACCATGAAGACCGCGAACGACGGATTCTTCATGAGGGCCAGGGAGTCGAGGCCCAGAATGTCGTGGGCGGTGGCCCTCTTCCCTTTGGCCGGCGGCGGAGTGTGCGGCAGGGTGAAGCTGTAGAAGCCCAGGAGAATGCTCGCCGCCCCGGCCACATAGAACTGCATGGTGCTGCGGTCCGCGTGAAGAAGGGAGCTCACCACGAGGTTCGCCACGATCCAGCCGATGGTTCCAAACACGCGAATCAGGGGGAACTGCTTCTCCTGATTGGACATGTTGTGGAAGGCGAGGGTGTTGGTCAGCCCCAGGGTGGGCATGTAGAAGAGCATGTACACCAGGAGCGTGCCCACGAAGATGCTCTCGGACTTGGCCACGGCGGGAACCGACAGCATGACGAGGCCGCCCAGCACGTGCATCGCCCCGAGCACGCGCTCCGTTGCGAAGAACCGGTCCGCCACCATGCCCAGGAAGAAAGGAGAGATGATGGCCGCGATGGGACCCACCGAGTAGACGTTGCCCACGGTGGTCGCGGCCATGTTGTTGGCGCTCATGAACGGGCCGACCGAGACGGCCCACGCTCCCCAGACGAAGAACTGCAGGAACATCATCACGGAGAGACGCGCGCCGATCGCGCTGCCGGCGCCGCGGTGCGCACCATCGCCCATATGGCGCTCCTTTGAGGGGTGTGGGGCCGGCGTGCGTGCCGGCCTCAGCCGGCTGTTCCGCGCGAGCCCGCCCGATTCCTGTGCGGGCGAGCCGGGAAGGTATAATCCTCTGCGGCCGGGAGCCGATTCGGGCCGGCCGGAGGTGACTGCATGATCGGTTCGCTGGACGGCCACTATACGCTTCCCTGGATCTGGGCGTTCCTGCTCATCGGGCTCGCGCCCTGGGTCCTGGGGATTCTCCTTGCTGGGTTTGTGGAGAGGCTGCAGCCCCGGCCCCTGCGCCGCGTGGAGGCCGACGACCGCGTGCTGGAGCTGTGGGTGCGCGAGCGCCGCCTGCCGGTGCGCGGCGACGTCATCATCGTGCCCGTGGCGCCCGATCTGCAAATGGCGGCCGGGATCGCCAAGTGGGTGCGGGACTCCACCGCGAACTCCGTTCAGCAGGAGGCCCTGCGCGTGGCCCCCCTGCCTCCCGGAGAGGCCTTCGTGGGCCGGGGTGCCAAGCATCGGTTCCGCAGGGCCGCCCTGGCGGTTGTGATGGACGACCAGAAGCGCTCCAGGCCCGAGTGGGTGCGCGCGGCGGTGTGTGAGGCGATTCGGGCGGCGCGGGCGGAGGGCGCCTCCACGTTCATCCTGCCGGACTTCACCGAGGACCTGTTGCGCCAGCCACGCACGATAACGGAGGAGCAGCGCCTTGCCACGGCCCGGCCCACCGCTCGGGCATTGGTGGAGGCGGCGACCGAATCGCTCATTCCAGGGGACCGCGTGGTGCTCTGGATATGGCGCCGGGGCACCGAGACGATCTACGCCGAGGAGTTGGACCGGGTTGCCCGTGAGGTGGAGGTCTCCGGCGGCTCCCCGGCGCCCGCCCACTGACCGGCCGTGCTCCGGCCACGGAGCCGCGATGAGGAGCTCGCGGTGAGGGAAGGGGACCGGCTGAAGTGGCGGACGGGGAACGCCAGCGGGGTGGCGAGGCTGCCCGCCTTGCCGCCGGGCAGCCTCCTCCCCGGGGGGCCGAAAAGCCCGCGGCGTCCATGCGCCACGAAGCGGCGAGAGGCCCGGAGGGCCAGGCGTTGCCAGCAGTGCCCACTCTGTGAGCGCCTTCGGAGGGCAACACAGGGAGGACCGCCTGCGCGCATTGGCAGGCGGTCCTCCTCCGTCTAGCAGCTAGAACCGGATCACGGAGCGGATCACGTTCTCGTGCTCCATGGCGTGGAAGGCCTGTTCCACGTCGCTGAGCGAGATGACCCCCGTGACCATCGAATCCAGGTCGAGCTTGCCCTCCAGGTAGAACTGCGCCAGGAGCGGGAAGTCCCAGGAGGGCAGCGTGTCCCCGGCGTGACAGACCCGCAGGTTCACCTTGTTCCAGTAGACGCCGGTGTCAATGTTGCCCACATTCAGGGTCACCGTGTCGTCGGGCCCGGGGAAGCCGATGGTCGTGGCGATGCCGTTGTAGTTCACCATGCGGACGGCCTGCTCGATGCACTCCATGCGGCCCGTCGCCTCATAGGCGAAGTCCACTCCACCCTCGTAGGCCGGCCAGGGATCCTTCACCAGTGCGCGGACGGCTGCCACGGGGTCTCCCGCGCGGGCATCCACCACGTCCGTCGCGCCGAACTTCCTCGCCCAATCCAGCTTTACAGGGTTGACGTCCACGCCGATGATCTGACGGGCGTTGGCCAGCTTCGCCCCCTGGATTACGCTGAGCCCCACGCCGCCGCACCCCACGACGGCCACGCTGGCACCCGGGAAGACCGGGCTCGTGTTGAAGGCCGCCCCCACGCCGGTGATCACTCCGCAGGCGATGAGGCAGGCCTTGTCCAGCGGCATCCCTGGGGGCATCTTGATGGCAGCCGCGCCGTGCACGTTGGTGTGAGTGGCGAATGTGCCGCAGCGCAGCACCTGGGAGCAGGGCGCTCCATCGCGCTTGCGGTGCAGCCGGATTCCCGGTCGCAGCGCCATGTAGCAGTGGCGCGGGTCTCCGCGCCGGCAGGCCGGGCACTGGCCGCAGGGAGCGCGATAGGCGATCACCACCGGGTCGCCGGGCTGCAGGTGAGTCACGCCCTCTCCCACCTCCTCCACCCACCCCGCACCCTCGTGGCCGAGGACGATCGGGAACTTCATTCCAGCCCCGTTCTGATTCTTGACTGTCAGGTCTGTATGGCAGACGCCGCTCGCGGCGAGCCGCACCTGCACCTCGCCGGGGCCGGGCGGGTCCAGGAGAATCTCCTCGACGGCAACGTCCTCTCCGGGTGCGTTGAGCACCGCGGCCAGTCCTTCGCGGGCCATCTCTCTCTCCTCCGTGGGGTCGCTGTGCTTGCCTCCGGGTTGATTCGCGCCGCCCGTCCGGTTTCCTTCTCCCAGCCGGCTTGACTCCGGTCCGGTCCGGTGCTACCCTGTCCATGGAGGTGACCGCACTCATCGCCGCCCAGACAGTGCCGCGGCAGGGGTTCGCCACGCCGAAGCACGCCACAGGCCAGGCGGGCAGCCTCCCGACCGACGGCATCCTCTGCCCGCCCGCTCCGGCGACCGCCAGTCAGAAGGACGTGGTCCTCTTGCGCAAACCGGAGCACCAGCTGGCCGAGCGCGTTGACGGAGTCGTCGTGGAGAGAGAGCACGGTGGGCGTTCTCGCCTCGTGACGTCCCAGTCATGCCCTGGGAGCGGCTGCGGGTGCCGCCGGATACCCTGGAATGTGGTTCCCGACCGTGCGCCGCACCTGGTCGCGGCGGTGCCCAGCAACGGAAACACCATGGGATCGACCAGGAAGTCCGCGGGCGCTTCGCTGCCGGCACCCGTGGCATCGGCCGGGCGGACCGTCCAGGGCGGAGCGTGCCCGTGTTTCGCGGCCCATCCGAGCCCGCCGTCATCGCTCTCGCAGGCGTCGTTCCGGACGGCGAGGTGCGGCCGGCATCCCGCTTTCCCTCCTGGCGCAGTTCGGTGTGAGCCGGGATCCGCGTCCCGACCGCCTGCCAAGTTCGAACCGGGAGAAGCGCGTGCACCTGCCGCGGCTGCAGCTCGTGGAGCTGGAAGACCTGCCCGGGTTTCCGGCCATCCTCCGCGACCTGGCCACCGACTACCTGGAGTGGGCCCAGCACATCTTCCGCACACACCACGCGATGGTGCCGCTCATCGATGAGGCGCTCCAGGAATCCGGAACCGACCGCATTGTGGACCTCTGTTCGGGAGGCGGCGGCCCGATCCGACCGCTGGTCCGGTGTCTGCGGGAAGCCCGCCCTTCGTTGCACGCCACGCTCACGGACCGCTTCCCGAACCGGGCGGCCTTCCAGCGCGCGGCCCGGGATGGCGTGTGCTGCTGGCACCAGCCGGTGGACGCCCGGGAGGTGCCCGGATCTCTCCCGGGCCTCCGCACCCTCTTCAACGCGTTTCACCACTTTGCGCCGCCCGATGCCGTCGCGGTGCTGCGCGCCGCTGCGGAGGCCGGCCAGCCCATCGCGGTCTTTGAAGTGCCGGAGCGCTCGGTCCGCTCCCTCCTGCGGATGCTCCTGCTCACTCTCCCTGTGGTCTTGGCCGCCGCCCCCTTCGTGCGGCCAGTCCGCCTCTCGCGGTTTCTGTGGACGTGGCTCGTGCCCGCTGTTCCACTGACCATCTGGTGGGACGGTCTCGTGTCCCAGATGCGGGCCTACACTCCGGAGGAGCTGCTCGCCCTGGGGCGCGCCGCGTCGGAGTCGTACAGCTGGAGCGCGGCCAAAGTCCCGCTGGGAACGGCTCCCGCCAACCTGACCTATCTCATCGGCATCCCGCCGAGCGGGGACGCGCCGCGCAGTGTGGCTGCCAGCGGCGCCCAGTTGGGGAGCCCGGGCGAGGCCGAATCCGCCTAGAGGCGCAGGGGTATAATGCCGGCAGAAGGCGCCCACGCGGGCGCTCTGCGCGCATCGCCGCACCATCAAAGGGGGAGGCAGGCTATGCCGACGGTGACCATCAGCGTTGACTGCGAAGCAGCCAGCATGGGCAAGTGCTATACCAGGGAGCTGGTCCGAGCCGCCGAAGAGTTCACGGCCCCGCTCACCTGGTTGATTTTTGCGTCCGAGAAGGACCCCCTCTCCAACATCAGCCTCTATCACAACGAGTTCTATCACCGGATCCCCTCGTGGCACGAATTCGGCCTGCTGCTGGGATTCGAGGACAGCAGCGGCTACGTCTCAGATCCTGCCCTCCGTGGCGACATCATCCGCGTGGGTCGGGATGCGGTCAAGCAGTTCCACATCAAGCCCACCGCCTTTCGCGCGCACCGAGCCGACCTGCAGGCCAGCGACCTGCGCCACCTGGAGGACCTGGGGTTCGTCGTGGACGCCACTCCCTGCCCCGGTGCTCGGGAGAAGCACGAGGTGTCCTGGCCGGAGGGGCCAACCCAGCCCTACCACCCCTCCTACGAGAACCTGAGCACGCCGGGGGACGCCGCCATCTGGCTGGCACCCATCGCGGGATACCGGGGCGTAAGCGCGTATCTCGATCTCGGCTGGGAGAAGGTGCGGCCCATCATCGAGCACAGTTTGGCCAACGACCGCGTTGCCAACCTGGCGCTCAGCGACTACGTCGACTCCGCAGACACTCTTCGGAAGACCCTGGCCCTGTGCCGGGAAAAGGGAGCCAGGATCGTCACGCTCACCCAGATGGCTTCCGAGCTCTAGACGAGGCACCGGGCGCGCGCCGTGGCGGCGGGCGACGCCGCACCGTGACCCGGCATTGCGCACGAGATCGGCGACGACCTCCAGTCCCGTTACCTAGCCCTGCAACCTGACCATGGTCCGCTCACCCTTTCACCCCGCCCAGTGCGCTCGCGGCGCCCGCTTCGGCGAAGTCAACGGCCTGGAGCTGCCGCTGGACTACGGCGACTGGCTGGCGGAGCACCACGCCGTCCGGGAGGCATGTGGCCTGCTCGACCGGTCCACCAGGGGGCGGCTGGTGGTCACAGGCGAGGACCGGCTGTCCTGGCTGCAGGGGATGCTGAGCAACGATCTGCGGCCCCTGGAGGCCGGCGCGCCCAGCGTGCAGGCCTGTGCGCTGGATGCCACCGGCCACCTCCTTTCGGATGTGATCGTGGCAGCTCGGCCAGACAGCCTTCTGCTTGACGTGCCGCGTGAGAACGTGGAGGCGCTCTTTCACCACCTGGAGCGTTTCATTGTGACCGAGCGCGTGGAAATCGTGGAGCAGAGCGGCTTCCTGGCCGGCCTCTCCGTCCAGGGGCCGGCTGCCGACGAGTCCGCCCTGCGGGCCGTGGTGGGCGGGTCGGCCCTGCTCGTTCCGGCGGACCACACCGGGGAGGGGGGATTCGACCTCTATCTGCCCGTTGCGGATGCCGAGGCAGCTTGGATTCGCCTCGTGGACTCGGGAATCGCGCCGGTGGGGGAGACGGCCGCGGAGACGCTTCGCATCGAGGCTGGCATCCCCCGCTGGGGCATCGACATGGACGCGACCACAATCCCGCTGGAATGCGGCCTGGGACCAAGCCACATCAGCCACACCAAGGGCTGCTACCTGGGCCAGGAGGTCATCCACCGCATCTATGCCCGGGGCCACACCAACCGGACGCTCGTTGGATTCCTCGTGGACGGGCCCGAGCTGCCCACGCGGGGCGACCGCGTGCTATGGATGGAGGGAGACACAGCCCGCGAGGTGGGTTGGACCACAAGCGCCACACACTCACCGTCCCTGGCGGCATCCATCGCCCTGGGCTATGTGCGCCGCGAGCACGCCGCGCCTGGCACGCACCTGCGCACCCAGAACTCCGTGCCGCTGACGGTCACGCTCCTGCCGTTCCTGCGCAGCAGGTCGTGAGCGTCGTCGAAGCGCCTGCAGCACCCGCCGCTTCGGGGGCGCGCGCCCGTCTGCGCCGTTCCGATGCGCTCCTGCTCGCCGCCGTCAACCTGCTCTGGTCGGGATCCGCCGTGGCCGTGCTCACCGCGGTGGGGGAGGGGGGATGGCAGGCGGGAAAGGTCGGGCCGTTCACGCTGGCTGCCGCCCGGTTCGCTCCGGCGGCACTGCTGTTCTGTCTCGTTCAGCGCGCGCGCCGCGAATCCGTGCGGATCGCCCCGGCCGACCGCCGCAGCTTCCTGCTCCTGGGCGGTGTGGGGCTGGCGCTGGTCTACGCCTTGTTCTACTGGGGGATCCGGAGCACAACGGCCACTGAGGCGACCCTGCTGGTGGCCGCGGAGCCCGTGCTCATCGCCCTCATTGCCCGGCTCTGGCTCGGCGAGCGGATGCGTTTCCGCCAGGCCGCGGGCATGGCCGCCGCGTTCCTCGGGGTCTATTTCATCGTTGCCCAGGGCCCCGTGCTGCGGCTCAGCGGGTCCGTTGTCGCCAACGCCACAATCGTGCTGGCGCTGGCCTGCGAGGCCTGGGGCAGCGTCCTGGGCAAGCGCCTCACGGGCCGCTATGCGGGGCTGTCAGTCGTCCTTTGGCAGATGGCCATCGGAGCGATGTTGCTGACACCGCTGGCCGCGTGGGAGTTCGTGGCGCATCCGCCGGGGAACCTGGGAGCGGCCGAGTGGGGTGCAATCGGCTATGTCGTGGTGGTCTGCTCCTTCCTCTGCTACGGTGTGTGGTTCTCCCTGCTGAAGCGATGCCCCGTCTCCTCCATGGGCGGGTTCCTGTTCCTCCAGCCGGTCTTCGGGCCGTTCATCGCCTGGGCCGTGCGCGGCGAGGCGGTGGGGTTGTGGACAGTGCTGGGCGGAGGGCTCGTGGTTGCCGCGGTCTATCTGGTGGCCGTCCGCCGCACCTTGGATGTGCCATAATGTCCACGTGTTTCTCGACAACGGACAGGGGACCGAACGCACCCTCTGATTGCGCGGCCATGCCCCCGCCAGGGAACCCTGAAGTCGGCGGGATTCAG
>Ga0073934_10008542_pt1 | contig 13604 bp, 9 predicted proteins | sample LarsenN4metaG_FD_76834 | JGI IMG/M metagenome (GOLD analysis project Ga0073934, IMG submission 76834) | Hot spring sediment bacterial and archeal communities from British Columbia, Canada, to study Microbial Dark Matter (Phase II) - Larsen... ...
CGGATGCAGCGCCTCTTGAAGCAGTTCGTAGTAGTAGTGCCGCCCGCCGTGCTTGTCGACTGCGAGGCGGGAGATGGCGGCAGTTTCATCGCTCTTTGGCAAGTTGGCGAGCAAGCGGAGGAAGGCGGCCTGCGTCACTGCCGCCTTGCTCCCGTGCTGGGCAAGCAAGCGATTGAACTCCAGGGGAAAGACGACGACGCAACGGAATGATATCTCCTCCACCCTCGCAGCGGCCAGGGCCTCCTGCAGGCGAAGGGCGGCCCTCGTAACGCCTTCCGGGTCAGAATGCGCTGCGGGAATTTGGAGGTCAGGTTCAGACCAGGGTTCCCGCTGCCAGTCCGCCCTTGGAGTAATGCAGTGTCTCGACCAGAGGTCCGCAAGCGAGGCTGGCCGACCGAGCTTCGCTGAGCAGTCCTGGCTGAGAAACGGGAGCACGTTGGCTTCCAGGCTTCCTGGTCCCTGGGCAGAGGCGTGAACGCACTTGGAATCGGCCACGATGAGCCGGCCATCAGGCCGATCCTCGGCTCTTCGAATGCAGCTTTTCAGGAGCTGCCAGAGGTCCGCTTCGGCCGGATGGGGGCAACGCAAGGCGGCAAGGGTCATCACGAACGGGCCTAGGTTCGGCCCGTAGCCCGCTTCATCGATGCCGACGTGCCACGGCATACAGCCCCCCGGCAGCCACGCAGCTTAATGACCGACGGCTGGTTTGGTTTGCGAGTCGACGGGCTCGCGTTGGTGAAGCATCGACAGGGCCAGGAGCAGTGCGACGCCGAGCAGGATTCCGCCTCCGTAAAACGGCCAGGCGGCGTGCGGATTCTCCTGGCTGCCGTACAGCACATTGCCCATCAACGGGCCGAGAATGCGAGCAATGGCCGACGCGGCCTGGTTGACGCCCAGGACTTCTCCCTGCCGCAGTGCGCTGGTTCGCCGCGAGACAAGCGCCTGAGCGGAGGGCGTGAGAAAGGCGAATCCCGAAACGGCCACGGCGAGCATGCCGAGCACCAATGCCAGGGAGCTCGTCGCCAGTTCTGTGCGGCTTCCACCAGAGGACAGCGGAACCTCGACGAACGTCAAGGCATCCGTGGTAATGGCGGCGCCCATGACAATGAGTCCCGCCAGCATGAGGCCGATGCCCAGCACGCACATGATCACTTCCCCCGTCCGCGTTACCAGCTTGCGGACGATGAGGCCCTGCACCAGCATGAGCACAAGCCCGATGTAGGCGAAGATGAAGCCCATCTCGCGCAGCGTGTACTTGAGCTCATACTTCACGAAGCGAGCCAGCGTGCCTTCGAAGTTTCCGAAAGCGATCGTGGCGCAGAAGAACGTCAGCAGAGGCACGGCGATGCTCCGATGGCCCAGGGCGAAGCGCCAGCCTTCAAGGTTGAACCAGGGTCGCGGCTTCGTGTCGCCGCCCAGGGGTCGGGTCTCGGGCAGAAGGGCCATGGCGAGAATCAAGGCAACCAGCGAAAGCCCCGCGGCCACGAAGCCTGGGGCCGCGCTCATCGCACTTCCCGCTACTTCACTGGCGAACAACGAGCCGATCAGCGGACCGAAGGTGAACCCGACCCCGAACGCCACGCCAATCAGCGCCATGCCGCGGGCGCGCTTCTCGGGCGTCGTTGAGTCAGCGATGACGGCCTGGGCAGTGCCGATGGTCGCTCCAGCGATTCCGGCGCCGATCCGCGCGACAAAGAGCAAGGCCAGGCTCTGGATGTAAGTAGCGTAGCCGAACAAGGTGTAGAACGCGACCGAGCCAGCCAAGCCGATGATGAGGATGGGCCGCCGACCTACGCGATCCGACAGTCGGCCCCAGCCCGGCGCAAAGAGGAACTGCATCAGGGAGAAGCTGGAAAGCAGCCCGCCGATTGTCAGTCCGTGGTATTCCTTGGGAATGCCCCCCATGAAGTGATCGCCGTACAACGGCAGCAACGGCAAAACGATGCCGAAACCGAGCAGATCGATGGCGACCGTCAGGAATGCGATCAACTGGGGGGAGCGCTGTTTCATGGTTGAGATTATACGATCCCCAGCAGTGAACGCCGGTGGTGGATAACTGAGCGACGGCGAGGCAAGCCGCAGTGAAGCGCGAAGCTAGCTGACCTCGCTCGGCTGCCGCATCGCTTCCCACTGCTCCTCGGTCATCAGCACCTCGCGAGCGTTGCTGCCGTTATAGGGACCGACGATGCCGTCCTCAGCCATGAAATCGATGAGCCTGGCCGCCCGTCCGTAGCCGATGCCCAGCGCGCGCTGGAGCAACGAAGTGCTGCCGCGCCGTTCACGGACCACGATCTCGATGGCGGCCTCGTACAGTTCATCGCGCTGCCGCATCGCTTCGAGCGCATCCTGGCCGCTGCGACTGGAACTGCTCAGCTGAATGAGCTCCCGGGAGAATGCCGGCTCGCATTCGAGATGGCCGCACACCCTGGTTATCTCCTGGTCGCTCGCGTAAGTCCCCTGAGCGCGAACGATCGTGCTCGTGCCAGGCTGGAGAAACAGCATGTCGCCCTTGCCCAGCAGCTTCTCCGCACCCATCTCATCCAGGACGACCCGGCTGTCGGTTCGGCTGGATACCTGGAAGCAGATGCGCGCGGGCAAGTTGGACTTGATCAGCCCCGTGATAACGTCCACCGTCGGCTTCTGCGTGGCGACGACCAGATGAATGCCGGCCGCGCGAGACTTCTGGGCCAGCCGGATGATGTGGCCCTCGACCTCTTTCCGCATGGTCATCATGAGGTCATTCATCTCATCGACGAAGATGACAATGTACGGCATCTTCTCGGGGATTCGGGCGCGTTCGTCCTCGTCGGCCGGGTTCAAACGACGGTAGATCTCCTCGGCTCCAAGCTCGTTATAGCCGGCGATGTTACGGACGCGGGCCCGGCTCAGGATGTCGTACCGCTCTTCCATCTTGTCCACGGCCCAGCCGAGAATGGCCTCGGCTTTCTTCATGTCCTTGACAACGGGGTGCATGAGGTGGGGTATCCGCCCGTACTCGCTCAGCTCGAGCATCTTGGGGTCGATCATGATCATCTTCACGTCGTCCGGACGCCGCGTCATGAGAATGCTGAGAATGATCGCATTCATGCAAACCGACTTGCCCGTGCCCGTCCGCCCAGCGATCAGGAGGTGGGGCATCTCGGCGAGGTCATACACAAGCGGCTGGCCTTCAGTGTCCTTGCCCAGGAACAGGGGGATCTTCGACCGCGTGAGCTTGGGCCCAGCATTGAGGATCACTTCCTTGAGATGAACCACGGCACGGTGCTCATTGGGAATCTCGACGCCGACGGTGTCCTTCCCTGGGATCGGCGCGACCATCCGCACGCTGGGGACCTTAAGATTCAGAGCGATGTCGTCCGCCAGACGAGTCACCTTTTGGAGCCGGAGCCCGGTCTCCAGGGCGAGTTCGAACTGGGTGATGACCGGCCCGGTATTGATGCCGACGACGCGGACATTGAGGCCGAAGTCGACGAAGGTTTGCTCAAGCTTTACCGCTCGCTCACGCAGGTAGGCGTCATGCTGCTCGTAGGGGAAAGGCTGCGGGTCGTCCAGCAAGTCGAAGGGCGGAAGCTGGTAGTCATTGCGCGGGACCTGGGCGGGAATGGGCGCTGGATGGTGGACTGGGGGCAGCTTGCGTTCACCCTTGGCCCTGGCGGGCGCGGGCTGAGGAGTTGTCGGCTTCTCTCCCGCTTCGATTGTTGCCTTCGGGTCCATCGGTTTCACGGAAGGCGTCGTCCGGGTGCGTAGCCTGCGTTCCAGCTCCTCCGCCTTCCGCAAGGCGCGGCGCTGCAAGTACAGGTTCCAGCGTCGGCCCGCCCACTGGACAAGCGGCGGCCACAGGGCATCGCCGGCAAGGCCCAGGCCTCCCAGCAGCGTACCGGCGAGGATCAGATACATTCCTGGCGGGGTGAACTGCTCGGAGAGCCATTGATGCAGAGCAGCGCCGACCTTCCCGCCTGGACCGACAGGCGGCCCGAGCGCCGTCTCAAGGCTGAGAACGTCAGCAGCCAGGGCAACCGCGGGCACAAGCACTAGCCAGCCAAGCAGCCGCCAGCACCACAGTCCTCGCCGTCCCTCGAGCAGGATGGCAAGCACGAGCATGAGCCAGGCGACGAGCATGGGGTAAACGCCTAAACCTAGCGCGTCTACCAGGCCTCGAGCGATCAGGGCTCCAGTGTGTCCGGCAAGATTACTGGGCGTGGTGTTTTGTGGGTGAACCGTGGCCCCTGGAGGATCAGCCGGATCGAAGGTAATGATGGTGAGTGTCGTCACCAACCCCGCCGCCAGGAGGATCATGGCAGAAATGTCCAGCATCAAACGCAGGCGGCGATACATGGCAGCAACTCCAGGTGCAGCTTCGCAAGAGTCAGTGGCTCAGCCTTGCATAGGCGACAGTGAGCCTTATTCTTGATTTCGAGCCTGTAGGCCCTGATCTTGAGGAAGCTTTGGAAGAAAGTGCGAGCCGGCTGGAAGGACAATGCTACACGTGGCATTACTGGAACCACAGATCGCTCCCAACACAGGAAACATAGCCCGGCTCTGCGCGGCCTGTGGCGCACGGCTTCACTTGATTGGACGGCTCGGCTTTCGATTGGATGAGCGGTCGTTACGTCGGGCTGGGGTCGATTATTGGGAGAGTGTCGACCTGGTTCGGCATGCCGATTGGGGGGAATTTGCTCAATCCATCGCGCCGCGCAGGCTCTTGCTCTTCACTGCCCAGGGGGGGACGAACTACGCTGAGTTTGCTTACCGGGACGAGGACTGTCTGGTCCTTGGCAATGAGTCCGACGGTTTGCCGCGCGGCTTACTGGCGGAAGCAGGCCAGATCGTCCTGCACATCCCCATGCCAACCGGCAAGGTCCGCAGCTTGAACCTGGCCACGGCCGCAGGCATAGCCATGTATGAGGCTCTCCGACAACTCCGCTCGGTGAAGACTGCCCTGAGTTGACGGCTTGCCCCGAGCTTCACACTTTCTGTGACCGATGTACTGGCTCAGTCATTGTGCCGATAATCTCCCGTGGACGCTCGCCGTAGTCTTCGCCAGGCGCCCCTCGCTGTGCAACTTGCCGCCTGTGGGAGGAAGAATGACGCCACGGCGTACTGTTGTAGCCGCTCGCTCTCTCGATGACCTGATGGGCACGATTCACCGCACGCTTTGTGAGCAAGACCGTCTCGATCCTGACCAGGCCCCGATCAGGCACATCCCGATTCGCAAGGCTGGGCGAGTGTGCGGCTTCCTCTACGTTGTTCAAGGCCCCAGGCGGCTGCGTTGCCAGGCGATCTGGGCCAGCGAAGAGAATCGCGTGATCTGTTACGATTCTGCGGGTGTCCGCTTTGCCGAACTGGAGCTATGCGAGTCTCCCGAGCCGCTGACCGGACGATAAGCCCACGCCTTTCCCCAGACCGCCGCTTGCGGCACGCCCCTCCGCCGATCCGCCAGGCCAACTCGCTGGCAGATCGAGTTTTTCCTTGAATCCCCGCGATCTGTGGTCCAGCATGAGACCGTGGCCTGGAGGAGTTCCCATGCACCGACGCATCTCGCTGGCGCTCGTTGCCAGCAGCTTCGTTCTCCTGGCGACCGGCCTGAGCCGCATGTCCGGCCCGGTTGCCGCCGATGGCGAGGGTTGGAAGGAAGTAGCCCCTGGGGTGCTTCGGTCGGCATGTGTTCCGTGTGCCCACGCTCTGCTTGCCGACGGCAAGGCGCTCCTGATCGATGCCCCCGAGGGAGCTGACCTCGAGCTGTTGACAAGGAGCAAATCGGTTCAGATCGAGCTAGCACTCTTGACGCATCATCACCGCGATACCATCGGGCAGGCGCGCAAGCTGGTTGCCAGCGGCGTCAAGGTTCGTGCCCCGAAAGCGGCGGCTCCCTGGCTGTTGCCTGCGGAGGTGGCAAAGTTCTGGAAGGAGTCAGTCCCGCTAAGAACGTCTCGTACCGCCTACCTGGTGATTCCCGCAGGGCTCGCCGAGATCGACTGCTCGCTCGAGGACGGCACGGAAATCAACTGGCGAGGCTGGCGGCTCCATGCAGTGGGGACGCCAGGACACAGCCCTGATCATACAGCGTTTCTGGCGACGAACTCCAGGAGTTCCGTTCCACAGCGCATTCTTTTCGCCGGCGACGCCCTGTGTTCCTCCGGCAAGATGTGGTCGCCGTATACCACTGACTGGGACCATTGGACCGACCTGGGCCAGAAGCCGGCCGCCGAGTCGCTCGAACGCCTCGCCAGGCTCGAGCCCACCCTGATCTGCCATGCTCATGGGATGCCCATCCACGAAGCGTGCGGGGAAGCCCTGGCCCAGACCGCGGAAAATGTTCGCGAGGTTGCTTTCCTGAAAAGCTTTGAGCGATTCTCCAAGGAACGATTAGGCAACGCACCGCAGTACGCATTCCTGGCGAAGGAACAGGCGGGCTCGGCGGGCGACAAGCCGTGGTCCCAGCTCACTCCTAACCTCTTCTACACGGGCAACACTTACGTCCTCGTTGCCAGCGACCGGTCAGTGATGGTCTTCGATCCGTGGGGGAAGCGAAGCGTGGACCAGGTCCACAAGCTGCGAAGGGAGCGCGGGCTGGGTCCCGTCGAGCTGGTGATGTTCAGTCATGCTCATTATGACCATTACGATGGCATTTACGATCTGGCTGAGCGAGGAAGCTTCGAGGTCTGGGCGCTGGACGACGTGGCGTTACCCATCGCCGAGCCCTACCGTCTGCGCGCTCCGTTCCTGGATGCCAGGCCGGTCCGCTTCGATCGGCGCTTCCGAGATGGTGCCAGTGCGACCTGGAAGGACTACACTTTTACGTTTCATCACTTTCCAGGGCAGACATACTACACCATGGCTGTCGAGACGACTATCGACGGGAAGCGGTGCGTCTTCACTGGCGACAATTTCTTCCATGTCGACCTCTACAGCGGCACGGGCGGGTGGATGGGCCTGAACCGAAGCTGGCCCTCGCTCTACCGGCAAAGTGCCGAGAAGTTGCTGCGGCTTCGCCCTCAATGGATCCTCGCGGAGCACGGCGGGGCCTTCGAGTTTCACGCGGAAGATGTACAGCGCCGCGTGCGCTGGGCCGTCGCAGCCGGCCAGGCCGCGGATCGGCTCGCGCCTTCGGGTCAGGCCGAGCGGGACTGGAATCCGCATCGCGTCCATGTAGAGCCATTGCTGACCGAGGTCAGTGCAGGCGATTCCGCCACCTTTCGCGTGAGGACCGACGGAACGGTGGGCCCCTTCATCGTGCGCGTTGGCGCGATGCCGGACGAGCTTCAAGCCTGCTTGCGCGTGAACGTGCCAAGGACAGGCGGGGACACAATCGTTGTCGAGGCAGGCAAGTCCACGCCGCCTGGCCGTCATATCATACCGTTCAGGAGCATCACTCCTGACAACGTGGAAATCGGAGCAGACACTTTCATAGTCATTGACGTGAAGAAATAGCAGCGCTTAGGGAGAAGAACCCCATGAAGCTTATCGCGATTGCGGCTGTACTCCTGATCCTGGCCGCTGGGCCGGCGCTGGCGGGTCCTCTGGGCGAAGACGGCTATGTGGAATCCAACGGCGTCAAGCTGCACTACGTCACTCTGGGCAAGGGCCCCCTCGTCGTACTCTTGCACGGATTCCCTGATTACTGGTATTCTTGGCGAGCCCAGATGCCAGAGTTGGCCAAGCACTTTCAAGTCGTAGCTCTCGATTTGCGCGGCTATAACCTGAGCGACCAGCCCAAAGGAGTTGAGAATTACACCATCGACAAGCTGGTCGCTGATGTCGATGCCGTGCTCAAGCACTTCAAACAGGAGAAGGCCATTGTCGCAGGACACGACTGGGGCGGCATGATCGCCTGGTCCTATGCCATGGCCCATCCCGAGAAGGTCGACCGCCTCATCGTCCTGAACCTGCCCCACCCCAAGTGCCTCCAGCGGGAGTTGGCTAACAATCCGGAGCAGCAGAAGAACAGTCAGTATGCGCGGAACTTTCAGCAGCCAGGAGCCGCCGCGTTCCTGACGCCGGAGACGCTCGCCTTCTGGGTCAAGGATCCCGAGGCCAGGAAGCAGTACATTGAAGCGTTCCGCCGTAGTTCCATGGAAGGAATGCTGAACTACTACAAGGCCAACTATCCGCGCGAACCGTACAAGGACGACCGGGAGTTCCCCAGGGTCAAGTGCCCCATCCTGATGATCCACGGCCTTAAGGACATTTACCTGCTACCGGGCGCGCTCAATGACACCTGGAAACACGTGGACGGCGAATTGACGCTCGTGACTCTTCCCGAGGCGGGACACTTCGTTCAGCAAGACGCTCCGGAGAAGGTTACCAGAACGATGCTTCGCTGGCTGCAAGACGGGCCCAAGTGAGGGCTCCTATCCACCTTCAGACCTCGGCACAAGGAACTGATCCTGGGCACGATCGTTTCCACTGATCGCGTGCAGCCCCTGGAAGCCTACCGCCAACGCCTTGTCGAGCGGCGTGCTCTGGCCGACCATGCGAGGCGTCAGTTCGGTCTCATCGCCAATGCCAGGCTCGCCGTGTTTGGCATCGGATTGCTCCTCGGCATCCTGGCCTTCGGCTTCAATCTGCTGTCGCCCTGGTGGCTTTGCCTGCCAGGGCTAACTTTCGTCGCGTTGCTTATTCTCCATGATCAAGCCGGGCGGCGTCGCGAAAGGGCCGAGCGTGCAGCCTCGTTTTACGAGCGTGGCGTTGAGCGACTCGAAGAGCGCTGGATTGGCAAGGGGGTGACAGGTGAGCGCTACCAGGACGCCAATCATCCCTATGCTGCAGACCTGGACATCCTTGGCGCTGGCTCCCTTTACGAAAGGCTTTGCACGGCTCGAACCCCCACGGGCCAGGAGACACTGGCACGCTGGCTTCTCGGTCCTGCTGAGCCGGATGTCGTCCGAGCACGGCAGCAAGCCGTCCTGGAACTCCGACCCCTCCTGGACCTGCGCGAGGATTTGGCCGTTCTCGGCCCCGACATGGATACGCGCCTCAGTCCCACGGCATTGACCAGCTGGGCGAACGAACCCATCCAACTCCAGATGCTCTGGCCGCGGCTCGTACTTGAGATTCTCTCGGCCCTCGCGGTCGCTTCGTTGATCGGTTGGTTTGGACTTGAGACCGGCTATCTCCCGTTGCTTGCGGTCGCCTCCGCAGAGGGGCTGTTCGCGCTAGCCTTCCGCAGGCGCGTCACACGTGTGATTGCAGGGATCGACCGTGCCGTCCAGGACCTTGAACTCCTTGCGGAACTGCTCGAACGAATAGAGTCTCTCCCCCTGAACTCCGCTAGACTCCGCTCCTTGCAGTCTGAACTGCTGGCGGACGGCATCTTGCCTTCCCGTCGCATTGCCCATCTGGTGAATCTCCTGCATTGGCTCGATGCTCGACGGAATCAGTTCTTCCTGCCGATCGCGCTGCTGACGTTGTGGACAACCCGGCTTGCTTTCGCCATCGATCGCTGGCGAGCTCACTCTGGCCCAGCCGTGGCACGCTGGCTGGCGATCGTAGGGGAGTTTGAAGCCCTTCTCGCCCTGGCCGGTTACAGTTTCGAGAACCCTGAGGACATCTTCCCCGAGATCCTCGATCAAGGACCAAAGTTCGAAGCCCAAAGCCTTGGCCATCCCCTGCTGCCCAGGGCGACCTGCATCCGCAACGACATCCAGCTGGGCGAGCCGCTTCGCGCGCTCATCGTCAGCGGGTCGAACATGTCGGGCAAAAGCACCATGTTGCGCACTGTCGGGATCAATGCCGTGCTCGCCCTCGCCGGCGGGCCGGTGCGTGCCAGCCAGCTCAGGCTTTCCTTGCTGAGCATTGGGGCGACCTTGCGGATCCAGGATTCCCTCCAGGCAGGCAAGTCGCGCTTCTATGCGGAGATCACTCGCGTCCGCCAGCTGGTTGAACTTGCCGAGGGCCCACGGCCCTTGCTTTTTCTGCTCGACGAGATCTTCGCCGGCACAAACTCTCACGATCGCTGCATTGGCGCACAGGCCATTATCCGAGGCCTTGTGGAACGCGGAGCGATTGGCCTGGCTACGACGCACGACCTGGCCCTTGCGGACATCGCCGATTCTCTGAGCCCGAGGGCCGCGAACGTGCATTTCGCGGACCACCTGGAAAATGGCGAGCTGCGCTTCGACTACCGCATGCGTCCAGGGGTGGTCACGCATAGCAACGCACTGGCTCTGATGCGGGCCGTGGGCCTGGAAGTCTGAGGACCCTGGCCCGTTGGAATCGACTGCGCCTTCCGCACGGGTACAATGAACCATGGGCAACGTCGCTGGGGACGGAAGAGGCATGACCATTCACGAGCTGTACGCGATCTTTCCAGGGTCCAGCCCGCCCCCTCCGCACGTCGAACTACAGGGCCACGAAGTGCCTGAGCCCTATCGGTCGCTGCTGGTGCATGAGCACCACATGACGGTAACCATGGAGGCTCACCATGGCAAGCCAGTCTACGTGCGTGTGCTGCAGCGGCATCGGTCAGGCTCCTGGTACGCCCGCAAGATTCTGCTGTTCCTGGTCGGCACGCAGAAGGTCGTGCAGTTTGGCATCGTCCGGATCAATCTGGACCTCTGCAGCCGAGAGGTCCGCCATGCCATCCTCGAGGAGGCCACGCCCCTGGGCCGCATCCTCATTCGCCATAATGTGCTCCGCTGGATCGAGCCGACCTCCTACCTTCGCATCCAGCCCGATCAGGAACTGCAGCAATGTTTCGGGCTGAAGGAGCCCGTCCCCGTCTACGGCCGACTGGCGCTAATTCACTGCGACGGCAAGCCGGCGGTTGAACTACTGGAAATTCCCGCACCGGAAAGCACAGGCGGCGGCGTCTGATCGGCCGGCTGTCTGCACCTTGGGCCCATTCCTACCGAGCATCTGGCCAGGACTTCTCGCAGTTGCTCGATAGTAAACGGCTTGGGCAGGAACTCGACATGTGCTTCACCAGCAAGTTGCCCGTATGCTTCCGAGGCGGTATAGCCGCTCATGACAATCACTCGTGCGCGCGGTTCGATCCGCCGAATCGCTCGCAACACTTCCTGACCACTCATTACGGGCATGGTCAAATCCAGGAGCGTGCAGAGCACGTGCTGGCGATGCGCCGTGAAGAAATCCAATCCCGCCTGGCCAGCCCCGGCTTGAACGACCGCGTAGCCGAGCCGTTCCAGCATCCTTTGCGCCACCTGCCTTACTTCGGCATCGTCATCAACCACCAGGATGACGCCGTTGCGAACTGCGTCTGCGAGCAGATGCGGCACGGCAGGCAGTGCGGAGGGACTCAGAACGGCCGGAAAGCAAATGCATATCTGGGTGCCCTTTCCAGGTTGGCTTGTCACGCCGATTGCCGCACGATGGCCTCGGGCGATGCCGAGAACCGCCGCCAGGCCCAGCCCTCGACCGCGGGACTTGGTGCTGAAAAATGGATCAAAGATTCGCCGCAACCGAGCCTGGTCCATGCCGCAGCCGTTGTCGGCCACCATCAGTTGCACGTAAACGCCGGGAGATAGCTCAGTCCCCAGCAGCATCGCGTCCAGCTCCTGGCGTCCCAGATCCACCACGGAGGTGGCCAGTTTCACGTTTCCACCGTCCGGGCTGGTCGCCTCGGCTGCATTCTCGACCAGGTTCATCAACATCTGCCTGAGCTGGACCGGATCGGCATCAATTGCCGGAAGCTCCTCGCAGTTTTCGTGGGCAATTGAGACTCGCTGCTGAAACGTGATTCGCAAGAGCGGCAACGCCTCCTCCACCAGATCGCCCAGGTGCAGCCTTCGGGTGACGAAGCGGCCCTTGCCCGAGTAGGCAAGCATCTGCCTGGTCAGCTCCGCGGCGCGCTGCGCTGCCGCCTCGATGCGTTCGAGCGGCTGCCGGAGCGGGTGGTCAGCAGGAAGCTCCATCAGCACGAGGCCAGCATGACCCAGCATTGCCACGAGGAGGTTATTGAAATCGTGCGCAATGCCGCCCGCCAACGCCCCCAGGCTCTCCAGCTTCTGGGCCTCGAAGAGTTTGCGCTCCAGGGCCAGGCGCTGCTCGGCCGCCTGCTTTCGCTCGGTGATGTCGCGGAAGATGGTCAATAGCAGCAGCGGGCGATCGGGAGCTTCCAGGAAGGAGCTGGTCGCTTCCAGCCAGACTCTCTGGCCGTTCCAGAGAAGAACCTCGGTTTCAACCTTGGCGTCGGCTTGACGTTGCTGGAAGCTCTCGCGGTACTTGCGGAGAACCGTCTCTTGCTCCGCGGGAGCGTGAATGACATCGAGGAACTGGCCTTCGAGCAGACTGCGCGGATGGCCGACGAGACGGCAGAACGCAGGGTTGACCTGGATCATTCTCCCATCGGCATCCGTGAGACGCATGGCGGCCGCGCCGTGTTCCCACACCAGACGGAAGACACGGTCGGTTTGCTCCAGGACATCGTGAGCTGCCTTGCGCTCTGTGATATCGCGAAAGTAGACCGCGAGCCCTTGCGGCGTTGGATACGCCCGGACCTCGAACCACCTGCCAAGAGGCGAATAGAACTGCTCGAACGCCACCTCATGTTGACCGTTCTGAGCCGCGCGAAATTCTCGTTCTACTGGGGTGCCGAGCAGATCGGGGAAAAGCTCCCACAGGCTGACGCCCAGGAGGGGCGTCGTGGGCTGCCCAGCACGCATCAGGCGTTCGGCCTGGCTGTTTAGCAAGAGTATCCTGTCGTCCGGATCCAGGAGCAAAAACCCGTCCGGAGTACTATCCAGCAATACAGGGATGAGCTGGCGGGCGCGGTGCAGATCGGCGTGTATCTGCGCCATGTGACTGCGGGCGTCCTGCAGCTCGGCCAGGAGTTCTTCCCTGGTCAAGTCAGCATCGTTCATGATCCCAGACCACGGTTTGGGAGGCCTAGGGAATTCAGATCGGTTTGCTAGTTGGTCCGGAGCGAACGAGGACTCACGCGAGGGTTGCGTGGGATCAACGAAAGGAAGCATCATGCTGGCCATACCCTCCCTGGTAAAGTGGCTCCAAGCACCGGACACAGCACCACTCAAGCATAGGTCACAATTAGCTGCCTGTCTAACCGCTGACTCGCACGAAACCTCAAACTTTAACCTATCTTCCCAACTCGTCTTAACTTGCGGCTCAAAATTGCCGATCATGACGATAAGGCAAGGTTTGCTTAGATGATTCGGGGCCCAGTGCATGGAAAGAGTTGGCGGTCTTGCAGCCCTGGTGCTCGGCCTGGCAGTGCTGGGCGCGATGGGCTGCGCGGACAGCCGTGCTCTGTTGCCTCCGGAGATCAATCCCGCCGCCGTGCACAACCGCATCGCTGCTCCTCCCGGCGAACTGCCACGGCTAGATGCAGAAGTACCCTCAGAGGATCTGCCAGCCCCCAGGCTTTCCGACGACGCCGATCCAGGCTTCTTCAATCTTGCCCAGGCCATTGCCTATGGCCTCGAGAACAACCCGCGGCTTCGAGCCGCCCGAGCTAACCTCCGTCGCGCCCAGGGCCAGGAAATGGCCGCATTTGCACCTTTCCTTCCGCAGGTCGATTCCTTTGCCCGCTACGGCTGGACCTCGTCGAACCTCAGCCCTGGCGCGCCTGGCCCCGTTGGCGGACTGATACCCTCGAGCCTCACGCAGGACCACAATTTCGTCCAGGC
>Ga0073934_10008543_pt1 | contig 13603 bp, 11 predicted proteins | sample LarsenN4metaG_FD_76834 | JGI IMG/M metagenome (GOLD analysis project Ga0073934, IMG submission 76834) | Hot spring sediment bacterial and archeal communities from British Columbia, Canada, to study Microbial Dark Matter (Phase II) - Larsen... ...
CCTGAAGATAACGCGGGTCAGGCACCTTGATGTGACACCGCATCATGTTGAAACCCAGTGTCTTGGCGCGCTGCATTTGGCTTTTCAGGTATTCGTACGAGGGCGGAGTATAAACCGTGTCAGGATAGAAGTCCTGATCCAGCGGTGCGCGGAGATAGATGGGGTGACGGTTCAGATAGAACTTCCCCCCGCGCGTCTCAAAGGTACGGAAACCGAAGCGGTAGACCTGAGAATCTCCGGTCGGAAGAGTGATATGGAGTTTGTACAGGGCAGGATTGTGCACCCACCAGAGGCGGGGATCCGCGACCTTTCCCGCAAGTTCGTAGTTGTCCTGATCGCGCTTCAGTGCGGCTGCCCCTGACCAGACTTCCCTTTCATCCGGGTCAACGATGCGGGCCTTGACGCGCAGCACCTCGGCAAAGGGGAGGTCCACGGTGACGTTGTTGACCGCCACCTGGATCTTGAAGCTGCCGTCCAGGGCTCCCGAGACGTGGACGGTGCGAAGATGCATGCGCGGGCGGATCTGCAGCTCCACGTCCTGCCAGAGACCGCTGGTCTCGACGTACCAGTTCTGCTTGCCGTGAGGGATCTCGGCGTACTTGATGCCTTCAACCTCATTAGGCTTGGCTCCGGGATCAGCGACTCGGACGGCTATCTGATTCTCGCCCGTTTGTAACTGCAGGCTGATATCAAACTGGAATGGTAGATATCCGCCTTCATGCGATCCGACTTTCTGGCCGTTCACGTATACATCGGCGAGATAGTCCACCGCGCCGAATCGCAGGAGGGCAACATCTTCGTTCGAATCAGGCCGCGCCTCGAGCGTCAGCGCGCGCCAGTACCACGCCACGCCCGCGTAGTCACGCAAGTCAGCAAACTGTTGCTGCCACGAAGACGGGACCCTTGTGGGGCGCGCGTTGGGCACTGTCGCCAGATCGCTGACTGTCATATTTCCTGTTGGGTCAGCAACGAAGTTCCAGTCGCCGTTCAGGGAGATCTTTGACTCGGAGGCCGCAGTCACCGCGCCTACGGTCGATCCGACCACGAGAACGAGCAGCAGGACAAGCGTGGACGTCGTCTTGTGCATCATTGGGAACCTACCCTGTGGACCGGTTTGACCAACAATCGGGGCACCCGAAACTTGTCCGCGTTCGGGCGGCGGTATGATAGCAGGATTTTGAAATCATTCGCCTGCCAATTCACGACATTTGCAGGTCTCGAAGTGTCAGAGAACCGTTCAGAAATGTGCCTGGAGTTGTGGACTTGGCGCATCCCGTATGTCAGAATCGCCCACCAGTCTTTCGGCGGCCTACCCGCACATAGGCAAGGGAGCGTGGACTACTGTGAGTTCACAACCCGGAGGATCCTATGAGCCGATCCAGGACGCTGCTTGGAGTGTTTCTGGTGCTCACACTTCTTGTGTGGGTCGCCACCGCGCCACGATGGATCTTCCGTCACATGCTTCCCTCGGAATGGATTGCTCTGCTCCTGTTCCTTGGAATGGTCTCAATCGTCTACATCGTTGCCGCGTGGCTGATCGTCGAGAGCATCCTGCGTCGCCTCACGGGCCTGAACGGCCCGGCGTCGCATCGGATGGTGTGGTTCCGCCGCGCAGTGCTGGGACTGTCGGTTATCGGCTTGGGTTGCATGGCGTATGGCTATTTCCTTGAGCCGTACTGGCCGGAGGTCACCCACGTCCCGATCACAAGCCCCAAGCTCCGAGGCGCTTCCCGCCCCGTCCGCATCGTGCACATCTCCGACTTGCACTCGGACCCCAAGCCCAGGCTGGAAGAACGACTTCCCGCCCTGATCGCCAACCAGAAGCCCGATCTGATTGTATTCACGGGTGACGCCATCAACTCGCCCGCAGCTCTTCCTATCCTGCGTCGGTGCCTCACCCGGCTCTCAGAGCTGGCCCCCACTTTCGTGGTGAAGGGCAACTTTGAAGCTCTCACCTGGCAAGGTATTGAACCTTTTGCGGGAACGGGAACGCGCGAGCTGGACGGTGAGATCGATGCCTTGGCCGTCGCGGGGGTCGTCATAAACATCGCGGGAGTCGCGCTGGCTCATGAGGATAAGCTGCGCCCGACTTCGGCGAGTCTGCCACCTGACAAGTTCAACCTTTTCCTTTTCCACACGCCCGATCAAATTGAAAATGTCATTGCGTACAACGTGGACCTCTATTGCGCAGGACACATCCATGGCGGGCAAGTGGCCCTGCCCATCTATGGCGCGCTGGTGGTTCTGTCAAGGTATGGGAAGCGGTTTGAGAGGGGGCGTCATCGCGTGGGCGACACCTGGCTATATGTGAACCGCGGTATCGGTATGGAAGGGTTTAGCGCGCCCCGAGTCAGATTCTGGGCGCGACCCGAAATTACCGTCTATGTGCTGACCGCCGCGCCTTGAGTCGCTTCGCTGAAGCCCGCAGTTGCTCCGTCGAAACCAGGATCCGTCGCGGATTAAGATCTCGCCTGCCGCAGGGGCCCTGCAGAGGGCTCGCCAGATATCTCTTTCAAGACATCCTCACACGCCTGGAGCGTGCGGTCGATGTGCGCGTCGGTGTGCGCGTAGCTGACGTGATTGCGCTTCAGGTTGACAGGCATCTTGAAGATACCACGGTCTATGAGCCTGCGGCGATACTCGACGAAGCGCGCCTCATCGTTGCGCAAGAGATCGGCGTAGCTCTCGATGGGACCTTCCATGAAATAGGTGAGGAACACGGAGCCGAACCCCGCGACCGTGGCGCGAATTCCCAATCGCTGGTGGATCTCACGCAGCCCCGCGCGTAGCCGCTCGGCCAGGCGATAGGTGTGTTCATAAACAGGCTCGCGTTCAAGAATGTCAATAGTGGCGAGTGTCGCGGCACAACCAACCGCGTTGCCATTGAACGTGCCGGCAAAGAACGTGTCGCCGCCGGTCCGAGTCTTGAAGCGATCCATAATTTCGGCCTTGCCGCAAATTGCGGCCATGGGAAACCCGTTGGCCATGCCTTTTCCAAGAGTTGTCAAATCGGGTGTGACACCGCAAATGGCCTGGTAGCCGCCCAGATGGTGGCGAAAACCCGTAATGACCTCATCGAAGATCAGGATGGCACCGTGGGCGGTCGTCAACTGGCGCAATCCTTGCAGGAATCCCGGCCTGGGCAGCACGCAGCCGATATTGTGGGGAATAGGTTCGAGGATGATCGCCGCCACTTCGCCGCGGTGCGCGTTGAGCGTTCTTTCCACTTCGTCCAGGTCATTGAATGCGCACACCAGGGTCTTCTCCAGGACGTCAGGGAGAATGCCAGCCGAACCCGGGTCGAGTTTCCCCACCCTGTCGGGAGGGCTGATGATGTTCCGGAGCACGTAATCGTGGAAGCCATGATAGCAACCCTGGAACTTGATGATCTTGGGACGTCCGGTGAAGGCGCGCGAGACGCGAATGGCATGATAGGTGGCTTCCGAGCCGGTGCTGCAAAGAAGCACCTTTTCGGCGGAGGGCACGTGCTCCTTGATCTTGCGCGCGACCTCGATTTCCAGTTCCGTGGTTCCCACGCCGGGCAACAGCGCGCCCTCGAGCGCCTGCACAACACGGCGATTCACCTCCGGATGGTTGTGGCCGATCAGCGGCGGCCCAAACGCGGCGTGGTAGTCGATATATTCGTTGCCGTCGGCATCGACGATGGTGGCGCCGCGCGTCTCCTTGAATATCAAGTGCGGAATCACGTTGCGTAGCGCGCTGTTCACGCCGCCCGGCAGAACTTGGCAAGCCTGTTCATAAAGTTCCTGGCTACGCGCGTGGCTAGGAATCTTGGAGACCATGGTATGGTTGGGACTCCTTCTCATTACACGACAGATGCGGGATGCACTCGCAGTATAACTCCAACACCTCGGATTTGTGGGGTAGACTCTTGGGAGTTTGGGCGGGTTCCAAAAAGTCTTTGACAAAACCCGTCAGCAGACGCAACGCACCCCATGACCGCTTCGTTCTTCAAGCGCGCGCTTCGGCAGCTGAGTCATCGGTCGCGCACCAGGAAGTTTGATCTCTTGTTGCGCGTGTTCCGACCGCGCCCGAGCGACCGGGTGCTCGATATCGGGGCAAGCGGACAAGTATTCTTAGTTTACAGTATTGAGGACGTTTACCCATTTCCGGAGCGCATCGTCGCCGGGGGCTACGATTTGCGGGAGGCTTTGAGCGCCCGCCGCTACTATCCGAAACCGACCTATGCCGTCTTCGATGGTTGTGCCCTACCCTTCCCGGACAGGAGTTTTGATCTCGTCTTCTCCAACGCCGTGATCGAGCACATTCTTGGCGAAGGACGGCAAGAGCGGTTCGCAAGAGAAATCATGCGCGTTGGCAAGAGCTGGTTTGTAACGACGCCCAACTATTGGTTTCCCTTCGAGACCCACTACCACTTGCCCTTCATCCAATTCCTACCGCGACCGCTGCAGCGCGAATACAACCGTCTGCTGGGCACGCACATCCCCAAAGGCGAGACCCAGGACCTGGCGCTGCTCTCGGCGCGTCAATTGCAGCGGCTCTTCCCCACCAGCCGAATCGCCCGCGTGCGCGTAACGTTTTGGCCGGAAACCCTCGTCGCATATCACATGGACTCGGCACGGAGCGAGAAGGAGTCAGCAGTCAGGGGTCAGGAGTCAGAATAACGCCGCCGGCGCTCAGCTATCCGTGGCCCGAATTCCATGGTCCGATTCTTCTTGTGAAGGCTGCCCTCTGGAAGGTGGCCGCTTTCTCAGTTTGTCAGGAGGACTCCACTGAAGGGTCCCCGGCTTCTGCCTTCTGCCTTCTGAGTTCTGAGTCCTTGACGCTTGCCACTTGACCGCGATGGGGCCGAATGCAAGAATTCCTTGAAATGGAGATGTCGCGATGTCCTTAGGGCTTCCGATGGGTTTGGCACTGGCGAGCGGCATGAACACTTACTTGCCGCTATTCGCTCTCGCGCTCTTTGCGCGATTCGGCAACGTCGTACAGGTGTCACCGCGCTTCCAATGGCTGATTTCCGATCAGGCCATCGTCATCTTGGCGATTCTCGCCGCTTGCGAAATCCTGGCAGATAAGTTCCCAGGGCTCGATAACGTCTGGGATTTTATTCATACGTTGCTCAGGCCCGTCGCTGGAGCCCTGGCGGCTGGTGCCGTGCTTTCCACAGATCAGGCCTTTGAATTGTTGCTCGTGATGCTCACCGGCGCAACGCTCGCCACCGCCGCGCACTCCGCCAAGGCCAGCGTGCGGCTTGTCAGCACCACCAAGGGCTTGGGCATCGCCAATCCGATTCTGAGCCTCGTCGAAGATGTCGCTGCCGTTTTCGGGACATTGCTTTCGATCTACGCTCCATGGGTAATGCTTGCATTGGCAATATTTTTCGTTGTAGCGCTGGCTCTGCTTGGCCCGCCACTCGCGCGGATGCTACGCTTCAATCTGAGCATGCTCGGCGGTTGGCTGAGGTGGGTGGGGAGAAAGATCACTCGCCACTCGGACCCGAAGGAGCTGCGCGCGAGCTTGCTGGAGGTTTCGCCGGACCGATTGCGAGCCTTGAATGGCGCACTCGAACCCGGGGAAGAACTGCTGGGGACGCTCCGCGGCTGGAAACGTTCCGGTTGGGGACCGCGTCAAGCGTGGTTGTTGATTACTCCCGGCCGTCTTATCCTCGTCGAACCGCGAATCCTGCGGGGAGCAAAAACCCAGGCCACGTCGCACTCAGATCTCGCGCTGGTACGCAGCCGCATATCACCTTGGATGGCCCGTCTAGAGTTCGTCACGCGGCAGAATCAGAGTGTGACGATATTCCTTCCCAAATCACAAGCTGCCTTCGCAGCCTTGGCCGCAGAACAGATCCGGGTCGTTGCCGTCCTGGGGACACCTCCCCCCCGACCCGGGACTGCCACGGTCGCCCCGGTGACTTCCTAGCCGCCCCAGGGGCCTACCTCTCGCCTTTCCTGGGAACCCAGTAGACCTCTTGGCGGATGGAGCCCTTCAAGAAGCCTCGCCGCTCGAGGATGGCTTTGGTATTGGTGATCATCTGCGGGTGGCCGCAGAGGTACGCCGTCGTCGCAGACGGTTCCAGGCCCAGCGAGTCAACATATTTCCGCACTACGTCCTCGATGCGCCCGACTTCGCCTTTCCAGGCGGGGTCTTCCCACGGCCGGCTGATCGTCGGAATGTAGCAGAACCAGTTCGCCTCGCGAGCCAGCCGCAGCAGTTCCTCGCAATAAGCGAACTCCCACGAACGGCTGGCGCCGTGGAGCACGACCAGCCTGTAATCTAGCGGCCGGCCCTCGCGGACCTCTTGCGCTAAGGTCCGAACCATGCTCATGAAAGGCGCGATGCCAGTCACGGTGGCGACGAAAAAGTGCTGCGGCCGTCCGCTCTGAGTATCAAATGTGAATCGCCCTTTGGCCTGGCGGCGCATCCACAGCGTCTCACCGACTTTCATCTTGTGCAATGCGGGGGTCAGCCCGCCCTTCCGGACGAGTTCAAAAAAGAACTCCACTTCCCGTTCCCGCGGGCTGGAGGCGATGGAGTAGGGCCGTTCGATCATGTGGCTGCCATCGAGGAGCCCCAACGTCGCATATTGGCCGGGTTGAAAGCTTAACGTCTCCTCCGGCCGCAAGCGCATTGTCCACAAGTCGGGCGCGCAGTCGTTCCGTTCAACGATCTCGATTTTTTGGAACTTCGCTGTGTTCAACACCTTGAATCCGAAGCCTGATCGATGACGATCGCTCACACGGTCCCGCTGACCCATCGACGCAAATAGTGATGATACCAGAGGCTTTCGTAAGCTATGGGGAGAATATCCGCGAGGTTGGAGGTGCGCCGCGGCTCAGGAACAGTCCGCAGCGCTTTAGGCCCGCAGCCGCATACTACGGCATCTCCGTACCTCCGGGAACGCCAAAAACGAAGTACGCGGCTAACACGATGGCGTGCACAGCCGAAATGGCTAAAGACACGCCGAATACCTTGCCGAAGAAAGGATCCGTGACTTGCTTCTGCCATGCTCGCCAGCAAAGGGCCAGCAACAGGAGCTGCGTCAGGATGGCTAGGCCATGCAAGGGCGTTTCAAGAGGTGGGATCGGCTTCATGGCGATGGAGGCAAAGAGCACCCCGAATTCATCGAAGAATCCGCCGAGAATAATGTTAAGAACCCAGCCGACAACAGGGGCCACAATACCTAACATATAGCTGTACTTGTTTTCGCCAAAGAAAACCATAATGGCGATGGCCACATAAATGAGACTCTTGATCAGCTCGAACGGGAAGAACTGAGGGAGCGCAAATGCCCCGGCTACAATTAACACGACAACAGTAAATGCCGACACAAAGACTCCACGATCCGACATGGTTCAACTCCTTGTTGAAGGCCCCGGCCCCAGCCAAGCTGTGGCCCGCCTCACACCTTCCGTACCTGTTTTTGGCCGGAGGTCGCGAGCTCTTTGAGCCTTCAGGATTGGGCGTGGGCCCAGTTCACCACTCCGCTTCGCGGAGCAGAGTATAGCACAGTGAATTTCAATCAAATCCGCCGACGGGCCACGAGACCCGGCGCCCTTCGAATCCCGCGAAGACAGTCGTACCAGTCAAACGAAACCTGGAGTACACTGAACGTGCGCGCCTGTAGCTCAGATGGATAGAGCGGCAGCCTTCGAAGCTGAAGGTCGGGGGTTCGAATCCCTCCAGGCGCGCCAGGCGGGTGCCCACGTCTTCCCGGCCGGGCACTCAGTTCACCTCATCCCATCGAATCGCGCCGCCGAATCAAGTGTGAGCCGCGCCCAGAAAGAGGTCCAGGCCAGCAGGCCGGTGCGTCCCTTTGAGGGTGCACCATGTGCTCACAACGCTTTGCGACTCACCGGGACCGAGTGCGACAACTGGTTCGGTGCGCCGGGGGCGAAGCAGCGGCTCATCTGAAGAGGGCGGCCATCCCGGTATTCCCCCTCTGGCGCGACTGGTCCTCATGCCGCGCTGATCCCGGAATTTCGCCGAGCTGACTCAGCCTTTGCCGAGCTTGCTCGCGAGCGTCAACAGCAGCTTACGGTTGGGGCTAGACATGCCATCGAACGCCTTTACGAGCTTTCTGGCAGGCTTCGAAAGCGCCACGTGCTCAGGCACTCTGACCGCGGTTGGCTTACCCTCGCCCTGAAATAACAACTGGTAAGACTCCACTTCCAGAGCCTTGGCGAATTTCTCCAGCGTAACGAGCGAAGGCGCCGTGTAGCCGCCCTCCACGCGGGAGATGTAGGAGCGCAACAACCCCGACCGTCTTTCGATGTCACCTTGGGACAAGCCCTTGGCTTCGCGCAGCTCTCGCAACCGTTTTCCGATGTCCATGTTGGGCATTAGAACAGAAGTGCGATGCCCCGTCAACAGTATCGACACAATGAATTAACCCGGCTCTAAAAGTTGAATGGCAGGTATCGTTGCGACGATATATCGGCAGGTGAAGGATATCTATCGCTCTTGCGTCTTACGATTTTGTGTTCTCACCTGAACCGCGTGATAGGCGATCCAGTGCAACACGGTCAGCGCGAGGATAGATCCCACTAGCTCGCTCTGGGTGGGGAGCAGCAAGGCCAGGTCCGAGCGGCGACTAACTTCCACCTCGCTGCCGTCCGTGAGGCAGAGGATCCTCACTCCCGCTTTCCGGGCCTGTTCGACCCAGCGGTGAATCTCCTTTTTGACACGGCAACGCGAGCCGGAGACCACCAGAACCGTTTTCTCCTTTCCCAGCTCGCCGCGCGAGGGCGCGGGCCACTCCGCGACGTTCAGCCCCTCGCTTCGAATTCCGGCCAACCGCCTGAGTACCCTAACGCCCTGGAGCGCGGCGGGAAAATAGCCGCCGCCAGCGATCACCAAGAGGTTCTCTGCCCGTGCGAGTTCGGAGGCCAGCGAACCAACGGCTGGAGTAAGTTGCGTCAGTGCCCATTCGACGTGCTCGGCGAGCTTCCCAAACTCAGCTTCCAGAGTATCGAACTGCGGGCGGTGGCGCTTGAGGACGCGTGCGGCAACGAGCGCGAAGTGCGTCAGGGCAGCATGCTGGCAGACGGGCAACCGGATGGCTGAGTCGTCATCCTGGCCGGCCGACACCGGCAATGTTCCGTCGGCAGCCTGCGCCAGGAGGCTTTGAGGCGTTCCGGCCAGCGCCAGTCCAATTGCGCCACGCGCCTGAGCAGCCTTCATGGCTTCGATGGTTTCCGTGGGATCGTGCCCCTCCGAAACAACGATCAGCACCGCCCGGGGCTGAATGGTCGCATGGCTGTAAGCGGCGAATTCCGCCACCGTATGGACCACCACCGGCCACTCGCAGAGGCTCTCGAAAGCGATTGCACCAGCGCGGGCCACGGCATGCGCGGCACCAGAACCGATAATGTGTATCGGCAACTCGCCCCATCGCGTCTGGCGCACAAGCCGTTCGTATTCCGGCCGGCCCTTTTCGAAGGTCTGTCGGAGCGCCCGCGGAAGGTCTAGGATCTCTTGCCTAATGTCCACCGACATGGGTTCTTGAGAAGGCCACGGAATCTGCCAACTTGCCGGGAGCGACGGCCTTCTTCATCGGGGGCGGAGTATACCCTAAGTGTTTGGACCTTGGGAGCCTAACCTCTTGTCCCGACGTGCCGCCTATCGCATTCGAGAACTGGCGAGCGATTTCGAGTAGAGGTCTCGATACGATTCTCGTCCGGGGCCAAATTCACGGTTTGACACTGGCAAACGGATGGTATAATCGCGGCTCCGATTCAGCGGATCATTCGGAACATCAGTTTTCGAACGCGACGCGGCTGTCGGACGTAAGCGCTTCCGTTCAGGGTTACCACGAAAGTACAAAGGAGCGGATCATGAGTCGAAAAAAGGACAAACTGCGGAAGTCCGCCTCCGGGGACGGTTACTCGCGGCGTGACTTCCTCAAGGGAGCGAGTGTTGCCGTCTCAGGCGGCTTGCTGACTGGGGAGGAAACAGCAGCGGCCGCTCCACCGGACGCGAAGACGCCGATTCTTGGCCCCGGCGCCGTCCCCGTAACGCTGCGGATCAACGGCAAACCGCAGAAACTGAGTCTCGAACCGCGGGTCACGTTGCTCGATGCGCTGCGCAACCATCTCGACATAACTGGCGCCAAGAAGGTCTGCGACCGCGCCGTTTGCGGCTCGTGCACCGTGATCCTGGATAGCAAGCCGGTTTACGCTTGCGCCGTGCTCGCTATCGAAGCCCAGGGCAAGGACATCCAGACGATCGAGGGGCTCGCCCCCAGCGGGAAACTCCATCCCGTCTCGGCGGCGTTCGTCGAGCACGACGCGCAGCAGTGCGGCTTCTGCACGCCCGGCTTCGTCATGGCCGTCAAGGCATTCCTCGACAAAAACCCCAACCCCACGATGCAGGAGATCGAGAAAGGGCTGGGTGGCAATCTCTGTCGTTGCGGCACCTACGTGGGAGTCCGGCAGGCCGCGCTCGAAGCAGCGAAGGCCCTGAAGGGAGGGAAAGCTCATGCCTAAATGCAAATACGATTGGCCCGAGCCCGGCCAGCGCAAACTCATCGGGAAACGGATCAGTCGCATCGATGGTCCGGCGAAAGCGAGCGGGCAGGCAAAGTACACCTTTGATGTCAACCGCCCGGGCATGCTGTTCGGCAAAATCGTGGGCTGCCCTTATGCCCACGCCAAAATCAAATCCATTGACACTGCCGAGGCCGAGAAACTCTCCGGCGTGAAGGTGCACATCATCCAGAACGTCGGGACCGAAATCCATTGGGCGGGTGATGAAATCCTGATGGTTGCGGCGCCCAGCGAGGAACTCGCCAAGGACGCCGCGGCGCGCGTCAAGATCGAGTACGAGGTCCTGCCCCACATGGTCCACGAGGAGGACTTGAGTCAGGTCGGCGATCGCGGCAAGCCCACGGCCGAGCAGAAGAGCGGCGATCCGGACGCCGCCTTCAAGGATCCCGAGGCAGTCATCTCCGAAGGATTGTATGGCGCGGTGGTCATCACCCACTGCTGCCTGGAAGCGCATGGGCAGGTCACGGAATGGGCCGACGGGCAGAACCTGAAGGTTTGGGCGACCACGCAAAACGTTTCCGGGATCCCCGGGGAGTATGCTCAGGCGCTCAACATCCCGGTTACGAACGTCCAGGTTCTCACCCCCAACATGGGCGGCGGCTTCGGGAGCAAGTTCGGTGCCGACCGCTGGGGCACGGAGTGCGCCAAGTTTGCTCGCGAAGTCGGGAAACCTATTAAGCTGATGCTCGAACGCGACACCGAACTCACCGTGGCGGGCGCACGGCCTTCCCACTTTGCCAAGGTTCGCGTGGCGGCGAAAAAAGACGGGACCATAACTGGATGGGATTCCGAGTCCTGGAGTACCGGCGGGCCCAGCGGTGGCGGCATGCCGCCTATTCCCTACGTGCTGACCGGAATCCCGAACCAACTCAAGCGCCACACTGCGGTCGCTACCAACATCGGCCCCGCGCGTGCGTGGCGGGCGCCTAACCATCCCCAGGCGGCGGTTCTGACCATGTGCGCGCTCGACGATCTGGCCGCCAAGCTGGGCATGGACCCGATCGAGTTCTTCCACAAGAACGCGGGCCTCGCCGGCGAGCGCGGCGAAATCTACCGCCAGGAACTGCGCAAGGCCGCCGAACTCGCCGATTGGCAGAAGCTCTGGCATTCGCGCGGCGACAAGACTCCCGGCCACATCAAGCGCGGTCTGGGCGTCTCCATGCACACCTGGGGCGGGCGCGGCCACAACTGCCGGTGTAACGTCTCGATCAACCCCGACGGGTCGGTGGAAATCAACATCGGCAGCCAGGATCTCGGTACCGGAACGCGCACGGTCATCGCGATCGCGGCGGCCGAAACCCTCGGCCTCCGCATTGAAGACATCAAGGTCAATATTGGCGACAGCTCCTTCCCACCCGCCGGCGCTTCGGGGGGCAGCACCACCGTCGGTGGCGTCAGTGCCGCCACACGTCGCGGGACAACCGACGCGCTCGAGCAGCTTTTTGCGGCGGTAGCGCCGAGCCTGGGCGCAACGCCCGAACAACTGGAAGCTGTGGATGGAAAAGTCCAGGTCAAAGGCGATGCGTCGAAGAGCCTTCCTTGGGCACAAGCCTGCGCCAAGCTCGGCCTGAAACCCATCAAGGTGGAAGGCAAGAACCCCGGCCCCTGCGAGCTCGGCTCGAGTGGCGTGGGCGGAGTGCAGGTGGCCGACGTTTCCGTGGACACTGAAACCGGCATCGTCAAAATCAACAGGATGGTGGCCGTGCAGGATTGCGGCCTCATCCTCGACATGAAGACTGCTGAGAGCCAGTGCTACGGCGCCATGATTATGGGCATCACCTACTCGCTCTTTGAGGAGAAGATCATGGACCACGCCACCGGCCGCATGGTGAATCCCAACATGGAGTTCTACAAGTTGGCCGGGATCGGGGACATCGGCGAACTGGTCGTCCACATGATGACCGGCCCCGGATACGACGAGCGCGGCGTGATCGGCTTGGGCGAGCCGCCGGTGATTTCACCGGGCGCCGCCATTTCGAATGCCGTGGCCAACGCCATCGGCGTTCGCGTGCCCACAATTCCCATCACTCCGGCCAAGATTCTGGCGGCACTGGCGAAAGGAGGGGTTGCCTGATGGAAGCCTTCGAATACGCAAGCCCGACGACGAAAGAAGCAGCGGTCAAGCTGCTCGCCAGCTCATGGGGCGAGACGGAAGTCCTCGCCGGCGGCACGGACCTGCTCAGCCTGATGAAAGATCACGTCTCGAAGCCCAAACGCCTCGTGAGCCTCTCGGCCATCAAGGACCTGAAAGGCATCACATTCAAGCCAGCCACGGGACTGCGCATCGGCGCGACCGCCACGTTGCAGGATTTGCTCGATAGTGCTGACGTCAAGAGGCATTACCCGGCGCTCATTCAGGCCGCCGAAGGCGTTCGCAGCCCACAGATTCAGAGTATGGGAACGGTGGGTGGAGACCTGCTGCAGCGGCCGCGCTGCTGGTACTATCGCGGTGGCTACGGCCTGCTGGGGCAGATGGATGGCAAGTCGCTGGTGCCCGAGGGCGAGAACCAGTTCCACGCCATCCTGGGGAACTCCGGCCCCGCCTACTTCGTCAATCCTTCCAGCTTCGCGCCCATCTTGATTGCCCTGGGAGCGAAGATCCGCTTGCTGGGGCCGCAAGGCGCGCGGGAGGTTTCGCTCGACAAGTTCTTCGTCACCCCCGCGAGCAGTGACCAGCGGGAGTACGATCTGAAGCCCAACGAAATCCTCACCGACATCACGGTCCCCGCCCCGGGCACGGCCAAGATGGCGGTCTATGAAGTTCGGCAGAAGGAAGCGCTCGACTGGCCGTTGGCAGCCGCGGCGGTAGTCCTAGACCTTGGCGGTGGCACTGTGAAATCCGCGCGCGTGGTGCTGGGTCACGTGGCGCCAGTGCCCTGGCCGTCGCCCGAGGCGGAAGCCGTGCTCGCCGGAAAGACCGTGAGCGACGAGGTCGCCGACGAGGCCGGCAAAGCGGCCGTGGCGAAAGCCACGCCGCTCTCGAAGAACGCCTACAAAGTGCAACTGGCGCGAGTGGCCGTCAAGCGCGCCATTCTCGCCGCCGCGCAAGGAGGTGCATAGCCATGGCCGAA
>Ga0073934_10008544_pt1 | contig 13603 bp, 11 predicted proteins | sample LarsenN4metaG_FD_76834 | JGI IMG/M metagenome (GOLD analysis project Ga0073934, IMG submission 76834) | Hot spring sediment bacterial and archeal communities from British Columbia, Canada, to study Microbial Dark Matter (Phase II) - Larsen... ...
CGGTGGAAAAGCTCATCGCCCAGAACCAGGTCGTCTACGGCGTCACCACCGGCTTCGGCGACCTGGCGCGGGTCAAAATCCCGCCCGACCAGTTGAAAGCCGTCCAGCTCAATCTTCTGCGCAGCCACGCCGCCGGCGTGGGCGAGCCGCTGAGCGAAGCCGAAACCCGCGCCACGCTGCTTTTGCGCGCCAACGTCCTCGCCAAAGGCTACTCCGGCGTGCGGTCCGTCGTCATCGAGCGCCTGTGCGAGCTGCTCAACCGCGGCGTCCACCCGGTGATTCCGTCGCGCGGCTCGGTGGGCGCGAGCGGCGACCTCGCGCCGCTTTCGCACCTGGCGCTCGTCCTCATCGGCGAAGGCGAAGCCTTCTATGAAGGCAAGCGGATGAGCGGGGCGGACGCCCTGAAGCGCGCCGGCCTCGAGGCCATCGTGCCCGAGGCCAAGGAAGGCCTGGCGCTCATCAACGGCACGCAACCCTCGCTCGCCGTCGGCCTGCTGGCGCTGCTCGAAGCCGAGAACCTGGCCGACACCGCCGACGTGGCCGCCGCGCTCGCGCTCGACGCCCTGCGCGGCACCCCTGTCGCTTTCGACGAGCGCATCCAATCCCTCCGCCCCTTCCCCGGCCAGGCGCGCTCGGCTGCCAATCTGCGCCGCCTCAACGAAGGCAGCGAAATCCGCGAATCGCACCGCGACTGCGGCCGCGTCCAGGACGCCTACAGCCTCCGCTGCGCCCCCCAGGTGCACGGCGCCGTGCGCGACGCGCTCGGCTACGCCCGCCGCATCTTCGAAACCGAGCTCAACGCCGGCACCGACAATCCCCTGGTGTTCGCCGACAAGGGCGAAGTGCTCTCGGGCGGCAACTTCCACGGCCAGCCGCTGGCGCTGGCGCTCGACGTCCTCGCCCTGGCGCTCGTGCAGCTCGGCAACATCAGCGAGCGGCGCATCGAGCGGCTCATCAACCCGACGCTCTCCGACCTGCCGGCGTTTCTCACGAAGCAGCCGGGGTTGCACTCCGGCTTCATGATGGCGCAGGTGACCGCGGCGGCGCTCGCGTCCGAGAACAAGGGCCTCGCCCACCCGGCCTCGGCCGACTCCATCCCGACGAGCGGGAACGAAGACTTCGTCTCGATGAGCATGGGGGCGGCGCTCAAGGCGCGCCGGGTGGCCGACAACGTCAAAACGATTCTCGCCGTCGAGTTGCTCTGCGCTTGCCAGGGGATTGATCTGCTCGCGCCCTTGAAGACCGGGAAGCTCGCCGGGCAGGCGCACGCCGCCGTGCGCCGAGCGCTGTCCACGCTCGAGGCCGACCGCGTCCTCGCCCCCGATATCGAGGCGGTGCGGCATCTCATCTCCCAACACACCTTCCAGAAGTTAGTCGGCTAGCCTTTCGGGAAGCAGAGGAAGCAGAAGAGGCGAAGGAAGCAAAGGAGAAATCGCATTTCCCTCTGCTTCTTATGCTTCCTCTGCCTCCTTTGCTTCCTGTCGATTCCCCACAGGGGCACAGAGAACCGAGTTTCGAGTTTCGCTTTTCGGTTTTCGGCTTCTAGAGGGCGCGGCGGAGGAAAGGGATGAGCCGCGCGGCCGCCCAGTAGTTGAAGGGGAACTTCCCGAGCGTGTAGTGCCCGCACGGGAGCAGCAGCCGTTCGTAAGCGATGCCCTGCTCTTCCAGAGCCGCCCAGGCCCGGCGCGTGAGCTCGGGCGAAAACGATAAATCGTAGCGGCCGGACACCAGGAGAATCTTTTTCCCCGCTCCTTTGAGGCGCGACACAAACGGATAGGGGCTGATGGGCGCCCAGAAGTGGCGGAGCTCCTCCGCGCTCACCTGCCCGTCCAAACCTGCCCACACGTGCGCCGTGCTCAAGCCGGTGCGCACCACGTCGCCAAAATACGTCGAGACGTGCAGAAACACGCCGGCCGTGAGCGCCGGCTCGTGCGCCAGCGTGATAAAGCCGACCGAAGAGCCGATGCTGGTGCCGAGGATGCCGAGCCGGGTGTAGCCCTGCTGCTCGAGCCAGCGCACCGCGCGCCGTGCGTCGAGCACCGCCTGCCGCGAGGCCTGGAGCGTCAGCCCGAGGTTCGGCGAAACCATGTAGTCGGCCCGCTCCAGCCCCGCCGGCATCCGGCTGTCGTGGTAGGGCAGGCTCAAGCGCAGCGCGCTCACCCCGCAGCGCGCCAGCAGCCAGCAGAGGTTGACGTGGCCGTCCGCCGCCGCGTTCCACTGCGGCAGCACCACCACCGCCCGCCGCGGCTGCCCGTTCCGCGAGTCGGCGGCGGGAAACCACCGTGCCGCCACCAGATTGTTTTCCGGGAAAGGCGAGTCGAGCGCGCTCGGGAAAGTGAGCAGGCCGTCGTGGAGCTGGTACCAGGGCGCCGGGCCGGTGGAAAAAAAGCGCTCGCTCGCGGCCAGGGCTTCATCAGCGTAGCGGCGCAAAAAGGCGCGGGGGTCGTCGCGGTGCGCGTCGCCGCCCACAAGCTCCAGTCCCCAGGCGAAGGGACGCGTCGCCCGGCGCTTCTCGGCGCGCCAGTAGGCCCGCTCGAGAGAATGAATCGCTCGCTGCAACATGGGCAAACCGCGATTATTGCGGGCGGCGCAACAGCGTGTCAACCGCGGCGCGCCGCGAACTGGCTGTCGCCCGCGAGATTTGCCATAATGAGCGCCGGATGCACCGCTTCACCGCTACCGTCATCACGCTCAACGAAGAGCGCGACCTGCCGCGCGCCCTCGCGTCGGTCCGCGGCCTCGCCGACGAAATCCTGGTGGTCGATGCGGGCAGCACCGACCGCACCCGCGAGGTGGCCCGCGCCCACGGCGCCCGCGTCCTCGAGCGCGCCTGGACGGACTTCAGCGACCAGAAAAACTTCGCCGCCGCCCAGGCCGCCCACGACTGGATCTTCAGCCTGGACGCCGACGAGGAGTTGAGTCCGGCGCTGCAGGAGGAATTGCGCCGCTGGAAGGAAACCGACCCCGCGGCGGCCGCCTACGAGATGCCGCGCCGGGCGCGCTACCTCGGCCGCTGGATCCGCCACTCCGGCTGGTACCCCGATTACAAACGGCGCTTGTACCGCCGCGACCGTGGGCGCTTCGTCGGCGCCCTGCACGAGTCGCTCGCGGTCGACGGGACCGTCGGATGCTTGCGCTCCGACCTCTACCATCACACCTTCGCCACGCTCGCCGAGCACCGCGCCCAAATCGAACACTACAGCCGCCTGACCGCGCGCGCTCTCTACGCCGCGGGCCGGCGGCAGTGGCTTCTGCCGCTGCTCGTCAGCCCGCCGTGGATGTTCCTGCGCACGTATTTCTGGAAGCTCGGCTTCCTCGACGGCGCCGCCGGCTGGCACATCGCGCGGCTGACGGCGCGGACGAGTTACCTGAAATACGCCGGGCTCGGGCGGCTCGTGCGCGGCCGCGCGCTCGAGCCGGAAGCGCCCCCGCGAGCCGCCTCACTTCCCACCCCGCCGAGAACCCGGTGACCGCCGCCTACATTTTTCTCTTCGGGCTTTGCCTCGGAAGTTTCCTGAACGTCTGCATCCACCGCCTGCCGAAGGGCGAGTCGGTCGTGCGCCCGCGCTCGCGTTGCCCACGGTGCGGGCAAGCCATCGCCGCCTACGACAACATCCCGCTCGTGAGCTACGCGCTGCTCGGCGGGCGCTGCCGGCACTGCCGCGCCCGCATCTCGCTGGTCTACCCGCTGGTCGAAGCGCTCACCGGCGCGGCGCTCCTCATCGCCTACTGGCGCTTCGGCCTCACCCCGGCCGGACTCAAGGGGGCGCTGCTGGCGGCGGCGATGATCGTACTCTTCTTCACCGACCTGCGCGACCGGCTGCTGCCCGACCGCGTCACCCTTCCCGGCATGGCGGTGGGAATGATTTTCGCTTTCTGGGTTCCAGTCGAAGACGGCACGGCGGCGCTGCTCGCGCGCGAGGCGTCGCCGCTCGTTCTCTCGGTAGCCGACGCGCTGCTGGGCGCGCTGGTCGGCGGCGGCATCCTCTTCGTTCTCGGCGAACTCTGGTACCGGCTGCGCAAGGTCGAGGCCATGGGCCTGGGCGACGTCAAGATGATGGCGATGGTGGGGCTGTTCTTCGGCGTCAAGCTGACGGTGTTGACGCTGCTCGCGGGCTCCGTGGTCGGCAGCCTGGTCGGCGGCGCCTACATTCTCCTGGCGCGCAAAGGAGCGCAGTACGAGCTGCCCCTCGGCTCTTTTCTCGCCCTGGGCGCGCTGGGGGCGTTGTTCTGGGGAGAGTGGCTGGTCCGCGCCTATCTCGGCCTGTTCCCCTAGAGCACACCCGGCCGCGCTTGATTTGACGGAATGAGAGGCGTAGACTTCAGGCAGGAGCGGCGCCAGAGAGCGTTATGAGGCGTGAGGTGACCCGATGAAAAGATTGATTGGTTTGCTGGCCGTGCTGCTGCTCGCGAGCGGCGTGGGCTGGGCGCAGACGGTGCAGGAGCTGCGGCTGGGCGACCTCGCCCGCAAGGTGCGGGCCGAGCGCGCCGGGCGCAACCTCTCCAAAGTTCCCTTCTTCACCAACGAGACCCTGCCCGGCGGCACGGGCGGCGTGAGCTTTGTTGGCACGAGCCGCGCCGCGGCCCCAACCGAAGGCGGCGAAGAAGGCGCCGAGGGCGGTACGGCTGCCGCGGGCGGCGAGAAGCAGAAGTGCGACGAAGCTTGCTGGCGGGGCAAGTTCAGCGAGAAACGCAACGCCATCAGCACCGCCCAGACCGAGCTCGACATCCTGCAGCGCCAATTCAACCTGGCCCGCACCCAATACTACCAGGACCCGAACCAGGCCATGCGCGACCAATACTCGAACACCACCGCCGGCGGCCGCGAGCTCCAGCAGCTCCAGCAGCAGATCAACGACAAGCAGGCGCAGATCCAGCGGCTGCAGCAGGAACTATCCGGGCTCGAAGACCAGCTCCGCCGCGAAGGCGGCAATCCCGGCTGGGCGCGCCCCTAGGCTTCAACCAGCTTCCGGCCGCTCCGCCGTGCGGAGCGGCCTTTTCTTTTTTCTCACACCTTGCAGCCGCGGTGCAGCGCCACGGTTCCACCCGTCCAGCGCACGCAAGTCACCGAGCCGAACCCGGCAGCCTCCAGCCAGCGGTTGAACTCCTCGCAGCCCGGAAACTTCTCGACCGAGGCGGGCAGATAGCTGTACGGCCCGCGCACGCCGGACACCACGCGGCCGATCGCCGGCAGCAGCCGCCGGAAATAGAAGCGGTAGAGCGCGGCGAAGAATCCTTCTTCCGGCAGCGTGAATTCTAGGATGCCGACCTCGCCGCCGGGCTTGAGCACCCGGCGGATTTCCCGCAAGCCTTGCTGGTAGTTGGCCAGGTTGCGAAAGCCGAAGGCCGCCGTGACCGCGTCGAAGCAGCCGTCGGCAAACGGCAGCCGCAAGGCGTCCGCTTCGACGAGTAGAACCTTCCGTTGCCCGGCCGCGGCCTTGGCGGCGGCGCGCACCAGCATCGGATGGGCGAAGTCGACGCCCGCGACGCTGCCGGCGCTGACGCCCGAAAGCTCCAGCGCCAGGTCGGCGGTGCCGCAGCAGAGGTCGAGCGCGCGGCTGGCCGGCGCTGCCAGCCGCGGCGCGAGCAGCCGCGCCGTGCGCCGTCGCCAGGACTGATCAAAGCTGAAGGACAACAGGCGGTTCAGCAGGTCGTAGCGCGGCGCGATGGCGGAGAACATCTGCCGCACGGCGCGCGCGGCCTCTTCTTCTCCGCGTGCGCCTTCCGGGCGCGTTCCCGTCGGAGTGTCGCTCATCGGGCCGCGGCCAGCCGAATGAGGTCCCGCAGAGCCGACAGCACGGCAGAGCGGGGGACGTCGCTCGTAATCTCGACGCGGCCGACGCCGCGCGGGAGGATGAACACCCGCTCGGCGCCCCGGCGCTTCTTGTCGGCCTGGAGCTGCGCGTAGGTCCGTTCCGGCGAAAGCGGCGGCAGGGCCGGCAAGGGGCCCACGGCGCGGACGAGCGCCACAATGCGCTCGGCCTCGTGGGCGGAAACGCGCCCGAGCCGCGCCGCCAGCCGCGTGGCCGCCAGCATTCCATAGGCGACGGCTTCCCCGTGGCGCAGCCGCTGGTACCCCGTCAACGTCTCCAGCGCATGGCCGAAGGTGTGGCCGAAGTTCAGAACTTGTCGCAGGCCGCGCTCGCGTTCGTCCGCGGAGACCACACACGCCTTCAGCCGGATGGAGCGCACCAGAATCGTCCGCAGCGCCGTCTCCTCCCGCGCCAACACGCCACCCATCCGCCTCTCGAGATACCGAAAGAGCGCGGGATCGCCGATCACCGCAGCTTTCACAACTTCATAGAGCCCAGCGCGAAACTCGCGGGCCGGCAAGCTGGCGAGCGCGCGCGGGTCGGCCAGCACCGCAAGGGGCTGGTGGAAAGCGCCGAGCAGGTTCTTCCCACCGCGGAGATTCACACCGGTCTTGCCGCCGATGGCGCTGTCCACCTGGCCCACGAGCGTCGTGGGAATCTGCACGTAGTCCACGCCTCGCATGTAGCCGGCGGCGAGATAGCCGGCGACGTCGCCCACCACGCCGCCGCCGACAGCCGCGAGCAGCGCGTCGCGATCGGCGCCGCGCCGGAGCAATCCTTCGGCCAGCCGCTCGACCGTAGCCAGGCGCTTGGCCTCCTCGCGGTCGTCCATCAGCAGCGTCTCCGAGCGGAGCCCTGCGGCGCGCGCGCCGCGCGCGACTTCCCTTCCCCAGAGCCGCCAGACGCGCGGCGAGCTGATAACGTAGAGCCGGCGCGCCCGCGGCCGCAGCCCGCGCAGGCGCCGCCCGGCGTCGCGGAGGAGCCCCGCGCCGACCCACACGGGATAGCGCGCGCTCGCCGTGCGCACCCAGATTGTCGCGACCCTGGCTCGCGGCATAGGACGCGACAGTTATACCATCACTGCCGGCGCGGGATAGCAGTTGAAAGCGCCGCGCCGGCTGGCTATCATCACCGTGCAGTGCAGGGCGTCCATGAAATCCGCCGCCACCCGGGAGACCGACTACCTGATCATCGGGTGCGGCATTGCCGGGCTGCGCGCCGCCATTGAGCTGGCCGCCGCCGGCCGCGTCCTCGTTCTCACCAAAGCCGAGCTCACCGAGTCCGCCACCCAGTACGCGCAGGGCGGCATCGCCGCCGCACTAAGCGACGAAGACCAGGTCTTCCTCCACTACCAGGACACGCTCAAGGCGGGCGACGGCCTCTGCCACGAGGCTGCGGTGAAGATCCTGGTGGAAGAGGGCCCGCGCTACATCCAGGAGCTCATCGACTGGGGCACGGCCTTCGACCGCGAGGGCGCGCGGCTGGCTTTTACCCGCGAAGGCGCCCACAGCCGCTCGCGCGTGCTGCACGCGCACGGCGACTCGACCGGCCGCGAAATCGCCCGCGTGCTGTTCGCCCGCGCCCAGGAAGCGGGCATCGAGCTGCTGCCCTTCGTCTTCACCACCGAGCTGCTGATGGAGAAGGGCCGCGTCGCCGGCGTGCGGGCGCTCGACGAGCGCCGCCACGCTCCGCTCGAGCTCCGCGCCCGCGCCGTGCTGCTGGCCACCGGCGGCCTCGGCCAGGTCTACGCCGAGACCACCAACCCCGGCGTTGCCACCGGCGACGGCGTGGCCATCGCCTACCGCGCCGGCGCCGCGCTGCGCGACATGGAGTTCGTGCAGTTCCATCCCACGGCGCTCTCGGTGAAGGGCGCGCCGCGCTTCCTGCTCTCGGAAGCCCTGCGCGGCGAAGGCGGCTGCCTGCGCAACCTGGAGCTCGAGCGCTTCATGCCGCGCTACCACGAGGAAGGCGACCTGGCCCCGCGCGACGTCGTCAGCCGCGCCATCATGACCGAGCTCGAGCGCACCGGCGCCGAGTTCGTCTATCTCGACATGAGCGGGCTCGACCCTGCGCACGTGCGCGCGCGCTTCCCGCGCATCTACGCCACCTGCCAGGAGTACAACCTGGACATCACCGCCGACCTGATCCCCGTCCGCCCGGCCGCGCACTACGCCATGGGCGGGGTGGCCACCGACCTCGAGGGCCGCACCACGCTCGCGGGCCTCTACGCCGCCGGCGAAGTGGCCTGCACCGGCGTCCACGGCGCCAACCGCCTGGCCAGCAATTCGCTGCTCGAAGGTCTGGTGTACGGCGCGCGCGCGGGTCGCGCCGTGACCGAGAGCCGCGCCGGGGCGAAGAACCCGCCCGCGCGGCCGCCGCTCCAGGAACCGGCCGCAGCCGCCGAAGCGCCGTCCAGCACGCACACACCGCCAGAGGTGGAGAAGCGCGTCCGTCAAATCCGCCGCCTGCTCTGGGAGAAAGCCGGCATCCTGCGCAGCGGGGCGTCACTCACCTCCGCCCTGGAGGGATTGGCGCGCCTGGAGCGGCCGCTGCCGGCCTCGCCCGCGCGCGCGCACTATGAGGAGAGCAACCTGCGCACGGTGGGCGAAGCCATCGCCCGCTCGGCCCTGGCGCGCGAGGAGAGCCGCGGCGCGCACTACCGGACCGACTTCCCCGTCCGCGACGACGCCCGCTGGGCCAAGCACTCCCGCATCGTGGCGGGTCAACCGGTTACCTTCGAGTAGCGGAGTCGGCCGCCGGCTGTCCCGGCCAGCGCTGGCCCAGGCGCGCCACCGTTTCCAGAATCACGTCCCCGACGATTTCGAAGCTGCGCGGGCCGAGCTTGTCGAGCGTGTCTTCGCGGGTGTGCCAGTAGCGGTTGCCGGGGCCGTAGTCGAAGTCGATGAGGTCGACGGCGGGGACGCCGGCGCGGACGAAGGGCGCGTGGTCGTCCTCGATGGCGGTGGTCTCGTCGAGGAAGTGCGCCTGGTAGCCCTTCTCGCGGGCGACCTGCCACACCATTTCCGTGAGCCAGGGCGTGGAGTTGAGGTCGCGGCGCAGGGCGAGATCTTTGTCGCCGATCATGTCGACAAGAATGAGCGCCTTGAGGCGCGCGAGCACGCCGGCGCGCTGCCAGGCCGAGGCCTGGTAGCGGCTGCCGTAGAGGCTGTCCTGCGGGCTCCACTGGCGGAAGGCCTCTTCCCCGTCGAAGAAGACAACCCACACGGCGAGCGGCCGGGACTGCCGCCGGCCCACGACGCGGGCGAGCTCCAGCAGCAGCGCCGCGCTCGAGCCGCCGTCGTTCGCGCCCACGAAGCCCTCGCGCCGCAGGCTGTCGTAGTGGCCGGCGAGCACGACAATGTCGCCCGAGCTCCCGCCAAACTTTCCGATGATGTTCTTCATCGGCACCAAGCCCTGCGGCGTCTGGGCGGCGAAGTTGACCTCCTCCACCTCGGCGTAGGCCAGCCGCAGCTGCCGGATGATGTAGTCCTCGGCCCAGCGGTGGGCTTCGGAGCCCGGCAGGCGCGGGCCGAACTTCAAGAGCTGCCGCACATGTTCGAGAGCTTGCGGGCCGCTGACCGCCACGGGCAACGGCGCCTCCGGCGCAGGTGCCGGCGCGCTCGCCGCAGGTGGCGCCGGGGCGGGCGGAAGGCTCTTCGCTTCGCGCGAGTCCGAGGCGCAGGCTGGCACGAGCGTCACGAGCAAGACCAGCGGCAACAAGGCGGGGGCGGAAGGCATCAGCGATGGGCCTCGGCCCGGCGCGCCGCCGCGACCGAGCGCCGCCAAGTCACCACCGAAGAAACGCCGATGCCAATGAGGTAGAGAACCACCATGGGAACGGCGAACACCGCCAGGGTGAAGACATCGGTCGTGGGAGTGATGACGGCGGCGGCCACTACGATTCCCAGGACAGCGTGGCGCAGGTAGTGGATCAAGAACCCGGGCGTCACCAGGCCCAGCCAGGAAAGGATGAAGATGAAGACCGGCAGCTCGAAGATGACTCCCATCCACAGCACCATCGTCAGCCAGAGGCTGAAGTATTCGTTCACAGAAATCAACGGTTCGAACATTTCCCGGCCGAAGTTGAGCAGGAAGGTCATCGTCAGCGGCAGCACCACGCGGTGGGCGAAATAGGCGCCGGCCAGGAACAGGCCCGAGGACGAAAGGATGAACGGCAGCACGAAGCGCCGCTCGTGGCGATAAAGTCCCGGGGCCACGAACAACCAGACCTGCCAGAAGATCCAGGGCGCGGACAGGAAGAGCCCGGCATACAGCCCCACCTGCAACGCAAACTTGATGGGCACGAGCGGCCCGGTGAAAATCAGTCTCTTCTCGCCCAGCCCCGCCTGGGCGAACGCGGCGCTCATGGGCGCCGACAGGAAGTTATAGATCTCCTGCCAGAACATCACACCCAGCAGGCAACAGACGGCCACCGCCGCCAGGCAGTAGAGCAGCCGCCGCCGCAGCTCGGCCAGGTGATCGAAGAAGCCCATGACGGCGGGCTGGTCGGCTTCGCGGTCGGCCAGGGCAGGGTCGGGGCCGGTGGGCATCGCCTAGGAAGCGGAGGGCTTGGTGGATCCGGGCGCCGGCGCGGCGGGGTCGGCCGGAGCGGGCGGGCGCGTGGCTTCCCGCTCGAGCGTGTGCACCTCGTCTTCGATGGTCGCGCGCAGGTCGTTCGAGGCGCGGCGGAACTCCGCCAGGCCGCGCCCGACGGCCCGCCCCAGTTCCGGCAGGCGCTTAGGGCCGAAGAGCAGCAGGGCCAGGAGCAGGATGAAGAGGATTTCGGTGAAGCCTAAAGGACCCATCCGCTTCCCTCCGCCTGCATCTTAGGGGGCGTGCCGAGGGGTGTCAAGGCGAGCGCCGCCGGCTCCTTAATTTTTGTGCTATACTGCAGCCGAACGCGGGCGGTGGGCGTCTAAAGCACTAGCGAGGCGATGATGCGACCGAGCCAACGGGGCGTCTGGCTGGCAGCCGCGGTGGTGGCCTTGTGCGCGGCGCTGGGGGGCCTCTACGGCAACCGCGTCCAGGCCACGGTCGCCGGCGGCACCGAGATCCAGCAGGCTGTCCAGAACTTCACCAAAGTCTACGCCATCATCGAGCAGAACTACGCCGACCCGGTGGACCCCGAGCGCGTCCTTTTCCAGGGCGCCATCCCGGGGATGCTGCGCTCGCTCGACCCCCACTCCGGCTTTTTCGATCCCCGCTCCTTCTCGCTGCTGCGCGAAGAGCAGAGCGGCCACTACTACGGCGTGGGGATGCAGGTGGCCCCGCGCGACGGCCGCACCATTGTGCTGGCGCCCTTCGTGGGCTCGCCGGCTTACAAGGCCGGTCTCCGCCCCGGCGACGTCATCTACCGCGTGGACGACACCTCCACGGAAAACCTCACCACCAGCGAAGTCGCCGACCTGCTCAAGGGCCCCAAGGGGACGGTGGTGCGCGTGCAGGTGCTGCGCGAAGGCTCCGAGCAGCCGCTGGAGTTCGTCATCACCCGCGACGAAATCCCCCGCTTGAGCGTGGATTTCTTTTTTGAGATCCGCCCGCGCGTCGGCTACGTCCGCCTGGCCGGCTTCAATGAGAATACTCACGATGAACTGACGCAGGCGCTCGACAGCCTGGGCGCCGCCGAGCTCGAGGGCCTCATCCTCGACCTGCGCGGCAACCCCGGCGGCCTCTTGAACGAAGGCGTGGCGGTGGCCGACATGTTCCTGGCCAAGAACCAGCTCGTCGTCAGTCACCGCGGGCGGGCGCAGCGGGAGCGGCGCTACTACGCGCAGCGCGGCAACCAGGGCCGCGAGTTTCCCCTGGTGGTGCTGGTCGACCGCTTCAGCGCCAGCGCTTCGGAGATCGTCGCCGGCGCTTTGCAGGACCACGACCGCGCCCTCATCGTCGGCGAAACCAGCTTCGGCAAAGGCCTGGTGCAGACCGTCTATCCCTTGAGCTACCACACCGGCCTGGCGCTTACGACGGCCCGCTATTACACGCCCAGCGGGCGCCTCATCCAGCGCGACTTCCACACCGTCTCGCTCTACAACTACTACTACGGGCGCAACAACACCAACGGCCCTGAAGAGGTCTACACCACCGACAGCGGCCGCACCGTCTACGGCGGCGGCGGCATCACCCCTGACGTCGAAGTCCCCAACGCCCCCACCAGCTCCTTCCAGGACGCTCTGGTGCAGAAGCTCATCATCTTCCCCTGGGAGGTGGGCATCGGCGACTTCGCCAAGCGCTACCTGGCCCGCCACCCGGAGATTCCGGCCGACTTCCAGGTGGACGACGCCGTGCTCAACGAGTTCCGCCGCTACCTCGACGAGCGCAACGTCCGCTTCACCGAGCCCGACATCCAAGACAACCTGGAGTGGCTCAAGCTGCGGATCAAGAAGGAAATCTTCACCTCGGCCTTCGGGCTCGACCAGGGACGCCGCGTCGCCCTGGGCGGCGACCCCCAGGTGCTGCGCGCCATCGAGCTTCTCCCCCAGGCCCGCCAGCTCGCCGAGAACGCTCGCCGCGTCATCGCTCGCCAGCAGCGGCAACAGACCAACCCCTAGAAGCGCTCCCTGAGGGATAAAGAGAGGTTGGTGGACGGCACCGGGCTCGAACCGGCAACCTCCGCGTTGCGAACGCGGCGCTCTCCCAATTGAGCTAGCCGCCCACAGGGAAATTATTCTAGCACAAGCTCAGCATCGCTAGCCCCGCAGGCGGCGGCGCGCATCAGCCAGCGCCTCTTCCAAGCGGCTCGCATCCGGCAGCGCCCCCTGGGCGAAGTCGCGGCTGCCGCCGCCCTTCCCGCCGAGCCCCGTTAGCGCTTCCCGCAGCAAAGCATTCATGTCCACCGAGCCTCCGGGCGTTTGCGCGAAGATGACGGCCGCGGGGCGGGACTTCGTCGCCAGCAAGAGCTGCACGTTCGGTTCCCGCACCAACCGCGCGGCCAGCAAGCGCAGATAGTCGGCTTCGTCATCCTCGAACACCTTGACCAGCAAGCGACGCCCGCCGACCGTTTCCGCTTCTCCCAGCAAGGCTCTGCCTTCGAGCTCCGCCAGGCGCTCGAGCAGTTGCGCGCGCGCTTTGTCGGCGGCGCGCCGCTCCTCGAACTGCTTGCGGAGCACATTAGGCAGCTCCGCCGGGCCGGTGGTGAGCAGCCGCGCGGCGTCTTGCAAATGCCGGTAGTCGGCGCGCGCCGCGGCCAGCGCCCGCCCGCCGCAGACGAACTCGACGCGCGCCTGCCCGCGCAGCTTCTCTGTCCCCCGCAGGAGGACGAGCCCGATCTGGCCGGTGCGGGCGACGTGCGTGCCGCCGCAGGGGCAGCGGTCGAAGTCTTCGATGTCAATCAGCCGCAGCTCCCCCTGCCGCGCCGGGGCTTTCCTCATCCCCTGCGCTTCGAGTTCACCGGGCGAGGCGAAGCGGATGTGCACGGGCCGGTCTTCGAAAATGACCTGATTGGCCAGCTCTTCGGCCTGCTGCAACTGACGCGGGCCGAATGATCCCGTCTCGAGGTCAATGGTGCACAGGTCGCGCCCGAGGTGGAACGACGCGGTAGGCCAGTTGAACAGGCGGACGAAGGCGGCCGAGAGCAAATGCTGGCCGGTATGCTGCTGCATGTGGTCGAAGCGGCGGGGCCAGTCAATCACGCCGCGCACGGTCGCGCCCGCCGGCGCGCGGGCGACGACGTGCACAACTTCGCCGGCCTCGTTTTCCCGGACATCTTCGACCGCCAGGTCGCCCAGCGTGCCGAGGTCGTGCGGCTGGCCGCCGGAAGTGGGATAAAAAGCCGTGCGGTCGAGGACGACGCC
>Ga0073934_10008545_pt1 | contig 13602 bp, 20 predicted proteins | sample LarsenN4metaG_FD_76834 | JGI IMG/M metagenome (GOLD analysis project Ga0073934, IMG submission 76834) | Hot spring sediment bacterial and archeal communities from British Columbia, Canada, to study Microbial Dark Matter (Phase II) - Larsen... ...
ACTGGGCTCACGACCGGCGAGGCTGGTTCTGGGTCGCAGGAACCTGGCGCTGAAAGGAAACGCCATCGTGTCGTCGCGGCGGTTCCCGGCGCGCCGCGGCGACATGTCGGATCGACATCAGCTCGGGAAATCGAGAGCAGTCCGACAAACGGGATCGGACGGGAAAGGCACATCATGAAATCGCTTATCGCAACACTCGCGCTCACCCTTTTCGCGCTGGCGCCGCTCGCCGCGAGCCAGGCGCAGAACGGCGAGCAGACCGAGCGCCTTCGCCAGCGTCTCGAGGAGCTCCGCGATCGACTGGCGCTCACACCCGAACAGGAAGAGCAGATTCGTCCGGTCCTCGCTGAGGAAGTCCAGAAGCTGCAGGCGCTGCGTGAGAAGTACAACGGCGGCTCGCAGAATCGCCGATCGCGGCTGCGGATGGCACGCGAGCTCCGGGACATCCAGTCCGACGCCGACTCGAAGTTGAAAGAGATTTTGACGAAGACGCAGATGGACGAACTCAAAAAGATCCGCGAGGCGCGCCGCGCCGAGCTGAAGGATCGGATCGGACGGTGACTGCCATGCCTGCCCAGGTCGTCGTCCTTCTCCTGGCCATGCTGCTCTCCGGCGCCGCGCAATCACCGGCGCCGTCGCCACCGGCGCAGCCGGAAGATGGTCCCGGCGGCAGCGCCTATCCACACGCGGAAGTGATGTCCACCAGGATCGGGTCGGGCGCTGGCGAGGTCCATCTGTTCGAGCCTGCCAGCCCGACGCCGTCGCGGGCGCCGGTCGTTGTCTTCACTCACGGCTGGGCGGCAATGGATCCAAACCTCTACGGCGCCTGGATCCGCCACATCGTGCGGCGCGGCAACACCGTCATCTATCCGCGGTACCAGGCCGATGCGCGGACACCGGCACGTGAATTCGACGTGAACGCCCTCGCGGCAACCAGGCTGGCGCTCGACGTGCTGCGGACGCCCAGACACGTGGCTCCCGACGAGCGCGGCCTCGTGTTCGTGGGCCACTCGATGGGCGGCCTGGTCGCCGCGAACCTGGCCGTTCACGCGGCGAAGGGTGCGTTGCCTCCGCCGCTGGCGCTGATGTCGGTCGCGCCGGGCAAGACGTGGCCCGAGCCGTCGCCGATCGCGTTTGACCTCACCGACCTGTCGGCGCTTCCGCCGGAGCTGCTGCTGCTCGCCGTGGTCGGCGACGATGACGACTTCGTGCGCGACGTCGACGCGCGAAAGATCTACCAGGGAGCGACGGCTGTGCCGAACGAGAACAAGGACTTCATGCGCCTCTACTCGGACCATCACGGCATACCGGCGCTGATTGCGGATCACCGGATGGCGACGGCCCCCGACAGGCTGATCGAGACGGACGGAGAGACGCGGACGCCGCAGCGATTGCCGCGCGGCACCGAGCCGGGCTCGCGGGGACCGCGCGTGACCGACGCGCTCGACTACTACGGCACGTGGAAGCTGCTCGACGGGCTCGTCGACGCCGTGTTCCGCGGCGTGCACCGCGAGTACGCGCTGGGCGGCACTCGCGAGCAGCGGTTCATGGGGAGATGGAGCGACGGTATGCCGGCGAGGGAGCTGATGATCGAGGAGCCGTAGTTCATCTGCTTCAATCGACGGAGTCCCACTGGGCCGCCACGCTGAAGCAGAGCCGGGCGATTCACCAGCTGCGGTGATTGTGCTGCTATTCACCGCATTCGATGCGGCAATCATCCGCCCTTGCGGCGAATATCGGCTATCTGTACTGCATCGTCTGCTCTCCGGATGGTCGACGCTACTGCGCCAACGGCTGGCGGCGCCCGCTCACAGCCACGTCAAATACGACGAGACGATCTATGGCCTCGAAGGGGTGTTGACGTGGACCGGCAACGGACAGTCGATCGAGGTTGGCGTCGGGCAGGTACTGTGCATTCCTCGCGGCGCCATCCATCGGTTCGACAACCACGGCAGCCAGGACGCCAGAGCCCTCTGCCTGATCACAACGGCGGCGGTCGGCCCCGAGTTCTTTCGCGAGTCTGCGGAGGTCCTCAACGCCTCCCCGGAAGCTCCGCCTGACCGTGCGAAGATGGCGGAGGTCATGCGCCGCCACGGACTCACGCCGGCGCCACCGCCTCAAACGGCGGCCTGACCAGGATCGCCTGCTTGGACTTGAGTTCGGCCGCGCGGCGCACTCGTCGAGACGATAAGAACGATCAGCGGGGTTTTCACGCCCGTGGTTTACCGAATGCCGGTTATGCGGCCCTGTCCTCCCGCCAGCACAGCGGCCTGGACGTCGGGAAAGCGATCCCACTTGGCACCGGACCACCCGGTGTCTCCCTTGTTGTGCTACCAATGAGGGAGGACGCGTGGGATCGCCGTGCGAGGGTACGTGGATTCTGGGACTGCCCGGATTCCGCGTGGAGCAGGTGGAAGGAGACGAGGCAGCAGCTGACGGGCGGATGCGGATTCGGGTGGAGCGACGAGGCCCCCGGCGGTACCCATGCAGTGGCTCCGGGCGACGCACCAGCCGCGTGCGGTCGGCGCGCGATCGTACGTGGGACGACCTGCCCTGGGCGACGCATCCAGTGCCACTGGTCTATCGCCAGCGACGCGTGGCCTGTCGGCGGTGTGGCATTCGGACCGGGCGCGTCGAGTTCGCGGACCCGAAGGCGCGGGTCACCCGGCGCTTGCGCCAGCAGATTGGCGTCGACTGCCCATCGATGCCGACCAGTCACGCGGCCGTGCGGCCCGGGGTGAGCTGGGGCAAGGCGCGCCGCGCGGAGAAGGCGTGTCTGGCCGAGTGGGATCGCACGCGTGTGAAACGGCGCCCGCGGCACCTCGGGGTCGACGGGATTCAGCGCGGCAAGGGGCAGCGCTTCTGGACCGTTCTGTCGGACCTGGTCCGCGGGGAGGTGATCGGCTTGCAGAAGGACCGGAGCGAGGAAAGCTTGCGGACGCTGCTGAACGAGGGCTTGGGTGCGCGGCAGCGGGCCGCGGCCGCAGCGGTCTGCACGGAGATGCACCGGCCTTCCGTCAATGTGGTCGGCGAGATCCTGACGCACGCCGAGATCGTCTTCGACACGTTCCACGTGCTGCAGCACGCCAGCGCCGCGCTCGACGAGGTGCGGCGCCACGAGTTCTTCCGGGCGGGACACGTCATGCGCGCCCACGGGCGGGGCACACGCTGGCTGCTGTTGCGGCGGTGGAACACCGTGCGCGGCTCGAAGCGCGCCGAGCTCCAGGCGCTGTTCGCGGCGACTCGGCGCTTGTTCAAGGCGTACGTGCTGCGCGAGCAGCTCGATCGGCTCTGGACCTCCAAGCCGCGCCCCGGCGTCCTCACCTTCCTGATGGGATGGTTCAAGGCGCTGCGGTGGCAGCGGCTGCCCGAGATGGAGTTCGGCGACTTCCTGCTGCAGCACATCGACGGCATCGCCGACTACTGTGATCATCGTGTGCGCTTCGGCGCCGTCGAGTCGATCAACACGACGATCAAGGCCGTGCTCCGACGCGCTCGTGGCCTGCGCGACGCGGCGATGCTCCTGCTGACACTGAAGTGGGCGACCGCTCATCCGATCCGCTCGGCTCGAGACCTGGTGCGTTTTCTGACCGCTCAACCGCTGTACTCAAATCGGTGAAGATCGCGAATTCTTCAGTTCTGCCCACTCGAAGCTCAGGACGCAATTTGAGGATTCCGGTATCACTGGATGGCAGGCTGGCATCGCGCTGGAGCCACCGGCGCTCCGTCAAAGTGAGCGATCGCCAACCAAAGCCAGCGTGCGCGCCGCGGCCGACGAAATGTTGGCGCTCCTCACTCTTAGCGGACTACCGATATCGACGGTTCCATGCGCAGCGTCGCGACGAGAGCCGCAAGGGCCGCCGGCTGCGGCCGCCGAGTCGGGTAGTAGAGAAAGAAGCCGGGAAACGGCGCTCCTCGAGCGCTTCGGCGCGTTCGAAGCGATTCGTGCAACGGCGTACCTGTACTCGACTCTCCGGGACATCGACCGATTGGCTGACGCTGCGGGAGTCGGGAAGTGACTGCCCGACCGGATTCGGCGGCAGTGACGTCGAACAGGTCGTGACCTGCCGTGCAGGCGCGGGTGCTCCCGCGACTACCGTGAGTCGAGCGCGTCGGCGACACGCCGTGCGAAATCGATCGAGGACGGACGTGGCGTGGCACGGTGGTGAATCGCGAGCGCCCGGCGCGCGCCCTCCAACTGTTGAATCATGGCTCGGGCCTCATCGAACGAGCCGGCGCGTGCGGCAAAGTCCAGTGGCTCGCGGCGAACCCGTCCCGCTTTCACGGCGGTTCCGACGCGACGGTGACACGCACAGGCGGCTGAGTCGGCCACCAACCCACAGTGTTTCCGGGTGAAGGCGATGACGGCCGCCCGTGCGTGCTGCAGCCGCTTGCGGAACGACGCGGCGTCGGTCGACAGCGCCGCAGCCGCCTCGGGACCCGGCAGTTCGAGGATCTCGCCAAGCACGTACGCGAGCCGGTGCGGTCGATCCAGGCACTGCAGCATCGCCAGTGTGCAACCGATCTTCACTTCTTCGACGAGCACGGATCGCTCGGCACCGTGTGGGCCCTCGTCCGAGAGGCCGTCCGCGAGGTCGGCCGCAAACGTCTCGAAGGTCAGGTTCATGCGCTCGGTCGCACTCTTCCTGACGTCCAGCAGGTAGTTCACCGCGATGCGATACACCCACGTCCGCAGCCGGCTTCGGAAGTCGAACTGCGCCAGACGTGTGACGACGCGAACGAGGATTTCCTGGGTGGCGTCCTCGGCATCGGCGCGGTTCCAGAGCATCCGAATCGCGAGGCCGTAGACGTCCCGCTGCAGGCGTCTCACGACGTGGTCCAGGGCCTCCCGGTTTCCACCAATCGCCTGGCGCGCAAGCTCTTCGAGCGTCGGGATCGTCATGCCTCCATCAATTGCTTCAACGTCGCGAGCTCGGTCTGAAGCGTGAGGCGCTGTGCGTCGAGCGCCCCCTCGACCTGTTCCAGCGCGACCGGCGGCGCGTGCAGCACGAAGCTGTAGATGCACGTCGCACGCGCGGTATCCGTGACGCGCGACTGCGCGAGGCCCGTCGTGCCATCTGGGAACTCGAGGCGCCAGTCGATGGTCCCACACTCCTCGTGGGCGAGCACCTGCAGGCCCACGTCAACGGCGCCGGCCGGCGTCTCCAGACGGGCGCGGCCGTTCTCGACGGCCTTGAACGCGTGCGCCCAGTGCGGCAGGTTCGCAGGATTGCGAACGAAGTCGAACACACGAGCGCGCGGAGCGCGAATCTCGATCCCTTGTACATCGAACAGACGCATGGTCCCTCCTCGACGGCCTGGTGTTCTGGATCATTTGACGAGCGTCGAGCACCGACTGTGAATCGGGAGACGGCACGCCCTTCGGCGCGTGTCTGGGGAGAGCGTTGCGAACGGGCTCGACAATCGCCGCGCACCCTTGTCCGCGGGAGCGCGGCGTGTTTCTGTTCCCCGTGGTCTCGCAGAGCTTTCGGTGAGCCACGGCGCCTGCTACGGCCGAGTCGCGTAAACGTTCCAATGCGTTAGTTTTTCTCCCGCCGCCGGGTTCTTATAGGTATACAGACGGCTCTGCCCGTCAGGACGCACGCGCTCTCAGGGCCGTGCGTCCCACCCCCGTTCCGCGGCATCCCCAGGATCCGCCGGAACTTTCGCCTACGCCGTCGGTCTCAGGCCCTCGGCGTCCAATGGAGGACTCCATGACCAAAGGCAAGACGGAACTCGTGTCCGTACGGGTCGTTCCCAACGCGTCCGGCAACCCTCCGGGGAAGCTGGCCGATGCGGAATTGACCTTCGAAGCCGGCGCCGGCCCGCTCAGCGGGCTCAAGCTGATCGGCTTCTCGATCTGGGAACGACGGTCCGGAGGGAGGAACGTCACGTTCCCGGCTCGGGCCTACTCCGTGAACGGAGAACGCCGGAGCTTCGCGCTGCTCCGTCCTGCCAACGGGGACGCCAGCGCACAGGAGGCCATGCGGGACTACATCCTCGACGCGTACAGCCGCCTCGAGATGCAGACCGAATGACCCTCAGGGCCACCGCGTCGTCGGCCTCAGGTACTCGACGCGAACGCCCGGCTGCCTCCCCCTCGTCGCCCTCAGGGCCTCGAGGGGGGCAGCCCCCGTTTCACCAAGAGTTTCTGTGAGCCGCTGGCTGGAAAGGATCGCGTCATGGAACCCGTTGCCCGTCCCGTCCTGGTTCGTGCCGAGCCGGTCGTTACGCCGGCGACGGAAGCGCCTGGCTCGAGGCCCGCGAACGGATTGACCGTCACGGCCGTGTACCACCTATCGGAGGCCGGCCGCAAGGCATCGCTCCTCGCCGGCGGCGACGGACGCGCCGTTCAGCGGATCAGCGTCGAGGTCCCGGCGAACCGTCTGCACCTCGTGAGCGTCAACGGCCACGGCATCGCGCGCCTCAAGCTGCGCCCGCGGTACGAGCTGGACGCCGAGCAGCAGGTGGTGTGCATCGACATGGCGCCGATCTTCGATCATCCGCCGACGATCGACGAGCTGCTGCGCCAAGCGGCACGCAACCATCAGCTCGAACGCGCGTACCACGCGAAGCGGACTATCGCGCGCGACGAGCGATCGGACACCGACCGCGTCCGCCGCACCGAGATCGCTCTCGCGTTTCTCGCTGACAAGTCGCAGCGAGCCCTCGTGCATCCGTCCCCCACGCCGCGGCGCTGCTATCTGGCCACGCAGTACGGTCACCTTCGGTTCGACCGCGTCATCGACACCGGTCCCGCCCGCGACGTGCCGAAGGAGGCCCTGCGACGGTTCCGGGCCGACGTCAAAGCCAACCGCGAACGCCGGGCTCGCGAGCGAGCGGAGCACGTCCGCCTGCGTGACGAGCGGTGGGCGACGATGATCGTGTGGGTCAACGAACACGGCACGCCCGATCAGCAGTCACGGTTGAACGCGCGGCTGTTGCCACCGTCGGAGATCAAGGAAGCGATGGCCGATCAGGCGTTCCGCGCGCTGTCGCATCTGCCGCGCTACACGCACGACGGGCCGGAACACCTGAGGGTGCACGTCGAACAGTGGCTCGGACGCAAGCGCGAGCGCATCAGCGAAAGCGATTACATGGTGTTCGGTCACCAGGTGCGCACGATCTCCGACCGCCAGTGGGCGATGCTGCAGGAGATGAGGGCCGCTGTACCACACGCGCATGTCGATCTGCACCTGCGTGAGTTCATCTGGCGGCGCGATCCGGGAGTCCCGCGCATCTCGCAGCTCACCGCAGTGGCGACGACCAAGGTCGGTGCCGTCGTCTTGCGCCGCGAGTACCTCGTGCCGGAGGAAAGCAACGCGCAGGCATCTCCGGTCAACGGAAAGGAGTCCGCATTGAGCCACTCGTAGTGCGTCCAGTGTTCTCGCCTGTGGCCAATCCCGGCCACCCCTCCACGCATCGTCCAGCGACGTGGAGATGCTTCCTCGTTGATAGCCCTCAGGGCACAGAAAGGAGCACTGTATGCAGAGGACTGGTGTATCTGCGGTCACGGCGTATAGCGCGCATCGGGAATGGGCCACGCGGCCACCTGATGAACGCTTCGCCAGCGTCTCGGCACTCTACGAGGCCGCTCGCGTCCGGCGAGCGCGCACCGAGGAGCGCACCATCGAGACTCACCAGGTTCGCACGGCGGCGGAAACAGACGACGACCTCGTGGTGCGAGAGGCGTCAGGTCACACCGCTCCGCTGACGCACTGGAGCTTCGAGCAGCTCGCCGCGATTGCCGGCGCGCCGCCGAAGTACCTCCGGACACTGCCCGCGCCGATCGCGTCGAGCGCGATCAACGTGGGGCTCGAGCGGCAACGACGCGAAGGGCATCAACTCTTCGCGGATCGAGAAGCGCCGTGGACGGTCCATGCGATCACCTCGCCAAGGTATACGCGGGTCCACCACGACGAACTGGCAGCCCGGGTGCTCGACCTCATGGCCGATCACCCCGCGTGGAGCCTGCCGCTCGGCTACAAGGACGGCGTGTATGGCGCCGAGCTCGTACCATCCGGCGCCTACTTGGGAGACCGGGACATGTTCCTCTTCCTGGTGGATGGGAACCGCAGTCTCCAGGATCCCACCGATGCCTCGCATGGAGGGTTGTTCCGCGGGTTCATTTTGCGGAACAGCGACGTCGGGGCCGCCGCCCTCACCCTTGATGTGTTCCTCTACCGCGCGGTATGCGGCAATAACATCATCTGGGGCTTTCGACACGTGGCCGGATTTCGGCGCCGGCACGTGGGCGCGTCGATACACGCGGCGTGGACGGACTCTCTGGAGTCCGTACGCACGGCGCTCGATGCGAGCATGGTAGACGATCAGACCTTGCTCCTGCGGGCAACGTCACAGGAGCTGGGACCAACGCCTGAGGCCGTGCTCGATGCGGTCACGACGCGAGTGGAGATCTCGCGCAAGCAGGCCGCCGACGCCTATGGGCTCGCGGAGCAGTTCGAGACGAATCCGCGGTCTATCTGGGGCTACGTGCAAGGACTGACGCGTCTCAGTCAGCGCACACCCTGGCAGGACCAGCGCTTCACCCTCGACCGCGCCGCCAGCCGACTGCTGACCACGGTCCACTGACCGGGTCATCCGCCGTGCGGGTCCAGCCCCACGGCGCGCACGCCGACGCGTGCGGGTGCGGGCTTCAGTCCCACCCGTTCCACAGGCGACTGAGGTCGCCGTCATCGCCGCTTGCGCCATCAAGCCGAGCGGCCCACCAACGAACAACGTAGCTGGAACACCACGCGGGGCGTGTCGCGCTTCGTGTGGACGTGGGGCGAGGCTCGCAGCCGTGCGGGCCTCGCTTCCGACAGCGGAGGAACGCTCGATGGTGACCGCCATCTGCCGCTTGGGCCATCACGCGTCCGATTGTCCGGCTCGCCGCGGGCTCGTCAAGGGTCTTCGCGTGCTTCGTGTGGCTCCGACCGCGCTCCGCGCGGCTGACGCCCTTGACGAGACCCGCGGTCGAGCCCGGTCCTTGGCCATTACGTGATGGCCCGGGAGGTTCATGGTCAATCGCACATCGGGAGCTTGATTCAACAACGGAAAAGGAAGGACACCGCTCATGAACACCACGTCGATCACACCCAGCATCGGGGTGACGATCGGCCGGCACACACGCCTCTATTACGCCTACATCACCACTGCACCGGCCGCCCTCGATGCCCCGTCCACGATGACGCTCTACACCGCGCCGCTCGCGGACGTGTCGGGCCTGGCCCTCGACGAGATCGTCTTCGACTCTTGCCGGGCCAAGACCAAGGCACGACTGATTCTCGTCGACGCGACCGAGCGCTCCTGGCAGAAGCGCCGCTGCCGAGAGCACGGGCACCTGTTCACACCAACGGATCCCCTGCTCGTCGGCTTGACCACGCTGCAGAACTGGCTGTGGCAGCGACTCGGCGCACCACTCACAGAGGAGCACGCACAACTCGCGCATGCCTGAAGACCGCTCGCGGGAGCGAGCCAACTCAAGGAGTAGAGCCATGACGATCACGATCAACATCGTTCGCAACGACAAGAACAAGCCACACGACAAGCTCGCAGACGCCGAGCTGCAGTTCGTCGGCGGTGCACTCGATGGCCTGAAGCTGCTCGGATTCGGCATCTGGCAGCAGCGCAACGGGTCGGGCCAGAACGTCACGTTTCCGGCGCGCCACTTCACGGTCAACGGCGAGCGACGCAATTTCACATTGCTGCGGGCCGTGGGCGACCGGAGTTCCGAGGATCGGCTGCGACAGCTCGTGCTGCAGGCGTACGCCGAGCACGAAGCGGCGGCTAGCGAAGTCACCTCGTAGGCGGCACGGCGTCGGGAAGCCTCGTGGTGGAGTTGTTCGGCCGGACGCTGCGCTCTGCGGCGTCCGGCCCCGCATGAATGCACAGGCGCAGTGATGGTCACTCAGGCAAGGGGGTCTCATGGATTCGAAAACAGTTGTAATGGAGCCGAACGCAAACCCGGTGATGCCGGGTGCCCTCGACAGGCACACGCCGCGTCCGGAAGTTCCGCTTCGACTTCTACGTTTCGCGGAAGTCCGTCGGCGTACCGGGCTTTCGCGCTCCACGATTTGGCGGCTCGAGCGCAGCGGTGCTTTCCCGAAGCGGATTCAGGTCTCGGTCAACGTCGTCGCGTGGCGCGAAGACGAAGTGGACGCCTGGATCATGTCGAAGCTCCAGCGGACCTGAGGGCGGCGTCGTGGTTGATCGGGGTGCTCAGGGTGTATATCCTTGTGTATGTACATCTGGCGCCCATGAAAACGACGAAGGTCTTCAGGAGCGGCAATAGCCAGGCCGTGCGGATTCCGAAGGAGTTCCACATCGAGGACGACGAGGTCGAGATCCGTCGCGAGGGGGACGCGATCGTGCTCAAACCGCGCAGGCGGTGCTGGGCGGCTCTGTTTGACAGCCTCGACAAGTTCACTGAGGACTTCATGGCGGAAGGGCGCAAGCAGCGGCCAGCTCAGAAGCGCCGGCGAGCGTTCTGATGAAGTTGATGCTGGACACGAACATCTGCATCGACATCATTCGCGAGCGCCCGCGCGAGGTTCTCGATCGCTTCAAGGCCCACGCGGTCGGCGAGGTCGGCATTTCGACGGTCACGTTCGCTGAGCTCGAGTACGGCGTCAGCGCCAGCAGCCGCCCGGCCAAGAATCGCCAAGCGCTCGCTCAATTCGTCTCGCCCCTGGAGATTGCGGCGTTCGATCGACCGGCGACGGTGACGTACGGCCGCTTGAGGGCCGTGCTCGAGAAGAAGGGCCAGATGATCGGGGCACTGGACCTCCTGATTGCTGCGCATGCTGTCAGTCTGGGGGTTCGACTGGTCACTCACAACGAACGCGAGTTCGGGCGGGTGCCTGGCCTGAAGATCGAGGACTGGACGTAGCCCCCATGGTGTTTGGCGAGCGCCGGGTGTTACCAAGAGGCGCGCCAATCACGGGGCAACTGGCTACGCGTCAAGCCCGCGGCAATGAGGCTCGACCCCTCTGGGCGGTGGTATTGCCCGACGGGGATTAATGGGAGGCAAGCCGATGCCACTCTACATGTACGACTGGAAGGACGGCGAGGTCTCGCTGGTCCAGGCAGCGAACAAGGACGCCGCCAACATGGACGTGCTGGATTCGCTGGGTTCAACGGAGACGGAAGAGATTCGCCAGGTGAATGACCTTGCCATCTCGCTTTACTACGACCCGGTGGTCAATCGGGTCGTGGCTGCACCGGATCGTTTCGACAGTGCCGGTCGGACGAACGACCGCCTGCGCGAGGCGCTGAAGCTGCCGCACAGCTACGAGGATGTGATCGAGTACCCGAGGCCGTTGCCCGACTCGGTATCTGAGATTCTCGAAGGCAAGAAGAGGCAGGACGAAAGCTCGGAGTGAAGGACTGGGTGACATTAGTTCCGGAGCGGCTGTCGCGCTAATCGCCCAGGAGCCGCTTTACGTCGCGTCGCCCGTGAAGCACTCGCACAATCTGAAGCGGTTTCGTGTCCGGACGGTAGATGACGAGGTACTTGAACACCGACCAGAACCGAACGTCCTCGTCCGTCAGGCCGCAAGTGGCCGATCCCGGGATTTTCGGCAAGCCGCTGCATGGCCTCATCGAGCGCATCGACGACCTTCAGCACCGCGCTCGGATTATCCCCTTCCAGAAACTCGATGATCTTCAGCAGGTCGCCCTCAGCAGCCGGCGTGAGGACGAAATCGCTCATGATGCCGAGCGGAGCTTTTGCCTGAGTTGATCGAAGAAAGCTTTGCCGTCGCTGAGCTTGCCGGCCTTCGCCTGCTCGACGCCGAGTTCGATCTCACGGCGCAGATCGGCGAGCACGGCCTCGCGCTCCTGTTCGCGCTCTTCGAGGAGACGGAGTCCCTCACGAACGGCTTCACCGGCCGTGGCGAATCGACCGGCTGCAACTCGCTCTTCGATAAAGGCTTCGAGTTCGGGCGGGAGCGTCACTGTGATTTGAGTGCCGGCCATGACTGATCACCATTGTGCCACGTTTACCGTTGACGACTGCCGATGGCCACTACCTTGCCCGACTGGCCCTTGAGGATCGCCTGTAGCCGCCTGGCCCAGCGTTCGAGCGCATCTCGCTTCTCGTTGTCGTACGCGTATCGGTCGTAGATGCGCGTGGCGGCCGGACCGCCCTCAATGTGATTGAGCACCTTCGCGATGTGGTCCCGCGGGACGCCCGCTTCAGCCATCCCCGTGGAAGCCGTCCGGCGAAGGTCGTGGGCGCGGAAATGGAATGAGAGGCCGCGACACAGAATCGACGCAGCCTTCTTGCCACGGTGCGCGATTGACCCGGCACCCCGGCGGTTCTCGAACACGAACTTCCCGCTCTCGCCGGCGATCTCGCGCCGGTGGCGCAGAATTTCGAGCACGGGCTTCGTGAGTGGCACGCGATGCGCCCGACGGTTCTTGGCGACGGTCGGCGGAATGGTCCACCAGCCGCTCTCGAGATCAACATCGGCCCACTGCATCTTCCGTGTTTCGCCTGGGCGCTGCGCCGTCAGCAGCTGCACTTGAAACGCGTGCGCGGTAGCGGGCGTCACCCGCGCTTTCGCGCGGCGAAGTTCCTGCGCTGCGTTATCGGGTTCTTCCTCGTTCTGGTTCGCCAGCGATTCCAGCGCCGCCCAGAGCTCGCGTATCTCCTCATCGCTGAGCACGCGATCGCGTGACTGTTCCTCACCGGGTTCAGGAATTCGCGATGCCGGATTCGCCTCGATCCACTCGCGGTCGAGCGCAAAGTTGAACATCCTGGAGAGCACGCCCAGGGTGCGATTGGCCATGACCGGCGCGTCGCGCTTCCGCGCGATGTCCTCCACGAGTTCGCGGACATCGCGCCGACGAATGTCGACGAGTCGCCGAAACCCGAGCACCGGCAGGAGGTCTTTGTCGATGATCCGCTTCTCTTCGCGCCAGCTGCGGTGGCGCTTCTCCGCCATCTCGAGGTACGCGCTGGCAAGGTCGCGGAACAGCTCTCCCTTGAGTTGATCCCGTTTATCCTGCGCGGGATCCTCGCCGTCCGCCGCTTTTCCAAGGACCGATCGTGCTTCGTTGCGCGCGTCGGCGAGGGACTTCTTTGGAGGCGGACCGTACGGTCCGATGGTCAATCGACGCATGCGTCGTCCAACCCGATAGCGAACGACGAACGCGCGCCTGCCTCCGTACGACACCCGCACCCCGAAGCCAGGCAGTTTGTCGTCCCAGTAATCGCGTTGACGTTCGCTCTCTGAGGGCACCGGAAGTGCGGCGATCGATCGATCGGTCAAATGGAGCACCGGCATCTGCGATTCCCTATGCGTCGCGGGACAGGGAGCCCGCTGTAGGTCACATATAGGTCACAAAATGACAGCGACAGCGTAGCATGGGTCGGAGAGCGTTGGAAAGCCAGAAGTGATGAATTGCTTAGAAAAACTGGCTGTTATGAGGCCGGATGGTCAGCGTTGGTGAGCGTTGAAAAACCTGAGAATTCTGCCTTGGGCGCAGGGGGTCGCTGGTTCGAATCCAGTCGCCCCGACCACTTTCCGAGTTCCGGGGTTACACCGGGGTGACAGCCCGCAGCAAACGGGCGCTCTTCCGCCGTATCCATGCAAT